>ENA-UOYA01004425-UOYA01004425.1-activated-sludge-metagenome-genome-assembly--contig:-NODE-4425-length-11808-cov-3.838339_pt1 | contig 11808 bp, 8 predicted proteins | sample MGYA00238163_ERZ764804 | MGnify/ENA primary metagenome ERZ764804 (study PRJEB28919, sample SAMN05720223) | activated sludge metagenome | isolation source: Anaerobic digester | place: Hong Kong...
ATCCTTCATGTCCGGGCACGGTGGTCTTGGGGAAATTGGGGATCTGCTCGTAGGGGATTTCAATCTTATTGGAAATAAAGTTTGCCAGGCTGCCAAGACCGGAACCCAGCACGACTGCAATATAGGGTGTTTTATGGATCTTCTGCCGAAGATATTCCTCGGTTTTCTTCAGTTTTTCAAAATATTCCTGCATAGCTTCCTCCATGCTCTCTTGATTTCGCTAAAAGGTGCTGTGGAAACCGTTCGGGTCCTCCCGAACCGGCTCCATGTACCAATCTTATCGAATGCCGTCTTTTTTGTCAACGCCATACCAGAGCCGGCACCAGGGTTTTGAAAGTTACAGTTCACAGGTAGCCTCGTATAGCGTCGAAGGTATATTTTTTTGTTGTATTTTTTTCAGACAGTCGGCTTGCTGTTCCTCGCTCTGACTATACATCTCTTAGCGGTATTCCGGTATAGTATCCTCTCATTGCACAATATCTTCCAACAGTACCCATGAGCGGGAACTTGAAAATATCCGTTGACTTCACGATCGGTTCATTGTATAATTATACAATTAAATGCATAAATAATCATTTATATGGAGGTCAGTTATGGAAAAGAGTGTTTATCTGCCCAGGGGATATCAGGCCGCGGGTGTTGCATGCGGTATCAAAAAAAACGGGAAGCGTGACCTGGCTGTGATCACCTCCGATGTTCCGGCTGCTGCTGCCGGCGTATTTACCAGAAATGTTGTGAAAGGGCATTCGCTGAAATGGTCTATGGCACATATAAAAAATAATCCTGCAAGGGCAATCGTCATCAACAGTGGCAACGCCAACGCCTGCGTAGGTCCGGAGGGGGACGCCGACGCCTCCCTGTTTGCGGCGATGGCTGCCAATCTGCTCGGATGCCCAAGTGAACAGGTTTTGCTCGGATCTACCGGCGTGATCGGTTACAGGCTTCCGATGGATAAAATTGAAGCCGGTCTTCGGGAAGCATTCGGCCAGTTAAGCGTTTCCGGGGCTGCCAATGCGGTTGAAGCTATCATGACCACAGATACCTTTCCCAAGCTGGTTTCGGTTCAGGTTGAGCTTTCGGGAAAAACTGCCACGATCTTCGGTATGGCAAAGGGCTCGGGCATGATCCATCCGAATATGGGAACAATGATCGGTGTTTTACTGACAGATGCCGCCATCGGCAAAGACCTTCTGCAAAAAGCTCTGGTGACTGTCGTAGATAAATCCTTCAACCGGGTTTCGGTGGATGGCGATACCAGCGTATGTGACAAAGTATTGCTTTTGGCAAACGGTTTGGCCGGGAACCCGGAAATCAACACAGAAAACGCCGATTACGCAGCATTCGTCAATGGTTTGGAAAATGTATCCGTTGCACTGTCCAAAATGCTCGCAAAAGACGGAGAAGGAGCTACGAAGCTTGTTGAAGTAAGAGTGAAACAGGCCCCTGATGTTGAAAGCGCCCATTTAATCGCGAACGCCGTGTGCAAGTCACCGCTGGTGAAAACAATGATCTTCGGCCAGGATGCAAACAGTGGACGTATTTTAACAGCCGTGGGCTATTCGGGTGTTGATTTTAATCCGGACACTGTTGACATTTGGATTGGCGATCTTTTATGCTTCGAAAATGGAGTAGCCATTCGGTTTGATGAAGACAAAGCTCTTGAAATCCTGAAAAAAGACGAAGTTACGATCACAGTGGATCTGAAAGCGGGAAGCGCAGAAGATACCATGTGGACCTGCGATTTCTCTTACGACTATGTGAAAATTAACGGTTCGTACAGAACGTAAAACATCCCCGCGATAAAAAGGAGCAGGAATGTATCGTTCACTGCTCCTTTTACTTTTAACTCCAAATCGAAGGATATCGGGAAACCAAAACTGAAGTTTTCATCTGATATGGTGCAAGCAACATCAATCTTTCGTAAAATATCCGGTAATGTCCAGTGTAGCAAAATAATCTTCCGGGGTTTCGGCGCGTCGGATCAGCTGTGTCGTCCCATCTTCCTTTAGGAGCACTTCCGCCGAACGCAGCTTTCCATTGTAATTATAACCCATCGCATGACCGTGAGCCCCCGTATCATGAATGACCACCAAATCACCGGTTTCCACCCGCGGCAGGCTGCGGTTTATGGCAAACTTATCATTATTCTCGCACAAACCTCCCGTAACATCATACACCTGGTCACAGGGGTCGTTTTCTTTTCCCATGACGGTGATGTGATGGTAAGCCTTATACATTGCCGGACGCATCAGGTTGGCCGCACAGGCGTCCAGCCCGATATAGTTCTTGTAAATCCGCTTCTGGTGAATCACCCTGCTCACCAGGCAGCCATATGGCGCCAACATGAACCGGCCCAGTTCGGTAAACAGGCACACATCCCCCATTCCGGCCGGAACCAGGATCTCATCAAAAGCCGTTTTCACCTCTCGGCCTATCAGTTCTATGTCAACAGGCTTTTGATCAGGATGATATGGGATGCCGACGCCCCCAGAGAGGTTAATGAAGGTGATTTTTACGCCTGTTTCACGGTTTAAGTCCCGTGCCAGCATGAAAAGTTGCCGTGCCAGGTGGGGATAATATTGATTATCCACCGAATTGCTTGCCAAAAAAGCGTGAAGCCCAAACTCGGCAACCCCTTTCTGCATTAAAATCCGGAAACCCTGAACCAGCTGTTCCCTTGTAAAACCGTATTTTTGCTCTTCCGGAGTGTCCATAATCGCATTGTTGACCATGAATACCCCTCCGGGGTTATATCGGCAGCAGATCCGTGATGGAATTCCGGCTGTTCTTTCCAGAAAATCGATATGGGTGATGTCATCCAGGTTGATAATCGCGTTAAGCCTGCGTGCATACTGAAAATCCTCGGCAGGGGTCACATTCGAGGAAAACATGATTTCGTCTCCGCTGAACCCCACGGCTTCGGCCAGCATCAGCTCCGTATAGGATGAACAGTCAGCGCCGCAGCCTTCTTCTTTCAGAATATTTAAAATAATGGGGTTTGGTGTGGCTTTCACGGCAAAATATTCCTTAAAGCCTTTATTCCATGCAAAAGCTTTTTTAAGCCTGCGGGCATTTTCACGAATCCCCTTTTCATCATACAGATGAAAGGGGGTGGGATGATCCCTGACGATGGCTTCCAATTGAGAGAGAGTGACAAATGGCTTTTTCATAACATTCCCCGTTAAGTATTAGTATTTACTACTACTATAATACATCCTTTTTATTTTGTCCAGAGAAAAAGGTGTGATCTTCATAAATCTTTTCGCTCTTTTTCGCATTGAACCTTGTTTATGTTATTGATAAAATGGTAAATGAATAATATCAACATTTTTGGAAGAACGATTGATCAGGTATAGGGGGTAATTCCATGGCTATCCGCCAATTTGTAAAGTTTTCTGTCGGCAGTGAAGAATTTGCCGTTGATATCAAGCTTGTTCGCGAAATATCAAAAATACAGGGAATGCTGAAGGTTCCGAACACACCTCCCTTCATTGAAGGGCTGCTGAACCTCAGAGGCCAGGTTCTTACCATATTTAACCTCAGAAAGCGTTTGGGGATGGAAGATCAGCCGTTTGACGAGAACAGCAAGATCATCATTGCCTGGCACAATGATATTCAAATAGGCTTTACCGTGGATAAAGTGTCCGAAATCATCAAAGTAGACGATGCGAATGTGGAAAGCACACCCCCTTCCATCACAAGCATCGATAAGCGTTTTCTGTCCGGAGTGATTAAAATGGGCGAAAACCTGATCCTGACGCTGGATCTGACCAGGGTTCTGTCTTCGGAGGAAGAGGCCGACCTGAAAGAGTTTATTCATGAAAATAAAGAAAAACTGTAATGTTCCGAATACCACCTTGTTTCCGTAAACATTTATGATTGCGTGATGCATCAGCCAACCATACAGGATCAAACACAAGTTTTTTAGCCGAAGTGAAATCTTCGGCTTTTTTGATATACTTTTTAATCCCTTTGCGGCATATATTTACTGGGAGACTGTTCGGAGAACTTCGCAGGTTCACGGAAAAAGAACCGGAGGATTCCGGATCGGCCACGGAAGAAATATGGAGTATTCCGGGTCGGCTTTTGGAAACCCGTTCGGAGCAATTTGAGTCGGCCGCCGGGAGACTGTCCGGAGCAATTTGAATTAGCCGCCGGGAGACCGTCCGGAACAATTTAAATTGGTCGCCGGGAGACCGTTCGGAGCGATCCGGACCGGCTACCGGAAACCGTTCTTAGCATTCCGGCCGGTTCCCGGGTAAGTAACCTTCGTCCGATAGCTTTGCAGGGGGATTTATGTATCTGGTCGTCATTACACGAAAAAAATGGCTGAATTCAGTGCTTGTAACGCTCATTTCATTTATGTTGCTGTGGTGCCTCTTCCAGGCCGCCCGGCATTTGCTTCCCAAAACCGAAATCACACTGGAACAGAAAATATCCTTCAGGTTCCCCCAGTCGGCCGCAATGTCGGCCATATACATGACATCTCCGAATTTGCCCGCCGTTCAGGCCGATTCTTTGATCGGAAAGAAATGGGAAACACAGAAAATCGAGCAGTCGGATATATCTGAAATCCAGTTTCGGTACCCTGAAACGCTTCGATTGGATGAAATTCAATCTATGGGGCTTGAAATTTCCATCCACCTGAATTATCAGCACAAAAACAATAAAATGGTCGGTTTTTTTCAGGTGTGGAAATTAAAGCAGCCTATGAAAGAATTCTTGACACTGTCGAAAAAATATTCATCGATGACCTTTGAAAGCTTTAAGGAATCTAATTTTCAGGTTCAGGAAATGAACGGTGTGATGTGGGAATATGTTTTTTTAAGCAGAACAAGGGATGTTCATGGCCTGGAGGCTTTCATCGAAAACGGGAAAGAGATGTACCGATTTACCATGTACATTGACAAAGAAGATTACAAGCCGGCATATAAAAAAATGCTGCAGCAGATGGTGAAGTCTTTAAGAGTCAACGAAAAAAGCAATTCGGCACAGAAGCTTCATTCGTTTTTCCCACCTACTAAACAGGAGAGGGTTGAACGATCATAGCTTGGGGTTGGCTACGCGCACGCAGTTCTTACCGCTGTTTTTCGCAGCATACAGGGCTTCGTCGGCGCTGTTCAAAAGTGTCAGTTCGGTTTGTGCCAGCGTTGGGAAAGTAGACACGCCCATACTGACGGTGACTGAAACCGCAGCATCTTTGTCCTGAATCGTCAGTTCGGAAATCTTTTTTCGAAGCTCCTCAGCTTTTTCATAAGCCAGATCTTTTCCGGTATGGGGAAGCAGAATGATAAATTCTTCACCACCAAAGCGCGCAACAATATCATCCTTGCGGATGGACTCTTTCACAAGCTGTGCCAGCGTTTTCAGCACAATGTCTCCAAACAGGTGCCCGTAGGTATCATTAAACCGTTTAAAGTTATCAATGTCATACAGGATGACCGAAACCTCATAACCCATTTGCTGAGCCTGTTCCAGCTCATCCTGCAGCCGGTTTTGAAAGAACACGCGGTTGTAAACCTGTGTCAACCCGTCGGTATTGGCAAGTTCCTGAAGTTGCTCGTACAGCCTGGCGTTATCGATGGCAATACTGATCTGCTGGGTGATAATCTCCAAAAGACGCACATTGTCTTCGTCGAAGGCCTCGGGAATACTGTGCTCGATGAGCACACAGCCATGAGATTTCCCTTTCACCAACAGCGGAACACACAGCAGCGAGCGGATATTCCTTCCCCGGGTAAAATCATAATCATCGGGGTTAACTGTATTGTTCAGGATGGTACGGCCCTGATCCACAGCATCTTTCAGATAGGGTGTATTGATGTTGTCGGTGAGAATGGCCCGATCCTTTTTATTAAAAATGTTGGACACCTGAACCTTCAACCGATCCCCACCCGGGCTGTAGAGTGCGATGTTGGAGGTACTGACGCCCATCACACCGATGATGATGTCGTTCACAAACTGAAGCAGTTCGTTCATATCAAAAATAGAGCTGATGGCCTGTGAGATCTGCTGCAGCGTAAAAAACTCGGCAATACTGGAGGTCAGCTTCTTGTTGGTGTCTTCAAGCTGCAAGTTTACTTCCTTCAGCTTGTCATACTGATCCTGCTTTTCCTTTCTGGCTTCCTCAAGCTGCGCATACTTCCTGCTCAGTTGATCCACCAGGTTTTGATTGTCTCTTTCACTTTGGGCAAACTGGTTGTGGTAGATGCCTATAATACGCAAAAAAATTGCAAAAAGGGCGTACAGAACCACGATCAGAAAAAGATACTGCCAATGGTTTTGTGTGAAGTAATCCGGACTAAATATGTGATCCAGGCGCAAAACAACAAAATGTACCGCAATATGAAGCACAAAAGCGGTAACAAGGTAGGGTATGGAGCTTCTAAAGCCCCTGCTGATGCATATGCTGATAATGGGCAAAAGGATGGCAAAATAGAACAGGAAACCGTGCTTTGCCGTGTTCACAAGAATAACCAACAGAAGTATATCCACCAGTTTAGTGATAAAATAGGAAAACCCAATTTTTATTTGCTTTTTGCCGATCACCAGCATCCTGAAAATGATACTGGCAACCATGAAAGCAAATATGACGACCTGGACGAAAAAAACATTCCTGTTAAAAGCAGCTTGACCCAGAATATAACAGGCATGAGCATCCGCAATGATTAAAACAAGCATGATCAGCCATAAAAAATTAATGACAACCTCTTCATACTTGTTCAATTCACCGGACAGCCCATTCCGGGTGTTGTCGTTCAGCCTGTTCACGCTAACTCTCCCAAATACCAACCTCTGTTGCAGCTATTCCCGTTCTTTCGGCAGCCGACTGTAAAGCTTTGCTTGCTCCGGCCTCCATATGAAAAATGAACCGCTGCGCATTGTAATATATCGACAAAAACAGATGCTTTAAATACTCTTTATGTATATCTCATTAAATGCTGAAAAGTGCTAAAAGCCTCGACTCACTAAACAGGGCGCTTTCGGTGCCCGCATTCTGCCGCACAAATAGCGTTAGCGCTCGTTGAATGTGATCTGAAGAAGTTTCCCTGTGGCTGATACTGTGCTGCTGACTGATGAGCAAGCTTTACATTAACCTTATGGCTCATATGCATATTTTAACTTTTTATATTATGAATTGCAATATGGCGTTCTCTGTTATGAATAATTTTGAATATCCTGGTAAAGTCCGGTAAGTTCACTGTTTTTTGTTACGGCTGAAATACCGGCAATATGGATTCAGCGCGCACGAACCGCATTTGGGCTTTTTCGCATCGCAGATCTTTCTCCCATGCCAGATCAGCCAATGATGGGCCGACGACCATAATTCCCTGGGAATTGATTCAAGCAGCTGCTTTTCGGTGTCGAGCACATTATCGGCCGACGCCAGTCCTATTCTGTTTGAAACCCTGAAAACATGAGTATCCACAGCGATAGCTGGAATGTTGAATGCATTGCTTAAAACGACATTTGCCGTTTTTCTTCCAACCCCCGGAAGCGAAAGCAGTTCTTCCATCGTCGAGGGTACCTCACCTGCAAAACGGGTCACCAGCTCTTTGCACATGGCCAGAATGTTCTTCGCCTTGTTTCTGTATAAGCCAATTTCTTTTATCATCTCTTCCAGTTCGGATTGATCAAGCTGTAAAAAGTCCTGTACGGTGGAATAATCCCGAAACAGGTTTTCGGTAACCCTGTTTACGGTTTTGTCGGTAGACTGGGCACTGAGCATCGTAGCCACCAGGAGTTGGAACGGGGTTTGATAATTCAGCGCACAGCGCGCATCCGGATACATCTCTTTCAGAATGCTTAATATTTTTTCAGTTATTTGAAAGGTCTCGTTCGCTGTTTTTTCACGCATAGCCTAACCTCACAGCATAATTCTCCGGTTTTTAGCCATGATTCGATCAATCACCTGTACTTAACATATCATCATAAAGCGATAAATACTCTTCGGCGGAATGCTGCCACGAGAAATCACTTTTCATCCCGTGTTTTACCAGTTCCAGCCATGTTCCCGGTTCATTCCGGTACATATCCACTGCCCGCCTGAAGGCTTCCAGAAAAGCTTCCGGGGTCATTTCCCTGAAGCTGAAACCATTTCCGTCCGCATGCAACCCTGCATCCACAATGGTATCCTTCAGCCCGCCGGTTTCACGCACGATGGGAATGGTTCCGTAGCGAAGACTGATCATCTGGCCTAAACCGCAGGGTTCAAAGGAGGATGGCATTAAGAAAATATCTCCGCCGGCATAAATACGGTGAGACAGTTCCTCATTGAATTCAATTCTCACCGAAACCCTGTCGGGGTACTTTTTCATGAACGCAGTAAAGGCATTTTCAAGATAGGGATCGCCAAGCCCTAATAGTACAAACTGAGTATCCAGCGCCATCATGTCGTCAAACACATCCAGCACCAGGTTCAGGCCTTTTTGGGAAACCAGCCGGTGTACGACCACCACCAGCGGTACATCTCTTTGCGGCAGCCCCAACTCGTGCTGTAGAGCTTTTTTGTTATTCGCCTTGCCGATGAGGGATTTTTCATCATATTGGTGGGGAATATGCGGATCGGTCATCGGATTGAATGTTTCGTAGCTGATGCCATTAACAATCCCGACCAGATCCCCGGACCGGCTCTGAAGGACGCCTTCAAGCCCCTCGCCGTATTTCGGTGTCAGAATTTCCTGTGCATAGGTCCGGCTGACGGTACTGATTTTATCGGCATATACCAGGCCGGCTTTCAGGAAGTTAAACATCCCGTAAAACTCTGCGCCGTCAGGCGTGAAAAGGCTTTGCGGCAAACCCAGAAGATCCAGGATTTCTCTGCCGAAATGACCCTGGTATTCCAGGTTGTGTATTGTAAACAGGGTTTTGATTCCCTGGTAGAAAGGATCACGCAACTGATACAATTCCTTCAGCAGCATAGCGGCAGGCCCTGTATGCCAATCGTTCAGATGCAGAATATCGGGTTTGAAACCTGTGGCCTTTAAAAGCTCCAGTGAAGCCTTGCACAGAAAAGCGAAACGGGCGCCGTCGTCATCATAGCAATAAATATACTTGCGGTTAAAATAATCATAGTTGTTCAGTGTGTATGTGATACAGGCGGTATCTTCAAGTTGCCGGACGATGCACGTTCTTTGCCGGCCGCCCATCTCCACCGGAAAATCTGTCACATAGTTTTGCCTGGAACTGATGATTTTATAACCCGGCATCACCACACGGACATCATGGCCCATTTCTTTCAGCTTTTGGGGCAGTGAACCGGCAACGTCGGCAAGCCCGCCGGTTTTCGCATATGGAGCCACTTCGGCAGAAACAAACAGAATCTTTAAACTTTCCTTCATACATCCTCCGAAATATGTTTAAAAAAGCAAACACCCCCCACTGGGGGTTGTTTTTCAGCAAATGTTATTTTTCAATGCAGTCTTTCAGGGACAGGTTAATGCGTCCCTGTTTGTCAACCTCGATGACCTTCACGGGGATTTCATCGCCGATTTTAACCACGTCTTCCACCTTGTTCACACGGGTGTGGGCAAGCTTTGAAATATGCACCATGCCCTCTTTGCCCGGCAGGAATTCCACAAAGGCGCCAAAATTCATGATCCGCGTAACTTTGCCGGTAAACTGCTGGCCAATCTGAACATCGCCGGCAATCCCTTCAATCATCGCTATAGCTTTCCGGCCGGCTTCTTCGTCGGAGGTGGCTACGAACACCGTTCCATCCTCTTCAATATCAATCTTTACGCCGGTTTCAGCGATGATCTTGTTGATGATTTTTCCACCGGGGCCGATAACTTCGCGGATCTTATCTACTTCTATGTTGGTAGTGTAAACCTTCGGAGCATACGGCGAAAGTTGAGGCCTGGGCTTGTCGATCACCTTCAGCATAACATCGTTTAAAATGGTCAGCCTGCCTTTGCGGGTAATTTCAAAGGCCTGACGAATGATTTCATAGGAAAGGCCGTCTACCTTGATGTCTACCTGTATGGCTGTAATACCGTTTTTGGTACCCGCAACCTTAAAGTCCATATCGCCGAAGAAATCTTCAATGCCCTGGATATCCATAAAGGTAACGAACTTGTCGGGGTTTTCCTCGTCTACCACAAGCCCCGAAGATATGCCGGCAACAGGCTCCCGGATGGGAACACCGGCATCCATCAGCGCCAGCGTGCTTGCGCAAACACTGCCCTGTGACGTGGATCCATTGGACATCAGCACTTCGGAAACAAGGCGGATGGCATACGGGAAATCGGCTTCGGACGGAATAACCGGTTCCAAAGCTCTTTCAGCCAGCGCACCATGACCGATTTCACGGCGGCCCGGGCCGCGGCTGGGTTTTGCTTCACCCACGCTGAAGGACGGGAAATTGTAGTGATGCATATAGCGCTTTGTTTCCTCTTCATCCACACCATCAAGCATTTGCACATCACCCATCGGACCAAGGGTGACATTGGTTAATACCTGGGTCTGGCCTCTCTGGAACAGGCCTGATCCGTGGGTTCTGGGAAGTATTCCGACCTGTGCTGAAAGGGGACGGATATCCATCAGACCTCTGCCATCCACACGTTTGCCCTCATACAGGATCTTATCGCGGACGATTTTTTTCTGCAGTTTATAAAAAGCTTCAGAAATTTGCAGTATCTGTTCGGGATACTTTTCATCCAACAGCGCATGTACTTTTTTGGATACTTCCTCAACATTCTTGTCACGGACTGTCTTGTCGTCGTTCATCATGGCTTCGGCAAGCTCGTCCTTGCAGGCCTCCATTACATCGTTGAAGATTTCCTGCGGAACCGCCATGGAGGTATAGGTGAATTTCTCCTTGCCGACTTCTTTGACGATATCTTCAATAAACGCGATCAGCCGCTTAATTTCCTCGTGGCCTTTCTTAATAGCATCGAGCATGGTTTCTTCCGGAATTTCGTTGCCTCCGGCTTCGATCATCACAATTTTTTCCTTGTCGGCCGACAGTGTAACATACATCTGGCTTACTTTGCGCTGCTCCGCGGTGGGGTTGATAACCACCTCACCGTCAACAAGGCCCAAAATCACGCCTGCAATGGGGCCGTTGAACGGTATATCGGAAATGCACAGTGCAACGACGGTACCGATGATGGAAGCAAACTCGGGAGAATTGTCCTGTTCCACCGACATCACCATGTTCACAATGGCAACATCGTTGCGGAGATCCTTCGGGAACCTGGGGCGCATCTGGCGGTCTATGACCCTTGCTGTCAGAATGGCCCTTTCGGACGGTTTTCCTTCCCTTTTAATAAAGCCGCCCGGTATTTTTCCCACCGAATACAGCTTTTCTTCATAGTCCACGCTTAACGGGAAGAAATCGATTCCCTCCCTGGGTTCCGACGAGGCTGTTGCAGTGGATAAAACCACGGTATCTCCATATCTGACCAAAGCAGCCCCGTTAGCGAGCTGTGCAAGTTCACCGGTTTCCACTGTCAGCCTTCTGCCCGCCACATCAATTGAAAAAGTTTTTTTCATCGTTTGAATCAACATCCTTTCGTAGTTCACGTGAGCGGGGTCAAAAGGTCAGGGATGAATGTTCCTGAAAGCAGGAACACTTATCTCTGATCTTCTGCACCCTCTCGCTCACATTTTATATTGAATAATTTTATCTGTCGGACATGATGCTACTTATTCATTATTACACCATGTTGAACATTTTAAACAAAACAGGCTTTGCCAACGCAATGCCTAAAACCTCCTTACGCCCCGAAAGTAAGAAAAGCGGAGTAAACTCCGCTTTTTTTACTTTCTGATTTCCAACCTGGCGATAATATCACGATACCGGTT
>ENA-UOYA01004426-UOYA01004426.1-activated-sludge-metagenome-genome-assembly--contig:-NODE-4426-length-11800-cov-10.004853_pt1 | contig 11800 bp, 8 predicted proteins | sample MGYA00238163_ERZ764804 | MGnify/ENA primary metagenome ERZ764804 (study PRJEB28919, sample SAMN05720223) | activated sludge metagenome | isolation source: Anaerobic digester | place: Hong Kong...
TGAGGCCTCCCCATTTTTTTATTTCTTAATAATCAGCAATATCACGGCTGAAATAATCATTGCGAAACCTGCAGTGACGGATATTGTCAATGGTTCTCCGAAAACTATAATTCCTATCGCCATGGCGGTGAGTGGTTCGAATGCTCCAAGGATGGCGACCATCGTACTGCTTATTCTTTTAAGAGACATTATCAGCGTTACATTGCTTAGTGCCGTTGGCAGCAGTCCTATGAGTGCCAAATTTATCCATTGTCCGTTTGTATGGATGGCATCCAACTTGCCAGTGGAAAACAGGGAATATAGCATGAGAATAATCATGGCATAGAAGAATACATAGAACGTCAGTTTCAGACTTTCCATTCTGCGTATGCGCAAATGTGGGAAAGCCACCATATAGATGGCGTAAGTGAGACCCGCAGCCAGTTCGAGCAACAGTCCGATGACGGATGAAATGTTGAAACCACGGTCAATGCCTGATAACAGAAACACGCCACCAACGGCGAGGACAATCGCTATCGCTGAATGAAGAGTGGCTTTTTCATGGCAAAATATCATCATCAGTATCGCCGTCCAAACAGGATAGGAGAAGAGCAGTGTAGTGGCTATTCCACTTGCCATATAGCTGTAGCCGCTTATCAGACAGATGGCGGAAACGGCATAGAGAGACGATAGAAATGCAATTCGCAATGTGTCGCCGAACTTGATATGCATGTTTTCATGTCGGTAAATCAATATTGCCAACATGAAAAGGCAGCCGAAAGCGAATCTATAAACAAGGAATGACGGCAATGCCATACCTGCCGACATGACCGGTATGGTGAAAAGGGGAATCAGTCCGAAAGATGCTGATGAAACAATAGCCTCAATGATGCCTTTGGCTCTGTTATCAAACGTCATATCCTATGGTCGGCAACATTAATACAGCAGTAATAATCCTGCAAATGCCGCGTAGCAAATCATTCGTATAGGATTGATTTTGATGAATTTTGTTCCTACGAATGAAGCGACAAAAAGTGCAATACTTATCCAAAACTGCCATGGATTTTGGCTCGGCGCGCTGAAGTTTTCTGGTGTCATCAGCAATAGGGCTGCTGCTGCAAGTAGTCCCACTACCGCTGGACGCAGACCGCTGAAGATGCTTTGTACAGCTGGTGTGTCCATATATTTCATGAACATCTTGCTGATGAGAATCATCAAAATAAATGACGGCAGAACCAGCGCAAATGTTGCCGTGGCACTTCCCAATATCGCCATCAAACCGTTGAACCCACCATTATGCACAGCTGTATAGCCGCAGTATGTGGCGGAGTTGATGCCGATAGGTCCCGGTGTCATCTGCGATATGGCAACGATGTTGGTGAATTCAGCCGAAGACAGCCAGTGATGATGTATCACGGTCTCTGTCTGTATGAGCGATAACATACCGTAACCGCCACCGAAGCCGAAGAGTCCAATTTCGAAGAATGTGATGAAAAGTGATAAGAAAATCATTCTGTCGGTTTTATATATTTGCCATAAAGATAACCGCCGAGTCCGGCTGCTATGATGATATAGATGGGATTCACTTTCAGAGCCCATATCAGCAGTGCGCTGCCTATTGGAATCCAACAGTTATAGAGCGAAATATGTGCGCTTTTTGCCAAATTGAATGTAGGTGCAGCGATAAGTGCCACTACGGCAGGACGAATGCCGCGGAACATTGCAGCCACTACCGTATTGTTTTCAAACTGATGGAAAAACATCGCAATCAGCAGAATAATGAGAAAAGAAGGTAGCGCAGTGCCGAGAGCCGTGCAGATGGCACCACGCACCTTGCGCAGTTTGTAGCCGATGAATACGCTGATGTTGATGGCAAACACGCCTGGACAACTCTGTGAAACGGCGATGAGGTCAAGGAATTCATCCTTGTCCACCCATTTGTATTTGTCCACCACTTCTGCTTCTATAATCGGAATCATGGCGTATCCACCGCCGAGGGTGAATGCGCCAATCTTAAAGAATGTCTTAAATGAGTTCCAATAGATGTTGTCCATTATTATTCACATTTCTTTTCTATCCACTTTCTTGCATTGACGAATGCCTCAATCCATGGAGTTACTTCGTCGTTGCGGTGACGTGCGGGATACCATGCATTTTGCCAAGGGAAGATGGCGCGCTCAAGGTGCGGCATCATTGCCAGATGGCGGCCGTCCTTCGAGCAGATGCCGGCTACATTGTAGTCGCTGCCGTTAGGATTGCCAGGATATTCGGCATAGTTGTATTTCGCAATCACGTTGTAGTGGTCTTCGGGTTCTGGCAGATAGAAACGGCCCTCTCCGTGAGCCACCCACAATCCGAGTTTGTTGCCGCTCAGGCTGCCGAACATCACACTCTCGTTCTGCGGGATGTTGAGTCCAAGGAATCCGCTCTCGAATTTCATGGATGTGTTGTGGCAGAGATGTGCGCGGTGCTCGTGTTCCGGATTGATGAGGTTCAGCTCCACCATCAACTGACAACCGTTGCAGATGCCCAGTGACAGGGTGTCTTCGCGTGCATAGAACTTGTCGAGTGCTTCTTTTGCCTTCGGGTTGTATAGGAATGCGCCTGCCCAACCTTTGGCAGAACCGAGCACGTCGGAGTTTGAGAATCCGCCGCAGAACACGATCATGTTGATGTCTTCCAGAGTCTCGCGGCCGCTGATGAGGTCGGTCATCATCACGTCTTTCACGTCGAAGCCTGCCAGATAGAGTGAGTAAGCCATTTCGCGCTCACCGTTGGTTCCCTTCTCACGGATGATGGCTGCTTTGATGCCCGTTGCCGTGCGGCGGCTGGCATCCAGACCATATTGTGCCAACTTGCCGGTGAAGTCGCGGTTGAACTTCATTTCCACTGGTTGTTTCTTATAGTTGGTATAGCGTTTCTTTGCCATGCCGTTCATGCTCTGCTTCTGGTCGAGCAGATAGGATGTCTTATACCATGTATCGCGCAGAGCGTCGATGTCGAACTCATGTTCGATGTCTTTCTTCTTGACCACAATCTTGCGGCTGTCGGGAACTGGGTAGCCAATCTTGGCGAAGCCTACGCCCACTTCTTCGAAGTATTCTTTCAGTTCGTGCTTGTGCTCGTCGGAAACCTGAATCACAACGCCAGGGTTTTCAACCAACAGGTTCTTTACGATGTCATCGCCTGCAAGATCGTATAGATTGATGTGCATACCGCCATCGGTATTGGCGAATGTCATCTCCAGCAAGGTGGTGATGAGACCGCCCGCACTGATGTCATGGCCTGCCATGATCCATCCGCGCTTGATGAGTTCCTGAATGGCATTGAAACAGTCGACGAAATATTCCGGGTTCTTCACCGTCGGTACATCGTCGCCCACTTTGCCGAGGCTTTGTGCAAAGGCGCTGCCGCCTAGACGCTGCTCGTCGAAACTGAAGTCAATGTAATAGAGTGACGAATTCTTGTCGTTGACGAGAATTGGCGAAACCACTTTCTTGACATCTGACACTTCGCCGCCGCTGGTCACGATGACGGTTCCCGGAGAGATAATCTTCTCGCCGTTGGGATATTGTTGGCTCAGAGATAACGAGTCCTTGCCTGTCGGCACGTTGATGCCGAGTTCGCAACAGAAATCGGACAATGCCTCTACACCTCTGTACAGACGGGCATCTTCGCCTTCCTGTGAACGGCAAGGCCACATCCAGTTGGCTGAGAGCGACAGACTGGTCATGCCTTCTGCCAAGGGTGCCCAAACAATGTTGGTCAGTGACTCGGCAACAGACAATACCGAACCTGCCTCTGGTGAAGCGAGTCCTGCCTGCGGAGCATGTCCCAGTGCAGTAGCAATGCCTTTCATTCCACGGTAGTCGAGTGCGACAACACCGCAATCTGATAATGGCAACTGAATCTGTCCCTGGCACTGCTGACGTGCCACCTTGCCTGTGACGGAACGGTCTACTTTGTTTGTCAACCAGTCTTTGCAGGCAACAGCTTCCTGTTGCAGCACGTTATCTATATATTCATCGAGTTTGCTTTGTTCGTAAACTGGATTCTCATAATGACGTTCCACGGTCTTGTCCACCATCACCGTCTTGGGTGAGTGACCGAACATCTGAGCCACGTCGAGGTCGAACGGTTTCACACCGTCGCCCTGAACGAATGAGAAGTGGGCGTCGCCAGTGGTCTCGCCTACAACATACAGCGGGGCACGTTCGCGCTCTGCAATCTTGCTCACGTGTTCGATGTGCTTCTCGTCGATGAGCAGTCCCATGCGCTCCTGACTTTCGTTGGCGATAATTTCCTTGGCAGAGAGCGTCTTGTCGCCGATAGGCAGTTTGGTCATATCGATTTCGCCGCCGCAATCCTCAACGAGTTCCGACAGGCAGTTGAGGTGACCGGCTGAACCGTGGTCGTGGATGGAAACCACAGGATTGTTATCCTCTTCCACCAATGCGCGAACCAGATTGTAAGCACGTTTCTGCATTTCCGGGTTGGCACGCTGAATGGCGTTCAACTCGATGCCGTTGGAGTAGCGGCCCGTGTCTACAGACGATACGCTGCCGCCGCCGAGACCGATGCGATAGTTATCACCGCCCACAACGACAACTTTGTTGCCTTTCTGCGGTTCCTTCTTCAGACAGTCGCGCTTGGTGCCGTAGCCCACGCCGCCTGCCAGCATAATCACTTTGTCGTAAGCATATTTCTCGCCGTTCTCCTGATGTTCGAAGGTGAGCACCGAACCCGTGATCAGCGGCTGACCGAACTTGTTGCCGAAGTCACTCGCACCATTAGATGCTTTGATCAATATCTGTTCCGGTGTCTGATACAGCCATTGGCGCACGGGCAGGATGTCTTCCCAAGAGCGGCCACCGTTCAGACGTGGATAGGCGGTCATGTAAACGGCTGTTCCTGCGATAGGCCATGAGCCGACACCGCCGCCCATACGGTCGCGGATTTCACCGCCCGTACCTGTTGCGGCACCGTTGAACGGTTCTACGGTGGTCGGGAAGTTATGTGTCTCGGCTTTCAGCGAGATCACGCTTTCGATATCTTTCACGCGGAAATAGTCGCTTGTGCTCTGGTCTGCCGGAGCAAACTGCTCGATGACAGGACCTTGTGCGAAAGCCACGTTGTCTTTGTATGCGGATAATATTTTTCCAGGATTCTCTTTTGTCGTCTTCTTGATCATGGCGAAGAGCGACGACTCCATTTCCTTGCCGTCGATGACGAACACACCGCCGAAAATCTTGTGACGGCAGTGCTCGGAGTTGATTTGCGCGAAACCGAAGATTTCAGAGTCGGTCAGCGGGCGACCGTTTTCTTTCTCCAGTTTGTGCAGATATTCCATCTCCTCTTTCGACAGAGCCAAACCTTCCTTCTCGTTGTATTCTTCCAGATTTTCCACGTGCTTGATGGGTTCCGGCTCATGGTTCACGGTGAATATCGTCTGGTCCAGACATTTGTACATACGTTGCAGCATCGGATCGTGCTCAGCGTCCTCGGAACTTACGGGGAAGTATTCCTCTATACGCGAAATGCCGCCAAGGCTCATGTTCTGAGTAATCTCAACGGCATTTGTACTCCAAGGAGTAATCATTTCACGGCGCGGGCCCACGTAGTAGCCTTCCAGCTTCTCATCGTCCAGCTTTTTAGCGTCGCCGTAAAGCCAACAAAGTTCGTTGATTTCCTCTTGATTGGGCTGATGGTCCATTTCAGTCGCAATCACTGTCTCTTTCGGAGTCTTAAAAAAAAGAATCATAATCTTTCTATAATTATAGTGTTATATTCTGACTGCAAAGGTACTGCAAATCGAGCGGAATGCAAAATAAAAGTGTGCTTTTATTTTCATTTCCGAGATGCAGCGTACCTTATTCAAAGGTACTGCAAAATTCGTGCAAACGAAAACAAACATCAAAATTTATTTTGATTTTGTTGAGTGTAGCCGAATTTCATGGAATAAATCGAGCGGAATGCAAAATAAAAGCGTACTTTTATTTTCATTTCCGAGATGCAGCGTAACTTATTTAAAGGTACTGCAAAAATCTTGCAAATGAGAATAATTAACAAAGAAAAATAAGTGACTGATATTCATAAATGCGATAATCTGCATGCAGTCATATCTTTCATTTAATTTCCGCATGGATTTCGTAAGTAGCGTGAAATAAAAATGCGGACATATAGAATTGTATATGCCCGCATCAATTGCTGTAAGGTCTAGATTAGACCGTTATATGTTATTTTCTTTTTGAAGACGTTTTCTTAGTTGTCTTCTTGGTCGACTTCTTGGCAGTAGTCTTATTTGCTGTGGTTGTAGCAGTGGTCTTTGTTGCAGTAGCTGTAGTTGTGGCAGCTGGTGCTACATATTTGGCGAAAGCCAGTCCGCTCTTCATACCATCAAAACTCTTGGCGAGTGATGATACTGTGCTGAGGGTGCTGTTGCCAGAATATTTGCTCACTTTGCCTACAACATCGAGAAGCTTGCTGCTGTCGAAAGTCAGAGACAGATTGTTGTTGTCAAACTGTGCATAACCTGAAACGTTGGCAGAACCTTCGAGATATGAGAACGTGATTTTGCTGCCGCTGAGGGTGTAAGTACCAGATGTGGTTGCCTGTCCGTTCTTATAGGTCGTGAATTTTCCGTCTTCAGTGAAAGCAACCATGAACTTGCCTGCCGTGATTCCCGCTTTGGCGAACTGTGTGGCGAGTTTTTTCTCAATGACTGATGCAGCCACTTTGCCACCTGCCTGCTTTAGCAGATTGCTGCTTTCGAAGATGACGGCTGGTTCCTGATAGCTCCATGTGCCTGCGAGAGTCTCTTTGGTCACATTGTTTTTACCTGTGAGCACAGATGTTAGGTCACTGCCGCCAATAGCGGAACTTACTACCTTGCCGAGATTGCCAAGATTGATTTGCGCGTTAGCGCTGACAGATGCCATCAGCATGATGCCCATGGCAAGTGATTTGAACATTGATTTTTTCATTTTCGTTTTGTTTCTCTAATTTTAATGAATTTCGATGCAAAAGTAGTGATAAATATTAGAAAATGACACTTTTGTGGATTTATTTATCAGTTGGGAAGTTAAAGAAAATAAAATTCATGTTCGATTCACAATGCAGAATTCGTTCAGTGCCATCAATATAGCACATTTAATAATACATTGTGTTGCCGTTCAGAAGAAGATGCGGAAGCGAGTGATGCCGTCGGGATATGTTTTGAGAGAGAAACGGAACTGATGGCGGGCGAGCACTTCGCGGATGAAGACGAGGCCGATGCCCTGTCCATTGGGTTTGGTGGAGAAGAAAGGGCTGAAAATCTTCTGTGCAGCTTCGGAGCTGATGCCGGGTCCGTTGTCGGCGATTTCCAACATATCGGGGTGGCGGGTTGTGGTCACGGTGATGGTGCCGTCGTGGCCGATGCTCTCGGCGGCATTCTTGATGATGTTTGCGATGACCTGTTGCATGAGGACGGCATCGGCGCTGGCGATGAGCGGCGGCTGGACATAGCAGCGGTGCAGACTGATGGATTGTTCGGCGCAGCGGGTCTGCATCACTTGCAGGCAGGCGTCGGCGAGGACGCTGATATCACACGGTTGCAGTTGCGGTTCGGGTATTTTCACCACGTCGGCAAACCGGGTGATGAAGCGGCTCATGCTATATGTGCGTTCAATGCAGGCTGTCATGACTTCTCGCAGGTCGGCGGTGCCGGGCATGGGCAGCAAGGCCTGGCTGAGGCTGTCGAGGGTAGAGGTGACGGCGGCTGTGGTGTTGTTCACCTCGTGGGCTATCATGCGAATCACCTTTTCATAGGCTTTCTTTTCCGCCTTTATCACCTCGTCGGTGAGGCTCTCAATGAGGAAGAAAGGATGTGCATAGCCGCGGTCGGCAAAGGAGAGTCGCGTGCAACGGAAGATATGTGCGTCGGTCATCTGAAATGTTTCTGCGCTGTCTTTGCTCAGCGTGGCGAGGCGGTCGGCGAGGGGAGTGCCCACATCGGACATCTTTCTGCCTATGGCATGGTCGGCGGTGCAGGCGATGAACTTTTGTGCAGCTGGGTTGAGCGAGGTGATGGCACCATCGAAATCGATGATGACCACGCCCATGGGTGAGGCGTTGATGAGCAGGTCGAGCAACTGGTTTGTCTCGCGCATGTGCAGCCGTTCATCTTTGAGCTGGGCTATCATGCGATTGAAAACTTCCACAATGCGGTCGGCATCCTGCTGATGGACGCGCCGCAGACGACTGCTGAAATCCTGTTCGCGCAGCAGTTCCATGCCGTTGCCAATAGCGCGCAGGGGATTTATCACCTGGCGATAGAAGAAATAGAGATAGACGATGGTGATAATGGTGAGCGCTTCGACGGTGTAGAAGAGGTAGGCACGTGGGATGAATGTCTGCACGACGAGCAAAGTCAGTATCGTACCAACAAGCATGGTGAGCAACAGGAACCAGACACGCAGTTTCATTTTCGGTAGTTTATGTGGTATTTGATAAGTCGGCGGTAGAGTGCGGCGCGGCTCAGTCCGAGGTCGAGTGCCACGTGGCTCAAGTTATAGGCGTTGCGGCGGAGCGCGTCGATGATGGTCTGCCGTTCGATGTCGCTGATTGTCAACCCATCGGTAGAGACGGCGGGTGCGGCGGCAGGACTGACGATTTGCGGTTGCAGATGGGCGGCGGTGATGAGGCGCGTGCCGCAAATCAGAATGGTGCGTTCAATCAGGTTTTTCAGTTCGCGGATGTTGCCGCTGTATGGCAGTCGGCAGAGCAGCGCCATGGCGTCGGACGAAAATTCCACGGGCGGCAGGTGGTTTGCCTGGCACTGGAGGTCGGCGAAATGGCGCGCCAAGAGGGGGATATCTTCGCGCCGCTCTCGCAGTGCGGGCAGATGCACGGTGATGAGGTTGATGCGATAGAACAGGTCTTCGCGGAAGGTGTGGTCGGCTATGCGCTGCTGTAGGTCAGCGTTGGTGGCGGATACCACGCGCACATCCACTTTGTGTGGATGGCTCTCGCCGAGCGGTTCGAAGGTCTGGTCTTGGAGCACGCGCAGCAGTTTCACCTGACTGCCGATGTCCAGATCGCCTATCTCATCGAGGAAAATGGTGCCACGGTCCGCCATCTCGAAACGTCCCGCACGGTCGGCGGACGCATCGGTGAAAGCGCCTTTCTTGTGGCCGAACATCTCGCTCTCGAAGAGGGATTGTGAAATGCCGCCGAGGTTCACTTTCACAAAGGGTTCGTCGCAGCGCAGACTGTTGCGGTGCAGGGCCTCGGCAATAAGTTCCTTGCCCGTGCCGCTCTCACCGGTAATCAGCACGGAGGCGTTGGTGCGAGCCACACGGCGCACCACATCGAGTACATCGGTGAGACCCTTGCTGTTGCCGATGATGAAAGAACGATCAAAAGATAATTGATAATTGAGAGTTGATAATTGAGAATTATGATTACCATCTGGGAATTGAGAATTCGGAATTGGGAATTGAGAATTATGATTACACTCGGCTGATTGAGGAGACGTGACAGGTCGCGTCTCTACAACGGGGGTGGAATTATTAGAGATAGAATCAGCGGGGGTGAAATTAATTGGGATAGAATTAATTGGGTCGGAATTAATAGAAGTGGAATCAGCGGGGGTGAAATTAATTGGGATAGAATTAATTGGGTCGGAATTAATAGAAGTGGAATCAGCAGAGGTGGAATCGACATGGGAGGATGTGGAGCTCGGTTTTGAGCTACAAGAGTAATCATAATTCTCCATTCCCAATTCCGAATTCTCAATTACTGAATTTCCATTCTCAATTGATTTCAGTTCCAGTGCCGTTTCGATGCGTTGCAACAGCATGGCGTTGTTCCACGGTTTGGTGATGAAGTCGAAGGCACCGGCCTTCATGCCTTTCACTGCCAGTTCGATGCTGCCCCATGCCGTCATCAGGATCACGGGCACATGGGGGCGGAAGAGCTTCACCTGACGGAGCAACGTGAGTCCCTCGTCGCCCGATGTGGTGAGCGAGAAGTTCATGTCCATCAGAATCAGTTGCGGCTCTGTGGCGCGCACAATCGCCATGGCTTCCTTGGGGGAGGCTACAGCGGTGGTTTCGTATCTTGCACGCTTGAGCATGAACGAGAGCGAAGCTCGAATGGAATTATCGTCGTCAATAATTAAAATCATTCTTTATTAAGTTTCTCTTCTATTTGTGCCCCAACTTGAGGCACTGTTTGAGCACAGCTTTATCCAATATTAATAGATATACTCATTAACCAAATTACTAATCAGCTACAAAGATACAATTTATTTATGAATTATCTCCTCGAAATCGGCGTCTATATTTTCGTTTTTGGCGAAATCCCACAGTGTGAGACTGCGGAGCTGATAATAGTAATACCAGTAATAAAATAGTTCGGAGATGTTTTTCTGCCGGGCTTCGTCCTTGTTCACCTGGGCATTGTTCAGGTCGAGCGTGTTGATTTTGCCAATCATGAACGTTTCGATGCTGGTTTTGTATCTGCGCTGGGCGATGGAATCAGCTTCCGTGGCGATGCTGAGCTGACGGCTCTGATTATTAAAGTGCTCCACGAGCAGGAAGATGTCCTGATTGAACGTCTGCTGCTCCTGCCGCAGTTTGCTTTCCGTCACCTCGCGGTTGCTCTCAGCCACCCGCACCTCTCCGCGACGTTTGCCCCAGTCCAGGATAGGGATGCTGAATCCCACGCTCACGATGGTGTTGTTTTTTAGCACGTCGTAGGCATAGTGCATCTTGTCGTTGCCGATGCCGCTATAGCCTACAGATGCCGTGAGCTTGATGCTCCGCAGATTGCCCTTGGCTGTTGCCACGGCATAATCGGCCTCCAGTTGACGGCGGCGGATGTTGAGGGCGAACGAGTTGTTTTGCAGCGCCTTGTCCAGCACGTCGGCATAGCGCAAGGTCAGCGGCGGCATGTTGTCGGGAATCTGCAGGTCAATCTTGGCACTGTCGCCGATGTTCAGAAACGTCTGGAGCTGAAACTGGTTGCTGTTCAGACTGCTCTCGTTGTCTGTGAGCGCACTCTGGGCGTTGAGGGCGGAGAGCTTCAGCTGTAGCAGGTCGCTCTCGCTCACCTGTCCCATCTTGCGTCTCGCCTCGGCTATCTCGTACAGTCGGGTGGCGTTCTGCAGGTTTTGGCGGGCGATGTTCACATTCTCGCGGGCGAGCAGCAGATTGAAGAAATATTGGATGGTCTTCATTGTCACCTCTTCGGTGGCGGTGATGAACGCCGCCTTCGCCTCGCGGTATTTCACGGGTTGAATGCGGCGTTTCCATCTGTAACTGTTCACGCCGAAGATGGGTTGTGTGAGCGTGAGGCTGATGGGGACGGACATGAAATTTTTCACGCCGTCCGCCTTGATGTAATCCAGAGACGAGGTAAGAGAGAGCGATCCTCCCGTCAGCCAAATATTTTGATTCACGTTCAGCGCGCCGTTCATGCCGAACCAGTCGTTGCGCACGAATTTGTACGCCCCGTCGTCCTGCTGATACGAGCTGTAACTCTTGTTATATTGCGGCAGCGTGCCTTCGAAAGTCAGTTCGGGCAGCATGTCGGCCTGATAAGTGCGGTATTCCCAGTAAGCCGACCTCAGTTCGCCGCGCGCCACCACCGCATCCACGCTCTGCGTGCGCGCCATGGCGATTGCTTCGGGCAACGTCAGCTTCATCGCATCCGTCCCTGCCTGTGCCTCCGCGTTTGCCAGCATCGGCAGCAGCATCGCCGTGAAAAGTATAATACGTTTTTTCATCATTCCCTTTCATTCATCGTGCAGTGCCTCTGCGGGTTGTATCTTCATCGC
>ENA-UOYA01004430-UOYA01004430.1-activated-sludge-metagenome-genome-assembly--contig:-NODE-4430-length-11792-cov-11.344637_pt1 | contig 11792 bp, 8 predicted proteins | sample MGYA00238163_ERZ764804 | MGnify/ENA primary metagenome ERZ764804 (study PRJEB28919, sample SAMN05720223) | activated sludge metagenome | isolation source: Anaerobic digester | place: Hong Kong...
CGGGTCGTTGACAGATTTCCAAGTCAGTTCTACCTGGTTATGGGCTTTAAGCCGTAATGCCAAATGGTCCACGGGCAGGGGCTGTACGACATATTTCGTGTCGTATTGTTTAGAGATGAATTTCAGAATGCCTTTATAGATGGCGCGGCTCACCGTGAAACGGAATCGAGGGTCGAGGCCATAGCGCATGTCGGCAAAGTTTTCATGCGACAGCAGTTCCAACAACATGGCAGGCACGCGAGGTATACGGGCTTCGAAATAAGGCTTGTCCCACATCCATCTACGTGTCCATCGGGGCTCGTAAAGGGTGTGTATGTCATGCGTGATGGTCGACATCACGGTGTCGGTGAGTTCTCCGGCAAGATGGCGTGATGCGCCGTTGTAATAAATGCTGTCATAACAGTTGGTGTAAAAGATGCCGAGCGTGCCGATGATGGAGTCGTTGAGTGTCGTTCCCGCATCAGTATGCAAGGCGAAAGACAGGTCTACAGGTATGCCCAAACCCTTATCATAAGGGTCTACCACCGAACCTCCTGCCAGCCAGTTCACCCACAGACCGCGGCATTTGTAATCGTCCACGTAGTCGTTGGTGCCGTGTGTAGGCGAGTAGATGCTGTCGGGAGCGCCTGCCCATTGGAGCCAATAACGTGCTGCCTCGGTGAAACGGGGATAATTGCTGGGAATATAAGGGTAATCCACCTGCGGGATGTCGGCTGTCTGTGTTTTCGCATTGGCATCCGAACTTTTCACGTTTTCGGTCGCCTCCATCGACGGACGGCGCGCGATGTTGCCCATGCCGCCACCGATTTTCACTGCATCAGCAGTGACCACTCGGTCTTCTTTTGTACTCTTGTTGGAGAGTTCTATGCGGCACGTACTATTTTTCCCTTTATCGAAAAGGAATGTTCCGAGATAAATCCAAGTGCCGCCGCCCATGGTTTGGTTCACTCGAAAGTGGGTGATACCACCAGAATGATACACGGTATAAAGAGCGTCGTCGGTGCTATTGGACAATGTGCGATAACTGATGTATACAGCATATCGGCCTGTTCGTGGAATGTTGGGCGACCATTGCGCCGTGCTCTCATCACCTTTCTTAATGGTGTTGACGGTGCGGTAGGTTCCTTCTTGGAAAGGATTGTCGAAATTCTGATACATCATGCGCTTCTGGGCGAACCCGGCTCCACTGCCTGTTGTCCATGCTTCGGTGCCGTTGTGCTCCGAATATTGTGCTGATTGGTCAAGAGTGCCGTCGTTATCCACGATCACTTCTTCGGTCTGTGTGTCGCGTTCGCGGGGCATCATCACGTAAGCCCCGGCATTCTCAAGCATCGGAGTGAGAAATGGCAACACGTAACTGGACGTGTAAAGGTCTTCGCAGGTCTCGAAAAGCCGAGCACGTTGCCATTCCCAGCGGTTCAGTTTTGATTCGAAGTATTTGCCGTGACTGGCCCACATCGCAATGTGCTTGTTCGCCAAACCGCACTGAATTTTGTACGGTACATCCATGCGCGTGACGAGCGGTGTCTGTTCGGGACGGGTGAATGTGATGTCTTTCTCTTTTACTTGCGCTGCCGTCTGGATGGAAAAGAGCAAGATACCGATTGCGGCGAATACTGATATTGATGTGGATAGTAATGCAAATAGCCTTCTCATAAGTTAAGTGTTAATACATTTGATGTTAAATTGAATTGAGAATTGGAAATTAAGAATTATGATTTGCTTTTGAGCAAGTATTTTTGATACAAAGGTAATCATAATTCTCAATTTTCAATTCTCAACTCTCAATTTTTAACTCTCAATTAAATAATTCTACCAACCAGGATTCTGAGTCGTCTTTCCTTGGCTCAGCGTAATCTGCCCTGAAGGAATCGGGAAGAAGTAATATTTCTTATCAAACTTGCGAGTTGTACCCGTCGGAATGACGTAGCCATTGGCATCGACTGTGACAGAAACGTTGGCAACATTGCTGAGGTTGGCACCACGGTTCACGTCAGTATAAACACTCGTGTCAATCTTGTCGAGTTGATGCCAGCGGACGAGGTCCCAATAGCGAATCCAGTTGTCGGTCATCAGTTCGCAACGGCGGCAACGGCGGATTTCCCAAATCAGATTGCTCACCTTCATGTTGTTGGCGGGGTCAGCTTCTGGAGCAAGTGTCATATTGGGCAGACCGGCACGGGCCTCCAACTTGTTAACGGAGTTGTCCAAGTCGCTTTGTGTGATTGAGCCGAGCTCAGCTTTTGCTTCTGCAAAGTTGAGATAAATTTCAGCAAGCCAGAACAGTGGGGCATCGGTATAGTTCGTTCCCGTGTTGTTTCGGTAATAGAGTGGGATGTCCAGGTTGTCGTATTTACCGATGGTGTAAGTCGTTGATGACGTCATCGCTGACGACCCTCCACCACGTGACCAACTATGTCCCTTGAAGCAAAGCACGGTATCTACCAATACGCCGAGACGCTTGTCACGAACAGACAACATCTTGTTGATGACATAATTATTAGCAGCACTTAGCACTGGTCTGTCATCCTTGTCCAAAGTCGTAGTAGCAAGAGGTTTGCCGTCACGGAACAGAAAAGCGTTGATTGCATCTTTTGTGATACCGCTCTGCTGAGTGGAAGACCCCGTATAATCTAGTGTGGAATGCATCTGCACATCCTTCTCGTAATTGCGATAGAAAATTATTTCCTTGCTGCTGCTCAGGTCTGTCGAGTTGTATATTTCGCCATAGTTAGCTGTCAGACTGTAACCTGCGCTCATCAACTGTTGGGAAGCGTCTACACACGCATTCAGATAAGTACTTGCGCGGCCGGCATCAGGACCTTTGCCATTATCCGTCGCTGTGCGATATTTGCAATAAGTGCCTTCATACAGACCTATCTCGCTCTTCATTGCGAGTGCAAGGTTCTTGCTCCAAGCATTCTTGTTGGATGTGGTACCAATATTGTCGATGGCATAGTTCATGTCGTTCATCACGCTGTCCATTACCACATCGCGGTCGGTGCGGGTTCCGTAAATCACATCCACATCGGCATCAGGGTCTAGAACAACGGTATTCTCCCATTGAACATCACCATACATGCGTACCAGATTATAGTATTGCCATGCGCGGTTCAGACGGGCGATGGCAGTGTATTTGGCTTTTGTCGATGCAGGAAGAGAAGAACCGGTCAATCCGCTGATCATATAGTTGGCACGGCGAATTTCTGTGTAAGGACTGCTCCAATAGGAAGACGAGCCAGGAATGGTAGTGAATGTCCAGTTGTCAAAACTCGGATTGGCCTGATCGTCGCTGAGACTCTTAAAATAGAACCAGCCTGACCCAGTTCCAGTCCCATAACCGGAAAAGTTCTCAAAGAATGTGTTGCTGTAGCTCTCTACCTGATTTTCATTGCTCCAGAATGCGGAAGACTCGGTGAATCTGTCACGAGGTGTCTTGTCGAGCATGTCGTTACAACTGGTCATCAGGAGTGATGCAGCGCACAAAACATATAAATATGATTTTTTCATGTCGTTTCAGAGTTAAATTGTTTGTTAGAATGTGACTTGAAGTCCAAATGACCAACTGCGGGTGATAGGGTATGTACGTCCCCAAGTACCGTAAGAAAGAGCTCCTTGACCGTCGTTCATTTCAGGGTCGATAGGCAGGTCGCCGCTGCCCTTATGGAGCAGACAGAGATTGTTAACGCTTCCGTAGATGCGGAACTTTTGCAGATGGATCTTCTGCATGAGGAATTTCGGAAGAGAGTAACCGATGGTGATGTTCTTCAGACGCAGATAAGACATGTCTACGAGATACTTGGTCTGCGGATAATAGTTGTGACAGCCGCCTTCACCAGAGAGACCAACCACATTTCCTGAATATTCGTTGCCAGGATAAAGCGTTGGGAAGTCATTACCTTGACTGATGGTGTTCTTCGTCACGCTGAGTGTATTGTTGGTGATGGTATAGTCATAAATGTTATAACTGGTCTGATTGTCATAGATGGCCAAGTCGGCTGCACGCATCTCCGGGAATACGAATGAAGACTGTGTCCACATGTCGCGTTTGCCCACGCCTTGGAAGAACAGATCGATGTCGAAGTCCTTGTAAGCGCCGCCGATATGGAAGCTGTATTCGTAACGTGGCATCATGTTGCCGATGACTTTCAAGTCGCCGTGGTCGTCGAGAGTGCCTTTGCCACCGTCGATGACGCCGTCGCCATTGAGGTCTTTGTATTTCACGTCGCCAGGACCATAGATAAAGTTGTCGGTCTGCAGACCAACCTGACTGGCAACACCTTTCTTATAATTCCAACCTGTGAGTTGGTTGTTGTTGATGATAGCTCCGTCAAAGTCGTCTTCGGTGAAGTATCTGTCGGTTTCAAAGCCCCAGATATCTCCCCATGTCTCACCCTGATAAGCATAACTTACGGAACCCGGATGACCAATCAGTTTGGATTCGTTGTTCCACTTGTGAACCTTTGTCTTTGAGTCGCCGATACTGAAGTTGAAGTATGCGCTCAAGTCTTTCGTGAACTGATGGCGAAGGTTAAGTGTGAATTCCCAACCGTTGGTGCGCAACTGACCGGCATTGGTATAAGGAGCACTGGCGCCTACACTTGCCGGAAGAGCCTGACCAGGTGCGAGCATGTCTTTCGTATCGCGCTGGTAGAGTTCGAAACTGGCTGTAATCTGGTCGTTCAGGAATCCCAAATCAAGTCCCAAGTTGGAGGTGTTGATGCGTTCCCAAGAAAGAGATGATGAGACCCAACTCGGCAGGTCAAGTTCTGTAACCTTGGCACTGGCATTGGAGAGCCAATGAACATTCGACTGAGATACTGTGTTGATGGTCGACATGAACATCCAGTCACCTACGGCTTCGTTTCCTATCGAGCCATAAGAATAGCGCAGTTTCACATTGTCAATCGTCTTGTCAAGTCCCGCCTTCTTCCAGAATGGCTCCTCACTGATGCGATAGCCTACTGAGAATGATGGGAAGAACGCCCATCTGTCGTCTGCTGGGAAACGTGAAGAACCGTCGTAGCGGCCGTTCAGTTCCACGAGATAGATGCCTTTGTAGTCATAGTTGATACGTCCGAAATAACCTGCTGATGCACGGTCGCCAGTTTCGCTGTCGATGGTGGCTTTGGCCATGTCACCATAAGCGAGGTTCAGTTCGGGATAATCTTCCGAATAGAGCTGTGTGCGGAGTGCAGAGAAATAGTCACTGGAATAGTTTTCACCATTGATACCAGCCATCACGTTCACATTGTGAGCATCAGCGAAAGTATGACTGTAGTTCAAATATGCGTTGGCTGTCCAGCGGTTACTCTTCGTGTTGTCACGGCGGGCATTGGTCGTTGAAGTCTGGACGATATAGGTTGGTGCTATTCCTGTCCAGTTCATTCCATAAACGCTATGGTTGCTCTGCTTGTAATTCTCGTTTTCAATGTCGTAAGTGTAATCGGCATTCAGCGTGAGATCCTTGGTGATATTGGCTTTGACATAAGCGTTCAGACGTGTGCGGTCGGTGACGTTGATGGAGCGTGAAGCTTGTTTCTGCATGGCGATGACACGGTAATCCTGCCCGTCGATTGTTCCCGATGGGATGAAGAATGAGCCCCAGCGCCAGATATACTGATACATGTTATTGTAAGTGTTGGCGCGAGAGAAATGTTTGCGTGAGAAATTAATGCGTGCGCCCACCTGCAACCAGTCTGTAACGTCGGTCTGCAAGTTCAACGTGGCGTTCATGCGTTCGCGCTCGGCAGGATTGAAGGTCATCTGATCTTCCTTCTTGCTGTAGCCGACAGACATGTAGAACGTAGACTTCCCGCTTGCGCCAGACATCGAGATGTTATGGCTTTGCGAAGGTGCTGCATCCTGATACCAGATGCCTGGAATATCATAATTGGCATAATACATGGGCTGTTTGCCGTTGAAGCGGTAATCGCCTACGTTGGTGTCGCTCTGATAAGCTCTCATCTCACCATAACCCAATTTCGTATCACCATTTTCTTTGATCCACTCCTGTGCGTAAGGCAGCAACTGGTCGAAATACATACCGAACAGTTCCACAGCATCGGCGCCTTGGCGTTTCTTTGCGCGGATGGCAGCTTCGAGCTGCGTCGGGACGTTTGGAAAATCAGGAAGATATGTCGAGTTGTCCCAAGCGAAGTTGTTGTTATAATCTATCTTGATGCGGTCGCCTTTCTTTCCACCTTTCGTGGTAATCAGAATCACGCCGAATGCTGCGCGGGTGCCATAGATGGAAGAGGCGGCAGCATCCTTCAGCACGCTGATTGATGCGATATCGTTGCTGTTGATCATCGAGAGATCATCCACAGGTACACCGTCAACAACGATATATGGCGAACTGGTTTGACTGTTGCTCAATGTGCCTAGACCGCGGATGCGCAGAGTAGGTTCTGAGTTGATGTCACCGCTGGAGTTGATGACGGTGAGTCCGGGGACGGCACCTTGCAAAGCTTTTGTCACATCCTGCTCCGGCCGTGATGTAAGTGTCTTGTCCAGGTCTACAGTAGAAACGGCACCGGTGAGGTTCGCTTTCTTCTGTGAACCATAACCCACGACGACTACTTCGTCAAGTTGGGCATTGTCTTCTTTCATCACAATGTGCATGCTACTCTGCGGCCTTGTGGTCACAGTCTTGTAGCCCAAGAAAGAGAATTGGAGTTTAGCATTGCTGCCGGCTCTCATAGAGAAATTTCCGTTAGTATCAGACACAGTGCCTCTGGTCGTACCGATTTCCTGAATGGAGACACCGATGATCGGTTCGCCGTTCTCGTCGACAACTGTACCTTTTACTAAGCCTTCCGAAGAGATTTCTTTCTGCAATAGGTCTGATGCATAGGCTTGTGTGCTCACGACACATGTCAAGGAAAGCATGCATAGGAAAACAAAATGTTTCTTCATAAGCTTTGTTCTTAATTGATTGAAATATTATAAATATTTGGTTAATGGCGAGAGGAAGTTCTTATCGTATTTTCTTTTTCTCTTTTTTTTATAGCATGTTTGTATTGTATAAAAAGGAATTTCGAAAATATTTTAAGGCTAAATCATTTCAAGGGTTTTATTCTTTTGCAAATATAGTGTTATTTTTGAATATGTATTCAATTGTTTAATGAATTTATGGATTATAAACATAAATTTATAATAAAACTTTTCTTTGATTATTTAAAAAAATTAATCAAAATGAGTAACACTTTATCTTCTCTTTTTCAGGGAGAATGGATGACTTGTATTATGATGGGTTCATGGTGTGATACTGTATCAGTCCGTCCATAGAACGATCCCGTATTTCATCTACCTCGATGTCGAATTCTTTTGCAATGCGGCGCAACTCCATCGGGAAGCGATAGGCAGCCAAACCCACAAAGCGCACTTTGCAATTATGATATTCATATTGGCAAACATTGCGCACGAAAAATTGCCGTAAATTGTCAACGACAAGCTGTTCCACATAATGCATGGAGGTATAGTCGGTCAGGAAATAACCGATGTCACCAAGAAATCTGTTTGGTGTCGGTCGATTATAAATTTCGGTTAATGCATCGTCGGGCTTTAAAGACGTCTTCAGCAAAAATATTTCTGCCAGATTGTCGGGCACGAGACCTTTGACGTAGTCCGATAGAAACATCCTTCCTAATGAGCCTGCACTGCCTTCGTCGCCAAGGATGTAGCCTCCTGCCCTTACATTCTTGGTAATCGTATAGCCATCGTAAAAACAAGAGTTGGACCCTGTTCCCAAGATGCAGGCTATACCGGCTTCGCTGCCGAAGAGCGAGCGCGCGGCAGCCAGCAAGTCGCTCTCCACAATGGCATGTGAACGGAATTGTGTCGTCAGCGATGCTTTGATGATATTGCTCTTCGCCTCATTCGAACAGCCGGCCCCATAATAGAATATCTTATCATATCTTTGTTTGAAGAAATCCTCAGGCAGACCAAGCCTGATGACGCGACTGATTTCTCGGCGTGCCTGAAAATATGGATTAATGCCAGCTGTGGTGGCTTGGGCAATAATGTTTTGATTTTCAAATATAGCCCAATCGGTCTTTGTTGAGCTACTGTCGGCAATCATGTTCATGTTCTAAATATTAGATATTATGGTAGTTGGTTCCATTTACAAATATAATGAAAGTTCATTTACGATGTAATTGTACCGTCGATTTAATAACATACATTAACAAAATTAGCGTTCAAAGACCGTTCTGTTAAACAAAAAATATATAAATAAATATTTTTAATTATGAAAATAGAAAGGGTCTCACCAGGCAACACACATTGATGTAATTCAAATTGTATGCTTATATAAAAGAGGTGAGACCTTTTCTATTTGATGTCTATTCGCAGTCCGACATTGATGTTGACATTGAATGGTTTGTCATTATAGATGGTTTGTACGTTGCTTGAGTTGTTCAGATAATAACTTACTCCGGGTTCGGCATAGATTCTCATCATATCGGAAAGTTGGTATTCCGCGCCTATTCCACCGTTGACCGACCATTGCAGTTGATTGATTTTCACCTTTTCGTTGCTGGTAGATATGACATTACCTTCAACTATCGTATTCGTCGTGGCATTGCCCTTGACCAATTTCTCGCCCATGCCTCCGCCGGAGACATAGAAGTTGATGTGCTTGTTTTTCCACACAAGATAGTTTACGTTCACGGGAATGCCCACGAAATGGAGTTTCTGGTCTGTCTCATATCTGTAGGCATAGTTGCTCTTGTCTATCTCCGAAGAGAGGTAACTATATGTGATGCCGCTCTCCACGCTCCATCTGTCTGTGAGGGAATAGCTCACTCTGACGCCAAATCTCACTGGTTGGCGGTGATGTTTGTGGGTATCGAAATTCTGACTTTGGTTTTGTAATATTCCATTGTCGTAGCTGAACAGTTCATCCTCGTAAGCTCCGATCGGACTTGCGGATGCAAGCGAGATGCCCGAATTACCTGACTGGCTGTACCCGTTGGTGGAGTTAGACATATAGACACCTGCGGTAAATCCATTTCTCGACTTTCGCTCGCTGATATTACGTCTCATATATTCGTCACCATTGCTGCTGTAGAAATGTTGGCGAGCCACTTCTTTCTTGGTTTCCGAGTTGTCTTTCTCTTCCGTCTTATTTTCCGTGGTTTGGTTCTTTGCAGGTTCGTTCTCCTCTGTTGAGGCAGTTCTATCCTCAGCAAAGGGAACTACTGTCGTTTCACTTGCTTTTGCCAACAGTTGACCGCCCGTTTGTTTATGTTGTGATGGGGATATTTGAGCTAGTATTTTGTCTATCACATTGTTTCCATCTGCAGGTGTGGAAGTCGGTCTTACATCATTATGGTGAGTCTTTTCAGCCAGATTTTCAACATTGGGTTGCTCGTTGTGGAAGGCGATGAAACCGATTCCTGCAACAATCAGAATCGCTGCTGCGGCAACGCCGATACGTCTGCCCCACATCGGGATGAGAAGCGGACGGGTGTGATGTGATGGCTTCTGAGCCTCTATAGCCTTCGAAATTTCCGACCACGAAAGTTTCGGAGCCGACTCTTGGTAGTCGGCCAGCTTATGCTGCATTTCCTTTCTCCATTCTTCTTTCATTATCGTCAAATTCTTTGGGTTCTGTATTCTGTTATTTTCTTAGCGAGGATGTTCTTCGCTCTGTGTAGTTGTGATGCCGATGAGGCTTCTTTGATATTCAGCAGGGTCGCGATTTCTTTGTGGCTTTTGTCTTCTAAGACGTAGAGGTTGAATACCGTTCGATAGCCATCGGGTAACTCTCTGATCATTTGGTGGAGCACGTCGGGCGGGATGTCGCTGATTGTGGGGTCTTCCACTTCCAATTCGTCGGGGGCGTCTGTGTCCACGAATGTGCGGTCTTTCTGTGTCTTCGACCTGAGAAACATCAGCGACTGGTTTACCGCAATCCTTGTCGCCCATGCGCGGAGGGAACCTTTCCCGCGGTATTCGAAATTGTCGATGTGAGTCATGATGTTCACGAAACAATCCTGAAAGACATCCTTCAAGTCATCATCGCTGCTGATGTAACGTGAGCACACGGCTGTGAGGTAATCGGCGAACAGAGTATAAAACTCCTGCATCGCACCACTTTCAGCGTTGCGAAGTCTTTTTGCAAGTTTTTGTTCTTTGTCCTCTCCGAAGATATTCATCTATTTTTGTCTGTGCTCAAGTATCGCCATCCCCTCTTACTCATAGAGACGGTGTGCACACCGTCTCTCTATGAAGTGGGGATTTTCCCCGATATCGCATTATATACCTGTCATTTATTTGATGGTTTTAACGAAACTACCTTGCGCAATATTGTTTTTGGCGTTAGTCGCCTTCCTTGTGCAATATTTGAATGTGGCGGTCTTCTTACCGCTGAACGAGTTCCATTCCAGTGTCAGGTCCACGGTCTTGCCTTGCGTGTCGGGCAACTTGTCGAGTCTGAAAGCCACCAGACCGTCGCCTACATTTCCTGCCACATCGTTGTTGGCATCGTGATAGAACGTCACTTTATACGGATTCTTCGCATCGGTACTGGCCACGAGGTTCACTCGGTGAGCTTTTGCTCCGCCCCAGTAGGTTCTGAATCTCAGTGTGAGATATCCGTCTTCGGCGATTGTCACCCAGTCTTTGACGATTTCCACGGGGTCGTTGCCATACGTCTTTTCATTTTGGGTACCTAGGTCCTCTGCCGTCTTCTTTGTCAGGATGCTGTCTATCCAGTTGATGGTCACGGCGTGGCTATAGTGCTTGGCATCTTCGGTGGATGCGGTGTAGTTCACCAGCGCTCTCACTTCTTTGTCTCCGAAAGGTGACGATTTCATGTTCACAGGAAGCAGTGTCACCGAGTCGTTCAGCTGCATATAAAAAGAGGTGTTACCATCGGTGGGTTTCACTGTGACCAGTGCACTAGGGTAATTGATGTTATTATCGTCGTCATCGTCATCGAGGCACGACTGCAGTGTCATCGTTGTGACAGCTAATCCAAGGGCTAATGTTAATACTTTAAACTTTTTCATTTTGCGTTACTTTTTATTGTTATCTGCCCTTTAAATGATAAATAACGCAATACTTGCACAAATTTGTGTGCGATTTAATATTTAATAACAAAATTAGATTTAAAGCCTTCCCTGTTCGCGATACGAATAATATTTGCCATCGGTCACGATGATATGGTCGAGGAAGAAGATGCGCATGATTTCGCAAGCCTTCTTCACGCGCTGTGTCAGACGGTCGTCGTCACTGCTCGACATGGCATTGTTGCTGGGATGATTATGGCAGAGTGCCAGGATGGTGGCATTGCAGAGCAACGCCTCTTTCATGATGATGCGGACATCAACCGCCGTTTCGCTGATTCCGCCATGGCTGATTTTGATTGCCTTTATCAGTTTATAGTTCTGGTTCATCAGCAATATCCACGCTTCTTCCACGTCAAGGTCCTGCATCTGTGGGTGCATATAATTATAAATAGCGGTGGCTGAGCCCAAGTCCATACGTTCCTCGGCTTTTTCGCGCGCCCGCCGTTTGCCCAGTTCGCAAGCAGCAAGGATGGTAATGGCTTTCGCTTCGCCGATGCCATTGTAAGCGGTCAGCTCATGAATACTCTTTTTCCCTAGTGTGTTCAGATTATTGTTGCAGTCGGCAAGCAGGCGTTTCATCAAATCCACGGCACTCTCTTTCGTGGAACCTGACCCAATAAGAATAGCGAGCAGTTCCGCATTTGATAAAGCTTCGGCCCCCAGTCTCCCAAGTTTCTCGCGCGGACGGTCTTCCTCCGCCCACTGATTGATATT
>ENA-UOYA01004435-UOYA01004435.1-activated-sludge-metagenome-genome-assembly--contig:-NODE-4435-length-11783-cov-6.633186_pt1 | contig 11783 bp, 21 predicted proteins | sample MGYA00238163_ERZ764804 | MGnify/ENA primary metagenome ERZ764804 (study PRJEB28919, sample SAMN05720223) | activated sludge metagenome | isolation source: Anaerobic digester | place: Hong Kong...
GGGAGGAGAATCTGCCCGAGTTGCCGTATATGTTTTGGTTTGAGCATAGCCTAACGCCGACAGAAAAACAAAGAGTAATGCCATTATATTTTTCATAGAAACCGCATTTACTGTAAGACACAAATAAAAGAGTTTCGGTTACAAATAAACATAAAAAAAAATGAAATGAAAAAGCGCTACGAATCACTCGCAGCGCTTACTACCTTTGCGGCTTAGCTTCCTTTCCTGTCCGGAAGTTTCATCAACTTTTTGTATCTTCGTCTGGCTCAGCTTGAGATCTTTTCTCTTCCTTTTCCACTTTTTCTTCTTCCGACGAAACGGGTTCGCTTTGAGGAGCTTCTTCAACCGAAGTTTCAGTGTCAGTCTTCACTTCAGGAGCTTCGTTTTTAGCTTCCTTTACGGCCTCAGTCTTCGCTCCTTCATTTTCGCTTTTGGTTTCCTTAGTGCTCTTAGCTGCTGTTTTGCCTTTTGCTTTTTCGGTCTTTTCGACCTTAGCCTCTTCTTTTACATCAGAAGCAGCAGAACGAGTTTCGGCGCCGGCAACTTTATCGGAAGATTTTCTCCGCGAACGACGTGTTCTTGCTTTCTTTGGCCCAACTTCTTTGAGCATGTTCTCGTCGAAATCGACCAACTCGATAAAGCACATGGGGGCATTGTCACCCAACCGATATCCGGTTTTGATGATTCGAGTATAACCTCCCGGACGATCACCCACCTTTTGCGATACCGTTTGAAAAAGTTCGGTTACGGCATATTTATTTTTTAAAACACTGAAAACTACTCGACGTGAATGGGTTGTATCTTCCTTCGATTTGGTGATGAGAGGTTCTACAAATTGACGCAATGCCTTAGCTTTAGGGACAGTGGTAAAAATACGTTTATGCATAATGAGCGATGATGCCATGTTGGAAAGCATGGCACCGCGATGTGCCTTCTTACGTCCTAAATGATTGTTTTTATAATTATGTCTCATTACTATTAATCTTTATCTAATTTATATTTCGAAATATCCATACCGAAAGTCAGATTCATTCCAGCGAGTAATTCTTCCAACTCGATGAGCGATTTTTTACCGAAATTTCGGAATTTGAGAAGATCGTTTCGGGTATAGGAAACCAATTGTCCAAGTGTTTCTACATCGGCTGCCTTAAGGCAGTTGAGTGCACGTACCGAAAGATTAAGATCGGATAACTTGCGTTTGAGAAGCTGTCGCATATGAAGCACTTCCTCATCGAATTCTTCGATATTATCGGTATCGGTAGCTTCGATCATGATTTTGTTATCATCGGAAAACAATACAAAATGCTGAATAAGTATTTTTGCCGCTTCTTTTAATGCCTCTTTTGGCCGAATAGAACCATCGGTAGAAACCTCAATAACCAATTTCTCATAATCCGTTTTCTGCTCGATACGGTAATTTTCGATCTCGTATTTTACATTTCGGATCGGGGTGAAAATAGAGTCAATGGCAATTGTATGCACATCATCAGGAGGTAGCAGGGTGCGATTTTCATCGGCAGGCACATAGCCACGACCTTTGTTGATGGAGAGTTCTAAACGAATCTCTGCCTTTTTTTCCATATGGCATATTTCCAAGTCCGGATTCAATACCTCGAAACCTGTCAATATCTTACCAATATCCCCGGCTTTGAACACTTCTGTTCCCGAAATGTGAAGGCTGACTTTCTCGGATTCGAATTCTTCGACCAACCGTTTAAACCGCACTTTCTTCAAATTGAGAATGATTCCTGTTACATCTTCGATAACGCCCGGAATAGTAGCAAACTCATGCTCAACTCCTTCAATTTTTACCGATGTAATTGCGAATCCTTCGAGCGAAGAAAGCAAAATTCGACGTAATGCATTACCGATGGTAATGCCGTAGCCCGGTTCAAGCGGTCGGAATTCGAACTTTCCGTGGAAAGCATCCTCCTGCAACATGATTACTTTATCGGGTTTCTGAAATGCTAATATTGCCATGTAATTTTTATTATTTAGAATATAATTCTACGATCAATTGTTCTTTGATGTTTTCGGGAATATCGGCTCTGTCGGGCAGATGCAATAATTTGCCGCTAAAGGATGCTTTATCCCATTCCAACCAAGGATATTTGCTATGGTTGAACCCTTCGAGTGCATTTGAAATCACTTCCAATGATTTTGATTTTTCTCTCACGCCGACAATTTCGCCCGGTTTAACGGAATATGAAGGAATATTTACGATCTGTCCGTTGACAGTAATGTGACGATGATTTACCAGCTGACGGGCTGCTGCTCGGCTAGGTGCAATTCCTAAACGATAAACAATATTATCGAGACGCGATTCGAGTAATTGAAGCAATACTTCACCCGTAATACCGCGACTGCGTTCGGCTCTTTCGAAAGTAAGACGGAATTGTTTCTCCAAAAGGCCATACGTATATTTTGCACGCTGCTTTTCGCGTAGCTGGATGCCATATTCCGACGTCTTCCTACGGCGGGAATTACCATGTTGTCCCGGTGGATAATTCTTTTTGGAAAGAACTTTATCGGGACCGAAAATAGGTTCGCCAAATTTGCGGGCGATTTTTGATCTTGGACCTGTATATCTTGCCATTTCTTTTTAACGAATTAAACTTTATATTTGAAATCTGAACTGTGTGTTATACTCTTCTTGCTTTAGGAGGACGACAACCATTGTGCGGTATGGGAGTAACATCAACAATTTCGGTTACCTCAATTCCCGAACCGTGAATGGTTCTGATAGCTGCTTCACGACCATTTCCCGGGCCTTTCACAAAAACCTTTACCTTGCGAAGCCCCAAATCATATGCAACTTTTGCACAATCTTGCGCTACCATTTGCGCAGCATACGGAGTATTCTTTTTGGAACTTCTGAATCCCATTTTACCTGCAGACGACCAACTAATCACATCGCCGTTTTCGTTGGTCAACGATACAATAATGTTATTAAAAGAAGAAGAAATATGTGCTTGACCTTCAGCACTTACCTTGACATTTTTCTTTTTTGTTGCAGTTGATTTTTTTGCCATATTTTTTATGCGTTATTTAGTAGCTTTCTTCTTGTTAGCAACTGTTTTCTTTTTCCCTTTCCGAGTACGGGCATTATTTTTGGTTTTTTGACCACGTACCGGTAATCCCAACCGATGACGAATACCGCGATAACAACCAATATCCATTAGTCGCTTGATATTCGTCTGCACTTCGGAACGAAGATCTCCCTCTACTTTGTACTCGGCAGATATAATTTCGCGAATCCGGGCAACTTGATCATCTGTCCAGTCTTTTACTTTAATATCTCGATCGACCCCTGCTTTTGACAAAATACGATTAGCTGAGCTTCGTCCGATACCATAGATATAAGTGAGTGCTATCTCGCCTCGCTTATTTTGTGGTAAATCGACTCCTACAATTCTTATAGCCATATATTTTTCTTATTATTTGATTATAATAATACCAATAGTTTTAACCCTGACGTTGTTTAAATCGGGGATTCTTTTTACAGATTACATATAAACGGCCTTTTCTTCTAACGATTTGGCAATCGGCCGAACGTTTCTTTATCGATGTCTTTACTTTCATATTTTTGTGCTTCTTTATTTATATCTAAATGAAATTCTACCCTTCGTGAGGTCATAAGGCGACATTTCTACACGCACTCTGTCTCCCGGTAAAATACGAATATAATTCATGCGCATTTTGCCGGAAATATGTGCAGTGATTTCGTGCCCATTTTCCAATTCAACGCGAAACATTGCGTTGGATAATGCTTCTACTATTACTCCGTCTTGTTCTATTGGTGGTTGTTTAGCCATTAAAGATCGTTTTGGTTTTAAATATGAGTTGTTTCTTCAATAAATTCAAAAGTGGATAAAATATCGGCTTTTCCGTTATGGATAGCTATGGTGTGTTCGAAATGAGCAGAAGGTTTGCGGTCTTTGGTTCGAACCGTCCAACCGTCATTTTCGAATACTACATTTTTGCTTCCCATATTAATCATGGGTTCAATAGCAATACACATGCCACATTTAAGCAACGGGCCTGTGCCCCGTCTGCCATAGTTGGGCACTTCGGGTGGTTCGTGCATCTCACGACCAATGCCATGCCCCACCAATTCGCGCACTACCGAATAACCGTGCGACTCGCAGTAGCTTTGTATAGCATATGCGATATCCCCAATTCGGTTATCTTCACGTGCTTGCTCAATTCCTTTATAAAGTGATTCTTTGGTTACCTTGAGTAACGCTTTAATTTTTTCGTCAACTTCACCTACACAAAAAGTATAGGCCGAATCTCCACAGTAACCGTTTTTTGTTGCACCACAATCGACCGATATGATGTCTCCTTCTTTTAAAGGTTTGTTATTGGGTATGCCGTGCACCACATTTTCATTTACCGAAGTACAAATGGAATTCGGGAAACCTCCATATCCCAAAAAAGTTGGGATGGCACCATGATCTCTTATGAACTCCTCGGCGATTTTATCGAGCTGCAATGTGGTAACTCCCGGTTTGATGTGTTTGGAAAGTTCTCCAAGGGTCATCCCCACCAAGCGGTTACTTTCGCGCATAAGCTCAATCTCTTCCTCGGTTTTCAATATGATCATTCTGTTATTCTTCATTTATCCAAAAAATCCTTCCTTAATTTAATACGCCGCAATAGAACCTGATCTACCTTTAATTTTTTGTCCCGATTTCAAAAACCCGTCGTAGTGATGCATCAATAAATGACTTTCAATCTGCTGCAAGGTATCCAACACAACGCCGACAAGAATCAGCAATGAGGTACCTCCAAAGAAATGGGCAAATTGGCCATTTACACCCAACATATTCGCAAAAGCCGGCAGTATGGCAACGATAGCCAAAAATATAGATCCCGGCAACGTAATGCGCGACATAATGGTATCGATATATTCAGCCGTCTTTTTACCGGGCTTCACCCCGGGAATAAATCCATTATTCCGTTTCATATCTTCGGCCATCTGTGTCGGATTGACTGTAATTGCCGTATAAAAATAGGTAAAGGCAATGATGAGCAACGCAAAAATGAAATTATACCAAAAACTATTGGAATTCATCAGTGCAGACCAAAAACCTCCACCCTCTTTTGCAGAAAATTGAACGATAGTAATGGGAATAAACATGATTGCCTGTGCAAAAATAATGGGCATCACATTTGCTGCATTCACCTTCAACGGAATATACTGGCGCACACCGCCATATTGTCTGTTACCTACAATGCGCTTAGCATACTGTACGGGAACTTTGCGGGTACCCTGCACCAACATAATGGCCAAAGCGGTTACCAACAACAGGAACAGAATTTCGATAAGAAAAACCAACAATCCGCCCGGAGCATTGATCAATCGATCCCATTCTGCAACCAATGCATGAGGCAAACGGGCGATAATACCGATTAGAATGATAAACGATACCCCGTTTCCCACACCTTTATCGGTGATGCGTTCGCCCAGCCAAAGCACAAACATACTGCCAGCCGCCAGAATAATGGTAGAGGGCAATACCCAATCGAAAAATCCGCCGGGTATAGCTCCACGCAATGCTCCGTATATATAGGCAGGCCCCTGGAGCAATAAAATAAAAACCGTTAAATAACGGGTATATTGATTCATTTTAGTATACCCGCTTTCGCCTTCGTGTTGCAATTTCTGAAAATAAGGAACAGCGATTCCCAACAATTGCATTACGATGGAAGCCGAAATATAGGGCATGATTCCCAAGGCAAAAATTGAAGCATTGGCAAAAGCACCTCCGGAGAACATATCCAATAATCCCAAAAGGCCTGAACTCGCACTTGTTCGCAACGCTTGCAGTTGAGCCGGATTAATTCCCGGCAATACCACAAAAGAACCAAATCGGTAAACCGCCACAAACAACACAGTGATCAAGAGCCTTTTTCGAAGATCTTCTATTTTCCAGATATTTTTAAGTGTCTCTATAAATTTCATTTCATTGAAGTTTTACAACGGTTCCCCCTGCCGATTTAATTGCTTCCTCGGCTGATTTGGAAAAAGCATGCGCTTCAACTTCGAGCTTTGCAGTTAAAGAACCTTTGCCAAGGATTTTTACTAACTGTTTTGGAGAGGCAATACCGGTCTTTATCAATACGTCAAGATCAATTTTCGATACGTTCTGTGTATCGGCAATTTCCTGAAGTTTTCCGATATTGACGGTTTTATATTCTACTCTCTTCAAAGGCTTGAATCCAAACTTGGGCACACGACGTTGCAAAGGCATCTGTCCTCCTTCGAATCCGATTTTGCGAGAGTAACCCGATCTCGATTTTGCTCCCTTATGACCTCTGGTGGAAGTACCTCCTTTGCCTGATCCTTCTCCTCGACCAATTCGTTTACGTGTTTTTGTTGCACCTTCTGCCGGTTTTAAATTCGATAAATCCATTTCTTATCTTAATTATATCGTTATAAACTAATTATTCAACAATGGTCACCAAATGATGTACCTGTTTAATCAACCCTCTTACGGATTCATTGTCTTCAAGTTCCACAACCTGATTCATCTTTCGCAATCCCAGTGTATCTAATGTTCTTCTCTGCACCTTTGGACAGCCGATTCTGCTTTTTACCTGTTTAACTTTGATAGTTGCCATTTCCGATTCCTCCGATTTTTATCCGTTGAACACTTTTTCCAAATTAATGCCTCTATTTTGGGCAACCGTTACGGGATCTCTCAATTCGGTTAATGCAGCGATAGTAGCTTTTACCAGGTTGTGAGGATTGGACGAACCTTTCGACTTTGCCAACACATCGGTAATGCCTACACTCTCGAGAACGGCACGCATTGCACCTCCGGCTTTCACCCCGGTTCCCGGAACCGCCGGTTTGATGAATATTTTTGCACCGCCGTAATGAGCCGATTGTTCATGTGGAATAGTTCCTTTATAAACCGGAACACGTATCAAGTTCTTTTTGGCTGCTTCCACTCCTTTGGCAATGGCGGAAGTAACTTCACCGGCTTTTCCTAAACCCCAGCCTACGATGCCATCTTCATTGCCAACAACAACCACGGCAGCAAAGGTAAACGTACGACCCCCTTTGGTAACTTTTGTCGTACGATTGATAGCTACCAATCTGTCTTTTAATTCAATATCGCTTGTTGCTTTTACTCTGTTAATTACTTTTGCCATGATGGTTAAAATTTAAGTCCTCCTTTACGTGCAGCATCTGCCAATTCTTTTACTCGCCCATGATATAAATACCCGTTTCTGTCGAATACGACTTTTTCGATACCGGCCTCCCTAGCATTTTTGGCGATAAGTTCACCCACTTTTGCTGCAATTTCTTTTTTAGGAAGTTTTTCTTCGATTTTTAATGAAGAGGCTGATGCCAATGTCTTGCCACATCGGTCGTCTATTACCTGGGCATATATTTGTTTGTTGCTTCTGAATACAGAAAGGCGAGGACGTTCGGCCGTTCCATAAATCTTTTTGCGGATATGAGCTTTTATTTTTAATCTTCTTTTTTCTTTCTCTAACATAGTAATTTCAGTTTACGTGCGTTATTTACCTGCTGTTTTTCCGGATTTGCGACGAATTTGTTCTCCCACAAAACGAATACCTTTTCCTTTATAGGGTTCGGGTTTACGGAAGGAACGAATTTTGGCACATACCTGTCCGAGGAGTTGTTTATCGTAAGATTCCAAAATAATGAGTGGATTTTTGTTCCTTTCCATTTTGGTTTCAACCTTTATTTCATTCGGCAACAGCATCGCGATATTATGCGTGTAACCCAGCGACAACTCAAGCAGCTGCCCGGTATTAGTAACGCGGTAACCGACGCCGACCAATTCCAATTCTTTACGAAAACCATGCGATACTCCTTCCACCATGTTATTGATGAGGGCTCGATAAAGTCCGTGCAAAGCGCGTTGTTCCTTATCGTCTGTACTTCTATGTACGGTGACCACATCCTTACCTACTTCCACCTTGATACAGGGATTGATCCATTGAGTCAATTCGCCTTTCGGGCCTTTAACCACCACGGTATTGTTTGCCTCTACGGCAACCGTTACGCCATTAGGCACTGTTATGGGTAATTTTCCTATTCTTGACATCGTTTTCCTCTCCTCAAATCAATATACATAACACAATACTTCACCTCCAACTTTCTGTTGGCGGGCTTGTTTATCCGTCATTACTCCATTGGAAGTAGATAATATGGCTATGCCTAACCCATTCAATACACGTGGCATATTGCGATAACCTACATACTTACGTAAACCGGGAGTAGATACGCGAATCAGCTTCTTGATTGCGTTTACTTTATTTACCGGATCGTATTTCAGGGCAATCATGATTGTACCCTGAGGGCCGTCATCTACAAACTTATAATTAAGGATGTAGCCTTGTTCAAAAAGGATCTTTGTAATGTCTTTTTTTAAATTTGATGCCGGAATCACTACCACCCTATGATTAGCTTGGATGGCATTTCTCAACCGCGTCAAATAATCTGCTATTGGATCTGTCATATAATAAATAATTTAAATTGATCCCGCCTCTCGGGACAATATTTAATTAAAATGCGATTACTTTTTTTACCAACTCGTTTTCTTCACACCCGGAATTAAGCCTGCTGAAGCCATTTCTCTAAATTGAATACGAGAGAGACCAAACTGACGCATGTATCCTCTGGGTCGCCCGGATATTTTGCATCGATTGTGCAAACGTACGGGAGACGCATTTTTAGGAATGGTTTGGAGTGCTTCATAATCGCCTTCTGCCAAATACTTTGCTCTTTTTTCGGCATACTTGGCAACCATTTTGGCTCTTTTAACCTCACGGGCTTTCATTGATTCTTTTGCCATCTCTTACTGTTTTTTTACGTTTTTAAATGGTAATCCAAATTCTTTCAACAACGCATAACCTTCTTCGTCGGTAGTAGCTGTGGTAACAAACGTAATGTTCATACCCAGCAAACGCGAAATAGAATCGATGTTGATCTCGGGAAAGATAATCTGTTCTTCAATACCCAAGGTATAATTACCTTTTCCGTCGAGTTTGCTGTCAATTCCTTTAAAGTCGCGGATACGGGGCAATGCCACACGGATCAATCGTTCCAGAAATTCATACATCCGGTCTTTTCGCAACGTCACACGCGCACCGATAGGCATTTTTTTGCGCACTTTGAAATTCGAAATATCCTTGCGAGAATAGGTTGGTACCGCTTTTTGTCCGGTGATAAGTGTCAATTCGTTGATTGCTGTATCGATAATTTTTTTATCGGAAACTGCTATTCCCAATCCTTGATTAATTACGATTTTCTCCAATCTGGGAACCTGCATTACCGACTTATACCCGAACTCTTTCATCAAAGCAGGAACAATACGTTCTTTATATTCTTCTTTTAAATTCACCGTATAATTCATTTGATTTCCTCCCCTGACCTTTTAGCATAACGTACCAATTTACCTTCACTGTTCAATCTTCTCCCAATACGTGTAGGCTTACCGGATTTCGGATCTATCGGATTCAAATTTGAAATATGTACCGGAGCTTCGATTTTTTCGATTCCACCCTGTGGATTTTTTGCATTGGGTTTTGTATGTTTCGATACAATATTTACGCCTTCCACAATAGCCCGTTGTTTCGCAACATCTACTTTGAGAACACGGCCGGTCTTTCCTTTATCTTCACCGGCATTCACGTAAACAATATCGCCTTTTTTAATATGTAACTTACTCATCATTTTCCGTTTTAATGAATTAAAGTACTTCCGGTGCTAAAGAAACAATCTTCATGTTGGTGGCACGAAGTTCGCGAGCAACCGGGCCGAAAATTCGGCTTCCCCTCAGCTCGCCGGCATTATTCAATAACACACAGGCATTGTCGTCAAATCGTATGTAAGAACCATCCTGACGACGAATCTCTTTTTTTGTACGCACGATAACCGCTTTCGATACAGCCCCTTTTTTGATATCACTCGAAGGGATCACATTTTTAATGGCGACAACAATGATATCTCCCACAGAGGCATAACGTTTTTTGCTTGCGCCCAATATACGGATACACAATGCTTCTTTTGCGCCACTGTTATCGGCTACTGTCAATCTCGATTCCTGTTGTATCATAATTATTTAGCCCTTTCTATTATTTCCACCACTCTCCATCGTTTAGTTTTGCTCAACGGACGGGTTTCCATTATTCTTACTGTATCACCTATATTACAGTCGTTTTTTTCGTCGTGAACATGAAATTTTTTCGTCTTGCTAACGAACTTTCCATAGATAGGATGTTTTTCTTTCCATTTCACGACAACAGTGACGGTTTTATCCATTTTATTACTGAAAACGACGCCAACTCTTTCTTTTCTTAAATTTCTCGTTTCCATTTATTCTTTTTCTTTTTTCAATTCTCTTGCACGCAATTCCGTATTAATACGAGCAATTTCTCTGCGTTTGTGCTTTATCGAACTTGGATTATCCAACGGAGTAATCGCGTGATTGATGCGCAATCGCGTCAATGCGATTCGTTCTGCATCCAACTTCTCTTTCAAATCCTTTTCGGATAACTCTTTCAATTCCTCTCTTCTTGTTTTCATATATCATTACAAGTTTTGGGGATTTACATAATCTCTTCTCACCACAAATTTAGTGGTAACGGGCAGCTTTTGAGCAGCCAAACGCAATGCTTCTTTCGCAACTTCGTAAGGAACGCCCTCCACTTCGAACAGAATTCTTCCGGGAGTAACCGGAGCAACAAATCCTTCCGGATTTCCTTTTCCCTTACCCATACGTACTTCAGCAGGTTTTTTGGTAATCGGCTTATCGGGGAATATTCGCACCCACACCTGACCTTCACGCTGCATATAACGTGTTACGGCAACACGTGCAGCCTCTATTTGACGGCTGGTGATCCATTTCGATTGCAATGATTTTATTCCGAAAGAACCGAAAGCCAACTGATTGCCGCGAGAAGCATTACCCTTCATACGGCCTTTCTGCTGTCTTCTGAACTTTGTTTTTTTCGGCTGTAACATTTTAGTTTAATTTCAAGCGTTTTTCTTATTTTTCCTATTTTTTCTTCCACCTCGTCCTCCTTCCGGACGATTTCCACGCGAGCCACCATTGTGGAAACGACTTTCTTTTTGAGAAGTAAATGAAGGAGCAAGGTCTTTCTTACCGTATACTTCGCCGCGGCAGATCCAAACTTTAACGCCGATTAAACCGACTTTTGTTAAAGCTTCAGCCTGGAAGTAATCGATATCGGAACGGAAGGTATGTAACGGAATCCTTCCTTCCTTATATATTTCCGAACGAGCCATTTCGGCACCGTTTAGACGACCGGATACTTGAATCTTTATGCCATCTGCCCCCATTCGCATGGTAGAAGCTATCGCCATTTTTACAGCACGGCGATAAGCAATTTTACCCTCGATCTGGCGAGCCACATTGTTTGCCACGATAACTGCATCCAATTCGGGCTTTTTGATTTCAAAAATATTGATCTGAACGTCTTTATCGGTAATTTTCTTTAATTCTTCTTTCAGTTTATCTACTTCCTGTCCGCCTTTACCGATAATGATTCCCGGTCGGGCAGTACAGATAGTAATGGTTATCAGTTTCAGTGTTCTTTCGATGATGATACGCGACACACTTGCTTTTGCCAAACGAGCATTTAAATACTTACGTATTTTGCTATCTTCAAGCAAATTATCTCCATAAGCATCTCCACCGTACCAATTAGAATCCCATCCTCTGATGATTCCCAAACGATTTGCTATCGGATTTACTTTTTGTCCCATCTGCCTT
>ENA-UOYA01004437-UOYA01004437.1-activated-sludge-metagenome-genome-assembly--contig:-NODE-4437-length-11779-cov-13.307830_pt1 | contig 11779 bp, 29 predicted proteins | sample MGYA00238163_ERZ764804 | MGnify/ENA primary metagenome ERZ764804 (study PRJEB28919, sample SAMN05720223) | activated sludge metagenome | isolation source: Anaerobic digester | place: Hong Kong...
ATGGAGAAGTAGTTAGGTTTAATGGAGAGTTGGTAGATATTATGATAAATAAGGATATGTTTTGATATTTTATTAATAGAGATATTGTTATGTGGAGAATTTGGAGAGGTATGATAGCAAGACAAGACATTATCATACAGATAGAATCCATTACCTTTGAATTTAAGGCAGATGGGGCAAGTTTTAGAATTGACGAGATCTTGAAGAATCATAGGAGAGGAATGAGTTTTTGGCAATATAGTATTAATTGATGTATAGATTTAGAATAATCATAATTATTAATAGTAATTTAATAGTAATTGGGTCTATATCATCATTTGGATAAAATAGAATTCTATGTTTTTCTATTTGAATGCAGAAAGATCCTTGAGATATGAAAGCTGTATTATCATCGGCTTGGAAAGTGAAGTTATTATGTTTACATATAGCTCTTATATAATTTTTATTTGCTGAAGATTTTCTATAATATAGTATTTCTTTGCAGAACGGGCAATTTTTTGGATGAAAGAGTTTAGAGATAATCATGAGAAGAGGATGAGTTTAGGGATAGCGGAGATAAGATCATTTAAGTTGTTGTAATTATTTAGGATATTGGATGGTAGCGGTATAATTTTATAATTACCGTGATTATAATTATTTGTATTGTGTAGAATAATGTTAATTTTATTTTGTCTTATGGATATTTGCGAGTTATTATAATTAATGATGATAGATTTATCAATTTTATCGATTCTGAGGAAATTGGGGCGATTATATTTGGTAAATTCTGAAGTTAATGCTGGATAAATTATATTATGGTAGCAATATCTGATATTTTCATGCGGGCAGGAATATGAATTATTGCAAATAGCGCAATGATTTGAGTTAACGATATCGATTATATTCATGAGAATAGGATGAGTTTAGGAATAGAGGCGAGGAAATTATTTAGGGAGATGTAATTATTGGAAGCGTGATATTATGGTTATTTGTGTGATTTTGTAGATTAATTAGAATTTGATCGTAAGAAATGAATATTTGCAAATTATTTATATAGATAAGGATTTGTTTATAATCTTTATTAATTTTAATTGAATTATTTTTAAGGTTAGAAGTATTATCAACATAATGATTGCAATAAAGAACATTATAATCGGAAATTTCTCCATATGGCAAGAAGAATGATTTATTGCATATGGGACAATTTGGAGAGTTTATGAGGTCATCTAGATTCATATAAATAGCATAAGTTTAGGAAGAGCTTCTATGAAAGAAGGTAAATCTTTGTAATTATTGAGGATATTAATTGGGAGTGAAATAACTTTATAATTATATGGGTCATCTTTTGTAGGCAGGAAAGGTATGAAGGTTATTTGTGAAGTTCTTATGGAAATTTGATAGTGATTGTAATTAATGAGAATGGAATTGCTATATCTATCAATTCTGATGAAATTGGCTCTATTAATAGCAGTTAAGAGAGTTGGAGGAGGATATTGGTGATAGCAATAGATAAAATCAGCTGGGTCAACTTGAATTATTGTATTATTACATATGGGACAATTTGGAGAGTTTAGGATATCGTCTATGTTCATTTGAATAGTGTTTTGATTTGAATTTTGCGAGAGATTTTATCTACGAGTTCTTGAGTGGATGATATTGAGGCTAGGAAAGTTTCTGTATTTGAAACAACTATATTAGGTTCTGGAGTTTTATCTTGAATATATTTTTGAGTTATTATAAAAGATGCAGATGGCAAATTGATTTGAATATATTGAAATTTGAAGCTTTTATTAATAATAATATGAAACAGTGAGGATTGGATATGAATATTTTGACAGATGGCGCGATTATTGGAATGATCAAGCATTTTGGAGCATAACGGACAGGATTGAATATTAAGGAGATCTTGAAATATCATATGAAAGTTATTAGTTTATTTATTTTAGAGATTAATTCATTGAAATCATTAGAATTATAAAACAAATTATGATTTAATGAATTATTAATATTTTGCATATAGAAAGTAGTTATTTGGTTATTATTAATAACAATACGAATTAAATTATTTAATTTAATAAGGATATAATTTTTGTGGGGATTTTGATAATAATAGAAATCATGTTTAATTGGTTCGCGCGTGCATCGATAGTTACTAGCATATTCGTTAGTTGTTTTTATTAATTTATTATTGCATATAGGACAATGAGTTAAATTGTAAATGGATTCAATATTCATATAAAAGCAATTAGTTTTTGAGTTTTGAGTAGTAAGTGATTGAGATCATTGGAGTTAGTGAATAAATTATGATTTAAGAGTATTGATGGCTTATATGATTGAAGAATATAGAATTTAGTTATTTTATCAGATTCGATTTGAATGCAAACTTTATAAGAATCTGAGTTATTGATTCTAATGAATATATAGGAATTGGAGTGTTTATAAAAATAGAATTCATGTTTAATTGGAGGGGATTTGCAAAAAGTAGAGTTATCGAGAACATTATATTGAGGAATTGATAATTTATTGTTGCAAATTGGGCAATGAGATAAGTTATAAAGATCGTTAATATTCATTGGGATTAGATGAGCGGGATAAGTTTTAAGCAATATTGCATTAATTGAGGGATGGGTTTATTTTGTTCATTAATAGAAGAAATGGTGATTGGGTAATGGTCATTGTTATTAATATCTGGGAAGAATTTGATGGAATTATCGAAATAATTATCAAATTGAAGAGCGGCGACGGTATTTGATGGAGTATAGAAAGTAATGAAAGCTTGGAACATGGTAAATTCGTCATGTTCGCATTGAGATATTATATAAGCTGGGTTATTTATGCAAATTATGTCATAGTCAATTATTTTATTGCAGACGGGGCAATTAGAAGGATTTTGAAGTTGCGATATGATCATCGGACAGGATATCTAATAGAATCATAATAGAGGTAGGAGAGAAGTAAGTTTATCTTTTAAGTGTTTGATATTGTTTGAAAAATGAATTAGGTTTGCTGGATTTATATTATGAGTTTTATGTTCATTATAATTTTTAATAAAATGTATAGAGTCATTATTTATAAGAACAACGAAGTCATTGACGGTAAATTCGACATATGGGTCATTATCTCTTGCGTGGAGGTGATAGCAATTATTTTGGCAGGAGAATATGTATGAGTGAAATAGGTGGATATCAGCATTGCAGAACGGGCAAGATTTTTGGAAGATCATAGATTGGAAGTTCATGATAATATTAGTAGATTGTTAATTTTGGAGATGAGTTGAGGAATATTGCTAGAATTATGAATAATATTATCATTTAAATTAAGATGTTTGCCGGAATGAATAATATAGAAATAATTTATCTTTTTTTTATGGAGTCCGAGGTTAATTGAGTAAGATTTATCGGTAATAATAAAGAGTTCTACATTATATAGGGATCTTGGTCTAACAAAGAAGTATAGTTCATGATCTTGATTATATAATTCATTATTGGGATAATAGCATTCAAAATAATTAAAGTTATTATTTTTTTCTGTTTGAATTATTTTTGGGGCATTGCAAATTGGGCAATGAGATAGATTTACGATATCTTTTGAGTTCATTGGAATATTAGTATATTATTTATTTTGTTTAATAAATGAGATAAGTCATTGGAATTATAGAGAATATTAATATTAAGTTGAACAATTTCATGTGTAGCAGTAATGATGTGTAACATTGGGATATTATTACCTGTTTGAGATTGTATATAAAGAGTTAGTTTATGATTAAGAATAATACGAACAAATGGTTCTCGTGGTTTATAATAGAATTGGTGATTGGATTGATCGCAGACTTTGACGAATTCAGTAGAGAATGAAAGTTGCTGCAAGTTAGAATTATTGCAAACCGGGCAAGATTTTATATTTTGGAGGTCGTGAATATTCATGACATGGTGAAAGTATATTGTACTTTTAGGGATATAAGATTTGTTAATTCTTCAAAGTTGGTGGAATTGTAAATTATATTTTGGTTTAAATTAATGGGATGAAGCAAATGTTGGCTCCAAAATCTAAATTTATCGAGTGAATTATTTAGAATAACAATCTGCGCAAGAGATTTCATGCCATTATTTATACCGATTAGAATTTCAACATATTCTGTTGCTTTATTATAAGAAAATAGATTAAGGTCTGCTTCACATGAATGATAATAAAATTTTTGAATTAGTTCGGAATTGCAAATTGGGCAATTTGCTTTATTAATTAAATCATTTATATTCATGAGAATGTTAATAATCGGAAGATTTGTTTAAATAATTGCTGAAAATTTGCAGCTTTGTCAAACATAATTGGATTAAGGTTAATTTTGCTTGATTTTTGATCAATTAAGGAGCGCCTATTAAGAATAAAGAAATCGATTATTTGGAAGTTATATTTATCAAATTTAATAAGAATTGAATTTGGAATTGTAAAGTAATGCATAAATACAGTAATTGAATTAGTGTAAGTCCTATAATGAAAATCATGATCTTTATTATTGCAATTAAAATGAATCATATCATTGCCTGGTTTAGCCTTTGAGGCATTGCAAATGGGGCAAGTTTGAAGATCGAATATATCTTGTATAATCATAGAAAAATAGATAGTTTGGATATTTTTTGCATTAAGTGATTGATATTATTGGAAGAATATATAAGATTATGATTTAAATTGATGTTATTATTGATGTTATTATCTGTATAATAAGCATCTATAAAAAAGTATTGTATTTCTTGTTCTTGTATAAGCAAATATATATTTGGCGCTAAATATATATTTATTTGTTTTGTTAGAATTTTTTGTAGATTATAATTATTAATGGTATGTAAATACGAGTGAGTATTATCATAGCATTCAAATTTTGAATCAAGTGCAATAATGAGAGGTGAGTTGCAAATTGGGCAGCAATTATTTTGCGGATAAAAGTCATTAATATTCATATTAGGATCATCAATTTATTAATTTTGGATCGGAGCTCATTAAAGTCTTTGGAGTTAAGGATGAGATTGGGTGTTAAATCGGTGTAAGTGCGGTTAAAATTGATTTTAAAGTATTCAATGATGTTATTGTTTAATTTAAGAAATACTGCATTAAAAGGCGATTCATCTATAAATAAATCGATGTATATGGTACTACCAATGGTTTGATAAGTATGATCAGTTTTGCTGCATATATGAGATAATTCTTTTGAAAAGGTAAGTTCTGTATTGCAAACGGCACAAACATTATACGAAAAAGATTTTATGTCCATATTAAATGAATGGTGTAAGTTTGTTAATTTTTGATATCGCTTCTTTTATAGATAAATTTTGCAAATAATTATAATTAAATGATTGAAGCGATTTAGCATATATAGTAAAATAATTATCGTAAAAAGATATCCATAGTGTATCTGTACATATATTAACAGATTTATTTAAATTATAATAAGTGAATGAAGTGTATACATGGGATTTTATACTTGGGAAATTGTGATTCCCGCAAAAGTATTTTTTATATATTGGATTTGATGGAACAATTAAATCAGCCTCATTCAAAGAAAGGTTGCATATGGGGCAAGTTGATATTGAAAAAACGTCATTAAAGTTCATGAAAGTATAAGAATATTTGTTAATTTTTGCTTTAAGTGTTGGATATTTTTAGAATTATTTAATAATTGTTGATAGTTAATATTTAAAGAGTCATTTGAATTATATATATTAGTGCCAGAACCAAAAAATTCTAAAGCATCTTTTGAGACAAGAACGGCATCATAACTTAGCATTGGAAATTCAATATAAGGATCTGCAACATTATGAAAATGATAGCAATTATTTGGGCAAGAAAGCACATTTATTTCTATACTATTAATTAAAGGACTTTTACAAAATGGACACTTTGACTTATAAATCAATCTTTTAAATTTCATGTGAAAATTATTAATTTTAGGAGTTTATTTTTAAGATCATTAACAGAATTGCAAGAATTTAAAATGCTGTAAGTGTTTATAATTGTTTTAAAATTTCTTGATATTACATGTTCTTTTATATAAAATGAATCTTCATTATGAGAAATCATAATAACATTAAGGTCTTTAAATATTTTATAGCAGTCAGATCCGCAGGAATATATATTAAGACCTGGGTTAGAAAACGATATTTTATGATTGCATAATGGACACTTATCATAATGAAAAAGCTCTGTAAATTTCAAAACAACACTTCCATTTTTTCTAAATATTTAAATATATCAAATACATTATCGTATTTATATATGAAATCATTAAGATCTATATTTAATACAATTGATTTGTAAAATAGCTTATTTTTTGACATTGTGACTGTTTTATCATCATAATAAATTCTGGTAAAAGTATAATCGTCACTATCATTATAAGTTATAGAAGAAGGATCATCATAATGATAAAAAGAGTAGTAATGATCGTCGGGTCCTTGACAATAATATTTTGTTTGTTTTCCTGCAGCTACTTTTAATTTATAGTTACAAATAGGGCAATTATCAGTTTTAAATAAATCACTTATAATTATGAAATAGCCATAAATTTATAAAAATGTAAGAAGTTTTATTATTTTTTGTTTTAAATGATGAATATCATTAGACGAATAAAGCAATTTTTGTACATCAATATTTAATACTTTAAGTGGATCTGAAAAGTTTGATAATATTTTTAATTGATTAGGATAAATATAAATCATATCTTTATTAATTAAAATAGATATTGATTCTGCATTGTTTTTATTTGATATTCCATTAGTAGATTTTCTAAATGTAAAATGCAACCTATAGCACAAATTATGGCAATATAGGGCATAATTAGAAAATTTGCTTTGCAACGGTTGATGACAAAATGGACAATTATCTGTAAATACAATATCGTTGAACTTCATGCGATACTTACAACATAACCATTGAGCGTGATTTTGTAATTAAAATAAAATTTGATATTTTTTATATAAATTTCGAGCGTTTTCTATTAGCTCATTGAAATTATTTGATTTATCTAAAATATTATTTGATATAGGATATTTAAAATTTTTAAAACTATAATTATCTATATAAAATATACAGATATCTATTTTTAACACATCTTCTTACAAATAAATATTTAATTCAGTATCCGTGTTTTCTATTTTCTGTAAAAATAAAATGCTTATGAAATTAATATCAGGATAATAAGAATAACAATAGTTTGTTGGGCAAAAACAGATGCATTAGTATGTAATTGTAAATTATACTTACAGCCAGGACAATTACCTGCATGTATAAGATCGTTAAAATTCATGATAACAGTATGAAATTATTAAGTTTATTTACAAAATATTGAACTGTTGGAGATTCTTTAAATTTCGTTTTAATATTAATTGCCTGATTAAAATGAAAAGCATTAGGTTTATATATTATACATTTAGTTTTCTTACCCTTTGAAAGTTTATCTTCTTCGGTAAAATATAACCTATAACCATTTGCCATAATGCGTAATGTTTTGGAACATAATCTATTATTACGAGTTATATAATATTCTCTATATTCATAATTGCAATTTTGACAATAGAATTGAAATGCATATAATTTACATTTTGATTTAAAGCTTTTTAATTTGTTTGAACAAATCGGACATTTTCTTTTACGCCATAATTTATTATAATTCATAATAATATCAGTAAGTTGTTGATTTTATTAACTAAATCATTAAAATCTATTGCTTTATCAAACATTGAATAATTAAGATCTTGTATATAAAAATTATTTTTAGAATTAATGTCAAGATAAAAGTTATTTTCTGATATTATAGCTCTATGATTGTCTGATAATTTAAAATCAACATATCTTCCTTTATGTCCCTGTAATATATAAAAGTGTTGACTTAATACAAAATTTTCTCTTTTGCCACATATACTGGAATTATTTATTAATGTTGTTAATTTTTCATTGCAAATTGGACAATCAGTTAAAGTAGTTAAATCTAATAAATTCATTTTAACAACATTAACTTTTTAATTCTTTTAATTGCTATAAACATATTTGTAGAAGATTGAAAGATATGATGAAAATTTGGACTTTTAATCACAACATTTAAATTTGGGTTTGGCGGAAAATAAAAATCAGCTATATGATATTCTATTGCAGTATAATTAGCAATTAAACCATCAGAAACATTCGCATAAACAAAAGAAGTTGTTTCATTTGATAAATTAATTGGCACACATAATGTGGTAGCATCATCAATATGAATTATTGAAAACATAGAATTGTCATTTAATGTGGCTAAAGCATAATGATGATATGTATCGCATAAATTATATGATATAAAATATCGGCGTTCATACTTAATTTTATTTATAGTGGGTCCACGACATATTGCACAAACATCTTTATTGTTTGCTAATTTATTCAAATCCATTATGCAAATAATCCTAATGTTTTTAATTTGATAATAAAATTTTCTATTGTTTTAGAGTTTTCAAACATTTTAGTATATAAAACATTATCGTAATTTCCTATATTATTTTTTAGATAAGCTATCCCATAATAGGAGTTATATTCTAAATTTATGTAAGAATTACCACTAACTGTAAATTTTATGTCATTATAAATAATATAAACTTTTTTATTATTCTCTTCAAAATCATAAATATGGTCTCTATTTTTTACACATTCATATCCAAAAGAAGTTTGAGATAATAAATTGTTGCAAATTGGACAATTATATCCTATAAGATCATCTATTTTCATATTATTTAAATAATTGCAAGGTTTTAATCTTATTTGCTAAGTCTTCCACATTTTTGAATTTATGTCTTGCTAAATCAATAGTTAAATAAGTTAAATCGATACAATTACCTTCATCATACATTCCAGACATACTTAAATTCATAAGAGCATTTGGAATTTTATATTTTCTTAGCTCTATGGTATCATAAAACTCAGCATAATCTATATATAGATTTGGTGTTATTTGGAGCCTATGTTCGCCCAACATTTCATGATAACAAAAATGATTATTAGGGCACATTTTATTTTTATTTAAAGTAAAATCGCAAACCGGACAATGTGTTTTTGAGAAAATATTCATATTTATGAAAATGTTAATAGTAATTTACTGTATTCTAAAACCATATCTTTTTCAAGAATATAATATGGTGTTTCTTTATTTAAACTAAAATAGTAATTATTCATGGCTTGAATATATAATGAATGTATATTTGATTTTGGCTTTACTGGCAAGAAATATATTTTGTGAAGCGTATCTGACCCATAATTTAAAGTTGTTATTCTTAAATTTTTCAGCTTATTTTTATCAAGATTTTGATATTGAAATATAAAAATCCCATCACATTCTTTATTTTTCATACCCATTGATGTAATCGACACTCTTGATACAACCAAATTTGGCATATAAAAAACTTCAGAGTTTTTCAAATTATCAATAAATAATTTAATATCAATAGGATCTTTAAAGTTATTATTTACAAGATCTTTAACAAATTTTTTAACTAAAGTGTAATGATCTTCAGTAGCTATATTTTTAATCATTTGAAAGTGCGTAAAAGAGCTGTATTTAATTTTAATACAAATAACATTTGTGTGTCAGATAATAATAAATTAGGTTGAGCGCAATTATTTATTTCATTGCGCATAAAATTACTATTTGAAAATATAAAATCAACATAATAATCGGTTGATTTTTTAAGATGTTTATCATATGAAGGCAAAGTAAATCTATAATTTATATTAGGATTGGTAATATACATTTTAAAGCTTTTATTATCATATAATTTTGTCAAACTTTGTAATAAATAAAATTTCGAATTACCATCAAATATATAATCATTATTATTATTCTCTAAAAACTTTAATATGGCATTTTTAGCAAATGAATTCGCTTCTTGATCTGTAAAGAAATTTTTTTTCATTTTGTTAAAATTACAATCATTATAATAGGAATTAGAGTTAATAGCAGCATAAATACAATATAATCATGAAAATACGATTTGCAACGATTATAATAATACGGCTAATTTTTTTATTTCCGTAATCCAATCCGGATCTATTTTCTCTAAAATATAATTTTGATAAATAATTTGCGGACCTTTATTTTCTTTCATATCAGACTCATAACGAATTTTTAAAGATGACCCTACATGACCTACAGAAAATGAATTATTAAACATATACTTATGAAATTCAGAAACATTTTGCTTTAAATTTGAATAAATGTACAACGATTCATGTAAAATTGGATACCCTTTATTTAATTCATTATTTCCATAATATATTTCAAATTCATTTTCAAATACCGGCAACAAAATGTTAGGGTATTTTAAAAAATACGTTTTTGTAATGTTCTTTGCCTCTAAAGATAAATTCATTTTAATAGAATATACTGATTAATTTTATCTAAAAATTCTTCTTCTGTCAACGTAAATATTTTTTTAACCCATCAAATTTTGCAATTAATTTATAATTATATTTCTCGCAATATTCAGTAATCCATGTTTTTTCCATATCATATGTTACCTTATATTTTTTATCACAATAATATTTGTGACAATTTGAAAATCTTTTAATATTACCATTATCATCAAATCGCTGATAACTTATAGTATTACAATTAGGACACGCTATTGCATTTTCAAAATTTTCAAGCACTTTATTTGTAATTTCTTTATAATTACAAATAAAACAGATTATAGTGACGTTTTGCAAATATTTAAATTTGATCATTTTAATAAAGAAAACATATTTATAATTGATTGCAAATCATGATTTTCAAGTTTCACAGATCCATTTGCGTTATATTTTTCTAAAAATTCTGATTCTTCTTTATAAAAGAATTGAATATAATGAGTTTTATCTAAAACTATTGGAAAATTAGGGTTTGAAGAATTTGTAATTATTTGATAATCTTTATAAACTTTAAATGGATTTTGGCAATACCAAGGGACTAATAATGTTAATTTTTGAAAAGATTCTCCCAATTCAAAATAATATGCTGGAAATGTAGATATGTCCAACTGATGCACCTCATTGTAAAATGATGGATTTGTAGTAATTACACGTTTGAATAGTTGTCGAGCATTAATATTATTCATTTTAATAGGGTAATAAATATGTATTTTTAAAGAAAGCTTAATATTTGCAAGATATTGTTATTGTTAAGATATTCGAAAGAGGGAATAAAATATGAAAAGATTAGTACTATTGGCAAGTTTATTGTTATGTTTATTTGGCTGTGGCACTGGATTATATGAATATAAGAACGTTAGTCCGGAAAGCAAATATCAAAATTTTAAAGAAATTCCTGTTTATATGGATAAAAACTTTACGGATAAAGAGCGAGAAGCTTTATTGGCAGCCACTCATGAATGGAATTATGCATTAAATGGTTATATTCGTCTTGATGTTAAAACAATCAAATTTGATAAAGAAACAAAAGATGGGTTAGATATTGTCAAAAAAGTACATAATACCGGAGAAGGATATGTCATGTTAAAATTAAATCATGATGATCCAATGCTAAATGATACGGTAGATGAAGATGATGGCACATTAGCATTTGTTAATAGATTAGGTAATTCTGGACATATTATGGTAGTATTAGCAGATCGTATTGGTGGAAGAGACCTACGATCTATTGTTTTACATGAGTATGGTCATTTGCTTGGAGCAATGCATGTTATGGCTAAAAGCCTAATGTATCCTGCTTATGGTGGCGGAAGTTCATATAGGTGTATTGATCGTATCACGATCGCACAAATCTGCAATTATCAGAAAATTGATTGCG
>ENA-UOYA01004438-UOYA01004438.1-activated-sludge-metagenome-genome-assembly--contig:-NODE-4438-length-11778-cov-11.709631_pt1 | contig 11778 bp, 9 predicted proteins | sample MGYA00238163_ERZ764804 | MGnify/ENA primary metagenome ERZ764804 (study PRJEB28919, sample SAMN05720223) | activated sludge metagenome | isolation source: Anaerobic digester | place: Hong Kong...
TTAAAAAAGGGTTTACAATCGCCGTTTGACGTGATATAATACAAACGCTCAAAAAGCTTTGTGTTTGAAAAGGCCGGGGGAGGATTATTATGACGCACGACAGGCTGAGGGGGTTTTTGCTTTCGGCGCTCTTCGGCACGCTGATGACGCTTTTCGCGCTCATCAACGTGCCGCTGCCCTTTACGAGCATTGCCATGACTATGGCGATGATGGGAGTGTTTTTGTGCGGCGGGCTGCTTGCCCCGCGGTACGCCGTTCTCTCCCAGCTTGTGTACATAGGATTAGGTGTTCTGGGCTTGCCCGTTTTCTCGAGGGGCCAGTCGGGGATCGGGACCTTGGCCGGCCCGACCGGCGGATATATTATCGCTTACCCGCTGATGGCGCTTGTCATCGCGCTCATGATGTCGCGCCTTAGATGGTCCGTTATGGTAAAGCTGCCGGCGGCACTGCTCATATCCATCGCCCTGTGCTACACACTGGGCACCCTGTGGTTTTCGTTTACCCAAAGGATACCGGTCATTTCCGCACTGTCGACGACAGCCCTTCCGTTTCTGCCGTTCGACCTTATCAAGGCGGCGGCCTGCACGGCCGTTTTGCCTGCGCTGAGACGGCGGCTGGCGTTTTCGCAAAAAGCCGGCTGATATGCTGGGATATCAGCGATTTTATCGACAGCCTGACGGGGCGGCGCAATCGCCGCCCCGTTTAAATCTCTGCTTAAGCTTTTGAAAGGCGCTTGAAAAAGCTAAACGGCGCTCCGCCGCGTCAGTTTTCCAGGCGCTGCTCCTGCTCGACGCCCTCGATGAAGAACTTCTCGAATTCCTGGCCGCTCATCTTTTCCTTTTCGAGCAAGGCCTCAACCACGCGGTGCAGGATATCCATGTGCTTGATGAGTATTTCCTTAGCGCGGTTGTAGGCGGTGTCTATGATGGATTTAATCTCCTCGTCTATGATCGCGGCTATCGATTCGGAGTAATTGCGCTGTGTCGTGAAGTCGCGGCCGAGGAAAACCTCGTCGTGCTCGCTGCCGTAGACCACCGGCCCGAGCTTTTCGCTCATGCCGTATTTGACGACCATGTTGCGCGCTATGCTGCTGGCCCTTTGCAGGTCGTTGGACGCGCCGGTGGAAACGTCATCGAGGGTGAGCTTTTCGGCCACCCGGCCGCCCAAGAGCTTGACAATCTCGTCGAGCATCTCTTTTTTGGAGGCGTAGGACTTATCCTCCTTGGGCAAGGTAAGGGTATAGCCGCCGGCCATGCCGCGGGGCACGATGGATATCTGATGCACTGGGTCGGTGAATTTGAGGGCTTTGGTCACTATGGCGTGGCCGGCCTCGTGATAAGCCGTGAGCTTGCGCTCCTGCTCGGAGACGACCTTGGACTTTTTCTCCACGCCCATCACGACCTTGATGAACGCGTCCTCCATCTCCTGCATGGTGATGGATTTTTTGCCGCGCCGGGCGGTCAAAAGGGCCGCTTCGTTGAGGAGATTCTCCAGCTGCGCGCCGGTAAAGCCGGCCGTTTCTTTGGCTAAGGTGGACAGCGACACGTCGGGCGCCAGCGTTTTTTTGCGGGAATGAATCTTGAGTATGGCCTCACGGCCCCTGACGTCGGGATAAGATATCATTATCTGGCGGTCGAAGCGGCCGGGGCGCAGCAGGGCCGGGTCGAGTATGTCGGGACGGTTGGTGGCGGCCATGATGATGATGCCCTCGTTGGTGCCAAAGCCGTCCATCTCCACAAGGAGCTGGTTCAAGGTCTGCTCGCGTTCGTCGTGCCCGCCGCCCAGACCGGCGCCCCTGTGGCGGCCGACCGCGTCTATTTCATCGATAAAGACGATGGCGGGAGAGTTGCGCTTGGCCTGCTCAAACAGGTCGCGGACGCGCGAAGCGCCCACGCCGACGTAAAGCTCCACGAAATCGGAGCCCGAAATGGAAAAGAAGGGGACGTTGGCCTCGCCGGACACAGCCTTTGCGAGCAGCGTCTTGCCCGTTCCGGGAGGGCCCACCAGGAGGATGCCCTTGGGTATTCGCGCGCCGAGCTCGATGTATTTACGCGGATCCTTGAGAAAATCCACCACCTCGGCCAGCTCTTCTTTTTCCTCGTCGGCGCCGGCGACATCGTCGAAGGTGGCCTTGCTCTTTTCGTCCACTATTTTCGCTCTCGAGCGGGTAAAGCCCATCTGCTTGCCGCCCGAGCTCATCTGATTCATCATGAACACCCACAAAAGGCCCATGATGAGAACGACCACAAAGAAGGGGAGAAGCTCCATCCACCACGGCGGCGTGTAGGGCGGCTGGATATCGTAGGTCAGCTTATCGGCCTTGCGCTGCGCGTTGATGGTTTCCGACGCGTCGTGCCAAAACAGGTCCAGGCTCGGAAGCTGGAAGGATTTTTTCAGCTCGGCGGCGCTCTGGTCGGGCTTGGAGGCTTCGGGATAAAGCTCCATATCCAGCACGGTGCCCTTGATGCTGAAGGATTTAACCCTGCCGTCCTCGAAAAGGTCGATGACCTCCGAATAGGTCAGCTTGCTTTGCGTGTTAAGTCCGGAAAAAACGTAAAACATGACGCCGATAACCAAAAGAAGCGCCGCCACGAGCCAAATGGAACCGAATTTTTTGTTCAATACAGGTCACTCCTCACAATACCCATAAAGCAGTGCTACACGCTATAGACAGAGGGCCTCAATACGCCGATATACGGCAGGTTCCGGTATTTTTCGTTATAATCGAGACCGTAGCCGACAACGAATTCGTCCGGTATGGCAAAGCCCTCGTAATCGAGCGGAACAGGCACCTGCCTGCGGCTTGGCTTGTTTAAAAGGGTGCACAGGCGCAGGCTGGCCGGGTTTTTGGTCTTGAGGATATCGATAAGATGGCTTAGAGTGACGCCGCTGTCGAGGATATCCTCTACGATGAGAAGATGTATGCCGTCGATATCCACATCAAGATCCTTAAGAATCTTGACCTTGCCTGTCGTGCTGGTCCCGGCACCGTAGCTTGAAACATACATGAAGTCTATGGAGCAGGGGATGGTGATGGAGCGCATGAGGTCGGCCATGAAGACACAGGAACCCTTAAGAACGCTGACTAAAAGCAGATCCTTTCCGGCGTAGTCGCGGCTTATGGCCCGGCCCAGCTCGCGGACTTTTTTCAGGATGGTTTTTTCGTCGAACAGCACGCGTTCTATTTCACCTATCATTATACCCTTCTCCTTTTACGGTTATTACAGCGAATCGCACGGTGTCGGGCCCGGGTGCGTACGCGCTGTCCACGCCGTAGCCCGGTACGAACACAATACGGTCGCCGTCACACACCAGAGGGATAAGGCCGCGTTTTTCCCGGGGATGCTTTGCGTTGATAAGCCGTTTTTTTAGGCTTGCGGTGCCGCGGCCCGGCCAGAAACGGTCGCCGTCTCTGCGGGAACGCACAAAGAGGCCTTTTTGGATTTTATCATAATCAAAGGTTGAGTTTTTGACTAATTCATGAACATTATCATACTCTGACCGAGTCAAAAGGTCAAGTGATATTGTCATATTTTCAAAAAGAGCGGCGCCGTCTTTACCCGAGGCAAGGGGGATGGGCTCGGTCTGCGCGGCGCCGGGGTCGACGGGCGTGGCGGGAGAAAAAAAGAGGCGACCGTCACCAAGCAGCGCGAACCGCCCTCTCGGAAGCTGGACGCGCCCGCCTCCGCTTTTAATAAGAGCCTGAACTTCCATCGCGTGGGTGTAGTCCAGGGACGCGCCGAAAGCATCCCGGTACAGCCTGCGGACAGCCCGCAGCACGATGCAATCCTCCTGAGCCGAGAGCAGCCCTGCGTCCACGCTCCGTCCGTCGCAGCCGCAGTCGGCCAGGGCCTTTTGGGCTATGCTGTCAAGAAGCGCGTCCTCGTCGCGGGAAAGGGCGGAAAACCTCGCTATGGCCGTACCCGCTCCGGGGCAGATGTCCTCCATAAGCGGCAGCAGCTCGCGGCGTATGCGGTTGCGTGTGTATGCGCCGGAAAAATTGGTGCTGTCGTCGACATAGCCGATGCCGTGAGAAAGGCAGTAGCGCTCGGTATCGGCGCGGGTGCAGGCTATAAGCGGGCGCACGATGCGCCCTCTCACCGGGGGGATGCCGCATACCCCTGAAAGCCCCGAGCCGCGCATGAGGTTGAAAAGCACCGTCTCCACGCTGTCGCTATGGGTATGACCGGTGGCTATGCGGGCGTCCGACCTTTCGGCAAGCTCCTCGAAAAAGGCGTATCGGGCGCCCCGCCCGGCCTCCTCAAGGTTTTGGCCGAGACTTTTCGCCGCAGCCGGGATATCCGCGCGCCTTATCTCAAGAGGCACGCCGAGCGATTTGCAGAAATCGGCTACGCGCGCCTCGTCGCGGTCGGCCTCCCCGCCGCGGATACCGTGGTTGAGGTGGGCGGCGGTCACGACAAGCCCAAGCGGCAGGTTGCATAAAACATGAAGCAGCGCCATGGAATCGGCGCCTCCCGACACGCCTACGACGACGGCGTCGCCGGGCTTTAGCATACGGTGACGCTCTATGGCGTCCATCACCTTACGGTTCACTGTGCACCTTCTCCACATCGCCGAAGCGGGTGTAGCGGCCTTCCCAGACGAGCTTTGTCATGCTGGTGGAGCCGTGACGGTTTTTGGCGACGCTGCATTCACAGATATTTCTCTCCTCGCTGTCGGGATGATAGTAATCGTCCCGGTACAAAAACAGCACGATATCGGCGTCCTGCTCAATGGAGCCCGATTCGCGAAGGTCGGAGAGCCTGGGCCGTTTGTTTTCGCGCGCCTCCGGGGCGCGGGAGAGCTGGGACAGCACCACCACCGGGACGTTAAGGTCCTTGGCCATGAGCTTTAAGTTGCGGGTTATTTCGCTTATCTCCTGCACGCGGTTGTCGGTGCGCCTGCCGGAGCTCATGAGCTGCAGGTAATCGATTATTACGAGATCAAGGTCCTTTACCCGGCGCAGCTTTGCCTTCATCTGGCTAACGGTGATGTCGGAGCTGTCGTCTATAAGGATAGGCATTGGGGACAGCATCGCCGCGGCGGCCGCGAAATATTCCCAGTCCTCCTCGCCCAGCTCGCCCGTAAGCAGCTTGTAGTTGTCTATGCGGGCGGTCGCCGATATAAGCCGATCGCCCAGCTGCTCCTTGGACATCTCCAAGGTGAAGATGACCACCTTTTTCCGCGACTTCTGGGCGACGTTCTGGGCTATGTTGAGGGCGAAGCTGGTCTTGCCCATGCCCGGCCGCGCCGCTATGAGTATGAGGTCGGACTTGTTGAGCCCGTTTAAGATATGGTCTAACCCCCTGAAATGGGTGGGCAGGCCGAGGTACTGCTCGCGCTGCGGCCCAGCCAGCAGGTTGAGATGCTCGAGGCGCTGCTGCACGACGGTGCGCAGCGGCGTGAGCGAGGTATTGACGCGCCCGCCGGCTATTTCATATATGCGCTGCTCGGCGGCGTCCAGCACAAACGGCACCTCGTCGGCCGAGGCGTCGTAGCACATCTTCTGTATCTCCTCCGAAGCGGTTATGAGGGCGCGCAGGGTGGCCTTGTTGCGCACTATGTCGGCGTAATGCCGGGCGTTCTGGGAGGTGGGGACCATATCGACGAGCTGTGCGAGGTAGACCTTGGCGTCGGCCTCGCTGAACACGCCGTTTTGCACCACCCGGTCGAGCACGGTGACGATGTCCACCGGTATGTTGAGGTCGTACATTGCCAGCATGGCCTCGTATATCTCCCTGTGCTGGGAGAGGTAAAAATGGTCGGGCGTCAGCATGCCGACAAGCTCGTTTAAGACCTCGGGGTTGATGAGCACGGCGCCCAGCACAGACTGCTCCGCCTCCGTGCTGAAGGGAAGCGGTGTAGCCGTATCCATGGGGGATCCTTCCTTTCCGGGAGTGTTGGCGCAGGATGAAGCGTTAAAAAGACGGGCGAACTTGTAAAGGCAACCGGCGTCTTGTTTTTCTTGCCTTTTACATCATTCCCCGACCGTCAGCGAAAGCTTGGCGGTGATTTCGGGGTAAAGGCGGATGGGCACCTCGTAGCTGCCGTATGCCTTGATGGGTGCGTCGAGCACAATTTTGCGCTTGTCGATGTCTATGCCGTGGCGCGCCTTAAGCTCCTGCGCTATTTCCTTTGCGGTGACCGAGCCGAACAGTCGCCCGCCCTCGCCCGCCTTCACCGATATCCTAAGACTGATCGACGAGAGCTTTTCGGACAAAGCCTCGGCCTTTTGGCGCTCTGTCTCAAGATGATGCGCCTTCGCAGCCTGCTGCGTCTTCAGAACGTTTATGTTGGCGGCGCTGGCCTTGACAGCGAGACCCCTGGGCAGCAGAAAGTTCCGGGCAAAACCGTCGGACACGTCTATAAGCTGCCCCTTTTTGCCATGTCCTTTGACATCCTGCTGTAAAATGACCTTCATGCTTTTCTCACAGCCTTTCCAAAAGTGTTGTAGGCGCTGCGGCTTTTTACAGGCTTTCAAAATAATCGTCTATAGCCCGCGCAAGCATGTTTCTTGCCTCCTCGACGGAAACGCCGGAAAGCTGTACGCCCGCAGTGTTGAAGCTGCCGCCCCCGCCCATGCTCTCCATAATGAGCTGGACGTTGACATCGCCTCGCGAGCGGGCCGACACATGCACCTGGGAGCCCACCGGGACCAGCACGAAGGAGGCGGAGACGTCGGTGATGTTGAGGAGCTCGTCGGCCGTCTGGCCGGAAATCTGCTTCATATTATTGGTCTCAGGGCTATCCCAGACGGCGACAGCGATATTATTCCGGTAGAGCTGCGAGTGGGAGATGAGCTGCGCCCTGACACGGTAGCTGTCCATATCGTTGCTGAACATACGGCGCACCTCGGCGGGGTCGGCGCCCATCTGGCGGAGGTATGCGGCGGCCTCGAAGGTGCGCACGCCGGACTTTACGGTAAAGGTCCTGGTGTCCAGCATAATCCCCGCAAGAAGAGCCTGGGCGTCAAGCCTTGTCAGGCCGTCCTCCGGCAGCGCGTACTGGGTAAGCTCGGCCACCATCTCGCTGGTCGAGGAGGCGTAGGGGTCGTGGTAGATTACAAGGACGTTTTCGATGGTATCGGCCGCGCGACGGTGGTGGTCCATGATGACTATGCTCTTGCACAGCTTTAGGAGCTCCGGCATCTCGGTAAGGGCCTGACGCTGAGTGTCTGCCACAAAGAGGACGGTGCGCGGCATGACGAGTCTAAGCGCCTGAGACGGCGGCACTACGGCCTGCGGCTCGCCCTCCTCGTTTATGAAGGCCTCGGCTATTTCGCGCACGAGGCAGGTCTGAAGATCCATGACTATGCGGGCGTCGCGCCCGCGGCTCCTGGCGATGCGGTATATGCCCGCCGCCGCCCCGAAGCAGTCGAAATCGGCGAAGCGGTGGCCCATGATGAGCACGTTGTCGGAGCCGTCTATCATCTCGGTCAGCACGTTGGCCATGACGCGCGCCTTGACTTTGTTTCGGCGCTCGGGCGATCGGGTCTTGCCGCCATAAAACTCGAAGCCCTGATCGGTCCTGAGCACCGCCTGGTCCCCGCCGCGCCCCAGCGCCATATCAAGCGAATGGCGGGCCCGCTCGTCGGTCTCGCGCAGCGTGGCGCCGCCCGTGCCGAGGCCTATGGAAAGGGTGGCGCAGAGCTTGCCGAAGCTGACCGAACGCACCTTGCCGAGCACGGAAAAGCGTTCTTCGACAAGGGCGGGCAGGTGCCGGTATTCAAAGTACAGCACATAACGGAAGCGGTCGAGAGGCCGGAGGATGCCGCAGGTGGGCGCCGCCCAGGCCGACAGCACCTCGAAAAAACGCGCCGCAAGAATGGAACGGTCGCCCTCGGTTGCGTTTTTGGTTAGCTCGTCGTAGTTATCCATGAGGATATGGCATATCACGGGCCGCGATAGCGTGTATTCAAGCTTCTGCAGGGCGAGCCTGGAATCGTCGACCCAGTAAAAGACGGTCAGCCGCGCGCTTTGGGACTCGAACGACGAGCGGTAGACGTTGTACTGCCTGCCGTTGAAGAGCACGGGTATCTCGTTTTTGCCGCCGCCGGCGCCGAACGCGTCCTTAAGCTCCGGCACTATCTCGCCGAGGCGCCTGCCGTAAAACGCCTTCCCCGCCGCTATGGCCGCAAAGGCCTCGTTACACCACATAATGCTGCCATCGTCCCCCGCCGCGAGCGCGGGAAACGGGACATACTCAAGCGCCTCTTTGGAGGACGGGTCGAGATGCTCTTTCACCATCCTTATATAACGTTTCAGGCTGCGCCGCGCAAGCGCTATATTAAGCTCGGAAACGCCGACAAAGAGAGAGGATACGCCGAGCATGATAGCTGCAGACAGCGGGTGCACGAACAAAAGGGCCGCCGAGCCCGCCAAAAGAATCAGGTAATTAAGACGCCTGCCGACAAATCCGCTGTCGAACAGCCCTTTTAGCCTCATGTCCTTGCCTCCCTTGTCAGCCTGTTCATTTCTTCTTGAAAGGAATATTCCGGACGAAAAACAGGGTGTCGTACAGTCCGATAAATACCACCGCCATTGTGCAGCTCGACTGCAGCAGCAAGGAGAAAAGGAGAACGGCGGCGAGTATGAGATAGCGTACCGCCCAGTAGCTCTGCTTTCGTGCGAAGAACTTATAGATGGTGCTCACGCCTACCGTGAAGAAAAAGAGGTTCATGACGGTGATGAGGTTGCTGATGGTATGGTATGCGATGTTGTCGTCTATATCTCCGGAAAGGCGTTCTATAGCCACTATAAGGATGAAAAGAAGATAGAAATACGCTATCGGCCTCGGTATGCGGAAGGCGACAAAATCATCCCAGAAGGAGGCGTCGGCCCCGGCGAGCGGGGGAATAAGCTTCTTTGCGGCCATAGCGGCGAAAAACGAAACTATGAAAACCAGCGAGATGACGTAGCCCGGCACGATATAGATAAACTGCTCGGTCACCGTCTTTTTCAGAAGCTCGGCGTCTATGGATATACGGGAGGAGCTTTGCTCGGCGAGGACGCGCATAAGCTTGACAGCGTTGTCTATAATGGTGCGGATATGAACGTTAAGCGGCTGTATTACCTTCTGAAGCGCCGCGTAATCAAGGCCTCCTCCTCTTCGATAGATGTAAACGGCCAAAAGCGCCGCCAACATGTACACGCACGAGACCGACATGACGGCGATGGTGAAGGGCAGGCTTTTTTTCTTTTTAAAGCAGAAGGCGAGACAGACTCCCGCCGGCACAGAGGCTATAAAAGCGATGGCCGCGCCGTACGGGCCGTAAAGCAGCCAGCCGCCCGCGAGGGACAACAAGGCGGGACAGACCGCGGCGTAATAGGGAAACATGACAAGAGCTATTCCCAAGGCGGCGGAGGACAATACCGCCGCAAACCAGATGCCGAAAGGGTTCGATGCGGCGACCGTTCCCGGTACCGGGGACAGAAGCAGCAATAAGAGCGATATGGGCTTTTTTTGCAACCGTTTCATACAACGACCCTTTCTGGGTGCGATAATTTGCCCGCAAAGGCCATGCGGACAGCATATCGAAATATATTATAGCATACAGCGCCTCAAAAGGAAAGATATTCTTTAAGATATTCTTTCAAACGGACACCCATCTATTTTGTCCAAATATCAAGGCCGCGCTCAGACATCGCCGCGCTCAGACATCTATTCCTTGTAAGATCGTAAGATCCGGCCTGCGCTTTTTCGGTTTCCCCTTTGAAAATTTCTGTCTTTTTCCAAAAAATTTTTAAGACAGCTTTCCAGCCGGGGCTTTCTGTGGTATAGTAAAGCTGTCGCAGATTACGCGTCGTACCCATTACGGCGTCGCAGCAATACGTCAGGCGCCATGCGACGCCGCCATAAGGCTTAACGGGCCTGCGCCCCGGTTTTATGGCCGGGCGGCGAGAAAGGAGGACTCTGCCGTGTTCAACAACATGCTGCGCGCCGCCGCCGTCGTCCCCGTGGTGACGCCCGCGGCGCCCCTTAAAAACCTCATCGGCATATTCAGCGCGCTCACCCAGTGCGAACGGCAAAACCCCGATATTGTGGTTCTGCCTGAGCTGTGCCTTACGGGCGTTTCCTGCGGAGCCCTTTTCAGGCAGCGGCTGCTTTTAGACCCGGCGGCCGAAGCCCTTGAAAAGGTCGCCGCCTACACCGAGGGAAAGCGCTACCTTCTGGCACTCGGGCTGCCTGTTCAGATTGGCGGACTCGTACTAAACGCCACGGCGCTGCTTCGCCGCGGGCGTGTGCTCGGCCTTGTGCCCGCATTAAGCCCGGACGCGCCGTTCGACCCGGTGCCGGGCAACTACCGCGGCGTGGTGCGGCTGTGCGGCGAGGATGTCGTGGCCGCCCCCGACCTGCTGTTCAAGGCCGAGGGCGCCGGCATAGGCATCGTGACGGGCGCCGGTATGCACCGCTCGCCTGAGGTTATCCTGCCGTTTTTGCATAAGGGTGCTTCCGTGATACTCAACCCCGCGTCGGCCGCCGCGTTCCCGGGACGGCTCGCCGGGCTAAGGCGCGACCTTTTGTCAATGAGCCGGATATGGGGCTGCGGCATCGCCGTGAGCATGCCCGGGGCCGGGGAAGCCGTCGGCGAACACCTTTACAGGGGGTATTCGGCGCTTTACGAATGCGGCGAATGCCTTTCGGAAGCGGAGCAAGCCTCGCCTTCGCCCGTATCCTCCGTCGCCGATTTCGACCTCGACATCATATCGGCGCGGCGGCGGGTTTACGGGCTGCACAAGGACGATTTCATCTCGGTGGATACCGGCATCGCGCCCGACCAGAAGGAGTCGCCGTTAAGGCCCATCTCAAGGGTGCCGTTTTTACGCACGGAAAACGTGTCGGCCGAGCTTAACGAGCTGTTTGAGCTGCAGACCCTCGCGCTCGCCGAAAAGCTGCGCGCGCTGGGCGTCAAAAGCATGGCTCTCGACCTCTCGGATAACGTTTCCTCGCTTTTGGCGCTGTTTGTGTGCGTCACCGCCGCCGACAGGCTGAAGATCCCTCGAGGGAACATTCTTGCTCTGGCGGTGCACGCGGCCGGTCAGCCGCTCGTGCCGGGGCTTTCCAAGCTTTGCGACGCTCTGGGCTGCGAGCTTAAGGAGATGGCGTTCGAGACCAAAGGCATAACGGGGGACCAGGGCGAGACGGAACGCGAGTTAACGCTGTCAAGGCTGCGCTGCCAGGCGCTGCAAAAGCTCGCCGATTCGCGAGGCGCCATATCCGTCGGAAGCGTCGACCTTTCCGACGCCGCCCTCGGGTGGTGCCCCTTCGCGGGCGACAGCCAGCTTTGCTATTTTAACGTCAACCACAGCGTCGCCAAAACCGTGGCGTCGCTTCTTGTGGAGCACATCAAGGGCCGGTTCGGCCCCTTGGCGGAGGACGCTATAACCCTTCTTACGGGGCCGCTCTCCGAAAAGGAGACCGTGCCCGGCAGTCGGGACAGCCGCCTGGCGGAAAAAACGCTCGGCCCCTACCGTATTCACGATTTTTTCCTTTTTTACACGCTTTATTACAGGCTGCCGCCGGAAAAAATAAAGGCGTACGCCTGCGCGGCGTTCGAGCGGGAATACGAGACCTCCGTCATAGAGCGCTGCTATTATGTGTTCATAAACCGCTACTTGTCCGGGCAGTTTAAACGCCGCTTCGCCGCCGAGGGGGTAAACCTCGCAGGCATGCCGCTTCTTGAGCCGTTCCCGTCGGGGCTGGACGCCGAGGGCCTTTCCCTATCGTGACCGGACGCGGCCGGACATGCCCGCCCGGAGCGTAGGATAAAAATCAAAC
>ENA-UOYA01004441-UOYA01004441.1-activated-sludge-metagenome-genome-assembly--contig:-NODE-4441-length-11772-cov-4.204062_pt1 | contig 11772 bp, 8 predicted proteins | sample MGYA00238163_ERZ764804 | MGnify/ENA primary metagenome ERZ764804 (study PRJEB28919, sample SAMN05720223) | activated sludge metagenome | isolation source: Anaerobic digester | place: Hong Kong...
CCTTCATTTCAATAGGGCAGGGGAACGGATTGAACAGGTGTCCAAAACAGCAATCGTCGGACGGAGTGTGTGTGAAATATTCCCTGGAGTGAAAGATTTTGGTCTTTTTGAGGTTTTTCAGAGGGTTTATCAAACAGGGAATCCTGAACACCATCCTATTTCGTTTTATACTGATGGACGGATCACGGGATGGCGAGAGAATTATGTGTACAAACTTCCATCAGGAGAGATCGTCGCAATATACGCAGATGTGACTGAACAAAAAGAGATGGAGAGACATTTGCATGAGACAACGCAAAAATTACTGCTTCTTACCCAGATCAATCGGCATGATATCTTCAATGAACTGACTGCAATGTTTCTTTCTCTTGATCTTGCCTTTGATTCAGATGATCTGCTCGATATATTTCCAATCCTCCGTACCCTCAAAGAAGGATTACGACGGATTGAACAGGTGTTGCAATTTACTAGAGAATACGACAAGTTTGCAGATGCACACAGTACATGGCTAAACCTGCATGCAATTATTGAATCGCTGAAAAATGAGGTTGATTTCGGCTCCGTCTCTTTTGAAGACACGGTGCCAGAAAACCTGGAGATCTTTGCTGATCTTTTGATCGTCAAAGCATTTCGTTCCATATTTGACAATGCCATCCGCCATGGAAAGACATTGACCCAAGTTTATTTTTCAGTCCAAGAGCAGGAGGGAGACTTACTCATCGTATGTGCGGATGATGGGATCGGCATTCCGCGTGAGGAGAAAGAGGCGATATTCTCGTATGGTCATGGAAAAAATACTGGAATTGGGCTTTTTCTGGCACGGGAGATCCTTAAACTCAATGGATGTACGATCCGAGAGGCTGGAGTGGAAACGAAGGGGTCAAGGTTTGAGATCCGCGTGCCTGAAAAAAGATGGCGGATTCAGGAAAGAGACATTCGCAATTGAGAAGAAAGGTGTGCACTTGTGTTTAAACACTGGTGATAGTCGAATCGATCGTCGATACCGAATCACAGACCATGATCCCAAATACTTTGGCGATCTCTCTGGCCTCGGCACGTTCAGTCTGCGCTTTCGCTATTTCTTGAACAATATTCTTCAGTTCAGTAAAATCCTCTCTTTTCACCCCAAGTTCATCATTTATGACATTCCATAATTGAAGAACTGGTTCTTGAAGATCGGGCGGAAAACTACTGATAACCTCGGTAAGCGTGGCCATTATCCGCCACGGTACGTGCGGTTAGGTATGTAGACTATGTCCATACGAGTTCTTTCCATAAAGGAATGGTGTCATCACACACCCTCCATATCTCCATCAGGGGACGCATACAACCCGCGCCATTGTCAGCCATAATGGGGGTGGAAAAAGAATCAAAGGAACGTACAGTATATGCAACAAGCATCGAAATACGGCTGTATGCCCCCGCTCAATCATCCAGCTTGGCGGCATGACGATCTGGACAGGGGCAGTTCAGAGTTTTGTTTCTTGTGGAATAAGAGCATTTCTCCTTGGAAAACCCAGAGGTACCCATACCGAATGAGACCAGCACCCATGCTGACGTGCGGTATGGGACCGTATGGCAAAGGGATACCAGATCGACCGATGCTGGGGATTTGGGCTTTTGACTTGATGTCCACTAGAACAAAAGCGACACCTCCTCCCTCCTCATTCGGACCGCTCATACGACAGGGCAGGTATTCAGTCATGTCTAGAGGAGAGACTCCACTCGTGTTTTATGATCGATCGTACACCCAAGGGTTGAGAGAAGATATACGCAGCGCGGGATGCATACTTGGGATGCACCGAACACGTACTGGCTGGAGGGAAGATAGGTCATATCAGGATCCCGGTGTCTTGCATGATACTCCAAAGGGTCCTCCATCTCGCCTCTGGGTGCAGGATATCTCCCACCAGTCGTGAAAGCTGGAGTGGAATCATACGAACCACTGTGACTGCTACAGGCGATAGGGGATGCTGTGCCGTGATAAATGGCCGCAGGGGAGAATGCCTGCCCACCCGATGATTGGTGAGCGGTGTTATAGTGCGGCGATAAGACAGACCAAGCAAGAACTCGGAAGATGACCCGGTTTTAGGAGCAGAGCAAGGTTTCTTTTTAGTCGAGTGCACATCCTCCGTTATCAGGGCAGGTAAAATCCTCATCTTTTGCCATATATCCTGCACAGCGCGTCACCACCGTCGGTCAATCACCGGTTGCATATAATCTTGCAGATTCGCGTTCATTCAAATTCAGAAAATTCTGAAAGTGTCTAGAACGCATCACAATAGCGGTATACTTGCCTATGACACAAGACAAGAATAGAGAAAATAGTCCGGTAACCACTAACACGAAGAGAATGAAAAGGGAATTTACGAGATCATTCAGACTTTTTTACCCATGACACGAAATTACGCTCATGATCTCTTTGTCTGTGTGTACCCTTCCGGCTTTTTTACCGACCATAATAAATATCGAAAAATCACGTGCCTCCCCTGTCGGTGATATCCGCTGCATAGTTGCGGCAGATTTCGCTCGTATCAGGTCATATCCAGCCTCTTGCAAATATTTCTTCATGATGGTTCGATCAAACCCAAAGTGATACACCCCCCTATTACAGTCATGAAATTTGCCATCATCAGGATCAAGGTCAATTATTGCAATTTGGCCAGATAGTTTGGTCATTCCTGCCATTGCTTTGAGAAGTACAGGTACGATTTCGATATGATGAAGAGTCATGCTACTGATAACTAGATCGTATTTACCTGAAGGCAAAACTCCCCTGGTAAAATCTCCAAGATAGGTACTGACATTGGTAAGACCAAGTTTTCGTATCTTCATATCAAGGACATCAAGCATTCCTTGTGAACTGTCAATTCCAATGATCTTTCTCACAAACGGTTGGATCTGGAGTGTCAAAAGACCAGTTCCGCACCCAAAATCTAGCACATCCATATCTGGAAGGAGCAGGATCATCTCGCGGATAGCCTGTGCAACATCGTTTGCAAGTTTCACCCGACCTGGTTCTGTGTCCCATGTCATAGCTTCTGAATCAAAATTTCTCTTCTCTTCGTTCATGATAGTCCATCATTTCGTTTTTGCCGTTTTCATTGTCGTTGCAATGTAGCCGATAAAGATTGCACAGGAAATGTCTGAAAATACATGGGATATACTCCTGGTTGGTTTTCAACGTTGTTTGAAAATGAGAACCCTGCAATTTAAACAGTAAATATTTCGAAAATACTTGTAAAAATGCATGCTTATTTTGTTCCGTGCAAAAATTTCAAATGAATACTTATTGATTCATACCTCCGTGCATACGTTCTACAAAACAACGGACACAAGAGTTATTCAGTGTTAATTGATACTCATATCATGGTTTTTTCCGGTTGTTGTCCTGCGGATGGTGATCTTGAGAGTACATGGCGAGAGGCTCTCGAGCGGGACGTTTATGAGATTAATTCTCCTGTTTTCGAAGATGTCGCGGAAATAATGAAGATTGTTGCGAACCCTCTTCGGATTAAGATTCTCTTTCTTTTAGAAAAGAAGGATCACTCGGTGTATGAACTGATGTATGTCCTCAAAGAACCCCAGAATCTTCTCTCATATAACCTAGGGGTCCTTAAAAAAGCGGGATTGGTGGAGTCCTACTATCGTTCGCGCCACAAAACGTATCGGTTGTCAGGTGATCGAAGTGCCCCACTTATCAGATGTCTTCGGCAAGTAATCTTTCCCTGATTTTCTTTTTCGTAATCTGAAGTTCCCAGGTAATTGCAACAGCTCTACCAAGAGTAACGGCTATCGGGCAGACTGCGGTTACCGCCCGGAGGATCGCATCGCGAACGATCACTTCTTCTGCATCTGTACGAACAAGGAAGATCAGATGGATTTTTTCAAATGCCCGTGGTTCTTCATGCCGAAAGATGCATTCGGCTTTAACGGTAAAGGAACGGGGCACTATTCCCTGGGCATCGAGCAGAAAGAGAACATTGGTCCCAGTACAGCAAGCAAGGGATGATATAAAGGCATCAACCATTGTAAAGTGATGATGAGTTTCCCCGTGCAGGGTTCTGGCTACAAGGGTAAGACGAACCCCATCACGGTTCTCAACAACAAATTCTGATCTGCCATTCCAGGATGCTTTGACAAATGTCCACGTACTGCCGGTCATAGTACCTCTCGCGAAATTATGCAACGGAGAGGAAAAGATGGTTTGGATGTACAAACCACAGTTAAGCGGGGTATATGATATGTTCCCACGTCAGATACGACGCTCTCCCAAAGGTGGCTGCTACTGGACATCTTCTGGTCATAATATCCCGGATTACCTTATCTGCATATTCGTTGTCGACATTTCCGGTTAATGTCAGGGTTACATGAAGTGTATCAAACAAGGTTGGCGGAGTTGGTCTTCGAACTCCATGTACAGTGACTTGAATGTCCTTTACATCAATTTTATCCGTGTTGATCATGACCTCTATGATTTCGTGAACGACGCAACCTGCAAGTGCACAGACAAATACTTCCATAGGTCCTGGTATTTTTCCTAATGCCATGAGAGTGTCGGTGGCAGCCATGGTAATTTTGCAGTGATTCCGTGTGGTTGCAACGAGTGTTCCTGCTTTTGCATCCCAGGTTGCATGTATCTCCATGGGGGAGAGGCCCACGGGTGGAGCGCAGGTGTCGATTCCTGTATTTTTTACATGGTTCATAATGCATTCTCCGTTCTATCCTCTAGCAATTTCATTGAATTCAAATGAATGTACCACAGGATGTACTCCAATTGTCGATCAGAACTAATATAATCAAAAGTCGATTTTCAAAGATCTTTGAAAGGCATGATGATAGTTTTTCATCTGACATTCGAATCAATGAGATAGTTCAAAATAACACCTCATGCGTTCGGCAAACTCTTTCAGACCATCTGCTTTTTTACTCCAAGCACGGATGACAGCCCGGTAACGTATCGTGCCTGATGGGGTGCACAATCGTTTTGTAACTCTATGTAAAAGGTGCGAAACTCTGATCGCGGAAAAATGTGAGAATAATAGGTTTTTATGCCGCTCCTATCCTACCCTGAGAGAGAGGGAGAGTGTTAAAATATATCTCGTGGTGGATTGTTTGCATCATACATTTTCTGGCCACGAATGTATGTTGCCAAAACCCTCGGCGATTTGTTTGTAATGAATGGGAGCGGAGCAGTGAATAGATCCTGATCATACATCACCATATCTGCATCGTACCCTTCTTTCAATCTGCCGACATCAGTAAAGGGAGTGGTCGCTGCACTTCCGGTGGTAAGGCCCTGTATCACATCTGCACGGGTCAATGGCTGAATGGCTGTCGGATCTGTACCCCCCTGTAGAGAGATATTCAGAATTGCTGTCGGAGGGGATTTTGAAAGGGGAGATACACCAAAGTCTGTACTTATACCTACCGGGATGTTAGAGTCAAATAATTTTTTCAGGGGATATGCGGTGTAATATTTGTCTCCATAATATCTTGTGAGATCACTTTCTACATTCCAAAATGCCGGCTGCACCGTCATGACGACTTTCCCATTGAACTGGGCGATTCGTTTTATCTGATCATCGGTCACGTACGCGAGGTGAATCAAGGTGTGAGTGCTATTTAGGCCCTGTTTTCTGGTATTAATCTCTTCGAGGGGAGAGAGCACTGCTTCGATTGCTTCGTCTCCCTGAACATGGTAATGTACATTCAGTCCAAGTTCATCGGCTCGTTCAATTATTCTGCTCAGATTATATTCCGGTCCATGGGAATCATCGCGGTATACGTAGGAGAGCCCGTGTGTTCCTGCTTTATTTTCCCAGCTGGTCCAGGCCTGACCTCCTGCATAGGCTCCGTCAACAAAGATCTTCAGTCCGATAAATCTGACCTGCTGCGTATCATTTCCAAGATACTGGAGTGCATCATCAATCTCATCTAAAGAGAACAAAGTATACAGATAATTGACCCTGACAGAGAGGTTTCCTTCTTTCTCCATCTTCCGGAGCATATCTGGTTTGAGCATTCTTCCCCCAGAAAACCCAGACAGGTCATTAATTGAAGTATACCCATACGATGCCCAGGTATCAAAAAATTTTTTGGAGACATGTTCAATCACTGCATCAGGGAAGGTATCAAATAAGACATTGCCCACACGTGTCATGGCAGATTCTCTGAGCATGCCCGTAGGCTCGCCATCCTCACAGATTATCACTCCACCTGGGGGAGGATTTGTTTGTGCAGTGATGTGTGCAAATTTCAGGGTTGCAGAGTTGACAATTGCATTATGACCCAGCTGATCACCCAGAAATACCAGTCGGTCTCCGGTTACTTTATCGAGTTTATTTCTGTCTTCCAGGGACCAGTTGTCATAATTTTCAAGGGAGAAACCTCCTCCAAACAGGGGCACTCCAGGGGGAAGTTCTTCTGCAATGGGTTGGACAATGGCACAGATGGCATCTGCATCCGTTGCCCCGTATAAGAAACAGCCGCTGCTAAATCCATAGCCTGCTTCAACAAGGTGCACGTGGCTGTCATGAAAACCAGGATACACAAATGATCCATTCAGATCAATTCTCGTGGCATTCGGGACATCAGCAGGATCTGTGCCAAGCGCCTGGACAACGCCATTCTGGACAAGCAAACTGTCCGTAATGGTGTTTTCATCTGCGTAAATGGTCCCGTTGTAAAAAATCTTCAAGTCACGGTTAGGGATCTCATATTCAAGTGAGGTTGCACACGTAAGGGATATGAGGGCTACTGCCAATAGTCCTCCAATGAATTGAATTCTGCTAATACGCATCATCAGTCTTGTAAATCACGATACTTATATATTGTTGTGTCATTTCTCGGAGTGCTTTTAAAAATACGATTGTATCATGAGTTGGGGATAAAACCTCCGGGATCGTTATGAATTAACGGAAATCCCGGTAAAAAGGTGTTCGGGAGGTGAGGTTAGAGACAAATTAGTATACGCGCTTATCAGACAACGAAATTTGCAACTGCTTTTGATACCTGAGACGTTCCTGAATTCACCTGCTGAATAACCTGTTTTAATTCGTCAATTGACGCTGCAGATTCTTCTGCGATTCCAGCTATTTCAACGGCTTCTTTAGAGTTTCCTTCAAGAAGGTTGGATATCTCATTCACACTTGCGGTAACCTCTTCTACCCCAGAAGCCTGCTCTTCAGTCATCGCAGCAACCTGCTCGACATGCATGGAGATCCCACTAACCGACTCAGCCAGTTTTCCAAATACTTTAAGTGTATCACTCAATGCAACATTCCCCTCTTTTATTGCGTTTGCGGCGGTTTCTGATGAATTTCCTGCATCCTCAGTTTTTTTCTGGAGTGACGTAATCATTTCCGCAATATTTTCTGCGGACATTCTCGATTCAGTAGCGAGGGCCTTTACCTCTGCTGCCACAACTGCAAATCCCCGTCCAGCTTCACCAGCCCTTGCCGCTTCTATTGCGGCATTTAATGCAAGAAGGTTTGTCTGGTTAGCAATATCAGATATCAAACGGACAATTTTTCCGATCTGACTCATATCCTGTTGAATTTCTCCAATTAACCGGTTCATTTCATTTGCACTGATTGTAATGACATGCATTCCATCTTCAGCTTTCTTGGCAAGAGTCGTTCCTTCTTTTGCAAGTTCATTGGCATTTCGTGAGTATTCAGATACTTCTTCTGCCTTTTTGGATACCTCAGCAACAGTAATAGTTAAATCCTCCATTGCTTTTAGGATCTGTTGAACACCGGAATTGCCTTGCTCTGCATTGGTTGAAACCTGGCTGGCACTCTGTGCCATCTGTCCAGCTCCCTGTGCAATCTCTCCTACGTTGACATTTGCCTGCTCTGCATTTAAAGAGAGGTTTTTTACTTGTGAATTTATCGTAGCGATAGCCTCAGCAATCTTATTCCCGATTTCATCTAATGCTTCCCGGAACGATATCCAATCTCCCTTTATCTCCAATTTTTTATCAAATCGTGTAATAAAATTATATCCGGCATATTCTTTTGCAATACGCATCGCTTCCTTGACCGGTGTTTCGATGGATGCCTGAGTCTGGTTCATACCTTCAATTACTCTCCGATAATCCCCCTCATGCAAAGTCTCATCAATCCGAAATGAAAGATTACCTTCAATAGCTGCATGAGCAATTTGTGTTGAGTCTCTAACGAGGCGGGCAATCGCTTCACGTGCGGTATTCACCGCCTGACTAATTCGTACAAATTGTTCTTTTGCTCCTGCAATCTCATCATCTGCATCTAATACTGTTGAGATAAAACTCGTATTTCCATGTGAAAGAGAAGAGAGATTCTCATAGAGGTTACTGATTGAACGTTCAAGATATGCTACCATCTTTTTAATAGTCGTAATATCGATATACATCATAACAATTTTGGTAACATTATGATTGACGTCAAGAATGGGGATATATGAATAATTTAATATACGTGTATGCGATCCTAGATCAATTGTAATAGTCCCAGTTCCTGGTTTTTTCGTGGAAATAATTTCATTAAATGTTTTCCCATCACGTGCGATGACATTTATATCGCGAAGGCTCATTGTTGCTAACTTTGATTCAGACAATTGAACGATATCCTGAAATGCCTTGTTTGATGAGAGTATTTTTCCGCTTAGATCGGTGGTAATAATTCCAGCAGGACTTTCATTTATCAGTGTATTAGATTCATCCAATTGTTCAACTAGACTTGTCTGATCCAAAAATATCTCAATAATCTTATAAACATTTCCTCGCTGATCCTTTATTGGGATGTAGAAATAATCAACATGCCTGATGCCTACAGGGAAATGAACTATCATCTTTCCCCCTTCGATTTTACCCGATTTGATGGCATCAGAGGCAGCCGGCCCTACTCTCTGAATAACCTTGAAATCCTGGATTCTCATTTTAAGTAGTTGGTCCGCTGAATACCCACTTAATTTAGAGAATGCAGGATTTACATCCGTGATCTGTAAATCCAAATTCATAGTAAATATCGCATATGGATTTTCTGAAACAAACGTTTTATTTTCTTCAATATACGTCTTCAGATCTGTTAAATCATTATAAACACACAATACCTTCTGTATTGCATTATTTACGTCCAAAACCGGGAGATAGGTGTATTCAAGGACCTTAATTCGGTCACCAAAATCTACTACCATTGTCCCATTTTCTGGTTTTTTCGAAGAAAGAACATCAGAAAATGTTGAACCATTACGGGAGAGGAGTTTAAAATCAGCAAGGTTCATTGTCCGCAATCTTTCCTCCGGAATCGATGTAAGATTCATAAATGATTTATTAAACTGGAGGAAATTTCCATTCAGATCGGTGGTAATGATACTGGTCGGGTTTTCAGATATGAGCGTATGAGATTCGTGCAATTGTTCAACTAGGTCAGTTCTATCCAAAAATATCTCAATAACCTTATGTATATTCCCTCGAGGATCCTTAATTGGTATATAGAAATAATCGACATGTCGGATACCAACCGGGAATTGGACTATTAGTTTTCCGCCCTCCAGTTTACCCGATTTGATGGCATCAGCTACTCCCGGACCATCCCTTCTTATGACCTTAAAATCGGTTAATTTCATCCGGAGGAGTTCTTCGGTTGTATACCCACTTAATTTTGAAAACGCAGGATTTACATCCGTGAGCTGTAAATCCAAATTCATAGTAAATATTGCATACGGATTCTCTGAAATAAATGTTTTATTTTCTTCGACATATATTTTAAGATCCGTCAAATCATTATATACGCAGATTACCTTCTGTATTGCATTATTTACGTCCAAAACCGGGAGATAGGTGTATTCAAGGACCTTAATTCGGTCACCAAAATCAACAACCATTGTCCCTTTTTCTGGCTTTTTCGAAGAGAGAGCATCAGAAAACAATGCACCTTCACGTGATAAGAGTTTAAAATTGGCAAGATTCATTGTCCGCAATCGTTCCTCTGGAATCGATGTAAGATCCATAAATGATTTGTTGAACTGGAGAAAATTACCGTTCAGATCGGTAATAATAATACTTGTTGGATTTTCGGCTATCAGTGTTTCAGATTCTATAAGCTTCTCTACCATGTCGGTGTGGTCAGCAAAAATATCGTATATCTTTACTATTTCTCCATGGGAGTCACACACAGGGATGTATGAATATTCCATATGCCTGATACCGGTAGGAAATTGAACAATTATTCTTCCAGAAACGGTCTTTCTCTCTTTAATAGCTTCATCAACCGTTGGCCCATCACGCCTGATGATAGTAAAATCTGATAGGTGTCGTGAAATCCATTCTTCGCGAATGTATCCGGAAATTCTGGAAAATGCAGGGTTTACATCGGCGATGGTCAAATCAGGATTGAGTTCAATGAGGGCATAGGGATTCCCATTTGTTAAAGCTTCAGTCTCTTCTTTCAGAGCATTTCCAGTATTATCAACAACCGTGGCGAGAATACAGATTTCTCCCTCATATTGAATGTGAGATAATGTCACTTTAGCCGGAAATGTTTCTCCATTCATTCGTTTATGTTCCCAATAGAATGTAGCACTCCCTTCCTGTCTCGCCATTAATATCCATTTTTTTATTTCATCGGTGCTTTTTTTCCCATTTCGCTGAAATGGAGGAGATATGATTTCTGGATTTTTTCCTATTATCAAATCCGATTTGTCCATATGAAAGAGGCTCAAGGCCGTTTTACTGCATTCAATAATAATTCCATTCGTATTTAGAATGAATATTGCACAAGGGATTTCGTCAATTATTCTCTGAAGTGTAGAGACATCGTGTGATTGGATAATTGAATGTGTTGCTCCTGTCATTATACCTGACCTTTCAAAATCTGATTTCTGCACTTATATGTATGAAATGTTTTACTCAATAATCTAATTTAAACGATTGTATGGTGGCGCCATGGTGCAAATATTTATATAGTGGCCATTCGGGTTGTTAATAATGGATATTGAACAGAAAAAAATTCTTTCAATCCTCTCTCTAGTCAAAAAGCCAATTATGATAAAAGAGATTGCCGAATTGTGTGGGATTAATCGTCATACTGTTGCAAGAAAACTTGATACCTTAGAGATTCTCGGAAGAGTGAGAAAGATTGAGATTGGAAGTGCAAAAAAATATACTCTTGTAGAGGCTGTACCAGTATCGAGTTTAATTGATATCAGTAATGATTTAATTATCATTTTAAATGAAAAATGGGAGGTGCAATATATGAATAAATCTGCACTACACTTTTTTCACCTCTCCAATCAACCAGTGATTGGAAAGAGGATAGATTTTTTACGCCTTGAGGTTTTTTCATCACCGCAAGTAATCCAGGGATTGAAAGAGTTCTCCTTTCAGAAGGTAAAAAAAATTGAACTTGAAATTCAGAAAAAGGGTCTCGAACACTGGTATGAGATTACAATAATGAATATTTCATTACGGCCAGGTTCTCTTTTTATAGCCGTTACCGCATCCAATATAACTGAAAGAGTAATGACACGAAGAAAATTGATTGAGAATGAAGCGATGTACCGATCACTCTTTGAAAATGCCCCGATACCAATCAATGAAGCTGATTATTCTCAAGTAAAGCGGTATATTGATGCGTTGAAAAAATCTGGCATCCAAGACCTTAGAACCTATTTTGATCACCATCCAAATGAGATTATTACTTGCTTCAAACTCGTGAAAGTGCGTACGATTAATAAAAAAGATCGGAAGAGCACACGTCTGAACTCCAGTCACATGCCTGTATCTCG
>ENA-UOYA01004448-UOYA01004448.1-activated-sludge-metagenome-genome-assembly--contig:-NODE-4448-length-11759-cov-4.843301_pt1 | contig 11759 bp, 10 predicted proteins | sample MGYA00238163_ERZ764804 | MGnify/ENA primary metagenome ERZ764804 (study PRJEB28919, sample SAMN05720223) | activated sludge metagenome | isolation source: Anaerobic digester | place: Hong Kong...
GGCGATTCCTGGTGAGTCATCTGACAGCGCCAGAGCTACCAGCTCAGTGTCAATGCTGTATGGCCGGCGGAGCAGCCCATCCGGATCAGTCATGCTGCCTCTCAGCAGCAAGCCCTGCCGTGCCAGATTGCTGACAACCAGCCGTGTCAGTTCCCCCAGGTAACGGCCTGAAACCATTTTCTCCAGCCGCTGTTCACCCGGCTTTTCGCTGGCCTGGTCCAGCAGCTGATCATAAACATTAAAAGATAAAAGGTTAAAATTACCGGATTCCAGGTTGATAATCACCGGCCCGCGCCCGCAAGCAGGCCGGGGTTCAAGGTAACAGGTATTATGGCCGGTGCCGCAGATGGAGCCGATATCGGCGCCGGGGTCACTATAAGCCGCCGCCAGCAGTGTGCCCACTGTGTCGTTAATAACAGCCGCTGGAATAACTCCGGGCAGGCCCTGGCGCCGCAAAGCTTCAGCCAGCAGCTGGTTGATGTCCCGGCCTTCCACCTGTCCGGTTTTAATTTCCTTGGTCCAATTGATCAGAACGGCCTTGTTGATGTCATAAGAGCGGGATGGAAAAGAAAAAGTGTGGCCCAGCGCGCAAACCTCGCCTGGTACGGCCAGTCCCTTGATCTGCCCGGCCAGGAAATCAAAAAGCTCGCTGCCTGTCGCTGTCGCCTGAGTGAAGTCGTAGCTAGCGGCAGGGTCTTTCAGCGGCATAGACTTTCTTTTTAAAATACTGGATCGCCCGTTCCCCAGCAGTTCCACCAGTAAAATCCGGACGTTGGTGCCGCCGAAATCAACCGCAAAGAACCTGCCCTTTTCCAGACCGGAAGGTGTACTTATAAATGAAGGGAGCATCTTCAGCGGCCCTATGGCGCCGGCCAGGCCGTCGAGCATAGCTTGGTGAAATCGCCCGGCAATCTCGCGTAAATCCTGACCCGTCACTTTAAACAATTGATCGAGTTTACACAGGGCGTCACCTAAACCAGTTTTTTCTGGTGTTTCTGCCTGCCTCAATATTATAGTCTCCAGCCAAAAGGTTTATGAAGAAATAATTGCCTTATTACTTATGTTATCACATATATTGTAAAATTAACAATTTGGCTTGTAAAATTTCAGACCCGCGGCTCCTGATCTTAGAGAGGAACCGCGGGTCATTTTATTAATGTTTTTAGCTTTACAGAAACGAATTGTCCCGCAAACCCGGCATTCACAAATTTGGCGGAACTCAAATGTTAATGAGAATTCCGTCCTGAAAAACTGGTATAGCATATATGGTTTTATTGAGACCGGCCTGAAGAAATATGATCACCTGCCTTTCACAGTATGTTTTATGGAAAAAACCGTGGAGGGTTGCGGGTAAAAACTATGATCAGTGAATTGCCCTCTTCTTGAACCGTCCGCCCATGACTTCGTGAACATCACTAATGGTGATAAAAGCATTTTCATCTATTTCGTCAACGATAGACTTCAATTTGGCAATTTCCAGGCGGGTAATCACAGAGTACAAGACGCTTTTTACTTCCCCCGTGTAACCGCCCTTGCCGTCCAAAAAGGTAACGCCCCTTCCCAAACGGGCCATTAACACTTCAGCAATCTGCTCGGGTTTTTCAGATACAATCATCACCGCTTTTGATTCGTCCAGCCCTTCCACGGTGACATCGATAACCTTGAAGGCGATAAAATAGGCAAGCAGGGAGTACATCGCCTTGTCCCAGCCAAAAAACAGGCCGGCGCTGCTTAAAATGAAAATATTAAAAAACATTACGATTTCACCGATGGAAAAGCCCGTCCGCTTGTCAAGAATGATGGCCACTATTTCAGTGCCGTCCAAAGAGCCGCCGTAGCGAATAATCAGGCCCACACCAACCCCAAGGACGATCCCGCCGAAAACCGCCGCGAGCAAAACATCTTTAGTCAGCCCGGGAATAGGATGAAGAATCGTAACGCCTATGGAAAGTGTGGTCACCGAGAACAATGTGGATAGGACGAAAGTTTTTCCTATCTGTTTGTACCCGACAAAAAGAAAGGGTAAATTCAGGATAAATATGAAAGCTCCCAGAGGAAGCTTGGTGAGAGTGCTGGAAATTATGGAAACGCCCACTATCCCGCCGTCAATAATATTATTGGGCACCATAAAAATCTCCAGCCCGACTGCTGCCAGTACAGCGCCAAGCATTAGGAAAAAATATTTTTTAACGTACTTGAAAATAATGCTTTTCTTTTTTGGTGTCATTAATCAACTTCCTTTTATTTTTATTATAACATACCCAAAATAGCGACTACCCTCGCCGTTAAGCGGGGGTAGTTTGGTTTCTTACATATCAGACGGCTTAATTTTAAATAGCTTGTCTACTCTATCTTTACCGACTCCATCTTATCGCCTTTTTCAATCTGGTCAACAACGTCCATACCCTTGATCACCTTGCCAAAGACAGCATACTGTCCATCCAGGTAACTCGCGTCTTTTTTCAAAATGTAAAACTGTGAGCCGGCAGAGTTGGGATCCTGGCTGCGGGCCATGGCCACAGCGCCGCGCACGTTCTTAAGGTCCTGGTTCGTTTCCAGCGGGATGGACCAACCAGGCCCGCCTGTACCGTTGCCCAGCGGGTCGCCGCCCTGGATCACCCAGTCCTCCACACGGTGGAAGGTAAGGCCGTCGTAAAAGTTAGAGCCGGCCAGTTTTTCAAAATTGGCCACTGTAACAGGCATCTTGTTGGGGTAAACCTCAAATACAATAGGTCCTTTAGCGGTTTGCACGGTAACGGTTTTTGCTGTTTCCACGCCTTTTTTGGTTGACCAGTAGGCGATGGAGACAGCCAGAATGATCATAATAACAGCTGCAGCGGCAAAAATGATGTTTCTTTTCTTTTTATCTGAAAACATGGATGCGCCGGACCTGGCTGAAGTCTTGGCGGCAGCGCTTTTACCCTTTTGGGCGCCTCCGGCATTCTTGATGTTTTTTGTGTTTTTGTCATTCTTAACATTTTTAACGCTTTTACTGTTTTTTGCAGACTGGTTGCTCTTTTTGTTTTTTGTTTTCTCAGCCAACTATCTCCCCCCTACAAATTCAAATATTTTGGCTTGCAATAACTTCGACGCAAAAAAAGAAAAACCCTGCTCGGGGAGCAGGGAATGGATAAAGTGGCATACAATAAGTATATTAACCGTTCGCAAACAACTTATACACAAAACTATTAAATTTTGTTTAATTTTAAATGAATGTTTACTGGGATATCAGGTCCGGCAGTAAGGTGGCAATCTGCGGAAAGGCCATCAGGATCGCCACACAAATCAATATGGCGATCAAAAAAGGCCACACTCCCTTAAATATTACTTCCAGGGGCACATCAGGCACAATGCCCTTAATGATATAGACGTTCATACCCACCGGTGGCGTGATCACACCCATGGCCACCACCATGACAATGATCACCCCGAACCAGATCGGGTCGTAGCCAAGCGTTGTGACCGCGACCGGGTAAAAAATAGGTATGGTCAGCAGGACCAGCGCCAGCGCGTCGATGAAGCAGCCCAGCACCAGGTATATCAATATTATTATGAACATGATGGCAAAAGAGGGCAGGTCCAGCCCGCCGGCCCAGTTGGCCAGCTCAAACGGCACCCTGCTCACGGCCATGAAGCGCCCAAAGATTACAGCCCCGGCAACCATGAACATGATCATGGCGCTGGTGCGGGTGGTGTCATAAAGTGATTTTTTGAAGCCCTCCCAGCTCAGCCGCCTCTCCACCAGACAAACCGCCAGGACTCCCGCGGCGCCTACCGCGCCCGCTTCCGTGGGAGTGAACCACCCGGCAAACAGGCCGCCGATAGAGATCACGAAGACGAACAACACTTCTCCCAGCCCGCCGCGCAGCGATTCGAGCCGCTCCCGCCAGCCCGACTTCGGTCCCGCGGGTCCCAGGGCGGGGTTGCGGAGGGTCAGGATATATATTGCCAGGATATAAAGCAGCATGAGCAATATACCAGGCAGTATCCCTGCCATAAACAGCTTACCTACCGACTGTTCAGTCGACATCCCGTAAACAATGAAAATCACGCTGGGCGGGATCAGCACGCCCAGGACACCACCGGCGGCAACACTGGCCGTGGCCATGGAAGTGTCATACTTGTATTTCTTCATTTCCGGCAGGGCAATCGCGCCCATGGTCGCCGCAGTGGCGGTGTTCGACCCGCAGATAGCGCCGAATACGGCGCAGGCAACCTGGGTGGCTATAGCCAGACCGCCCGGGTAATGGCCGATCAGCTTGTAAGCGAAAACATACAGCCTCGTGCCGATTCCCGAATAATAAGCAAGAAACCCCATCCAGACAAACATGGGAATGACGCTTAATGAATAAGAAGATAAATTGGAGTACATCTCCTTGGCCACCATGTTTAAGGCTGCCTGCGGCGAAACCATGAAGCTGAATCCTGCAAATCCAACCACAGCCATGGCGACCGCTATCGGCATTCGCAAAGCGATCAACACCAGAAAAGCCAGTATGCCGATTAAACCAATTGTGAGTGATGTCATTTGTTTGTAGCCGCCTTACATATAGATTCGATCGATCTTACCAGCAATACCAGGCAGTAGACCAGCATACCCAGGGCAATCAGGTAGACAAAGGGGTAGATCGGCATCTGGGTTGTGGATGAGACCAGGCCGCTGAGCATCATGCTCCTGGCATAAGCCCCGACATACCAGGCGGATACACCCATGAAACACATTGAAACAATATTTACTAACGCGCTGACAATTGCCCTCAGTCTGGCGGGAAGCCAGTCCACCACAAGGCTGATGTCAATATGAGCGTTCTGCACGCCGCAGAAGGCCAGCGACAGCCCGATCACCACGGCGGTCAGCAGGCCCACGTACTCATAGGCGCCAAAGACCGGCGTCTTAAAAATCACGCGCAACAATATGTTCACAACGATCAAAATCATCGTTGCGACCAGAAAAAAACCAGCCGCCTGGTCCAGCACCCGGCTGAGTCCCGTGACCAGGCCTGAAAACATTTTCATCTCAAGTACTTACCTCCACCAGCCTATTTATATTCCGCGTTATATTTGTCAGCCAGTTCCTTGACCTTGTCCAGTATCTGCCGGCCTTCGATTCCCTTGTCCTTCATGCTGGCGACATATTCATCCTGGATCGGCTTAATTGTGGTTATCCAGCGGTCTGCCTCCTCTTTCTGCAGGGTGAGCAGCTTCATGCCTTTCTCATCAACCGCGTATTTCAATGCAGCTTCGTTCTGCTTGTCCCACAATCCCATGGCCACTTTTTCAAAGTATTCCTCGTTGACCTTTTCAATGGCCTTCTGCGTTTCAGGAGACAGTGAGTTCCACTTGTCAAGGTTCATAGTCACAAAGAACAGGGTGTTGTAAAGGAAAGGCGTCTTGGTTATATACTGGGTGACTTCGGCCTGTTTCCAGCCCTGCAACACCTCAATCGGCCCAAGGTTGCCCTTTACAACTCCCTTGGACAGTGCCTCATAGGCGTCTGACTGCGGCATAGCCACGGGGTTGGCTCCCAATGCCTTCAGTGTTTTGGCGCTGAGGCCGGTAGCCCTTATTTCAAGCCCCTTCAAGTCTTCCATTTTCTGCACCGGAACTTTTGTAAACAAATCTCCGGAGCCGGTGGTCAGCACCATCATCAGCTTGGTGTCCTGCACTTCTTTGGGTTTGAGCTGTTTTATCCCCTCCCAGGCGACCTTGCTGGCTGCCTTGGAGTTGTTGTAAGTAACCCCGGGAAGTTCAAAAGCTTCAAGCGCGGGGAAACGTCCCCTGGTGTAAGAGAAACATGACAGTCCCATATCGGCGATACCGTTTACCACACCGTCATAAATGGCGTCTGCTTTAAGCAATGTCTCCTGGGGATAGCTGGTAACTTTAACCTGTCCATTGGTGGCTGCTTCGATAGCTTTGGCCCAGGGCTGAATTAATTCCTTCTCAGCTGGGTGAGTGCTCGGAAAAAAATGCGCCAGCTTAAGCTCAACCACCTTTTGGCTTTTTGCCGGTTCAGACGATTTCGATGAACACCCGGTCAGGGCAAGCAACGCTGTAACCGTCACTAACAACAAAACCATACCTGTTGCCCGTGCAAACTTCCACCTTACATTGCCTAGCCATAATCTTTTCACTCTTTGTCCTCCTTTGAAATATTTTTCAAAATAAAAAAACCCCTATAGGAGTTTTAGGCAGCAGTAAAAAATTCATTTTACTTGAACAGGGTAAATATTAAACAATACTCCCTTTGCCTGCCGTATTACCATCCTACGCTTGTTGCACTACTGTACTTCCCTAAACCTACCGTACTGCTGACGCAAAAAAACTGTAAATTTAACCGAAGATGAAACCACCTTCCTTTCCGGACAACTGCTTTTTATACTTCGGCGGCAGTGTGAAATTTCCTGCAGCAAAGGGAAAAATTTTCGACATTTTTATTTACTGTTAGTTTTCTTCAGTTCTTCCGGCAGCCCCCAGCTGCCCTCTCTGACAATCGACGCTTTAACGCCGTGCAGCCTAATCTTCCGCAGATGCGAGCTCAAAGCCAGGCCGAGCGAATCATGACGCGCCAGGATTACCCTGGTTTTGCCGCTTTTAGCACCGGGCGCGCAGCTCGCCCCTCCCGCCGCCTGGGCGCGCGCCAGCAATTCCATGGCTTCCGCGTGTTCCGCCGTAATTGACAGCTCATATTGCTTATGCCTGTGCAGACGCCCGCTGCTGTAGGAGATACTGCGATCTCCTATACCGCCGAAACTGTACAGGTTAAAGACAGTCATGCCGCCATGTTTAAAAATAGTGCGCTCGCGGGACATTTCCGACAAATCAAGCCTGCTTATTTTATACGCGTTGTACTCAAAGCCCTTTTCATACACTCTCATCACAGCGTAGGAGCAGGGGAACTGGACTGTGGCGGGCAGTTCAACATAGGGCAAACTGCCGGTCACAAAACGGCTGGTGCTTACCTTATGGTGGTGCATGTGCCCGTAAAAAACGCCCCTGACCTCAGGGAAGCGCCTGATGGTCTGCTGAAACCTCCTGTAGTCCTTGGCGCCCAGCCAAACATCGAAACCATTGCAGGGGTGGTGGAGAAATATGAAGGCCGGACGTCCCCCTCCCTCCCGCAGGCGCTCCTCCACCCAACTCAGCTGCTCCCCGCCAATCTGTCCCCAGTCTTTGTCCGGGACGCAGCTGTCCAGGAAAAGCAGCTGGCAGCCCATAATGCTGAAAATGCTCCGGGTTGCCGCCCGGTTGGCGATATATTGTAAAAATCCTTGCTCTCCCCGGCCCGCGTACTTAAGATATTTGTCATGGTTACCGATACAAACTACGTAGGGAATATCGCCAAAAGCAGGCAGCAGGGATCTTTGCAGCACCTGATACTGCAGCTCGCTGGCCGAGTCCGTCAGGTCGCCGGTGATTATGACCAGATTGACGTTTCTCTGTTTCATATCCCTGACGCACTGTTCAAAAAGGGCGCCTGAATAGTCAGTGAGTTTGCCGAAATATTTTTCGTTCACATCATTTACCGAATCGCCAAAGGCGGCATGGACATCGCTGATCAGCCCCAGACTGAACAGCAGTGTTCCCTCCGGCGCGGGCAAAGTCATAAAGGAATTGAGGGAGCCGCTGACCCCGCCGCTTTCAACAGTATACCAGTAGCGGGTGGACGGTTTCAGGCCGGATACTTCCACCTGGTGGTATTCGGTGTCAGGCAGGCCGGAATATTGGGACAAGATCTTTGGGTCCTCGCCCAGCAAAACATTAGTGTCAGTTTTTGCACCCGGCGTAACCCAGGTAATCACGGCATGGTCACTGCCTGCCGTGCACAACTCTTCGTTGTTGATAACAACCATAAAAACGCTGGCCCCGCTCTCATGCAACATTTTATTGCCAGCATATGAGTGCAAATAAAAATGTGTTATTAGCCTGGTACAATAAAGGAATATTGACATATTCCGACGAAGAAATTTTATAAGGGAAAAATTTTTATAACATGGTGGTAGAAAATGTACCAGCTCTTTTTTCAGCATCTCCTGCAGCAAAACAAGGATATAGTCCTGATCACCAGGAGTGACGGGAGAATCACTGACGCTAATGAAAACGCCATAAAGGCTTACGGTTATAGTATTGAAGAGCTTAAGAAAAAGAATATCCTGGACTTGCTGGCGCCGGATATGATCCTGGACGTAGCGGACCTGACAGCTAAATCCAGGGAGAAGCCCACTGAGATAGAAACACTGCAGCAAAACAAAAACGGGGACATCTTTCCGGTGGAAATAGTATCAAGAAGCGCCGGCAGCGGCAGTAAAGCGAGGCTATTATGTATGATTCGTGATTATGCGGAACCAGAACTGACTGAAAACGACCAAAAACAAAACCTGCGCTATAAAGAGCTCAAAATAGCCTATGAAGAAATAAAAGCCGCTTATGAAGAGCTGGCCAAAACTACTTATGAATCTTTTAATGACTACAGCAGCCTGCTGCTCTCCAAGCGCAGGGAGGAACAGGCGCGCAAGCGGGCCGAACTCCTCTCCAACACCGACTACCTGACCGGCGTGCTGAACCGCCGCGCCTTCGAAAAACAGCTTGACGCCGAGATCAACAGGGCCGGCCGGGAGAACTTGTCTTTGGGGGTAATCCTAACTGATATTGATTTCTTTAAAACAATCAATGACACCCACGGCCACCCGGTCGGTGACGAGGTTTTAAAGAATTTTGCCGACTTTCTCTCGCAGCAGTGCCGCTCCTATGACTTCGTTGGCCGTTTCGGCGGGGAAGAATTTATTCTCTGCCTGCCCGGCGTTGCCGAAAAACAGGCAGTCATGATCGCCCGGCGCCTTTGTTTGAGGGTACGGGAGCTGCAGTTGGGAGTAACCTCTCCCGATAATTTAAAAATAACGGCCAGCTTCGGGGTGGCCGTTTTGAAGAAAGATGAGAGAGAAACTATCGATTCAATTATAAAGAGGGCTGACGAAGCGCTGTACCTGGCCAAGACAGAGGGCAGGAACTGTGTCCGGCTGGCCTCTTAAGTAAAATTTAACGCGCTGTAAAAGTCTTTCCATCCAGCTTGCAGAGGATTTGTACTAAATTGCGGCCCGAATAAAGCGCCGGGGGTATGCCCCCGCCAGGTTCCACCCACTGGCCGGCCATATAAAAATTAGCCAAGCCCGGCAGCGTTTGCAGCGCAGCACATACTTCAGCAGCCCGCGTACCTGCCATATCTCTTTGAGGCTGTCCAGCTTTCCCTTTATTTCTGCCGGTTTAGGTATGCCAGTATCAAAGCCTGTTAAAGCCCGGCTGCCCTCCACCAGCTCGTCAATGGCACCCGCGTCTTCAGGCGACAGTGCCTTCATATCGGCGGACAGGCGGTCCAGGTCAGCGGTTACCGCCAGGCTCCTGCCGCTGGCCTCGTCGCGGCAGCAGACGATATTTTCCAGAGGCATCAGCCTGTTTCCTTCAAAAGCGCCCAGTTCATCATAAATCCTGCGAAATGAGTCGCCGGGCTTACAGGCCATCAACCAGTGGATGCAGCCGTCTATGGTATACCCCCTGCGCTGCCAGGCGGTGCAAAGCCCCCCCCGGTAAAGTATGGCTCTCAAAGATACGCGTGCTGTAGCCGTTCATCCTCGCGTAACAGCCTGTGGACAGACCGGCCAGCCCGGCGCCGATGATAATAATCGATTTACCAGCCAATATTCTTCCCCTCCCTCAACAGCTGAAGGTAATTCCGTTATTTCACAGGTCGGCTTTATTATATCTGTACTTAACAGCCTTTGCCAGCTATTTCAAATATATTCAGCCTACCAGTTTATTACAATTTTTGCTGCGGCGCGCGCAGGGTGAGAGAGCCAACGCCGCCCAGGAAGGCCACCGCCGCGGCCAGCAAAAAGGCCTGGCCAAAAGAGTGGGCCGAGTCTGCCAGGAAGCCGGCCACGGACGGAGCGGCGGCCTGGCCCAGGGCAAAGAAAAGCGTTACCATGCCCAGAGCCGCCGGGGCCAGCCGCGGGCCCATATAATCGCCGCAGGCGGCCGCAACGATGCCGGGGATGCTAAAAGCGGAAAGCCCGTATAGGAAGGCGGATATATACAGCGTAGAGGCTGCGCCGGCAACTGCGAACAAGAAGAAGCTGACCGCCTGCAGCCCGAAGACCAGGGCTAGGGCTTGCTTTCGTCCCAACCGGTCAGAGACGACACCCCAAAGGATACCGCCGACAATACCGAGGACCCCTATGGCAGACCATACCGCGCCCGCCTGGGCCTGGCTGAAACCTTTGTCGCTGACCATGGCGGCTGAGAAAAAGGTGCCGTAAATAATATAGGAGAAACCAAAGAACAGGTAAACCAGGCCCAGGCGCCACAAGGCCGGTGACCCGTAAACCTTGTTCCAGGCAATAGCGCCTTGACTTGCGGGCCTATCCTGCCGCCCGCCGGCGGCGCCGGCGCCTGCCACGCCTTCCCCCGCGAGGCGGCCGGCAGGGGCTCCCGCGGGCTGCAGCCCTTTTTCCGAGGGGTTGTTCCGCAGTAAAATCCAGCCTATTACCCCCAATAATGCCACTACCCCGCCCAGGATAAACCAGCTCAGGCGCCAGCCGTTTTGCGGGTAGGCCGTAATTACACCGGGTACCAGAAACCCGGTAATCAGGAAGCCGAAACCAGACCCGCCGACCAGAAAACCGGCCGCCATGCCGCGGCGTTCAGGAGCGAACCAGGCCGAAATAAGTCCCATCACCGGGATATTGCTGCCCGCGCTGCCCATACCGGTCAAAAAGCGGTAGGCCACTACCCCGGCCAGCCCCCCCGCGGTCCCCGTCAGGAACATGCTGGCGCCGGTCAACAGCAGGCCGCAGCTGATCACAATCCGCGGCCCGAACCTGGAGGCGAGAAAACCGCCAACCACAGAAAAAACCGTGTAGCCCACCAGGTTTCCGGTAGCGATCAGGCCCATCTGGGTGTTGTTTAAAAACAGCCCTTCCCGCATGGAAGGCAGTATCATGGCATAGCCGAACCGGGCAAACCCCAAGGCGCCCATTACTGTCAAAACGCCTGTGATTAAAATCACCCAGCTGTAGTTAAAACGCGCCCTGCCGCCTGCCGGCTTGGTTTCCGGTTGTTTACGCTCCAAATTTATCACTCCCGAAAAAATTAGTATACGTGACCCGTAAATTAAAAAAACCAGCCCCTCTGGTAAGAGCCAGTTTTTTTCTCTAAATAGAAAAATCCGAACTCATCTCAGCTTAGCTCAATATGTGCTCATCTCAGCTAAAACAAAAACATCCCCGCAGGAATGTTCTGCGCAATATATTGCCGTATTACCGTCCTACCATCTTGGTTACCATTATATAGATCCCGTTTGCTGACGGCAAGCAAAATATTAACCTTAAACCTACTGATCTAGGATTTCCACAATTTGAGTTTGCTTCCTTCAAACATAGCTTCCAAATTTTAATCCCCTTTTCCATATAGAACAATCCGGCTTTTCTGTGAGTCGAATATCCTATCTTATCATAAATAGTAATGGGGGCATGAGAAGCGTCCCTTTGGCCTTGCCATTTTTTGATTAATTAATTAATTGACACAAACCAATTTCTGTGATATTTTTATGATATCAAATTGATATCATAAACAAAGGGGGTTTGCAAATGTCCAAGCTATCCGGCACAAGCGAAAGACAACTGCATTATGAAGAAATCAAGGCAAAAAGTATCAGCGGTATGCTGATGCTGGTACTGAACATCGCCCTGATGATCGGCGCCATACTT
>ENA-UOYA01004452-UOYA01004452.1-activated-sludge-metagenome-genome-assembly--contig:-NODE-4452-length-11741-cov-4.054938_pt1 | contig 11741 bp, 10 predicted proteins | sample MGYA00238163_ERZ764804 | MGnify/ENA primary metagenome ERZ764804 (study PRJEB28919, sample SAMN05720223) | activated sludge metagenome | isolation source: Anaerobic digester | place: Hong Kong...
ATGAAGAGCGCCGCCGCCACCAGCCATAAAAGAGGGCGCAGGCTGGGGTCTTGCGGGCTGGACTGCATATCAAAAAAGTGAGCTGCTCAGGCAGGTTTTTCGGCCTAAAGTGCTAAAAACAGTGTCAAAAATAAGGCAAACCCGCCTGGGCGTGAGCCAAGGCGGGTGCGAAGCTGGCGATGCTGGAAGTTTACGCCTTGGGCGGCGTGGCTTTGAGCACGCTGGTGGCGGCGGCCACCAAGCCGCTGACATCGGCCAGATTTTGCGGCACCACGATGGTGTTGCTGGTTTTGGCAATGCCCGAGAGGGCGCTCACATACTGCTCGGCCACTTTCAAATTCACCGCCTGCAAGCCGCCTTGGCTTTCAATCGCGGCGGCGATCTGCCGAATGGCGCTGGCATTGGCTTCGGCCTTGGCTAGGGTGGCGGCGGCTTCGCCCTGGGCTTGGTTGATTTGGCTGATTTTCTCGCCCTCGGATTTGGCAATGGCGGCCTCGCGCTGGCCTTCGGCGATATTGATTTGCTCTTGCTTGCGCCCTTCTGATGCGGCAATCAGGGCGCGTTTTTCGCGTTCGGCCGTGATTTGCGCTTGCATGGCGTGCAAAATTTCTTTGGGCGGGGTCAAGTCTTTGATTTCGTAGCGCAGCACTTTTACGCCCCAGTTCTGCGCAGCTTGGTCGAGCGCGCTGACGACGGCGTGGTTGATCATGTCGCGCTCTTCAAAGGTTTTGTCCAGTTCGAGCTTGCCCACCACGCTGCGCAGCGTGGTTTGCGCCAATTGCGTGATGGCCATGATGTAATTGGACGCGCCGTAGGTGGCCAGCTTGGCATCGGTGACTTGAAAATACAAAATGCCATCGACTTGCAGCTGCGTGTTGTCGCGCGTGATGCAGATTTGGCTGGGCACATCCAGCGGCACTTCGCGCAAATCGTGTTTGGCGCTGACGAGGTCGATGAAAGGCATGATAAAGCGCAGGCCAGGCTCTAGGGTGCGGTCAAATTTGCCGAAGCGCTCCACCACCCAAGCGCGTTGCTGGGGCACGGTTTTAACGGATTTGGACACCAGCACGATCACGGCAATCAATAAAACGATTAAAACGGTTTGCACGGTTTTCTCCTTGGATGAAATCAAAAACTAAAGCGGCGCGATGAGCAGGGTGGAGCCTTCGGTAGCGACGATGCGCATGGTGGTCTCGCGCGCGGCGTCTAAATCCACCAAACGCGCATCCCACTGCGTGCCACGGTAATGCACGCGGGCGCGCCCTTCGGCGCCCAGCCAGGCCAGCACTTCCACGCGTTGGCCAATGTCGAGGTTATTGCTCATTTTGGGCGGCCGTTTGGCCCAGCGTTTTTTGCATTGTTGCAAGCCCAGCACGCCGAGCACGGCAAAAACGCTGCCCAGCAGGGTTTGCAGCTCGGCGCTGGCGCCCAGCCAGGCGGATACGCCCGCCAAGGCAGCGGCGGCGGCCAGCACCAGCAGGTAAAAAGTGCCCGTGGTCATCTCGGCGATGCCCAGCACGATGGCGGCGGCCCACCAGCCGTAGGGTCCTAACATGATTGGCCTCCTTTATGGTGCAGTGCCCGCCAGTGTAGCCGTGGGCGCGATGGGGTGCAAATGGCGGGCGCGCCCCTTTCTCCCTCCGCACTCAGGCTTTTTTCAAGCGTTCGATCAAGCCAGTGAGCGCATCGAGCGAGCCGAATTGAATGTGCATGCTGCCGCTTTGCGTTTTGCTTTTGCCCGCCGTTTTTTTTACTTCGATTTGCACTTGCGCCATGAGCAAATCTGAGAGCTCTTCTTCGATGCGACGAATATCGCCCGATTTGTCGGCCTTGGTTTTTTTCGCCGCGCGTGGGGTGTCTTGCTGGGTTTGTTTGACCAAGTGCTCGGCCTGGCGCACGCTCAATTTTTTGCCGCTGATCTCGTGTGCCAGCGTGATTTGCGTGGCGTGATCCACCGCCAGCAGGGCGCGGGCGTGGCCCATGTCGATGTCGCCGGCCATCAGCATGGCTTGCACGGGCTGCGTCAGGTTCAACAGGCGCATCAAATTGCTGGCGGCGCTGCGCGATTTGCCCACGGCTTGCGCGGCTTGCTCGTGCGTCAGGGCAAACTCGGTAATCAGGCGTTGCAGGCCTTGGGCTTCTTCCAGCGCGTTCAGGTCTTCGCGCTGCATGTTTTCAATCAGCGCCATGATGGCGGTGTTTTCATCGCTGACTTCGCGCACCAGCACGGGCACTTGGCTCAAACCCGCCAAATGCGCGGCGCGAAAACGACGCTCCCCCGCAATGATTTCGTATTTGCCGCTGTGCTCGCCGGCGCTCAACTTGCGCACCAAAATCGGCTGCATGATGCCTTGGCTTTTGATGCTTTCGGCCAGTTCGTAGAGCGCGCCCTCGTCCATGCGCGTGCGCGGCTGGTATTGGCCCGCCACCATTTGCGCGAGTTTCAATTCGCGTGGGCTGTCGTGGGCGCTCGCTTCTGCGCTGGCCGCGTCGCTGACCTTGGGGCCCAATAAGGCATCGAGTCCTCGCCCTAAACCCTTGCTTTTCTTCGTCGTCATGTGGGGGCTTTCTTGTTGTTCATTTGGTTGGCACGAAGGCGTGAGTTTACCTGCGCGCCGCGCCGCTTCGCCTGCCTTGGTGTGGATTGCTGCACGATAAGCGGGCGTTGTGGGACAATACAGCCCTATCCGCCCCCCGCGCAGCGCCGCTAGGGGTTTTGCTGCTCATTCAACTTCTTATGGCCAATATCCCTAAACCCGCGGTCGCAGGCGCCAGCTTGCACCCCATGCTCAATACCGCCATCAAAGCCGCGCGGGCGGCCGGTGGCATCATCAACCGCGCCGCGCTGGATGTGGAGAGCGTGCGCGTGATGCAAAAGCAGCTCAATGATTTGGTCAGCGAAGTCGATCAGGCCGCCGAAAAAGCCATCGTCGAAATTCTGCTCGAAGCCTATCCCCGCCACGGAATTTTGGCCGAAGAATCTGGGCAAACGCACGGCAACCAAGGTTCGGATTTTGTCTGGATCATCGACCCGCTGGACGGCACCAGCAATTTCTTGCACGGCTTTCCCATGTATTGCACCAGCATTGCCCTGCAAGTGGCGGGCAAGCTGGAGCAAGCGGTGATTTACGACCCCGTGCGCAATGATTTATATACAGCCACCAAAGGGCGCGGCGCGTTTTTGAATGAAAAGCGCATGCGCGTGGGCAAGCGCACCCGCGTGCGCGAGTGCCTGCTGACGACGGGGCTGGCTCTGCGCCCGGGCGACGATATTGCCGAGCATTTGGAGCTCTACCAATTGGCCATGCAAAAAAGCGCGGGCGTGCGCCGCACGGGTTCGGCCGCGCTGGATTTGGCCTTTGTCGCCGCTGGCATGAGCGATGGCTATTTTGAAAAAGGCCTAGCCCCTTGGGATCTGGCCGCGGGCACGCTCTTGGTGCAAGAGGCGGGCGGCTTGGTGGGCAATTTCACTGGCGAACTAGAGGCCGATTTTTTAAACCAACGCGAATGCTTGGCCGCCAACCCCCGCATCTACGCACAAATGGTGCAGTGGCTGGGCGCCTTCAGCAAATACAAAGCCGATTGAACTTTGTAGCCACTGCAAAAAAGTGAGCTGCCTAGGCAGGTTTTTCGGCCTGAATGGCTAAAAAGACTCTAAAAAATCAAGAAACCGCCGCTGCAGGCGGTTTTTTGACTTTGGGTGCCGCGGGGCTGGCTGCCAGCAGCTCTTCTACCGTGGTGGTGCCATCGGCCACGCGCAAACTGCCCGCCAAGCGCAGGGGGCGCATGCCGTCTTGGATGGCTTGGGCGCGCAGACTGTCCATATCGGGGCTCTCGCCCACTAGGGCTTTGAAAGCCTCGCTGATGCTGAGGAGTTCATAAATTCCCATGCGCCCGCGAAAGCCCGTCATGCGGCAATCCAAGCAGCCCACGGGGCGGTAGCCGCGGTATTCGCCCGTCATTTTCCAGGGCTTGACGGCTTCTTGCAGCATGGCTTCTTGTTTGCTGCGCTCGCCGCCCGCGTCCGCTTGGCGACAGTTTTTGCACAAGGCGCGCACCAAGCGCTGCGCCAGCACGCCCAGCACCGTGGCGTTGAGCAAATAAGGTGGCACGCCCAAATCCACCAAGCGCGAAATGGCCGAGGGCGCATCGTTGGTGTGAAGAGTAGAGAAAACCAAATGCCCCGTGAGCGCGGCTTGAATGGCCATTTCGGCGGTTTCCAAATCGCGGATTTCGCCGATCATGATGATGTCGGGGTCTTGGCGCATCAGGGTGCGTACGCCCTCGGCAAAACCAAAATCGAGTTGCGGTTGCGCTTGCGTTTGGTTAAACGCGGGCTCGATCATCTCGATGGGGTCTTCAATCGTGGCCACATTTACTGCATCGGTGGCCAAGCGTTTGAGCGTGGAATAGAGCGTGGTGGTTTTGCCCGAACCCGTGGGGCCCGTGACCAAAATAATGCCATTGGGGCGGGCGGTGAGCTGCTCCCAGCGCTCGCTGTCGTGCGGGCTAAAACCCAGTTGCGCCAAGGTTTTGACGGCGGATTCGGGGTCGAAAATCCGCATCACCATCTTCTCGCCAAAGGCGGTGGGCATGGAGGAGAGGCGCATTTCCACTTCTTCGCCTGCGTTATTGCGGGTTTTGATGCGCCCGTCTTGCGGGCGGCGGCGCTCCACCACATCCATACGCGCCAGCAATTTGATGCGCGCCGTCATGGCGGTTAACACCGCCAGTGGGAGTTGATAGACGGTGTGCAGCACGCCGTCGATGCGAAAACGCACCACGGCTTGCTCGCGCCGTGGTTCTAAATGAATATCGCTGGCGCGTTGGTCAAAGGCGTATTGCCAGAGCCAATCGACCAATTGCACCACGCCTTGATCGTTGGCATCGAGGTTTTTATTGCCCTTGCCCAGCTCCACCAATTGTTCGAAATTGACGATACTGTTGTTATTGCCCGCCCCTGTGCGGATGGCCGCCCGCACCGAGCGCGCGAGAGTGAAAAATTCGGTGATATAGCGCGCAATGTCCTGCGGATTGCTCACCACCAAACGCACGCTTTTGCGCGTTTGCCGTTCGACCTCGGCGATCCAATGGGTGCTAAAAGGCTGGGCGGTGGCCACCACCACTTCGCTGGGCGTGACTTGCACGGGCAAAATTTGATGGCGCTCGGCGTAGTTGGCGCTCATGGCCTCGGCCACTTTGCCCACTTCCACACGCAGGGGGTCTATGCGCAGGTATTGCAGCTGGGCGCGGCTGGCCAAGTATTGCGTCAAATCCTCCACATCCAGGGCTTTGCCGCCCTGCGCGCGTTCTATGCCCAAAGCTGCCAAACGCACCAGCGCGTGCTGGCTGCTGCTCGCTTGTGCGCAACGGGCGGCGGTGCGCTCGTGCTCTTGCGGGCTGATGATGCCGTCTTGCAGCAGCCAATCGCTCAAATGCCGCCAATCGACCAAGCCAGTAAATTGGGGGGCGGGGTGAGTGGTGGTATGACCAGCGGTATGACCAAGGGCGGTGGTGTGTGCACTTTTCATCGTGCTGCCCATTATGGGCTAAATGCTGAGTGAGGGGCTATGCGGTTTTGGCGGCGGTGTGGATATGCGCCGTGGCTTTGTCGATTTTGCCGGTGAGCAAATCGGGTAGAGCCTGCAGGCAGCGCTCGATGCCATCTTCAATCGCTTGGCGCTCGGCGATGGGCGGCTTTTGCAGCACCCAGCCCACCACGGCAGCGCGATGCCCGGGGTGGCCTATGCCCAAGCGTAAGCGCCAATACTGATCGCTGCCCAATTGCGCGTGAATATCGCGCAGGCCGTTGTGCCCGGCATGGCCGCCGCCAAACTTCAGCTTGACTTGGCCCGGGCTCAAATCCAGCTCGTCATGCGCTACCAAGATCTCTTGCGGCGCAATTTTGAAAAATCGCGCCAAGGCCGCTACGGATTGCCCCGAGGCGTTCATGAAAGTATGGGGCTGCAGCAGCCAAAGGTTTTGCCCTTGGTAATTGGTGCGGGCCGCGAGGCCGCGGTAGGCGCGATCGGCCTGCAGGTTGATTCCTAGCGTGTTGGCGACGGCATCGACCAGCCAAAACCCCGCGTTATGGCGGGTGTGCGCGTATTCGCCGCCCGGGTTGCCCAGCCCCACGATGAGCTTGAAAGGAGAAGAATCCATGAGGAGTGCGCCGCGCAGGCTTTTAATGCAGCAACACGGGGTTTTGCGCCAGGCTGGCGTAGCGCTCCAGCGTCGCTTCGATGTCTTCTTGGCTCACGCTCTCTTGCCCCCAACTGCTCATCTCTTGCTGAAACAGCTCGGCCCAAGCGCCTTCTAAATACACCTCTTTGCCCGATCGCTTGTCCACAATTTCAAAGCCATTACGAGGGATGGCGTAGGCGGAAGGGGCGGGATCAGAGGAGCTGGTATCAGCGGCCGCGGCCGAGGGAGGGGCTGAAGGCAGGGCCGAAAACGGCATATCCGCCAAGACCTGTAGCACGACGAAAGAATCGGAATCGTAGAGCATGTGCATGGCGCTATTTTCTGGGCTTCGCTGGGCGGCGCTGGTGGCAGAGGCGCTAAAGAGATGGACAAGAGAAGGCGATTGTTGTTTTTTGGTAATGGTCATGAAAACAGGAAGTGCGTGCCAGTAGCAAGGGTTCAGCGAGGGGAAGGGAGGGTGAGCCAGTGCGGTATTTTGCCTCAAGAGGGGTGGAGTTTGCTATGTTTCTGGAAGCAGCCTAGGCAGGTTTTCTTTTGAAAATGAAGAAAAACTGAATAAATTGGCGCTGCAAGTCGTTTGCATTCGAGCCAAACGCCAAGAGGTTGTTGCCCGTCAAATTTTTACATTCGGCGGTCATTGGGCGCGCCGATGGAGCCGAACCTAGTAAAAACACCTAGCTCGATTCTTGGGGGCTTGCGCCGCTCGGCTTGGGGTGAGGATTTATGATGGCAAGTTGTTGAAATTCGCGAACAAGTGTGAATTTTTCGCTGGTTTTACGGTGTGGGTTTTGGAGATCATGCAATGACGCAACTACGCTGGATTCGTTGGACTGCTTTGGGCTTGGCGCTGGCGGCAACCTGCGCGTGGGCGAAAGTCAGTCCGACAGAGGCAGAGCGCTTGGGCAAAGATCTCACCTGTATGGGGGCGATCAAGGCAGGCAATAAAGACGGCAGCATCCCCGAGTTTTCCGGAAAATGGCTGGGCACGCCGCCAGGCATCCCGTACAAGCCGCATGTTGGGGAATTCTCGCCCGACCCTTACGCCAATGAAAAGCCGCTTTTTGTCATCACGGTGGCCAATATGGCCCAGTACGCCAGCAAGCTGAGCGAAGGCGAAAAGGCGATGTTCAAAAAGTATCCTAAAACCTTTAGGATGCCCATCTACCCCTCGCATCGCGATTTCCGCTATGAAGATGCGGTTTGCGAGGTCGCCAAGAAAAATGCCTTAGAGGCAGAGGTGACCAATAACGGCTTGGCGGTCAAAGGTTTTAAGGGAGCGATTCCTTTCCCCATTCCTAAGACGGGCATCGAGGCGGCTTGGAATATGATCATGCCGCACCGTGCGTGGACCGAGGAAATCGATCGCGACACGGCCGTCGTTGGGCCGGATGGGAAAATCGTCTGGTCGCGCACTCAGAACACCAATTTGGTTCCAATTAATGATCCTAAAGCCATGGGGCAGCCATTAACGGACGGTGTGGGGGCGTATGCGTTACTCAGCGTACAAAAACCTGAGCGTGAGAAAGGCACCGTGCTAACGGCAATGGAGCCGACCTCTTATTACAAAGATAAGCGTTTGGCTTGGATTTATGATCCTGGCACGCGTCGTGTGCGCCAGTTGCCCGAGTTTGGTTTCGATCAGCCGATGGCGGGGGTGAATGGGCGCATGACCATTGATTCGGATCGCCTGTTCAATGGCTCGCCCGAGCGTTACGACTGGAAAATTTTGGGCAAAAAAGAAATTTATGTGCCAATCGACACTTATAAAGTCAATGGGCGCCTGAAATACGAAGATTTACTCAAGCCAGAAAATGCCAACCCCGACTATATGCGCTATGAGCTGCGCCGCGTTTGGGTGGTAGAGGCTGTGCTCAAATCAGGCTTTCGCCATCTGTATGCCAAGCGAATCAATTATGTGGATGAAGATACTTGGCACATCCTTTTGGCTGATTATTACGACGGGCGCGGCGAGCTCTGGCGCACCGCAGTGGCCAATTACTATTACGCGTATGACATGAAGGCGTGGGAAATTGGCGTGAGCTTCTTCTATGAATTGTCTTCGGGCTCGTACATTGCCTATAACCTTTTCCAAGAGATGCCCAAGGCGCCTATTTTGGATAGAGGCGGTCTCAGGCCTGCGCAATTTAGTCCAGAATCGCTTCGATCCTTGGGTAATTAGTTTTGTTCGTTTGTTGTTTCTAGTTTGTGAGAGTGTTGCATGAAGAAAATCCATCAGAAATCGGCTTTAAGCTTGGCGCTGGGCTTGCTGTGCGCCAGTATGGCGCACGCTGGCGATAGCATCCCCATTGGCGATGCGCAGCTCGATTGGAGTCTGACCACTAGCTACAATGTGGCTATGCGCGTAGGTAAGCCTGATCCTTTGCTGACGGGTGAAACCAATATGTGGGCGATTCGTTATAACGATGGTGACAATAACTTCAATCGCTGGTCTTTGGTCAACAATCGCGTGAGTGCATTGCTGCAAACCAAATTAAGCAAAGGCGATTCAGGCTTCGTGCTCAGTGCCTCTACTTTTTATGATGATGTTTATCATCATGGAACGGACAATAGCGCCGATAAGTTTAAGCCTATTTTGAATAACGGCAATCTGGCGCTCACTGGTGGAGCGTCGCCGCCTGTGAGTCTGAGTACCGCTACGCCTATGGGGCAGTTTTCCCCGGAGGCTAGGCGACTGGACGGGGGATATTCACGCTTTTTGGATGCTTATGCCTATACCAATGTAGATATTTTTGGTAAACGCGCAAACATTAAATTGGGTAACCATGTTGTGAGTTGGGGTGAGAGTCTTTTCTTCCCCAATATTTCTATGGCGCAAGGTCCGCTAGATGGCAGCAAAGCCAATGTGCCGGGTACCGAGATCCGCGAAATCATGCTGCCTGAAGAGCAAGTTTCCATGTCTTGGGAATTGACTCCTAAAACAACATTGCTGGGGTTTTACCAATTTGCTTGGCATCCTACGATGATTGACCCCGTTGGCAGTTATCTGTCGCGTACCAATGTGATCGGCCCAGGAGGGATGTGCTTAGGGTATTGGAATGCCAGCGCTTATGTGCCAGGTGCCAATCCTGGGACGGCCTGCCGTTTTATTCCATTTGGCGTTTTGCCATCGAATGGCAGTGCGCTGTACGGAACGGCCGGCCCTGGCTATGCCAAAGACGATATTTTGCCTAAACAATCAGGGTCGGCGGGTATTGGTTTGCGCCAACGCATCTCCGAGCAAACTGAGCTAGGCTTCTATTATCTGCGCTATAGCGAACGCGTGCCACTCCCCTTCATTACCTACAACTTTAACCCGTCGGCTTCGCGTGCGCCGGCGTATTGGCAGCGTTTGTATCAGCCCAATATCCATCTACTGGGGGCGAGTTTCACGACCTCTCTGGGCGAGTCTGCCGTGGGGGGGGAGATTTCCTACCGTAAAGGGGCGCCCGTCTTGGCTGGCGGAACCTTGCCAGCAGGTTTTACTGGGAATGTGCTTAATACGACCCTACCTTTCGCGCAGTTTGGCCCGGGCAATAACCCTGGTCTTTATGAGCCAACGACGGCTAATTTGACACAGGTGAATTTGAACACCTTTACCAATTTTGGACGCACCTTCTTGGCACCTCGCACGCTCTTGCTGGCGGAAGCAGCGTGGGTGAATGTGAGCGGCTTTAAGCCCGTTACTTTTGCAGGCTTTGGTAGTGGCATTGCACCTATCGGTGATCAGCTCAAGCTCTACTCTAAAAACAATTTGGGTGTGCAAGGCCGCCTCCAGCTCGACTACCCAGGCTTTGCGGAAGGTTGGGATTTGAGCGTGCCAATTAGCTACTCGCAGCAATTGATGGGACAAAACATGCTCAGTAATCTGGGCAGTAAAGGCGACAAAATTTTGGCCATTTCTACCGAATTTACGCGCGGAAATTTGCAGTTGAGTCTAGGATATGTCAGCTGGCTGGGTAAACCCTCTACGGATGACTTGGGGTCTAGGGTTTTAACGGATAGGGATTTTGTCTCGGCCGGGGTGAAATACACCTTCTAAGCATGGCTGCTTGCAGCGTAGTGCGGTTTGCTTGAAAGTTTGAGGAAAATTTTATGCAGTTTCAATTCAAAAAACATCGGTGGGGTGCCCTGACTGTTGCCTTGCTCTTGTCGGCTTGTGGGGGCGGCAGTGGTATTTACACTCCGCCGCTCTTGGGCGGCAGTGGTGGAAATGTGGGCGGTGGCATCGGTAATGCAGGGGGTAATTGGACGACTCCTAGTAATCCTTGCCAGCCTGGTATTCCACAAGACGGTTTAGTGGTGACCGAAAGCTTTAGCGGCGTGGATGGGCAGAACGGCGGGGGAGGCATTTTCCCCACAGGTACTTCTACGCTGACTTTCACCTTTAACGGCGGTACGCTGACGACCATGTCCAGCAATCCGAACTATTATCTTTTCCCGAGCGAAACTTACGACCAAACGACGGGGGCAATTCTCGTTAGCACGCCGCCATCGTCTGCTCTGGGGCCGGGCGGGGTGCATATTCCTGGGAACATTGATTCAACGAATGTCGACGCTTCGTCTCCCAACCCCGCATCTTTCGTGGGCTACTACCCCAGCGATTGGGCACAACAATTGGGCACCACGCTGGGCACGCAGCCCGTAGGGGCAACCGCGCAATTGGCCGTGATGGTAGAAGCGCGTGGCGTGCTGCCTAATCTGTTAGCGGGTGCCCTCTACGGCCAAGCTGCGGATCCTGCGAATATTTTGCAGCTCAACACCACGGTAACGGCCACTCGCCTAGCCGATAGCGTGGTGGGCGGTGTGCCAGCCTGCAACTTTAGCTTTACTATGTACCGCCCGTTTATGTGGTCAAATCCAAATGATTTGTTCACGGCAGTGTATGGGGTTACGCCTGATTTCCCTGTGAGCCTTGCAGTTGGAACCGCGGCAGCCAATGCGTATAACCTACTCGGCCCAGGTTTGGCCCCCTTTGCGACGCTGGACAACAAAATCGCGATTGAGCCGTATATACCGGCCATGCAGGGGACTTTCTCGACCAGCAATCAGAAGCCTTTCTTGCCCATGGCCTTGGACATCAAACATGTTTATGGTGTTTCTTCTATGGCGGATCCCACTTATGACTGGACTAAGACGGATAACACCGTCGCAATGGGTTCAGCCAAGGCGCTGCGTCCTGCGGCTCCAGCCGCAGAACAAACCTATAGCTACATTGGCCCTTGATGGCTTTGCGTGGATCGAAGAGGCCGCTTTCAGCGGCCTTTTTTATTGGGGCGATGTGATGGTGTGTATCTGGCCTAGCTTAAACTGCATCCATGTTTACACTTTTTGAACGCCTGATAGACCCCTACCCATCGCTAGAAGCAGGGCATCCGCAAGCAGAAATTCCGCCAAAAAACTTTTGGGGTTTTGTACGCTACAGCACGCAGGGGGTGCGCTGGGCTTTTGCCGTATTGATTTTGTTCACAGCGGCGGCATCGGCGCTAGAGGCGCTGTTGTTTGCCTTTTTGGGGCAAATCATTGATTGGTTGGCCAAG
>ENA-UOYA01004453-UOYA01004453.1-activated-sludge-metagenome-genome-assembly--contig:-NODE-4453-length-11739-cov-4.665440_pt1 | contig 11739 bp, 10 predicted proteins | sample MGYA00238163_ERZ764804 | MGnify/ENA primary metagenome ERZ764804 (study PRJEB28919, sample SAMN05720223) | activated sludge metagenome | isolation source: Anaerobic digester | place: Hong Kong...
CACTGACAGAGGCAAGGCCTTCCCACGCCTTGTAAATTGCGCTGATATACGGTTGCGCATCATGCATCCAGCCATAACGCACACCCTTCGCAAACGCATAAGTAAACATGGCGGTACAGGAGGTTTCCTCATAAGATTCCGGATCGGTCAGTACCTGGTGCCACAAACCATTTTGCCCCTGAAGCTTCAAATAACCCCCGCATAACTCCCGATAAAATTCAAGCAGCGTTGCGCGGGATGGATGATCCTGCGGCAGCAACTCCAACACCTCTGAAAGAGAGAACAATACCCATCCGTTTCCCCTTCCCCATGGCACAAACGTCGGGGCGTCATGCCGGAGATCATATACATGGGACATAATATGGTATTCAGGGATGAACAGGTACTTTTTAAAAAGCAGGAATTGGTTTGCCGCATCATCAATGTATTCCTGTTTTCCGGTAAGCTGATAGTATTTGGCAAGGAACGGCGTGCCCATATACAGATCATCGGCCCATATGGTTTCATCCCCACGGCAAAAAGCTCCGTCCTCGGTTCTGATCTGCCTGTTATGAATATAGTCCGCAATGATTTCGATGACGGGCAAAAGCTTTTGAAGGTTTTTTTCCCGGTAAAGTTCAATCACAGCAGCCCCAAAGGATCCGCAGTCATCCAGCGCATCCATTTCAACCAACTGGTGGTTGAGAGACTGAAAACCATACTCTTCACGATCGAAAAGAGAATACTCGTACATTCCAACACACTCGGCTGCATGGCTTAACACATAGCATTGGATATCTTCCCTGCCGAGCAGTTTTGCGGTTCGCAACAGGCCATACAGCGTAACCCCCAGGTGGTAATGCCATTTGGCATATAACCTGTTTTCAAGGTATGGTCTTACCCGGAATCCGGGTTTATCCAGACACCAATACACCCCTTTTCCGTTGTTCTCAAACAACCGGTAACCATCCGTTATTTCGCCCGGCTGCATCTGCAGCGGTGCATTAAATGGGCCCAGGTACATCCATTCGTCCCGGGTTCCCCTGACGTTGCAGGGTGTTTGAAAAGGGATAGGCTTATCCGCTTCCATCGCTTGAAGCTGAAAGCCCCACTTGTCACAATTTTTTTGTGATTCAACCAGCACATCATGAAACCCGTGGGCAAGAGTCACCGGAAAACGAATGTCCCCGGTATCTTCCGCACTGAAAACCATTTGCCGGTCTATCCATATCTTTACCGGCCCGAAGGTTTCACCTGTTATCGTACAATCACAGCGTCCTTTTGGAATGAACAGACGGGTCCATCCATAGGCGGCCTGCCCGCTGCCTTCTCCGAAAAGCCTGGAAAAAACCGCTTTCTCTTTTTTATCTTCTTCCCAGTCCAATACCGGATACCACTTCAACCCCGTATCGGCCTCTGCCATTGAAACATCCAACGAGATATATTCGACATCGGGTTGTGCATCCGTCAAATCCGAATATATCCACCCGCCCTGTCCGTACCTTTCCGCAAATGGAGACATAAAATGCAGCGGACTCCATTTTCCGCTGGTTGAACCAATGATGCATCCAAAGCCGGTTGATGTTTTCCGGGTTTTGATCAGGAAGCTGTTCCACCCTTTCACAAGTTGAACCTGGAGCTTCCGGTCGTTCCGGTACCTTTCCTCTTCAATCGCAGAACGGCACTGCAGTTTTCCATTCACATACAAAGCGGTGGGCGATTTGAAGCATACCGACAGGGTCATTTCACATTCTTCGTCGCTCCATAGCATGGCAAACAGCATTGCAGCTTTCCCGCAATCCGCTTCGGGATATTTTTCATCCAGATTCAGATCATACCGGCCGTCCTTCAGCTGCTTGAACCCATTTTTACTGAATGCCCGAAGAACAAAAGGATTTGCCGGGTTATCTCCGATATATTTATTTGCAATGATCCGCATGATATCTCGCACACTATTCCCGTACCATGCATATACACTTTCTTCTTTGGGAAAATACCTTTGCACCGGACCTGCTCCTTCCTTTGCGGAAGCATGGGAACTATGAAACATAGGGACGGTTTTGTAGCTTCCATGCCCTTCAGAGATGGTTCTTTTGTGTCAGGAATCACTCATGGTTATGTTTCTCCTTTATTTTGCTATATCATATCATAAATCTGGAAGTTGATAAAGAATCTCTCTGCTAAGGTTATTTATCAGTTCAATGAAATCTTTATCAAGCTGCTTCAGCGTATCCTCATCACAGTCCGACGAATAACGGAAACCGAAGGCAAGACCCTCTTCGGCAAGAACATTGCATATCATTTGCGGGACACTTTCACCCCTCACTGAAGCAACTCCCTGAAATGAATGATCTAAGTATTCCGCCCCTTTTTATGATTAAATGAAACATCTTCTTGCCTTCTATCTGTTTATGCTACTTCAACAATCATTTCAACTTCTACCGCAATTCCATTCGGCAACGATGCCATACCCACGGCGGAACGGGCATGGTAGCCTGCATCAGTACCGAATACAGCAATAAGAAGTTCGGAAGCACCATTTATAACAGCCGGCTGCTGTGTAAAATCAGGGGCCGAGTTTACCATTCCAAACACTTTAATGATATTTTTCACTCTATCCAGATCACCCAGGTATTTCTTCATCGTCGCGATACATCTGATAGCAGCTTCTCTCGCTGCGGCATATCCGTCCTCAACTGTTAAGTTTTCCCCGACTTTGCCTTTCATCCTGCTTCCATGCCCTGAAATATATAATAAGTTGTCCGCTTGCTTTGCGAACAGAATAGGAGCATCCGGTTTACCAGGTAAAGCCAGCAATATTCCAAATTCTTCCAGTTTTTTCTCTATGATTGCCATAAAAATCTCCTTCTCACATGGTTTCGTTTACTTTCTCTTGTCCAGCCCGGATACAAAATGGCATGCTACAAAATGCTCCGGAAGCACCTCCTGCAGTTGCGGAGTTTCGTTCACACAGCGCTCGCATGCATACGAACAGCGCGTACTAAAGCGGCATCCCGAAGGTAATGATCTCAAGTCGGGAATTTCTCCGTTTAATATAATTCTATTGGATTTTTTCTCAGGATTGGCTATCGGAACAGCTGAAATCAGCGCAATGCTATATGGGTGCAACTGCTTCGCAAACAATTTTTTGGCCGGCGCTACCTCAACAAGTTGTCCCATATACATAACCCCAACATTGTGCGACATGAATTTTACTGCAGGCATACCATGTGCAATGAATAAATAAGCTACTCCCTTTTTTTCTTGTATATCATGCAGCAGATTCAATATTTGGGCTTGAATTGAAACATCCAGCGCAGACACCGGTTCATCACATACGATAAGTTTCGGACTTACTGCCAGCGCCCTGGCGATGGCTACGCGCTGCCTCTGCCCTCCCGAAAACTCATGCGGATATTTTTTCATTTCTTTTGTGTTAAGCCCTACATCGTGCATAAGCTGCTCTACCTGTTCGGTAACCTCCGCTCCGGATGCAAGCTTATGCTCTTTTATTGGTTCTGCGATGATTGCTTCAATCGTCATGCGAGGGTTCAGCGAGCCATAAGGATCCTGAAAGACTATCTGCATATCTCTGCGCTTTTTTCGCAATTCCTCTTTATTTAATTTGCATATATCTTCACCTTCAAGCAACACTTCACCGTCTGTGGCTTCCAGCAGCCGCAATACTGTTTTCCCCACCGTTGTCTTTCCACAGCCGGATTCACCTACCAAACCGAAAGTTTCACCCCTGGCTACTTCAAAACTGACATCATCGACCGCTTTAATGTAACCTATCGTTTTTTTCAACAAGCCCTTACGTATAGGAAAATATTTTTTCAGATGCCTCACTTCTAGCAATTTATCCATATGGTCCCCCTCAATCTACCTTTAAGCAGCTATTTATAACGGAAGCACCGTACCAAATGGCTTTCTTCGCCATACATACCCGGGAATTCGGTACGGCATATATCATCTGCATAGGAGCATCTGGTCGCAAACGGACATCCCTCCGGTATTTCTGTCAGATGAGGTACATTGCCTTCGATACAGGGCAGACGTTCTACATCTCTGTCAATATCCGGTACACAGGCTAAAAGCCCTTGTGTATACGGATGCAAAGGGTTTGCAAACAATTCTTTTACATCGGCGATTTCCATAACCGCACCCAAATATAAAACCACTACACGATCACAGTTTTCGGCTATCACACCAAGATCATGTGATATGTATATAACTGACATACCGATATCAACACGCAGTCTTTGAATCAGCTCTGTTATCTGTGCCTGTATTGTGGGGTCAAGAGCGGTGGTCGGTTCATCGGCTATCAGAATCGACGGGTTGCATGCAAGCGCCATAGCAATCATAACACGCTGGCGCATACCGCCGGACATCTCATGGGGATAATTTTTCATTCTTTGCTCCGGCATTGGTATCCCTACAAGCTTCATCATATTGCATGCTTTTTGATAAGCTTCTTTTTTGCTCAACCTCTGGTGAAGGATAATTGCTTCCATAATCTGATCACCACAGGTAAACACAGGATTGAGTGATGTCATCGGCTCCTGGAATATCATGGATATTTTATTACCGCGGATATTGAACATATCTTTCAGAGGCATTTTTAGTATATCCCGGCCTTCAAAGATGATTTCTCCATCAAGGATTTTCGATGAGGTTTTGGGAAGGAGCCGCAATATAGCTTTGGAGGTCACACTTTTGCCCGAGCCGGATTCACCTACAAGCCCGAGTATTTCACCGGAATTCAGCTTAAAATTTACGTCCCGTATTACGGTATAGTATCTGTCCTCATACTTAAATGCTATACTAAGGTTCTTTATCTCCAATAGTGTTTGTCTCATATCCTGCTCCTTATATTAGTTTGACTTCAGCCGCACATCCAGCGCATCTCGTAGTCCATCTCCCAAAAAGTTCAGTGATAATACGACCAGCAGTATCATCAGCCCTGGAAAAATGCTTAGCCATGGCGCGATAAAAATGAAAGGATACCCCACTTTCAGCATATAGCCCCAACTTGCGTCGGGCGGCTGGATACCAAGCCCCATAAAGCTTAGTGCTGCCTCTGAAATGATAGCCTGAGCAGCATTCAATGATGCTTGTACGATGATGACAGGTACCACATTGGGTAAAATATATCTCATAATTATTTTAAAGTCGTTCAGTCCAATAGCTTTTGCACCCTGTACATATTCCATTTCGCTGACGCTGAGAACAACACTGCGAACAATTCGCGCAAAAGCCGGTGTGAATACAATACCAATTGCAATAAGCACATTTTTCAGTCCCGTCCCTAATGCCGCTGTGATAGCGAGCGCAAGTATTATTGTGGGAAATGACCATAATGAATCTGTGATTGCTGAAATAATGCGATCAACACGGCCTTTATAGTAACCGGAAATCAGTCCAAGTGCAGTTCCTATTATCAATGCAATACTAACTGCCACGACACCTACCACTATTGTTATTCTGCTTCCATACACAATGCGGCTGAACAGACAGCGACCCAGATTATCCGTACCCATTGGATATTCCCAGGATGCTTTTGCAAATACAGCCTGACTGTTGGTGGCATCAGGATCATGTGGAGCAATCAGCGGTGCAAAGATAGCCATCAGTATTATCAATATGCATACCACCATTCCTCCAATGGCAAGTTTTTTCTTACATAACTTTTTAAACGCAACTTTAAAGTTCGACATCTGATACAGCGCTCCTTATTCTTTATGATCGTGAACTGATGCGCGGATCGATAATGATATAAATGATATCGACAAGGGTGTTTGTTATTACCACAAAGGATGCTACCACCAGAATCATACCCATTACGAGGGGATAATAGAACTCCAGTCGAAGTCTGTCCGGGCAGCAAGTGAAATGGAAGATCCGCTACGATCGTATATCACGGCAGAAGCACGCTGTGAAGCGCCTTTTTCAACAAAATAAATGCTTATGCGCGGACCACCGCGCACTATCTTTCCTGTATCAACGCCAAAACGTCGAAGTTCATTAATTGCGCTTTGACCGATACTATTATGAAGGGGCTTCAAACTGTCGGAGGTGAGTGCTGATGGCATCCTTTATTTTATTGAGCTGTCTTTTTATTTTTGTGGTCGCATTGTTCGCGAATAATCAATCGGCGGTTAAGCCGAACAAGAATTTACTGCTTGGCGTTACGCTGCCGTACGATTCCCTGAACGACAACGCCGTGACGGAAATTACGAACCAATACAAAAAGGCATATACGAGGCTGCTGGCGGTCTTTGCTTTATTTGCCCTGCCCATATTGCTTTTCACGAAATATGTATCCTTATCGATGATATATATGTTTACATGGATCATCTTGTTAATCGTACTAAACGACAAGGTTTTGAAAAGCTATGCCGGCAGGCTTCTGGAACTGAAAAAGAAAAACGGTTGGTTTTTGGCCAACAAGAACATTGTCAGCATCGATACGGAAGTTTTGAAAGTAAAGGAAAAAATGCCGGTTTCCCCTTTATGGTTCATTCCGGCGGTGATAACAGCATTCCTTCCGCTCGTTTTGTTCCTTGCAGGCCATCCATCTGCCGGGGACTTGCTACAATCGCTTTTGCCGGTTCCTAATCTGCTTGTCTTTTTTCTGCTTTACCGGCTGACGTCTTCCCAAAGAACGACCGTGTACAGTGATAAAACCGATATTAACATGGCTTGTAACCTGATCTATAAAAGGTGCTGGTCCGTCTTCGCGGTGATCGGCGCTTTGGCCGGAAGCATCTGCATGACTGCGGTAAGCCTGATCAGCTCGGGCAGGTTTTCCCATCCCGTACCCATAATAGCTTTTCCCGCGCTTTTTGCATTCACTTTTATCGTCGCAATCGTATATACCAAAAAATATATCCTGAAAAAGCAGGGGAGAATTCTGGAAGCCGCCGAAAACATCATCTATACCGATGATGATGATTATTGGCGGAATGGATTTTACAACAATCCCAATGATCGGCGTATGCTGGTTGAAAAGCGTATTGGATACGGTTTTACCGTTAACATGGTAACTGCGGGAGGGAAGCTTTTTGTATATGGCACCCTGGGCATAATCGGGTTAATGGTTATTTTCCTCCTGGGCAAGTTTCTGAACATGGACTTCAACGGCTTTCAACTTTCGGTCCAGGATCAAACAGTTGTCATTGATGGGCCGTTGTATGACTACAGCTTTCGTATCAATGATATCACCGATTTAAAACAAGTTGATACTATCCCTTCGGGGTCCAGGACAAACGGTGCGGAAACCGGCAAATACTGTATCGGGCATTTTAATCTTCAGGGTTATGGTGCTTCCAGGCTGTACCTGTATAAAAATAACCCGCCTTACATCGTCGTAAAGCTAAAAGAAACCTATGTCTTCATTAACGGGAAAACACCCGACGAAACACAGGCGTATTATGATCTGCTGCGATGAAGCAGTGGGGGTACATGATCACTCAGGCAGGTTCCCAGGCTGATGGAAGAAATTATCGTTCCCGATATTTCTATATTGTGATGCTGACAAAACCATGTTGTATTTATTGTGTGCTTATCCAAACTTTGGCATCTTCTGCGGAGGTATATTATGATTTGCCCGAATTGCGGAAAGGACCTGAACCCGTCGGCATCGTTCTGTTCCAACTGCGGACAAGCTGTCGGACAAAAAAGCCCTTTGGCGGCTGATGCATCCCAGCAGTCTTCAGGCGCTCATCAGGAAAATGCACCCTCCACTCCCGTTCAGCCACATCTTATACCACGACCCACATCACAAAGGTTTCCAACGTGACGCATGTCGTGCAAAAACCGTTGAAAAGGCTGTGGTGGGCAACCTTGGAATTGGTTTTTTCAGTTTGAAGAAATGATATACATGAGGACGGTTCTCATGTTTTAGTGAAGCCATAACCGGAATAATTTCGGATTACAAGGTCTGTCAATATCAATGAAATGAGCATAAAATTAAATCATTTCCATCTTTTTTGTAGGATGGAGATAATTTGATTCTTGTAATAATCCGTTCAGTTATCCGGCACTCTTTATTCAATCTTCTGATACTACAACGATATCCCATTCAAAAAGTTCGAACCTGTAAATACCTCTTTCAATAATTGGATCATTCATGAAAATCTTTTGTGCTTCCTCAAGATTGTCGGCTTCAAGAAGAATCATGCCTCCATCTGTATTAGAAAAACCGCCGCCTATGAAATAACGTTCTCTGGCAATATTCTGCACGTAGGCTAAATGGTCTTGAAAGTCCCGGTCGGTAAAATCTTTATCTTTAATCCTGTAATCAACTCTTACGTATAATTTGTTACCCTTTTTCATCTCCATTGCTTTTTTCCTCCAAAACTTTCGTAATATCTTTTGAATACCTCTTATAAACTTTTTATCTGCTTGTCCTTGTGATTATATTTTTTCACCACGGTAGTGTCAAGAATCTTGCACATATTTATTCGGAACACTTCTTGGGGTGGCCCGATCTGTTGATTCATCCCTTGATAATTTCAAAGCTGGCGGAAGGCTATCGTCAAGCCCGATAAGACCCGAATGGGGCATCAACTCGCTTTATGGCCTGTGGTTTATAAGGGGTCAGCTGCTTCGCGACTTTGCTGCGCTGAACAAGGTTGAAACCGTTCCTTATCTTGTCCGAATCTGCAAGGGATTGGACTGGAAGCCCTGGCGTCTGGTTGCTTTGAAAGATGATCAGCTGACAAAGGATGAGTTATCGCTGCTTGATGAAATCGCCGAACTGACCTTAAATGCAGACAGTAACTTTTTAGAGATAAGAAAAGCATACTCAACCAACAACGATCTGGCTGTTCCGGACGAAATAATATCCAGGTACTAGTCATCCAGGGGGGCAGGTTCGAGACTGCTGAAAAAGTGTAATCCTGAACACCGTTTTATATTCATCTGTACCATTACACAACTCCAGCCTTCCCCCATGTCCCTCCACGATTTTCTTCGCAATTGCCAGGCCCAGGCCGGTGCCGCCTTCGCTGCTTCGTGAGGAATCTCCGCGTACAAAGGGTGAGAAAATGATATCTTTTAAGTCTTCCGGAATTCCCACTCCATTGTCCGCTATTTCAATAACAGCTGAATCCTGTTTCTCAAACAGTGACATTCTTATTGTTGTACCCGGCGGATTGTAAAGTATGGCATTGCTTAGCAGGTTTGCGATTACACGTTCCATTTCCTTGATGTCAAAGGGTACTTCAAGCTTGTTTACCGTTGTGTCAAAATCCAGAGCCATGCCCTTCTGTTCTATTTGCTCATAAAACTCTGCGGCCATCTTGCGCAGAAACTCCGCCACATCCTGTTTTTGAATCCGGAATTGCGGGGTTGTATTTTCAAGTTTGGCCAGGTCGAACAGGTTGTTGATGAGATTTGTAACCCTGACGGATTTATCGTAAATTGTCTGCAGATATCGTTGTTTCTTCTCCTCCTGTTCCACCATTCCTTCTTTTAAAGCCAGTGCATAACCCTGTATGGTTGTAATGGGTGTTTTCAGATCATGGGAGATATCCATGAACATCCGGTTCCGTTCCTCTTCGAGTTTTCTGTTGTCCTGCTGGGCTTTTTGCAGCTTATCCGCCATTTGATTGAATGCATCCCTGATCTGCAGAAATTCATTCTCCGCCTTAAAATCCATCCGTGTTGACAAATTTCCATTACTCATTCGCTGAATCGATGAGGTAATGCTGGTTAAGGGAGCGCTGATCCTTCGGGCAGTCCATTTACTATACAGAAAAATATTCAGAATGAACAGAATCAGAAAAAAGATTACGACTATCAGTAAATTATCAAAATATCTCTTCGTGATCTCAAATGGTGCGTTAATAAGGTTCATGGTCATATTAACTTTGTCATGGGGAAGCGCCACAAGACAAATATATTCTTTCTGTCCGACTGGTTCTGTAAATGCAGTACCGGTATACACGTATGGCTGGTTGTCATGATAGCCGAACAGGTTTATCAAGTCGGCAACCTGATAAACCATAGCGGTTGTTTTCTTCTTTCCGATGGTATGAACAACCCTGTTGTTTTCATCCAGAATCTCAACCCATCCACCCAGTAACTCGATATCAGAAGCGTCGATATCCCTGTAATTTTCTTTGACTATCGCATCTGCGGTAATCGCGGGAAGTTTTTGCCCTGCGACGCTTCCAGACATCAGAACCTCAAGCAGAATGAAAGAAAGAATGCATATCAGCAGCATAAACGAAATGAAAACGATATAGTTCTTTATCAGCGTGGTATAGATTCTTTTCTTTTTCATAGTGAAACCCTCTTATCAAAGCGGTAGCCAATGCCGCGGATAGTTTTCAAATACTTGGGGTTCCCCGGTTCGTCCTCTATTTTTTCACGTATCTTGCTGATATGCACCATGATGGCGTTGTCATCCCCGTCAAAATAGTCGCCGCGTACATATTCATAAATCTGCACCTTGGTGAACACCCTGCCGGGCTGTTCCATCAACATCATCAGAATCTTCAACTCGGTGGAGGTCAGCGGAATCTCCACGCCATCCTTGCAAAAGACACAGCTTCTCCTGTCCAGGGTGTACGGCCCGATACAAAGCTTATCTGCCTGTACTTCCCTTTCTGGTTCCCTGTTCAACTGATAAAATCTTCTCAGCTGCGCTTTCACTCTGGCGACCACTTCAAGCGGATTGAAGGGTTTTACAATATAGTCGTCGGCTCCGAGGCCAAGGCCAAGTATTTTATCCCTGTCTTCCGATCGGGCCGACAGAATGATGACCGGAATGTTGTATTTTTCACGTATTTTCTTCGTCAGGTTAAAACCATCCAATCCGGGCATCATGATATCAATCACGGCCAAATCTATTGTACCGGCCTGCAGCTTTTCCAGTGCGTCAAGTCCATCATAGGCCTCCGTAATTTCGTGCCCTTCATTTTCCAGGTATAGCTTCAGAAGTTCCACGATCTCCTTTTCATCATCCGCAATTAATATCCTATTGCCCATCCAAAGCCCTCCCATATTCATCTAGCAACTCAACCATCCTTTCCGGCCTGGAGAACACCTCTTCCTTCCATGAGGAGTTCAATTCATCAAATATCAGGCACATCGCCATACCGCTTCTGTAATACTTTTCCTTGCCGTCCATACTCACCTGCAGGCTGTATAAGTATTCCCGGTATAAATCTTCATCACCCAGCAGCCTGGCAGCCTTGGCTTCCGTATACCTGGCGGTGCCCTCAACCTTTTCATAATAGTTTTCCAGAACCATCAGCAGGTTCCACTTTTTGTCCCCATACTTCTGCCGGAAGGTTTGCATCCGTTGCTCCCTTATGGTTAAATATCGGGAAATACCTTCCTTCAGTTCACCCTTGTCCTGCATCTGATGCATATCACGAAGCGCTTTATTCTCCTGGGTATACAGCTTTTTAACAGCAGCATCCGTATCCACAAGTTTTAAAATCTCTTCATCCTCGTCCGAACTGAAAGGCAGGGAATTAAACAGGTTATCTTCAAAATACTCAATCTGGTATGCATGAAACCCTTCATGAAAAAGAATGGCAATAAACCGGTTGTCGGACATTCCTTTATTATCTAATGTAAAACCGGTGATGAAGAACTGCTCCCGGTTTTCCGAAAGTCCTTCTGCGAACTGGCCCAGGGAATCCATGTCTTCCTTTGACGGCATAAAAACGTTGATTTCGCCATCATGTTTGTATGCGGTTGCGGCTATTATCGGAAGAACCGCCTTTCTTTTGCTGTATT
>ENA-UOYA01004454-UOYA01004454.1-activated-sludge-metagenome-genome-assembly--contig:-NODE-4454-length-11738-cov-5.800651_pt1 | contig 11738 bp, 9 predicted proteins | sample MGYA00238163_ERZ764804 | MGnify/ENA primary metagenome ERZ764804 (study PRJEB28919, sample SAMN05720223) | activated sludge metagenome | isolation source: Anaerobic digester | place: Hong Kong...
CACGCGCAGGTGCAGCCGCTCGCCCTCGACTTGCGCGGCCTGCGCGCCGCTCAAATCGGCGGGCTGGGCCCTCAGCGCTGCCTCGAAGGCCGGACCGTCCAGCGCAGTGGAGCTGCGCAGCGGCAGGCGCAGCGCCATCTCGCCTTCCTGCGGGATGCACTCCTGGCGGCACACCAGCCAGCTGGCCTTCAGGCCGATGTCCATGGCGTCGACCAGCGGGCCAGGCTTGTATTCGGGCGTGATGATGAGCGGCACGGGCAGCAGCACCGTGCCTTCGTAGCCGTAGTTGGCCAGGCTGCCGATGGGGATTTTCTTGGGGATCGGCCAGGCGATGTCGCCGGCCAGCACGCCGGGGGGCAGCGTCCACTGCAAATCGGTCGGCAGGCCCGAGTCGCCCGAGTTCTTCCAGTAGGTGTGCCAGTGCGGCTGATGCGTGAGCTGCAGGCCCACCCAGACGGTGCCCGGCTGGCCCGTGGCCTGCGCGCCGGTGGGCACCCCCTGCGGCGCCCAAGCCAGCAGGCGGGCCTGCACCTGCTCGGTCTGCATCTCGGATTTCTGGCCGATCTGGGCTGTAGCGCCCATGGGCAAAGCGCCGGCAGCTACAATAGTTGCAGCAAACAAAACCCGGGCAATCGATCGCAAAACGGACATGGGGCAAGTCAAGGGCAATTGGGTCAGAGCGCGCGAAGGCGCCAAGGTTCCGCACGCGGGGGCGCCTGCGCACACCGCGTGCCGCCATTGTCGGTGACGTCCGACTGCAAATGTCGCGCAAGCATGGTAATTTTGGACCCGTCTGAAACCCGCGGCCAGGCACCTCCAACAAACCGCTTGCGCCGCTCCGTGAAGGAGTCCACGCACGATGAACTGGTCACCCTCTTCCGCCATCGACGCATCCCTCAAGCACTGGGCCGACCGCCTGCGCACGCACCTGGATGTGCCCGTCCTGGTGCGCTGGAAGGGAGGAGCGGGTTTGAAACTGGGGCAGTTCGACCAGCCGCGCGTGACGCTGGACGTACAGGATGCCAAGGGCGCCAGCGCGCTGCTCACGCCCTCGCTGGACAGCCTGGGCGAGGCCTACGTCGAAGGCCACCTGGACGTCACGGGCTCGGTGCAGGACATCATCGACATCGCGCACCAGCTGGCCGCCTCGGGCGCCAGCAGCAGCACGCCGGGCTGGGCCGGGCGCATCGTGCGCCGGGTGGTGCAAACCCAGCACCACAGCAAGGCCGAGGACCGCGGCGCGATCCACTACCACTACGACGTGTCCAACGCCTTCTACGCCCAGTGGCTGGACCCGGCCATGCTGTATTCGTGCGCGTACTTCGAAAACGGCGACGAGACCCTGGCCGTGGCGCAAGAAAAGAAGATCGACCACATCCTGACCAAGCTGCGCATCGAGCCCGGCCAGCGCCTGCTGGACATCGGCTGCGGCTGGGGCGGCCTGGTGCTGCGCGCGGCGCAAAAATGGGGCGCGCAGTGCGTGGGCATCACGCTGTCGCAAAACCAGTTCGACCTGGCCACCGAGCGCGTCAAGGCCGCCGGCCTGCAAGACCGCATTGAAATCCGCCTGCAGGACTATCGCGAGGTGAAGGACAGCTTCGACTGCATCAGCAGCGTGGGCATGTGCGAGCACGTGGGGCTGAAGAACCTGGAGTCCTACTTTCGCATCATCCACGACCGCCTGGCGCCCGGCGGCTGGGCGCTGAACCACGGCATCACCTCCACCGACGCCGACAATGGCGAGACCAGCCACGGCGGAGGCACGTTCATCGAGCGCTACGTGTTTCCGCACGGCGAGCTGCCGCACATCAGCACCATCATGTCCACCCTGCAGCGCGGCGGCCTGGAGCCGGTGGATGCCGAGAGCCTGCGCCGCCACTACGCGCGCACCCTGCAATGCTGGAGCGAGGCCTTCGAGGCCAAGGGCGAGTACCTGAAAACGCTGGTGGACGACAAGAAATGGCGCATCTGGCGCATGTACCTGGTCGGCTGCCAGTGGGCCTTCGAGCACGACGAGATTTCGCTGTTTCAGGTGCTGTGCCGACGCGCCGGTCAAAGCGCCGCCAGCCTGCCCTGGTCACGGCGCTTCATGTACGCCGCCGCCTGAGCGCGCCGCCATCACCGCACGTCAAGCGTGGCGCTGGTACACCCGGCTGGTGCCGTCCGGCAGCACCAGCAAGGTGTCGTATTTGTCGCGCCGTCCCTTGTATTCGGGCCCGTCCATGCCGGGCGATCCCACCGGCATGCCGGGCACGGCCAAGCCCAGAGCCTGCGGTTTTTCGCGCAGCAGGCGTCGTACTTCGGCGGCCGCCACATGACCCTCGACCACGTAGCCGCCCACCAGCGCGGTGTGGCACGAGCCGTACTTGGCCGCCAGCCCCAGACGCGCGCGAACGGCATTGTTGCCGGTGTCGTGCGCCGTCACGGCAAAGCCGTTTTGCTGCATGTGCGCGATCCAGTCGTGGCAGCAGCCGCAACTGGCGTCCTTCCAGACTTCAAGCGCCGTGGGGCGCTGCGCCCACAGCGGGCCGCTGGCCGCGGCGGCCAGGCCGGCGGCAGCCCATTGCAGTGCGCGGCGGCGCGCGGGGGCAGGTGCGGGAACGAAGGTGGACATGGGTTTCATGGCATGGTTCGAGTCGTATCCCGCCCAAAGTTCAATCGACCAATCCCAGCACCACGCGGCGCGTCATGGCGCTCTTTTTTTCGATCCTGGTCACCACCACCGCGCCGATCTCGGCCGTGTTGGCCACGTGGGTGCCACCGCAGGGCTGCAAATCGATCAGCTCGCTACCCGGCGCGCCGATGCGCTCGGCGTCCGCGGGCGCGGCGCCGATCCGCTCGGCGTCCGCGGGCGCGGCGCCGATCCGTATCGTGCGCACCGTGCCGCTGCCGCGCGGCGGCTGCACGCTCATGCTCTTGACCAGCTCGGGGTGCGCGTCCAGCTCGGCGTCCGTCACGCGGCCCACCACCACCGGCCAGCCGGCAGCCACCAGGCGCGCCAGGCCGGCCGTGAGCTGCTCCTTGTCCAGCGGCTCGCTCATGTGAAAGTCGATGCGCGCATGCTCGGGCGTGATGGAGCAGCCATTGACCGGCACCGGCACCAGGTGGCACAGCAGGTGCGAGGCGGTATGAAAACGCATCAGGCGCCGGCGCCGCGGCATGTCGATGCAGGCCAGCACCGTCTCGCCGATCACCAATTTTGATAGCGCCTCGCCCTGATCAGGCGCTGGCAGATGCACGATCCGGCCTGTCGCCGCGCCATCGGCGTCCTTCTCCTTGCGCGTGTCGGCAATGGCGATGCGCGAGCCGCCCGCCGTTTCCATCCAGCCGGCATCGCCCGCCTGTCCGCCGCCCAGCGGGTAGAACACGGTGCGGTCGAGCACGACGCCGGCCTCGGTCACGGCCAGCACGGTGGCGCGGCACTGCGCGAGTGTTGCATCCTGACCAAAAAGTTCTTCTGTCATTCGGACTATGGTAGCGATCCGTAAGCAATGTTGCGTAAGATGCGCGACATGCCCGCACAGCCCCCCCGCACGCGCCAATGGTCGGACCTGGCGACCACCGACTTCGCCACGCTGGACTTGCAGCGCGCCATTGCCGTGCTGCCGCTGGGCGCCACCGAGCAGCACGGCCCGCACCTGCCGCTGTCGGTGGACGCCAACCTGGCCCACAGCATGGTGCAGGCGGCAACGGCGCATTTGCCGGCCGACCTGCCGGCGCTGTTCTTGCCGGTGCAGCGCATCGGCTACAGCCCCGAGCACGCGGCCTTTGCCGGCACGCTGAGCCTGAAGGCCGACACCGTGATGCGGCTGTGGACCGACATTGCCGAGAGCGTGCTGGCCAGCGGCGTGCGCAAGCTGGTGCTGTTCAACACCCACGGCGGCAACGTGGGCCTGATGGACGTGGTGGCCCGCGACTGGCGCTCGCGCCTGGGCATGCTGGTGTACAGCACCAGCTGGTTCAACCTGCCCTTGCTCGAGGCCGACGGCAAGGATGCCATGGAGCGTTTTCCGGCCGAAGAGCAGCGCTTTGGCGTGCATGGCGGCCAGATCGAGACGGCCATGATGCTGGCGCTCAAGCCGCGCCTGGTGCGCCAGTCGCGCTTCAAGTTCTTCGACTCCACGTCCCAATTGCGCGCGCGCGACTACCCCACCCTGGGCAACGGCCGCAGCGCCAAACTGGCCTGGGCCGCGCAAGACCTGAACCCCGAGGGCGCCGCCGGCAATGCCGCCGCGGCCGACCTGGAAGACGGCCTGGCCCTGATCGACGCCGCCGGCCGCGCGCTGGCCACCCTGCTCAAGGAAGTCGACCGCCTGCCGGCCGACACCCTGCGCCCGATCTAGCCCCTCCCAGCGTCGCCTTCCCCCCAGGGGGACAACGCCCGAGGGCAAGCCCGACCACGGGCGATGTCTCCTGGAGGGGGCTGAGGTCTGCGGCTCCAGACCTGCCTGCGCAGGTCTGGACAGACCGAAGGGCCGCCGCCTCTGGCGGCGAGCACCGGGCGCAACATCGCGCAGCGAGTGGAGACTGGGGGTGTTTCATTTCAGGACACTAGAATCGCCGTCTTTCGTCCGCTTGCCTTGAGGAACCTCGCCATGCTGGGCCGCCGCCGCTTCTGCTCCACCCTGCTGTCCGCCGCCGCGCTGGGCGCTGCGGCGCCGCTGTGGGCGCAGTCGGATGCGCCGATCCACCTGCTGGTGGGCTTTCCGCCGGGGGGCGGCTCGGACGCCATCGCCCGCCTCCTGGCCGAGAAGTTGCAGGCCGAGCTGGGCCGCCCGGTGCTGGTCGACAACCGCCCCGGCGCCGGCGGTCAGATCGCGGGGCAGCAACTGAAGGCGGCGCGCGCAGACGGCACCACGCTGTTCCTGTCGCACGACCACACCATCTCGATCCTGCCGCAGGTGGTCAAGAAGGCCGGCTTCGATCCGCAGGCGGACTTCGAGCCAGTGGGCGGCATCGCCACCTTCGTCAACGGCCTGGCGGTGTCGGGCGGCACGCCGGCGCGCAGCCTGGGCGAGTTCGTCGCCTGGGTGCGCAAGCAGGGCGGGCAGGCGGGCATCGGCATTCCGGCGCCGGCCTCGACGCCCGAATTCCTGGTGCAGCTGCTGGGCAAGAAGTACGACCTGAAGCTGACGCCCGTGCCCTACAAGGGCAGCGCGCCCATGATGGCCGACATGCTGGGCAACCAGATCCCGGCCGGTGTGGGCTCGGTGCCCGACTTCATCGAGTACCAGCGCGCCGGCAAGCTGCACATGATCGCCGTGCTGGGCGGCCAGCGCCAGGCCGCGCTGCCGGGCGTGCCCACCTTTGCCGAGCTGGGCGTCAAAGGACTGGAAGACACGCCCTACTACGGCATCTGGGCGCCCAAGGGCACGCCGGCCGACTTCGTCAACCGCTTCACGCGCGCGCTCGAAAAGGCCCTGGCCGTCCCCGAGGTGCACAAGCAGCTGACCGACATGGGCCTGACCGTGGGCTACATGACGCCGCGCCAGCTGGAGACGCGCGAGCGCGCCTACACCCAGGTGTGGTCACGCATCATCAAGGACAGCGGGTTTCAGCCGCAGTAGAGTGCGCGCCCCAGCCGCCCGCGGCGCGGGTTGCGGGCGCACACGCACCTCAAAAAAGCCCGGCGCTCAGGCGTAGCTGACCCAGTCACGCCAGGCCGGCCCGACCAGGTGCGGCAGCGTGTTGTAGGTCACCAGCATCGGGCCGCGCCGGCCCAGGTTCAGCTCGCTCACCGCGGTGTTGCGGTAGTGCAGGTTCAGCTCGATGCTGACCTCGGGCGGCGCCTGCAGCACGCGCGACACCGCCGTCGCGATGGGCCCGCCGCTGGACACCAGCAGCACCCGTTCGGCGCTCGACGTGCGTGCCTGCGCCAGCGCGTCGTCCACGCCTTGCACGAAGTCGGCGTAGCTGGGCATGCCGGCCGGCGCCGCCTCGCCGCGCACCCAGGCCGCCAGGCCCTGGCGCAGCAGGCGAAAGTGCGCGCGGTAGCGCTCGGGCGTGTCGGGCCTGGGCAGCGGCTCGGGGTGAATGGCGGCGATGACGGCGTGGCTGTCGTATTCGTTGAGGCCCGGAAGGCGCGTGTGCGACGTGTCGGCCAGCGCCGCGCCCTCGGCGATGCCCTGCCAGGTCTGCACCTGGCGGCGCAGCGTGCCGGTCAGCACGGCGTCGAAGCGCAGTTCGGGCCCCTGCGACTCGCGCCAGTACTCACCCAGCCGGCGCGCCTGCGCCTGGCCGAGCGCGCTCAGCTGGTCATAGTCGTCGGCGCCGAAGCTGGCCTGCCCGTGGCGCACAAGGTACAGTGTTCCCATGCCGGAATTCTGCCTGCCTCTCGCCACGGCAACGTCCTTTCCGTGACAGCCTCCGCCACGCCCCCGCTCGCCGACGCCGCCGAGCGCGAGCGGGCGCAGGAGCGCCAGCGCCGCATCGGCGAGCGGCTCAACTATCAGCTGTTCGCGCTCGAGCGCGCCGCGCGCGTGGGGGCATTTCTGGCGGCGCTGCTGCTGTGGAGCCTGTTCTACGCGCTGAGAGGCCGGCCGCAGGTGTTCATCTGGGCGGCGCTGATGCACGGCGTGCAGGCGGTGCGCTACTACCTGCTGTGGCGCACCGAGCGCGACCATCCACCGGCGCGCTACCCCGACCACTTGCCGCCGCGTGCCGTGAGCCACGTGGTGCCGCTGCTGGTGGCCGCCTCCATCGCCTGGGGCTTCGCGCCCTGGATCCTGCTGCCGCCCGACGAGCCGCAAACCCTGGCGCCGGTGATGATCGTGATCCTGTTCGGCATGATCGGCGCCTCCATCGCGCCCATCATGCCGCGGCGCAGCGCGGTGCTGGGGTGGCTGGCGCCCATCACGCTGATGCTGGCGCTGCGCTTTGCCTGGGAGGGCGGCACCCTGGGCTGGATCATGTGCGCCTGCACGCTGCTGTTCGGCGCCACCATCGGCCGCTTCGCGCTAATCGAGCACCGCATGCACGTGGCCATGATCGGCGCGCAGTTGGACAACGAGACGCTGACCGCGCAGGTGCTGGCGCACGCACGCGAGCTGCAACGCCTGAACCAGGAGCGCAGCCGCTTCTTCGCCTCGGCCAGCCACGACCTGCGCCAGCCGGTGCACGCGCTGGCGCTGTTCTCGCGCGCGCTGCAGCGCGATTTGGCCGGCCACGCGCTGCAGCCGGTGGCCGACCGCGTGGTGCAGGCCACCGACTCGGTGAGCGGTTTGCTCAACGGCATGCTGGACATCTCGCGCATCGACGCCGGCGCCGTGCATCCCAATTGGGCGCTGGTGGCGGTGGACCAGATCTTCTTGGCGTTGGCCCAGCAGTTCGAGCCGCCGGCGCAGGAGGCCGGCATCGAGCTGCGCTTTCACACCGGGCCGCAGGTGCTGGTGACCGACCCCGACCTGGTGCTGCGCGTGCTGTCCAACTTCATCGACAACGCCATCAAGTACGCCAGCCATGGGCGCGGGCGTATGCTGATCAGCGCCCGAGTACGGCGCCAGCGCCTGCGCCTGGCGGTGTGGGACACCGGCGCCGGCATCGCACCCGAGCACCTGCCGCACCTGTTCGACGAGTTCTACCAAGTGGGTAACCCGCAACGCAACGTGACGCACGGCCTGGGCATCGGCCTGGCCATCGTGCGGCGCCTGGCCCAGTTGCTGGACGGCGCGGTCGGCGTGCATTCGCGCGTCGGCCGCGGCAGCGTGTTCTGGCTGGAGCTGCCGCGCGACAAGCCCCTGCCGCTGCGGCCCGCCACACCGACGTCCGCGGCCGTCGTCGAGCCCCACCCCACCCTCGAGCGGCCGCTGCGCGTGCTGCTGCTGGACGACGAAGCCGCCGTGGGCGAGGCCATTCGCCTGTGGCTGGCGCCGCACTGCGCGCGCATCGAGATCACGCAGACACTGGCCGCCGCCAACGCCCTGGTGCAAGCCGAGCCGGCGGGCTTTGACGCCTTCATCGTCGACTTTCGACTGGCCGGCGCCGAAGACGGCATCGCCGCCACCGCCGCGCTGCGCGCGTGCGCCGGCCGCGCCGTGCCCACCGTGCTGGTTACCGGCGACACCGACCCCGCTCGCGTGCGCGCCGCCTACGCCAGCGGGCTGGCGGTGATGTTCAAGCCGGTGCAACCCGACGCGCTGCTGCATCTGCTGCGTCGGCTGGCCGACCCTGCGGCGCCGGCCTCGGCGGCACCCGAATTCAATAGTCAAATTCAGCTGAAACCCGCGTCCAACCAGCGCAAAAAGCTATTTTTTCGATAGCGTTTCGGCAAACGCGTCGGCATCCACATTGGCACCCGTCAGCGCCACGCCGACGCACCGGCCGCGCAGCGTGGGGCGCTCCTGCAGGGCTGCGGCCAAGGCCGCCGCGCCAGCGCCTTCGGCCACGTTGTGGGTGTCGGTGTAGATGGCCCGCATGGCGGCCGCGACTTCGTCGTCGCTCACCTGCACCATATGGTCCAGCCCCTGGGCCAGCACCGCCAGCGCCTGCGCGTCGGCGCGGCGCACAGCCATGCCGTCGGCCAACCGGGTGGTGACGGGCGCCTCGACCACGCGGCCTGCGGCCAATGACAGGGCATAGGTCGGCGCGTGCCGACTGACCACGCCGACCAGGCGCACCGCGTGGCCCAGCGCGCGCTTGGCCGCGACGGCCGCGCAGGCGCCCGAGCCCAGGCCGATCGGCACATAGGCCACGTCGAGCTGGGGCAGGGCGCGCAAGAACTCCAGCCAGTACGTCGCCACGCCCAGCACCAGGTCGCGGTCGAAGCTGGGCACCCTGAGCGCTCCGCGCTCGGCGGCCAACTGGCGCGCATGGTCGGCCGCTGCGGTGAAGTCGTCGCCGTGCTCGATCAGCGCCACGCCCAGTGCGCGCATGGCGGCGTTTTTCTCCGGCGAATTGCCGCGCGGCACGACGATGGTGCAGCGTACACCGTGGGCACGCGCGGCCCAGCCGATGCTCTGGCCGTGGTTGCCGCGCGTGGCGCTGATGACCTCGCGCGGCAAGGCGCCGCGCCTTGCCAGCGCGTCGAAGAAGGTCAGGCCACCGCGAATCTTGAAGGCGCCCACGGGCGTGTGGTTCTCGTGCTTGACCCAGCAGTCGGCACCCAGGCGCTCGGACAGCAGCGCCCAGCGGTATTGCGGCGTGGGCGCAAAGGCGCGGTACACCACGGTGGCAGCCGCTTCGATCTCGGAAAGCGTGGGCAGAACGAATTCGGAAGACATCGATTACTCTCAATTTAATAGCTGCTTGCGCCCGACTGTCATGCGCAAAATGCCGATTTGACGCGGATTCAGAATCAGAACCCCACGCGTCCCGCGTACGCCGCGCGGCACGTGGGGTCCGGGGCCATTCGCCATGGTACGCATTAGCAAATCAGAAAAATGTCGTTTGCGATGAGCGCGGCGCACTCAACAATCGCCGCCACCATGCAGGACCTGGCTTTTGTTTTCGCCGGCTTTTTCGTCGGCTTCGTCGTTGCGCTGACGGGCGTGGGCGGCGGCTCGCTGATGACGCCGCTGCTGATCTTCGGCTTCGGCATCGCGCCCAACCTGGCCGTGGGCACCGACCTGCTGTTTGCCGCCGGCACCAAGCTGGGTGGCACGCTGCAGCTGGCGCGCCGCCGGCTGGTGCCCTGGCGCGTGGTGGGCCAGCTCAGCCTGGGCAGCATCCCGGCCGCGTTGGCCACGCTCTACGTGCTGCATCGCGTGGGCCCGGCCGAGCCCGCCGTGCAACGCGCCATCACGCTCACCCTGGGCGCGGCCTTGCTGCTGACGGCCGCGGCCACCTTCTACAAGGCCAACCTGGGCCATGCGCCCCAGCGGCAACCCGCCGCGACGGGTATCGACCCGACGCGCGCACGTCACTGGGCCCTGCCCATCACACTGGGTGCGGTCATCGGCAGCCTGGTCACGCTGACCTCGGTGGGCGCTGGCGCCATTGGCGTGGCGGTGCTGCTGCTGCTGTACCCCGCCCTGCCGCTGGCGCGCATCGTTGCCGCCGACATTGCCTACGCCGTGCCGCTGACCCTGGTCGCCGGCCTGGGCCACGCGGCCATCGGCTCGGTCGACTGGACCCTCCTGGCGCTGCTGCTGTGCGGCTCGCTGCCCGGCATCTGGGTCGGCACACGGCTGGCTCAGCACGCGCCGCAGCGCTGGGTGCGCACCCTGTTGTCGCTGCTGCTGGCCTATGCGGGCAGCAAGCTCGTGCTCGCTTGAAAAGAACCCTTCGATGTACCAATACACCGCCTTCGACCAAGCCTTCGTGCGCCAGCGTGCCGAGCAGTTTCGCGACCAGATCGAGCGCTGGCAGCGCGGCGAGTTGAGCGAGGAGCAGCTGCTGCCGCTGCGCCTGCAAAACGGCTGGTACATCCAGCGCTACGCCCCCATGGCGCGCATTGCCGTGCCCTACGGTGAAGTGAGCAGCTCGCAGCTGCGCATGCTGGCGCGCATCGCGCGCGAGTACGACCGGCCCGACCCCGAGCTGCTGGCCCATGCCCAGGCCACGCAGGACGCGCTGCAGGCCGCCCAGCCCGGCCTGGCGCTGAAGGCGCCGCCGCTGCGCTACGGCTACGGCCACTTCACCACGCGCACCAACTGCCAGTTCAACTGGATCCCGCTGGTCAAGGCGCCCGAGGTGATGGCGCTCTTGGCCAGCGTGCACATGCACGGCATCCAGACCAGCGGCAACGACATCCGCAACATCACCTGCGATGCGTGGGAAGGCATTGCCGAGGACGGCATCGTCGACTGCCGGCCGTTTGCCGAGATCACGCGCCAGTGGAGTTCGCTGCACCCCGAGTTCTCCTACCTGCCGCGCAAGTTCAAGATCGCCTTCAACGGCGCCGAGGAGGACCGCGCCGCCATCGGCTGGTACGACATCGGCCTGCAGGCGCTCAAGGACGACGCCGGCGCGGTGGGCTTTCGCGTGCTGGTGGGTGGCGGCATGGGCCGCACGCCGCTGATCGGCGCCGTGGTGCGCGAGTTTTTGCCCTGGGACCAGCTGCTGAACTACATCGAGGCCATCGTGCGCGTCTACAACAGCTATGGCCGGCGCGACAACAAGTGGAAGGCGCGCATCAAGATCCTGGTCAAGAGCGAGGGCCAGGGCTTCATCGACGCGGTCGAGAAGGAATATCAGGCCATCGTGCAGCAAGACGGCGCGCCGCACACCATCACCACGGCCGAGTTCGAGCGCGTGGCGCGCCACTTCGTCGTGCCGCCGCTCGCGCCCGCCAATCGCCCCAGCCAGGTTGATCCGCAGGGCCAGCTCTACCAGCGCTGGCTCAGGCAAAACGTGCGCGGCCACAAGCTGGCCGGCATGAAGACCGTGACCCTGTCCTTCAAGCGCGTGGGCTTCAACCCGGGCGACGCCGACGGAGACACGCTTCAGGCCCTGGCGCAACTGGCCGAAGACTTTTCGGCCGGCGAGGCGCGCCTGACGCACGAGCAGAACCTGCTGCTGCCCTGGGTGTTTGCCAGCGACCTGCCCGCGCTGTACGAGGCCGCGCGCAAGCTGGGCCTGGCGCAGCCCAACATCGGCCTGCTGACCGACATGATTTCCTGCCCCGGCGGCGACTTCTGCTCGCTGGCCAACGCGCGCTCGCTGCACATTGCCGCGGCGCTGACCGAGCGCTACCAGGACCTGGACGAAGTGTTCGACCTGGGCCCCATCGACATCCACATGAGCGGCTGCATCAACAGCTGCGGCCACCACCACAGCGGCCACATCGGCATCCTGGGCGT
>ENA-UOYA01004456-UOYA01004456.1-activated-sludge-metagenome-genome-assembly--contig:-NODE-4456-length-11737-cov-5.689779_pt1 | contig 11737 bp, 10 predicted proteins | sample MGYA00238163_ERZ764804 | MGnify/ENA primary metagenome ERZ764804 (study PRJEB28919, sample SAMN05720223) | activated sludge metagenome | isolation source: Anaerobic digester | place: Hong Kong...
ACCGTTAGCTCCTCGAGAACCATAAATCGATGTAGCAGCAGCATCTTTTAAAACCGTAATATTAGCAATATCTTCAGGATTAATTGACGAAATATCACTACTAAATGGAGCTCCATCTACAACATATAATGGATTTCGATTACCATTTATCGAACCAAAACCACGAATACGAATTGTAGCATCGGCACCTGGAGCACCACTACCTGTAATTACGTTAACACCAGCAACCTCACCTCTCAAAGATTGTGAAACGTTAGACACTGTTTTAGCTTCAAGGTTTGCTGCAACAATCTTAGTTGCAGAACCTGTAAAGTTTTCTTTAGTAGTTGTTCCATATCCCACAACAACAACTTCATTTAACGTCTTAACATTTTCTTGCAATTTTGCATTGTAAGTATTACCTGCTCCAACGACTACTGAATATTCATTGTAGCCAGTGAAAGAAAAAACTAGAGTTTCCCCTTGTTTTGCTTTGACAGAGTATTTACCATCAAAATCTGTTTGTGCACTTCTTGTTGTTCCTTTTACAACAACATTAGCTCCAGGTAACGGACCTGTTGCATCGGATACAACTCCTGAAACAGTTTTCTCTTGTGCGAAAGAAAACTGCATTGTAAACGCTAATAAAAGCGTAAAAATCCATTTGAACTTCGATCTCATATTAAATTTATTTGAGTTAGTTATTCTGCAAACTTCTTAATAATTTCTTAAACAAACAAATAATTTATAACATTAACACATTTACTTTGTGTTAAAATTAATGATGAATTCTTCAAAACACTTTAGCAAATATTATTAATTGATACATTTTTTTCAATTTGGTTGCGTAAAATTTACTTTTTTTTGCATATTGCATTTATGTTACTAAACAAATTAACTCAATTTTTTGCTGAATGTGGTACTGATGAAGCTGGTAGAGGATGTCTTGCAGGTCCTGTCACAGCTGCTGCAATAATTTTACCCGAAAACTTTTTTATAAAAAAACTAAATGACTCTAAGCAATTATCTGAAAAGATAAGAGAAAACCTTAAACCTTTGATAGAGGAAGGAGCCATTACATTTGCATTTACTCATATACACAATAAGGAGATTGATGAAATAAATATATTGAACGCATCCATGAAAGCAATGCAAGAAAGTATTTTGAAACTCTCTATAAAACCTGATTTTGTTATTGTAGATGGGAATAGACCTATCTTTTCTAAACTTGGAATTAAAACCTCATATGGCTATAATTTTAGCAAAAATGAAATAGAGCATCTTAAATCAATCCCAAACCAAAGTATAGTCAAAGGAGATAGTAAATTCATGAGCATTGCTGCAGCATCTGTTTTAGCTAAAACCTACAGGGATGAATATATGAATGCGATACACGAAGAATTCCCAATGTATAACTGGAAGAAAAATAAAGGCTATCCTACAACTGAGCATAGAGAAGCGATAAAAAAATATGGTGTAACAAAATATCATAGAATGTCATTCAGATTATTGCCAGAACAACTTTCATTAGAATTCTGATTAGGATTAACGATATCTTGTTTTAAGAAATAAGAAACTCTGCTTCAAAAAGATTTTGAAAATGCTTAATAATTTTTTCTTTTACTTCTTGTTCATTTATTTTTTTTCCTAATTCAACATGGAGAGATGTTACTGCTTTTCCTCTTATACCACATGGAATTATGTTATCAAAATAACCTAAATCAGCATTTACATTGAGAGCAAAACCATGCATAGTTACCCAGCGTGAAGCTCGAACTCCCATGGCACATATTTTTCTTGCAAATGGTGTACCAACATCTAGCCAAACTCCAGTTTCTCCTTCGCTTCTTGTACCTATTATATTATACTCTGCAAGCGTAAGTATAATTGTTTCTTCTAAAAGTCGTAAATATTTATGTATATCGGTAAAGAAATTTTCTAAGTCAAGAATTGGATAACCCACAATTTGTCCTGGACCATGATAAGTAATATCTCCTCCTCTATTTATTTTATAAAAAGTAGCTCCTTTTGCTTCAAGCTGTTTCTCAGAAAGCAATAAATTTGAAATATCACCACTTTTGCCCAATGTGTAAACATGAGGATGTTCCACGAAAAGAAAATGATTTGGTGTTTCAAGATTAGAGTTATTGCGTTTTTCTAACTTTATATCAACTATTTGTTTGAAAAGCTGTTCTTGATAATCCCAAGTTTCTTTATAATCCTTATTACCTAAATCTTGTAACTGAATTTTTTTATTCATCTCTATTCAAATTCCACTTCAAAACTTGCCTTTTCAGGAGTTTCAATATAATCTTTCAATGGATATTCAATGGTAACCGTTTTTCTGTCTTGGCTGTAAAGTGCATTTTCAACTGAAACTTTTTTTACTGGTTTTGGAAATTGATAAACTACTTTAAAGCTTGATTGTGCATAAAACATGTCCATTGATTGTTTTAGTTTCAATTCCTCTGATAATTCTTCTGATTCTTTGCTAACTTCTTGTTTTTCTATTTCCTCTTTCTTTTCTAATTTTGAGAGTATTTTAGAAAATTTCTTTCCATCATAGAAAAACTTTGTCGAAGCACTTTCCTGAACTGAATTTGGCGCCATACCTAATCCGCTTGTTTGTCCGCTTGGAGATAATGTTTTCATTGACTCTACTGGCGACATTACATCTTGCAACTCAGCGACTGAATTAAAATCAGTAAACAATGTGTAGTTCAGAATTCCTTTTTCTTCATTCATCACCATATGAATGCTAAACTTTTCCATCTTTTTGATTTTAGCTTGTTCTTCAGGAGATAGTTTGGCAATACTATCTTGTTTACCTGCAAACAGCTCTTTGAATGTAAAAGTGCTATCGATATCCTTACTAGGTTTTTCCTTCTTATTTTTCTTTTTATTTGATTTCCCTTCTTCTTTAAAAGCGCTTCCCATCATTGACATCATTTTAGTTCCATCAATCTCATAAGAAAATTTTCCCGTTCCGTTATCGTTAACAATCATCTTTTCGGTTATTGAACAACTATAGAGATTAAGAACAACTAATAAAGCAAAAAGAGATTTTAAAATTTTCATCAAAATATTTTTTAAATTTTGTCAAATATACACAATGATTATGGAATAAAATTTTTCTATTTGAAAGTACTGCTAAAAAAACTTAGAAGATCATAATTTATTATTCAAATTTTCGAATTGGCACATTTTCAAATTATATTTATCTTTGCACGCTTAAAATATAATATTATATGCAACTTTCGGAACAAGAAATCATTAGAAGAGAAAAGCTTCAAGCCTTGCGTGAACTAAATATTAATCCTTATCCAGCAGATTTATTTCCTGTGAATGAAACATCAAAGAAGATAAAGGAAAATTTTAGTGAAGGTAAAAAAGTTATTGTTGCTGGCAGATTGATGAGTGTTCGTGACCAAGGAAAAGCTGCTTTTGCTGAGTTACAAGATAGCGAAGGTAGAATTCAGTTGTATTTTAATCGTGACGTAATTTGTCCTGATGAGGATAAAACAAAATATAATCAGGTTTTTAGAAAATTGACCGATTTGGGTGATTTCATAGGTGTAGAAGGTGAATTATTTTTAACTAAAGTAGGTGAGAAATGTATTCGTGTGGATGATTTTACTTTTTTGAGTAAAACCTTGCGTCCGCTTCCGTTACCAAAAACTGATGAAACTGGCAAAGTACATGATGCGTTTAATGATGCTGAATTGCGTTATAGAATGCGTTATGTAGATTTGGTGGTAAATCCGCAGGTGAAAGAAGTTTTTGTTAAAAGAACTAAATTATTCACTGCCATGAGAACTTTCTTTAACAATGCTGGTTATATGGAAGTTGAAACTCCAGTATTGCAATCTATTCCTGGTGGTGCAGCAGCTCGACCTTTTATTACGCATCACAACAGTTTGGACATTCCATTATACATGAGAATTGCTAACGAATTGTATCTGAAAAGATTGATTGTTGGTGGTTTTGACGGAGTTTATGAGTTTTCTAAAAACTTCCGCAACGAAGGAATGGATAGAACACACAATCCTGAATTTACCGCAATGGAAATTTATGTAGCATACAAAGACTACAACTGGATGATGGACATGACTGAAAGATTATTGGAATATTGTGCTATTCAGGTAAATGGAACAACCGAAGCTACTTTTGGCGAACATAAAGTAGATTTTAAAGCTCCTTATGCTCGAGTAACGATGACTGATGCCATCAAACAATTTACAGGTTTTGATATTACTGGAAAAACCGAAGCTGAATTATTTGAAGCAGCAAAATCAATGGGCATTGAAGTCAATGAAACGATGGGTAAAGGAAAGTTGATTGATGAGATTTTTGGTGAAAAATGTGAAGGCAACTTTATTCAGCCAACGTTTATTACCGATTATCCAAAAGAAATGTCGCCTTTGTGTAAATCGCACCGAGATAATCCTGAATTGACTGAACGTTTTGAGCTGATGGTATGTGGAAAAGAAATTGCAAATGCTTATTCAGAATTAAATGATCCAATTGACCAACGCGAACGATTTGTTGCTCAAATGGAATTAGCTGCAAAAGGCGATGATGAAGCCAACGGAATTATTGACGAAGACTTTTTGCGCGCTTTAGAATATGGAATGCCACCAACATCTGGTTTAGGAATTGGAATGGATAGATTAATCATGTTTTTAACCAACAATCAATCCATTCAAGAAGTATTATTCTTCCCACAAATGCGACCAGAGAAAAAAGGACCAGAATTAACAGAGGACGAGAAATTAATTATTGGATTATTAAAATCTGAGAATAATCAAGCTTTAGGAGTATTAAAAGAAAAAACTGGTTTAAGTGGTAAAAAATGGGATGCAGCAATGAAAGGTTTAGCTAAACATGGCATGACCAAAGTAGTTGTGGATGGCGAAAGCAAAACCATTATTTTAGCATAAATCGATAATTTTTTGTTAACAGTTAAACCTTTTAGAAGTTTTCTAATCATATCATAAATTTAAATAATTTGAACATGAAAAAAATAGTTTTAGTATTGCTACTTGCAATCAGTTTTGTGGGTTTCTCACAAGAAAAAAAAGAAATGAAAAAAGAGCGTTTAACAAATGAACAAAGAGCTGAGCTAGAGTCAAAAAAAATGAAACTTGAATTAGACTTAAATGATAAACAAACTGCTGAAGTAAAAAGGCTTTTATTAGAACAACAAAACAAAGGAGATGAAGTTCGCAAAATGATGAAAGCAAAGAAAGAAAGCGGAGTTAAACCTACTCAGGAAGAAATTTTCAAAATGAAAAATGATTTACTTGATAGACAAATTGCTTTCAAAGGAGATATGAAAAAACTTCTTACTCCAGAACAATATGAAAAGTGGGAAGCAAAACGTGAAGCCAAAAAAGAAAAAATGAAAGATCATTTTAAAGAGCGAAAAGGTGATGGTCATAAAAAGCATAAACCTGAATTAATTGAAGAAAATTAAAAATAAATTTTGAGTTGTATTAAAAAAAAAGTAGTTTTGGATAATTAATTCAACTCTAAACTATTAAAAAATGAAAAAAATAATTGCAGTAGTAGCCTTGTTATTTGCTTTCAGCATATCAGCAAATGCTCAAGAAAAGAAAGTTACTGTTAAAGAAGTAGCTGCAAAACAAACATTAACTCCAGAAGCAGCAGGAAAAAATGATGCAAAAGCTTTGGCTGATTTAGTAAAATTAGATGAAAAGGAGTTTCAAATATTTAGTGATTTGTTTCAAACTAAGCATAGAATTTTAGCTGAGCAAGGTCTTTCTCAAGAAAGAAAAACTGAGCTTTCAAGAGTTATCGATGCTAAGATAAGAGCTACATTAAGCGCAGACAGAATGGATGTTCTTGATAAAAATCCAGATTTATTGAAAAAACTAGTAAATTAGTTTACTTATAACTATAAGAAAAGCCCTGAAATTTCAGGGCTTTTTTATTTATAATTCTTTAGCAACTTTGCTAACAGCATTTATAGTAAAATCTAAATCCTCATAGGTTAATGCATCTGTTATGAACCATGTCTCGTAAGCAGAAGGTGCAATGTAAACACCTTCTTTCAGTAAACCGTGAAAGAATTTTTTAAATGTTTCGTTGTCTCCATTTTTTGCTGTTTGAAAATCAACAACTGGATTTTTATCAAAATGTACAGAAATCATAGAACCAACTCTATTGATTGTAAAATCTATTTGATTATCGTTTAAAACCTTATTTAAACCTTTTTCTAAATACGCTGTTTTTTCTTCTAATCTAATAAATATTTCAGTATCCTTGTTTAAAGCTTCAAGCATAGCTTTGCCAGCAGCCATCGCCAAAGGGTTTCCAGAAAGTGTTCCCGCTTGATAAACTGGTCCAATTGGAGCTAGAAAATTCATAATCTCATTTCTAGCAGCAAATGCTCCGACTGGCAAACCACCACCAATAACTTTTCCAAAGCAAACAATATCTGCTTTTATATTAAATAATTCTTGTGCACCACCTTTGGCAAGTCTGAAGCCTGTCATAACTTCATCAAAGATTAATAGAGCGCTATTTTCATCACAAATTTGTCTTAATGAATTTAGAAAACCTTCTTTTGGAGGAATACAACCCATGTTTCCTGCAACTGGCTCAATAATAATTGCTGCTATTTCATTTTTATTGGCTTCGAAAAGTGCTTTAACGTTATCAATATCATTATAATTTGCTAATAAAGTGTCTTTGGCAGTACCTTGTGTTACTCCGGGTGAATTTGGCACACCAAAGGTACTTAATCCACTTCCTGCAGCTATCAAAAATGAGTCTGAATGACCATGATAACAACCAGAAAATTTAATTATTTTGTCTTTTTTAGTATAGCCACGCGCTAACCTAATAGCACTCATACAAGCTTCGGTTCCAGAATTAACAAATCGTATTTTATCAATATTTGGCACCATAGAAACTGCTAATTTTGCAATCTCTGTTTCTAACTCTGTTGGCATACCAAAAGAAGTTCCTTTTTTTGCTTTTTCAATGACAGCATTAACAACTGGTTCAAAAGCATGACCTAATATCATCGGACCCCAAGAATTAATGTAGTCTATTAATCTATTATTATCTTCATCAAAAAGATATGCTCCTTTTGCTTCTTTAACAAATATTGGTGTTCCTCCTACTCCTTTGAAAGCTCTAACTGGCGAATTAACTCCTCCTGGAATAACCTTTTCAGCATCAGCAAAAAGCTGACTACTCCTTTGATATAACATATAATTATTTTATTTGAAAAACTATTTTACAATTATAGTTTGCCCTAATGAAAGCGTATTGTCAACTAAATTATTTTTTCTCTTAATGTCTTCTATTGAAATATTAAATTTTTTTGAAATAGAATACAACGTATCACCTTTTACAACAACATACTTTTCTGAAGCTTCACTGTAAGTTACAGTCTCAGTCTTTGCAACAGGAACAAACTCTTTCCCTAAAACTTCGGCATCAAAACGCTGCAATCCATATCTTTCAATTAACCCTATCAATTTATCTGGGTATTTAGGATCAGTAGCATAACCAGCCGATTTTAGGCCTTTTGCCCAAGATTTATAATCATCTTTTTCTAACTTAAATAAATCGGCATATCTAGGCCTGCTGGTTAAGAAAAAAGAATGATCTCTAAAAGAAAGGCTTGGATCATCATATTTTCTAAAACATTCACCCGTTGTATCATCGTCATGACTAATACTTGGACCAGTCCATTCTTTGTGACATTTTATACCGAAATGATTGTTAGCTTGTACACTCAAAGGACCAGTTCCAGCACCAGATTCTAATATAGCTTGACCAAGTGTAATACTAGCTGGAATACCAGATTTAATCATGTTTTCTTTAGCTACTGATTTATATTTTTCTATATAGGCAAGTACCATCTCTGTGGTTACTTTTACTTTTGTTGTAGCTTCCAAAATAACCGTTTGATTTTCTCTAACAGGACTTGTTTCTTGAGGTTTTTCGTTTGTTTTAGTTATTGAAGGTTTTGATGTTTGAACAGGTGTAACAGGCTTTGATGTTGATGTTGATGTTGATGTTGTTTTTGGATTAGATGCTACTGTTGTTCTAGGCTTTGTATGAACAGTTTTTGTAGTTCTAACAACAGGTTTGTTGACTGTACACGAAGCCAAAAACAGAGCAAAAACCAGTAAAATAAATCGCTTAATCATTAAATTGTATTAAATTATAGTTTTTATTTTTCAAAGCAATATTCATACCATCAATTCCTTGCAAACCTCCTGTATGAATAACCAAAATTTTTTCTTCTTTTTTGAAAAAACCTTTTTTTATATTTTCAAAAACACCAAACATCATTTTTCCTGTATAAACTGGATCCAATGGTATCTTATACTTTGAGTAAAAGTCATTTATAAAAAAAATCAACTCTTCGGAAACTTTTCCATAACCTCCAAAGTCAAATCCTTCGACTAGTTCCCAATTATCTTTGTTTGCAAATTTACGAATATCTTCTGTTAAAAACGAGCCTTTTAAAGCAGGAAATCCCCATACTTTTTGATTACTTGAACTACTATTAATAATCCCAGATATTGTCCCACCAGTTCCTACTGCGCAACAAATGTGATTAAATGTTAAATCATCTTTATTCAATATTTCTTCACAACCTTTTATTGCTAAGCTATTTGTTCCTCCTTCGGGAAGAAGATAAAAATTATTATATCTTTTAGTTAGATTATCTAAAAACTCATTTGTCGTTTTTTTTCTATACTCTTCTCTGGTAACAAATTCAAAATTCATTCCAAATTCTGCTGCTTTTTTTAAAGTTGGATTTTGATCTATTTTTTCTGAGAGCTCTTCTCCTCTAATTATACCAACCGTTTTGAAATTGTTTTCGTGTCCTGCAGCAGCTGTTGCCAAAATATGATTAGAAAATGCACCTCCAAAAGTTATTAATGTATCTCTTTTCAGTTTTTTTGCCTCAATTAAGTTATATTTTAGCTTCCTAAACTTATTACCAGAAACGTAAGGATGAAGCAAATCTTCTCGTTTTATTTTGATTGAAACACCTTCAAAAGTGATTATTTGTTCTACAACATTCATATAAAGCAAAACTATTAACAATTTTGCAAAATAAAAAAAGCAACCGAAGTTGCCTTATTTATTAGAAATTAGAATTTTCTGGTTGATTTTTTGACCATCATCTGTAGTTACCTCTACAAGATACACAGCTTGACTGAGCCTTGATGTTGAAAATTTATAACTCTCTGAAACAGATAGTTTAGTTTCTTTAAATATTTTTTTGCCTGCCAAGTCAAATAGCGAAACAGAATTAACATTTAAGTTATTTGGATTAAGAACTTGTAATTGTTGATTTTTGTTGTCTTGAAAAATCAACAAATCACTTTTTAAATTGTCAATAGTTCCCAAAGCATTTGTCTTAAATGTAATTTCATACTTTGTATTGTTAACGCCTTGTGGCAATGCTATTTGAGTTTCTTGATTTTTTATATCATAGTAAACATTTGTTTCTTTGTCGTGTAAATACACATTTTCAGCTAAGTCAAAGTTTACAAAATTTGCTACTTGAATTCTGTATATAGCTGCTTCAGATGATTTGAAACCTACAGGAAAAGTTTTGTCGATATTAAAATTTGTTGTCGACAAAACATATTGATCATCATTTAGCACCAAATAAGCATCAAAAGGCAAATCAGCTTCATTGTCTGGAGAAAGAGCATCAGCTACATCTACACCATCTGTTGCAGAATCCATAAAACCTAACACAAATTGACGAACTGCTGTGTTATTTAAAGATGCATTAATTCTTATATGAGGTGTAGGAGCTTTACTAATTTGAGTATAATCAATTCCTGCAACATTTGGAATATCTTCGTAGTAACCATATTCAGCCAATCCCGAAGCACTACTATTTCTTTCAAATTGTGAATTATTGACAACTCCTTCTTTTCTAAAAACTCTATGAGTGTTTCTGAATGTTACATTTCCATTTGCAATACCTCTAACCATAAAACCTTGACCAATTGGTGCAAATTTTCTTTCATACATGTTTAATGGAGTACTGAAAAGTGGTCCTTGATTTCCTGCAGCATCATAGGTATAAAATGTAGCTGGAGTATATATATTTGAAGCTCCATTATACACTCCATAACCACCTCTATAAGCGGCAATAAAATGAGAATTCACCGTTTTATCTTGTTCCCAATAAAGTGCATTACCATCACAAACAGCTAAATTATCAGCTAAAAATAATTGCATATCTATGGCACTAGGATATGGATTTCCAGTTAACGTGGTCATACCATTTGCAACGCTTACCGATATATTTCCATCATTTGGTTTTCCTCTAAAATCATATCTTTGAGCACCAGTACCACCAGCATTATTTTGAACACCATCTACGGTAGTTGCATCACTTCCACTAGTTCCTTTCATTGTAAAGCCTTCACCTGCAACAAGGTTTGAAGCAGAACCTACCCAAACCCAATCAGCATAAGTTGCACTTGTGATGTATTTCCAAATCCAATAATTTGAAATCGTCAGTGGACTTGCGCTACCATTAAGACCAGTAGTAATCACAGCTGAGTTACTATTCAAAACATCTTGAGGGCTAAACAACATAGTAATTCCAAAATTTTCATTGCCTACTGCTGCTGAAGCATTCCCAACTGGTGAACACCAATAGTTGTAATCAAAATTATCTGAAGTACCTTCTTGAAAAACAGATAGTTTTCCTAAACCAGTATTGGTTGAACTAGCAGTAGTTCCTTGTAAAAACTGGCCATCTCTTCTCAAATAAATGTTACCATTATTTTGAAGATTTGTATTCTGTTTAGAAAAAACGTATTGATTGCCTATATACATGTAACTATTTGAGCTAACATAAATTTGGCTGTAACTTGTTAAGCCAACTACACTAAACAAGAAAAGTAGATATATTTTTTTCATACAAACTCATTAACAATAACTTACCAAAAATATGAATAAAATTGCAATTAAAAAATTTTAAGCAGTAATCCTTTTAAGTTTTACATTTCAACGATAAAATGTGTATTTCAACTAATTAATGTAGAATTTTAACAATTATTTGACTAAATTTATATCACAACGTGTACCTTCTTATTTTTTTAAGAAAAATGCAGTAAGATTTGTTAATTATGAATGAAAACTACAAAAAACTAAACTCAATTTTATCACTAAAGAAATTTTTATTTATATCTTTTTTCTTTTTGATAAATTACTCCTTTGGTCAAGGAATAAATTGTTCTGCTGCCGAAGTAATTACTATTAATGGCTGTGATCCTGGTGGAACTGCTGCTATAAATAATAACGCACAAGATGCTCCAAATATTGCCACAACGCCAACTTCTACATCTTGTCCCATAGGCACTTTTAGAAGAGAAGGTTGGTACACATTTACTGTTACTGGCGGACCATTGGCTATTAATATTTCTGCTACCAGTACTACAGCAACTTCAAATTTGTATTTGCAACTCATTGCTTCTTCTGACAACACTTGTACAGGAACACTTTCTCAAATTGATTGTGCAAATAATATCATTTCAAATGGTGCGCAAACAGAAAATATATATGTCTCTCTACCTAATGGAACGTATTGGGTAAAAGTTGTAAACGTAGGTGCATCTGGAGGTATGGGATTGTCAAGTTTTTGTATAACTAATCCTCCAGCAAATGATTTATGTAATAATGCAAGCTCATTAACGGTAAACCCCACAACTACATGTACAAGTTCATCAAACGG
>ENA-UOYA01004457-UOYA01004457.1-activated-sludge-metagenome-genome-assembly--contig:-NODE-4457-length-11736-cov-6.429672_pt1 | contig 11736 bp, 10 predicted proteins | sample MGYA00238163_ERZ764804 | MGnify/ENA primary metagenome ERZ764804 (study PRJEB28919, sample SAMN05720223) | activated sludge metagenome | isolation source: Anaerobic digester | place: Hong Kong...
GGCGAGACCGAGAACGTGCTGACGCAGGTCGATGCCGGCCGCCGCCGGATCGACCCGGTCGGGAAACAGGTGGGCGCCGTCGACCATCATGTCGGTCACGGCGGGATGACGGGTGTCGAGGGCTTTGACCGCGAGGCTCATCGGTCGTCTCCTTGCGCGCGTCGCTGGCGGCGCAGGTTTGAGGGCGACAAGAGGCTGCGCCGATAGGGTTAACGAGGTCTTAGGAGGGCTTTGGCCGGCGGAAACCTTGTCGTAGCAAGTCTATGCCACTCTGCGCGGGTTCGCAGAATGTGAGCGCCGACGATGCAGAATTCCTCCCAGGCCCGGTCGCCCGCGCCCGCCGCGCGACGGGTGATCCAGAGCCACTACGAAGAGACGCTCGCCCTGTTCGGGCCCGGCGTCCTCGGGGTCGACTGGCCCGACATGGACGACCTTGAGACGCGCTTCCGGGTGATGCTGAGCGGCGCGCCCGAGCTGGACCGCCCGGTTCGCCTGCTCGATGTCGGCTGCGGCGTGGGCCTGCTGTTCGATCACCTGGCCACCCATGCTCCGGCTGGCGGCTGGACCTACGCCGGTCTGGACATCTCGCCCGCCATGATCGACCAGGCCCGGGCGCGCCATCCGTACGCCCGCTTCATGGTCCGCGACCTGATCGCCGCGCCGCTGCTGGGCGAAAGCTTCGACTACGCGCTGCTGAACGGTGTCTTCACGGTGAAGCGCGACCTGTCCCAGGCCGAGATGGCCGAGTTCGTCCAGGCGTTGCTGCGCGCCGTCTGGACCAATGTCCGCTACGGCTTGGCCTTCAACGTCATGACGGTGCATCTCGACCGCCTGCGCGACGACCTCTTCCACTGGCCCATCGACGAGGCCGTGGCCTTCGCCACCCGCGAGCTCAGCCCGCAGGTCCGCGTCCGCGCCGACTACGGCCTGCAGGAATACACCACCTTCGTCTATCGCGAGCCCAACCGGGCCTAGGCCGTCGCCTGCCGAAGGGCGCCGTCCAGCGCCTCGGCGATGAAGGCGGCCTCCTCGGGCGTCTGGTCGACTGCGAAGGGCAGGCCGATCGTCGCGCCCGCCAGTCGCTCGGTCACGCCCAAGTCGTCGTGCGGCAGGCCGGCGAAGGCCGCGCTTCGGTGGCATCCCTCGCCCCACCAGCGGCGCGTGTCCACGCCCGCCTTGGCCAGGGCGGCCTCGACGGCCGAGGCCGTTCCGTCCGGCGTGCGCACGACGCAGACGCTGGTGACCCAGGCCTCGCCCCAGCCCGGCTGGAATGTCACGTCCTCCAGCCGCCCCGCCGCCAGGCGCAGGTTCATCGCGGCCAGGCCGAACCGCAGTCGGTCGCCGGGCCAGCCGTCCAGGGCGGCGAGCCCCACGGCCGCGGCGTATTCGCTCAGCTTGGCGTTCGTCGCGGGCATGTGCGACTCGCGCGAGCCGGCGAAGCCATAGGTGGTCAACTGGCGCACCCGCTGCGCCAGGGCCGCGTCGGTGGTGGCCAGGAAGCCGCCCTCGCCGACGCCCAGCGCCTTGGTGGCGTGCAGGCTGACCACGTGCGGCAGTTCCGCGTCGTGGGCGCTGTCGAAGGCCGCGGCGGCGTCGACCAGGACGGGGACGCCCGTCTCATCGCGAAAGGCCTTCCAGCCCTCCAGGTCCACCGACCGGCCGAAGGCGGCGACGGGGATTACAGCCCGCACCGGCCCCGGCGCGCGCGTCAGGGCCGCGCGCATCTGGTCAGGCTCCAGCATCCAGCTGTCGTGGTCCACGTCCACGAACCACGGCGTCAGCCCGGCTTCAAGTATGGCGTGGGCGGTGGCGACGAAGGTCCAGGCGGGGGCGGCGCAGAGGCCGCCCGGCTCCAGGTTCATGGCCTTCAGCGTCAGGGTCAGGGCCTGGGTGGCGTTCACCGCCGTGACGATCGTCGCGGCCGGCCCGAAGCGTTCGGCCAGGCGGGCCTCGAACGCGGTCAGGAGGGGCCCGAAGTTCGAATACCAGCGCGCGCCGTCGATCTGGCGCAGATAGGGCAGGATCGCTTCGGCGGACGGCAGGCGCGGGCGCGCGACCAGGATCGGCCCTTCGGTCGACGGGGCGTGGACGCTGCTGTTCGTCGCGGGTCGCAGGGCGCAACCTCCAAGTCGAGCCTGCGGCCACATGACCGCCAACATGGTTAACGAAGCCTTAGATCGCCGGTCACGCGGCGGGGCCATGCCGTGCGACCATCCGTCGCCCGCTCGGGCGCGGGCCCGCAACGTGGTTAACGGCTCGTTTATCCAGGCGCACGATCCTGCCGGCGAGACGAGGATCATCGCATGACAGCCGCCCTTGCCAGCACGCCGCCGGGCGACGCCATCGCCGCGGGTCGCGCCGCGCTCGCGGCGGGCGAGCCGCTGGAAGCCGCGCAGCTGTTTCACGCCTACGCCTCGGCGCATCCGTCGGATCACGAGAGCCGCTATTGGCTCTACAGCGCGCTGGTCGCGGCGGGCGAACGCGATGCGGCGGACCTGACCATGGAGGAGGCGCGCAACCTCCACGCCACCGTGGTCCTGCGGGCGACGAACGCCGACATGGTCGGGTTTCGCGCCGACAAGGCTTACTGCGCCCAGGTCGGCATGCAGCTCTACGCCGCCAAGCTGATGTCCGCCGCCAGCCTGTGTCTGGGGCGCGCGCTGAACTTCGACGCCCTCGATCCGCAGCTGATGATCAGCTACGGGCTGTCGCTACAGCACCAGGGGCGGCTGAAGGAGGCGATCGACGTCTTCACCGCGGCCGCCGATGTGTTCGCCAGTCCCGTCGTTCACGAGTTCCTGCTGCAGCCGATTTTCCAGGTCCACAAGGGCATGGACCGCCTTTCCGAAGAGGCCCGCGCGTGGGGCGATCGCTACGTCGCGCCGCTGACGCCGCCGAACCCGACCTTCGCCAATCCCCGGACGATCGATCGTCCCCTGCGCATCGGCTACATCGGACCCGGCTTCACGCGAAACCAGGTGGCGCAGTTCTTCGTGCCGGTGCTCGAGGCGCATGACCCCGAGGCGGTGAAGGTCCACCTCTACTGCGCCGATCCCGACGCCGAGGTCGGTCTTCCCGCGACCTGCGCCGTCCGCAAGATCGGCGGGGTCGGCAACGAACAGGTCGCGGCGATGATCCGCGAGGACCAGATCGACGTGCTGGTCGATGTCTGGGGCCACTTCGCGGGCAGCCGCCTGCCGGTCTTCGGCTATCGCCCGGCGCCGGTCCAGGTCGCCTGGATCAACTTCGTCCAGAGCACCGGCCTGACCTGCATGGACTACGTGCTGCACTGCGACGGCATGGACGTGCCCGGCACCGAAGCCTACTTCACCGAGAAGATCTGGAGCCTCGGCGAGCTGATGAGCCCCAGCCGCCCGGCGGCCCAGCGGCCGGACCCGACCCCGACGCCGGCCCTGCGGAACGGCTATGTCACCTTCGGCTCGTTCAACAACCCGGCCAAGCTGGACGAGATGACCGTCGCGGCCTGGGCGCTGATCCTTCGCGCGCGGCCCGCCGACAAGCTGGTCCTGAAGTACGGCTTCTTCATCGATCCGGTGCTCCAGCGGGCGACCCGGGCGCGTTTCGCCGCCTATGGCGCGCAGCCGGAGCAGTTGGAATTCCGTGGCCACAGCAACGGTCCGGACTATCTGCGCGAGTTCCAGGACATCGACCTGGCGCTGGACCCCTCGCCGTGCATCGGCGGGACCACGACCCACGACGCCATGGCCAACGGCGTGCCGGTGCTGGCCAATATGGGCGACAACTTCTATGCGCGCGCCGCCGCCTGCACGGTCGCGCCGCTCGGCATCCCCGAGCTGATCGCTCAGGACTGGGACGACTATGTCGAGCGGGCCCTGGCGCTGACCGCCGACTTCGAGGCGCTCGACCGGCTCCGCGCGCGGATCCGCCCCGCCTTCGACGCCTCGTCCTATCGCGACGAGGCGGGCTTCACCCGCATCCTCGAGGACGCCTTCCGCCAGATGGTCGCGCGCTGGATCGAAACCTCGGCCTGACGCCGCTAGGCGAGGTCGAGCTTGCGTCCCGACGTGAAGAAGCCCTCCCGCGCCAGCAGTTTCAGGCCGTTCCAGTAGCCGTTCTCGACATGGCGCCGCCGTCCGCTGCGCCCCACCGCGTCATACACCTGGCGCAGGCTGTAGTAGGGGATGGACGGGAAGTAGTGGTGCTCCACGTGGAAGTTCATGCCCGCGTAGAAGAACTCCGTCACCGGATCGACGACGAGCGTCCTCGACGAGACTTCGTAGGCGTTCGGAGGATCTCCCGCCGACAGGTTGAAATGCTGCAGGGCGGCCAGGGTGCGGTTCGGGAAGGTGACGCAGAACGGGGCTAGGGACAGGGCCAGCGCCAGGAAGGGCGAGCCGAACCATAGGCAGGTTCCGACGAGCAGCGCCTGGCCGAGCAGGACAGCCCGCGCGCCGTCCCTCAGTCGGGCGCGCTCCGGGCCGCCCGGGGGGAATACGGCGGACATGCGGCCTGGCGGCACGATCCCGATCGCGTTGAGCGCAAGGATCCGCAGCCGTCGCCAGAACGCGCCCAGGTCCACGGTGAGCAGCGCCAGGGTCCCTAGCGGCGAGAGCCGCGCCTGCGGGTCCGCCTCCAGGTCGTCGGCGCCGAGCGTGCTTCTGTGATGCAGCGGGTGCGTGACCTCGAAATAGCCGAAGTTGCTCCAGGTCAGGATCGAGAACAGCCGGAACAGGGCGACGTTCAGCCACCGCGCCGAGAACACCGACCGATGAAAGAGCTCATGCCCGATCCCGGCCCAGCCCAGGAAGGACCAGGCCATGAAGTGCGGAATCAGGAGCAGGGCCGCCGCCCAGACGTGACCGCCGGAAAAGAGCCGCCAGCTCAGCGTCAGCAGGCCGACGTGCAGGCCCAGCCTGAGCAGCATCTGCAGACCCGCCAGTCCGTCGCGCTTCTTCAGGAGCCGACGATAGTCGTCCCGTTCGAGAATCCTGCCGTCGACAGGATCGGTATCGGCAAGGTCCGTCATTCGAGGTCGCAGCCCATGGTCGGTTCGCGGCGGCGCGCCTAGACGCCGATCTTCAGGAAGTCGCGTCCGGCCTGTCCCACGAACAGAATCGCCAGCATGGTGTTCTGCACCCAGACGACCACCTCGCGCTGGGCCAGGTCGTTGACGAAAGTCGTGACGTCGCTGTGGATGGTCGAGGCGAAGTCGTGCCAGACGATCACCCCGCTGTCGCCGATCATCCTCCTGGCGTTGGCGGTGTCGATCGTCACGGTCTCGGTGTCGTGCCCGCCGTCGACGAACACCAGGTCGACCGCCCCCGCCAGGCCATGGGCCGCCGGGTCGAACCGCCGGCTGTCCTGCCGCATCAGGTGAAGGCGCGCCTTGTCCGTCGGCGACAGGGCCGTCGTGTAGCGCGGCCCGAGCGCGCCCTGCGCGCCGCGCAGGTATTCGTCGTTGGTGTCGCCGTCGCGGCGCAGCTCGTCGTCGCCATAGGCCTCCGGCGGCCGTTCGCCGACGTGCCCTTCGCCCAGGTCGAGGGAATGGACGTCGCAGTCGTCCGGCGAATTCTCCACGAGCAGCGCCGACGAATAGCCGAGGAACGTCCCGAACTCGAAGATCCTGCGCGGCCGGACCAGCTTGACCAGCGACACCAGGATCGCGGCTTCCAGCAGCGTGACGCTGCCGATGCCGCTCGACGGCACGTTGATCTTCATCGACACGGGCCGGGGATCGCTGGCCTCGATCTTCATGAAGACCACCTTGGGCTTCACCTGGATCAGCCCGTTGGCGCGGCCTTCCACCAGCGCCAGGAGCTCCCCCGGCGTCGTGGCCGGATCGGGCGATGTCGGGGACGGCTCAGTCTTCATGCGAACTCCGATCGGGCGGCCATGCGCCGCGCGCCGCGGGCGCGCCGCCAAGGGTTTTCAGACAAGGAACATCACCGTTTCAGACCAGCCCTGCGTGTAGTGGCGCAGGTGCAGGCGGTAGTCGGGGTGGATGGCGCGGGCGAAGGCCGCGACCGTGCGAAAGTCCGCGGCCTGGTGATAGACGGCGATGGCCAGCTTCGGCCGGTCCTCCCGGATGCGCCGCCGGCCCCCGGCGAGCGCCTTCATCTCCCACCCTTCCAGGTCCATCTTGATGAAGCTCACCGGCTCGTCGAGGGCCTGGTCGAGGGTGGTCACCTGCACCTCTTCGCCCGAACCCGAGGTGGCGGCCGAGGCCGATCCCGCCTCGGCGTCGAAGCGCATGACGCCGACCTCGTCGGACAGCGCCTCGGTCCGGAAGGCGATGTCGCGCAGTCCCGCGAGCCGCATCCGCGCCGCCTGCATGTTTCGCTGCGAGGGCTCGAACAGGAAGACCTTCCGATAGTCGGGGCAGCGGCGGCAGAACTCCTGCGTCGTGTCGCCGTCGAATCCCCCGGCGTCGACGAAGACCTCGGACCGCAGATCGAGGAACGGCTCGAAATACTGTTCCTGCACGCGCACGGCGTAGGCGCCCATGAAGCGCGGGTCCGCCGTCAGGCGGTAGCGTACGACGTCCAGCAGGGTCCGCCGGGACTCCTCGTCCTGCATGCCGCCGAACAGCTCGACCCACTCGTCCTGGTGCAGCCGCCAGTCCTCGCGCTGCTGGCTGACGAACGCCGGCCAGGGGATCGCGCCGTCGGCGGCGTGGATCAGGTCGCAGAGCGGGACGATCGAGACGATGCCGGCGGCGGTCAGCCGCTGCGCCACCGCCACGGGACTGATGGAGGTCGAGCAATTGACGACCACGGCGTCGGCGGCGAGCCGGTTCGCGGCGACGGCCGGCAGGCCGTTCCAGGTCGATCCCGCCGCCGCGAAGTCGTCCACCAGGCCGTCGATGCGAAACCGGCCGACAAGGCTCAGGCTCTCGGCGTTGCGGCCCACCACGTAGCAGGGCCGGCCCGACGATCCGGCGAGCAGGTCGCGGGCCAGCGACAGGTCGGCGGGCCGCGCGGCGAGCGCGTCGTTCACCGAGGTCCTGAAATCCTCCGGGGTCTTGGGCGTCGCCATCGGTCTAGTCCAGCACCGTGTAGAGCTCGCCGCGCAGCGTCGTGCGCATCAGCTCGTCGAGCTCCGCCGGCCCGTCCGCCCGGGCGAAGAGCAGGCCGATGCGTCCGAAGGGGCTGGGCCCGATGCGCTCGCCCGCCGTCGCCAGAGACACGAACTTCTCGATGGCGACCGGGCGATGAAACTGCAGCGCGCCATAGATCGTCTCCTCGCGCAGCGAGATGGTGTGCCGCATGATGGCGTTCCGCCGCCCCGCGGCGCCCTCGAACGGCCGGTCGATGAAGGGGCGGGCGTAGTTTTCCGCATAGCTGAACCCGGTCGAGAGCTCGATCAGCAGGCTGTACAGGTCGCCCGGGCAGCGCCGGGTGATCTCGACGATCCAGAACCGCTCGCCGTTGGAAATGAACTGGGTGTGGATCAGGCCGGAGCGCAGGTTCAGGTCGTCGGCGATCTGTTCGATCGCGGCGCGCACCCGGCCGAGCATCTCCGGGTCGAAGTCGAAGACCACGCAGCTCGTGTCCACCGTGAACGGGTTGATGGACCCGTGCTCCTCCACGATGAAATCCGCCACGACGCCGTGCGCGCCGAGGAAGGCGGTATGGCTGTAGAGCTGGCCCTCGACGAACTCCTCGATGATGCAGGCGCCGGACGACGAGTAGTCCTTCGCCAGGGAGGTCGCCGCCGCGATCTGTTCGCGTGTCGGCGCCTTCAGGGCGGTGACGCCGCGGCCGCTATAGGCGTCGACGGGCTTGACGATGACCGGACGGCCGTCCGCCTGGGCCTCGTCCAGTTCGCGCGGGGCCGGCAGATCGCGTTGCGCGGCGTAGCGGCGGAATTCGCGCTTGTTCGTCAGAACGCGGTAGGCCTCGACCGGATCGACGCCCGGAAACGCGCGACGGGCGCTGATCTCCGCGCAGGTCTGGTAGGACAGGTCGTTGCAGCCCGGAACGATGAACCGCGCGCCCAACCGCTCCACGAGCGCCAGGGTCGCCTCGACGTCGGAATAGTCCAGGTTGATGTAGTTCCCCGTCGCCTTGGCGAGGAAGTCGCCCGGATTGCGGCCCACGACATGCACCTCGAAGCCGGCGCCGGTCAGATACCGATGGATGGGCGCCGAGGCGACGTTGGTGTCGAGGAGGAGAACTTTATCCATGGTCGGACGGGCTCTTGCGGAGGGGGTTCGGCCGACGAGAGGCGTTCATGCGCGCGGCTCGCGGGGTCGATCGACGGTTCCTGTGTCAGCGGGCGTTTCGGGCCTCCAGGCCGTCAGGCGTCGAGCTCGATCAAGGTTCTGGCTGCGGCGGATCGGCGGATCGCCTCGGCGACCTTGAGGTTCTGCATGCCGTCGAAGGCGGTCACGACCGGCTCGGCGAGGCCCAGGATCACATCCAGGAAATTGTCGAGCTGCCGCTGCAGCGGGTCGGTCCGGACCACGGGGATAACCTCCTCGGCCATCGGCGTGTGCCACGACGGCGCCTGCGGCGCCGGGTGGTGCTTCAGGCGCATGCTGGGAAAGGCCAGCGTGCCGCGGGTGCCCATGATGTTGTAGCAGTCCTCGTCGGGATAGGTCGGATAGACGGGGTTCTCCCGCGACGTCTGCTCCCAGCTCCGCGGCGAGGCGGCCGCGTCGGACAGCACGAAGGTCCCGAGCGCCCCGCTTCGGAAGGCCAGGTTGATCACGACGGTGTCTTCCACCGGGAAGCCGCGGATGTGGTTGGAGGCGATCGCCTGGATCGCCGAGATTTCCCCGCAGAGCGTCCTCATGATCCCGATCTCATGAATGAGGTTGATCAGGATCGGGCCGCCGCCCTCTTCGCGCCGCCAGGGGCCGGCGTCGAAATATTCCGGCGGCTTGTGGAACACGGCGCCGCCCTGGACGGCGACCAGCGCGCCCAGCTTGCCGTCCTCGATGACGGCCTTGGCCGCCGCCATCAGGGGGCTGTGCGCCCGGTGGTGGCCGACGATCACCTTGGCGCTCCGGCGCGAGGCCAGCTCGACCAGGCGCTCGGCGTCGCCGTAGGACGCCGTGATCGGCTTCTCGATCAGGACCGGGATGTCGCGCTCGATGCACAGGCGCGCCTGCTCGAAGTGAAACTCGTTGGGCGAGGAGATGATCACCCCGGACGGCGCGGTGCTGCGAAGGCAGTCCTCCAGGTCGTGGAACAGAGGTACGTCCAGCCGTTCGCCGATGTCGTTCCTGACTTCCCGCTCGGGCGTGACGACGCCGGCCAGATCGCAGCGGGCGTTCTGCAGGATCAGCTCGATGTGCTTCATGCCCATCAAGCCCGGGCCGACCACGACGAGCCTTTGGCGGGTCATTCGAAGCGCTCGACCGTGCGGATCAGTCGCGCGGCCCGCGGCGCGATCGGAAGCGGCGGGCCGACACCGGAGCGGCCCTCGACATCTGTGCGGCTCAGATCGCTTTGCGCCATGGTCGCGCTCCCAGGATGGGGTTGAGATGCGCCCATCATGGTTAATGCCGGCTTACTCCCGGCCCCGGGGCGCCGTTGGGCCGCGCCCCGTCGATTTCGGTAGGGGATTGCGCAAACGCGGCTACCTTCGCCTTCATCATGTGCGTGCGTGATTTGCAGACGGGCTGCGCGGGTGGATGAGCGAGATGACTGCGACTTTGGTGTTTCCGGTGTCGACCCCGGACGGCCGCGCCTATCTCAAGCAGGCCCTGGAGCGGGGCGACCGCGTCGTCGGCGCCTCCTGCGACCTTAGCGACCCGACCGGCGGGGTCGCGCCGTGGGCGAAGCTGCCCCTCGTCCACGAGCCGGGGTTCCTCGAAGCGTTCCTCGACCTCGTGAAGACGCACGGCGTCACCCGCATCCATGCCTCCGCCCACATGGTGCACGCGGCGCTCACCCAGATCCTGCGCGAGCACGACCTGCCGGATCTTCGCATCATCAATCGCTCCGCGCTTGAGCAGGAGTTCCTGCGCTGGGACGACATCTTCGCGCGCGCCGAACAGTGGCGTGACCTGATCGCCCGGCTTGCGCCCGCTTGCGCGCCCCCGGACCTGTCGTTCCTCGCCGGCGTCATCCGGCTCGCCTTCGACCTCTTCGGCGAATCCTACGACGACAAGCTCGCGGCGATGCTCGCCTGCCTGCTCACCGCTCCGGACGGCGACATCGTGGAGATCGGGGCGCTGTTCGGGCGTTCGGCGAGCGTGCTGCTGTCGGGGCGGACGCTCGGCCCGGCGTCGCGTCGCCTGTTCGTCTTCGATCCCTGGTCGTCGGACGCGGGCGCCCAGAAGGACCTGCCGGAGGCCATGCAGGCCTATACGCGGTCGGCGGGCCTCGAGCGCGTCGCCCACGCCTTCGAGGCGACGTTTGCGGCCATCGCGCCCGAAGGCGCCATGACCGCCTACCGCACGCCCTCCGCTTCGGGTTCCGCCATCTATCGCGGCGACGTCGACGGCGAGGCGGTGCGGCTGCTGAAGGGCAGGGCCGCGCTCCGGCCCAGCGGGCGCATCGCGCTCCTGCACATCGACGGCAATCACGACGGCCCCTGCGTCGCCGAGGATGTCGCCCTCTGGTCGCCGCTCGTCGCGCCGGGCGGATGGGTGGCGATCGACGACTATTGCTGGCGCTACGGCGACGGGCCGAAGCGCGCGGGCGACGCCTTGCTCGAGCAGTGGGGCGACCACGTGGCCCAGGCCTATGTCGCGGGCGACTGCCTTTTCATCCAACGGTCCGCGGGCGCCTGATCCGTCTGCAGACATCGAGGTTCCGACCATGTCCCAGACCCTGCCGCTCCAAGGAACACCCTGGCCGGAACTGGCGGCCCGCATGGACGCCCTCGCGGCTCACGACGTGAAGTGGCGAGAGGGCCGCGCGGCGGTCTACGTGTTCAACGCCGGGCCGGATGTCGAGCAGGTCCAGAAGGAGGCCTACCTCCGCTTCATGTCCGAGAACGGCCTGGGGCCGGCGGCCTTCCCCAGCCTGAAGCAGATGGAGGCCGAGGTCGTGGGCTATGGCCTCGGCCTGCTGAACGGCCCGGCGGGGTCGGTCGGGAACATGACCTCCGGCGGCACCGATTCCATCCAGATGGCGGTCAAGGCCGCGCGCGACCACGCCCGCAAGGTCCGCGGCGTCACGGGCCCCCTCAACATCGTCCTGCCGCGTTCGGCCCATCCGGCCTTCGACAAGGCCTGCGCGGTCATGGAGGTCGAGGTTCGCCGCACCCCGCTCAAGGCCTGGCTCGCCGACCCCGAGGCCATGGATGCGGCGGCCGACGGGGCCACCATCATGATCGTCGGGTCCGCCCCCTGCTTCCCTTATGGGCTGATCGACCCCATCGCCCGCCTGGGCGAGCTCGCCGAGTCGCGGGGCCTTTGGCTGCACGTCGATGCGTGCGTCGGCGGCTACATGGCGCCCTTCGTGCGGATGAACGGCGCCGACATCCCGCCCTTCGACTTCTCCGTGCCCGGCGTCTCGTCCATGTCGGCCGACCTCCACAAGTACGGCTATTGCGCCAAGGGCGCCTCGACGGTGTTCTTCCGCAGCGAGTCGCTCCGTGAACGGATGATCTTCGATTTCGATGTCTGGCCGGCGGGCCGCATGGTCACCCCGACCCTCGCCGGCACCCGTCCCGGCGGCGCCATCGCCTCGGCTTGGGCGGTGATGAACTACCTGGGGGTCGAGGGCTATCGCGCCCGCCACGCCCTGGCGACCGGCGCGCGGGCGAAGATCGAGTCCGGCGTCAAGGACCAGGGCT
>ENA-UOYA01004460-UOYA01004460.1-activated-sludge-metagenome-genome-assembly--contig:-NODE-4460-length-11729-cov-4.992890_pt1 | contig 11729 bp, 7 predicted proteins | sample MGYA00238163_ERZ764804 | MGnify/ENA primary metagenome ERZ764804 (study PRJEB28919, sample SAMN05720223) | activated sludge metagenome | isolation source: Anaerobic digester | place: Hong Kong...
AGCGCAGGCGGGGAGATGAGCGAGCTTGAGTTGAGGGAGGTTTATGATGGGTTTTGATCAGTAAAGCCGATTATTTTTGCAAATCAAAAAAATACATGAGACAGAGCAATCCGGAGAATTCGCATGTTGCGAATGTCTAAAATATATTTTAAAACACCTGATATGTCAAAGAAAAAAATTATTGCTGTCATATTATCTTGTTTATCTTAGTTATAGGAGGCAAAAAGAAACTGCGCCACCGTGAAGATGGCGCAGTTTCTTTATTGGGGACTGTTTACCGCCTTTAAACATGCCTTTTATTAAAAGGCACAAGGTGGCAAATATCACAGAATTAAAATGAAAAGGTTTAAAAAAATTCATCTCCACAGTGGCATTTTTCTGCGCCATATCCATGATGACACAGTTTTTATTTATCGCAAATGCGGAAGAACCATCATTAAAAGGTATGGAAAATCCGATCGCTGAAAATAAAACGGTTGCTGAAAAATAAAACAATTGATGAGAATGAAAACAGCCGACGGCCTGGACATATCGGTTCCTATACCTGATACAGCAGAAGTTTTAGCAAATATTGAAAAACGGCGCATCTCTTAATCCGGAGCCTTATGAATATCTGTCCATATCTGAGGAGAAACATGGGATGTTTGAAAAGCATTAGGCATAGATATATTCCTATCAAAACAAAAAACAAGAAGGACTTATATCACGAGACGAATTGCTACGTGGCTATCAGTTCTAAAATGATAAAATACAGTTCAAAAAGGTTAAATACAATCAAAAAAATATTGATTATAATTAACATACAATTATTGGAGGTTTTACTTGATTATTTACAAATACTGTGAAATTGAGATTATCCGTATATAAGATGCAGATACGTTTTTTATATCAATACATGTTAAGACAGAATTATCCTGCTTCAATGCATGAATCTCGCCTTCATATCCACGTCTTCCATGGGATGTAAATATTAGAATAGGAGGGATTATTAATGAAGCATACCTTGTCAAAAGCTCTGTCTGTGATATTATGCATCGGGATGTTTTCTTCCGCTTTTCCCAATATAGTTAAGGCGCAAACTATTATCCAGAATGGAGATTTCGAAATTGGTACTCTTTCCGGGTGGACCGTATCGGGCTCCTCCGCATTGAATCCGGTTGACAATATGGATTGCATCCAAGATGGCAATTATTTTCTGGCAACGGGTAATCCTATCGACCGTTGGACGATATCCGGTGGGGCTTTGCGCTTGAATCAGATGGCTGAAGTAGGCGACCAATTGGTGGTCAATTGTACGCCTCTGGGCACCGCTGATATGACGTGTAAAGTGGATATCACTATCCAGGAGGGAACCACGGCGGGAATCCGTGTCCGCTCAGACAATGAGAATGTCTACTCATATGGCGTCAATCTGTATCTCGGCGGTCAAGCAGCCTTAGTAAAGTTCCCGTATACAAGTGCGGCGAATATTTTGGGCGTATATCCGGTAAACATTGCTGCCAATGTGCCCTATCATCTCACAATACACAGTTTTAGCGTAAGCGACAATGTCCGCATCGTCGCTTATATCGACGGGCAGCTCTTGTTCGATTATACGGATGTCAACAATAACCAGAGTGATCCTTATTATTATCAACCGGATGGCCAACATGTGGGCGTGACCGCCAATACCAGCCGAGCGACATTTGATAATCTGGTTGTCCGACGATTCAGCGACCAAGAACTTCTCTTCTCAGACGATTTTTCGTCGGATACGTTGGATAATTACATAATCTACAGGCCAAATTATCCCGTAATTGATGATACGTGGACAGGAATGGTTACGTCTGAATCCTTTATGTTGGATAAACCATATTTGTTGTATAAGATTGCCGGTAAACAGGATCTACAAAACAACTATCTCGCTCTCGTGCGGGATTCAGATGGCGCTGTGCTGTTCAAAGATACGGGAGAAAACACCGATAATTTGATTACCAAGTCTTGGGATGTGTCTGCGTATATGGGCACTTACTGCCATCTGGTAATCGTCGATAACAGCGCGCACATGGGAGCTCATACTCTGATCGATAGCTTTCGCTTGGCTAGCGCACTTCCCATGGAATTGGACGTCAGCATCCTGGAATCACAGATTGGCTATCATCCCAACACTGTTAAGCATGTTTACTTGCGCAGTGCGACTGATACTCCTGCCAACAATCCCACGGGGAAAACGTTTTATGTAAAAAATACGGCAAACGACATTGTTTATACAGGAATCGTGGAATATTGGGGCTCGTATTGGGGGAGTTATTGGTGGGTATTGGATTTTACTGATTTTAATCAGAGCGGCGACGGATATTACGTTACTATTCCGGATGCAGCAGGGGATTTAAGTTCGTCCGCTTTCTCCATAGCGGACAAAGTCCTGTCGGAGGATCACCTCGTCACGGTGGCGCTGGATCAGTTGGACGCCCGGATTAGCGAGGGGTTTATGGGGTGGAGGGATTGCTCCAGTTATATACGTGAAATCACTTCTATGATCGTGGTTACACATGGACTAATTGATATGTATGAAAATGCATCGGATGGTTTGACGTCGGAAACATTAGACCGGTTGATCACCGCCATCAATCGGGGGGCACAATACATAGTCGCATGCCAGCGAGAGGACGGACGGTTTCATCACGATTTGTATATCAACACTTGGGGTGGCAACGAACTGATCCTGTGGCATGACGCAGCCTATGCTATCACGGCGCTTGTACGCGCGTATGAGGTGACGGGTAATACCGATTATCTGGCTTCGGCAATCAAAGCATACGACATGTGCGTCGACCGGCCATATCATCTTGATTCGGAAATAGACTATCACGGAGACGGCAACGGGTACATTTATGCCGAAGCGGCGGCGAGAATTGAATATTTCATCACAGATGCGAACTGGACACTCACATCAAATTTACGGACAAAAGAGCGCATGACCTTTATGTGGGGCTGTACGCTATTATATGGAGCTACTGCTGATTCAAAATACCTGGAAACGGCCATTGAAATGTCCGATGCTATTTCCGACCGCCAGTTCATGGACTATACCAATTCTCTCGATGGAGCGTTTGGTAACTTCTATGAGTTTGACAATACGGACCAAGCGTTTGTCAAGGAATGGACTCAAGCGTATGGTATTTTCATGGGCTATACCGAGTCGACTAACCTGAAAGGGATTATGGATCTTATCAAATACTGCCCTAATGATCCCCGTGTTGCCCGATGGTACAATATGGTGATAACCTATGCGGAGAATTATCTTGTAAAGGCGGCCGATATGAATCCTTTGGGGATTCAGCCAATTGCCGCTTATAATTATTTGAACGACCCGGATTATCGGGGCGTACGGTTTTTCCAATCCATCGCCCATGGCGCGACCTCGTTTTACGGGATGATTGCGAAAAACATATTGGAAATCGGCGACTTTTTACAGGATGTCTCGTACCAAAATCTGGCCGAAAGCAACGTGCAAATGGTCGCTGGCCTGAATCCTGGCATACCTAATGCCTATAATGAAACAAAATGGGAAGCCAAATCGTTAATAAAAAACGTAGGCGTCAGTTCATTCAACGGCTTCGGTGGTTTAATGGAAGCGCCCGACGGCAGTGTTGTCAACGGTTTCAGCGCGGCTTTCCAGTTCCAGCAGATCAGTATTGCTCAATTACCGGATGCGCCTAAGGGCATTATGAACACCAATGGCCAGTTGCAGTTTAACGAAGACTTTATTCAACACAGCCACGGATATGTAAGCGGGATGACAAAACTGGAGGCCGCCTTCACGCTTCAGGTCAATACCACGTACAATGGCACACCCGTAGCGGCGAATATCTTGATTAACCTGCCTCAGACGACTGTATATACCACTGATTCTAACGGTTCGCTGACCGTCATGTTGCCTACCGGAATAGCCGGTAGTGTCACAGTCAGCTATAACAATTACAGCATGACGAGACCGTTGGATACGATTGCCGGAGGAAAGCTGGAATTGAACGTGGATTTCTCATCGCTTATCGGCATCGAGTTAACCACGCCTCACGTCATTTGTACGGGAGAAATTGAGCAGGGAATTCTGGCGGTCACCAATTATGGCGGTGAAGCCTGTACGGTGGACGTTAAACTGCTTGCTGACGGAGCCACAATTCCTGACTTCCTACAGTCGGTTACGGTCTATGCCGGTCAAAGCGAGTACATTCCCTTTGAGATGAAGCCCATTGACAAAAATATGCCGTACTTGGTTTATGCCCGGGCATACAACGACTGCATGTCTGTCTCGACCTACGCGAGGGGACTGGTAGATAACGGCGATATAGGCAATATGATTTTCAAGGAGTATTTTACAGACGGCGACATGAGCAATTGGTGGACAGCTGGGGGAAGCTGGCAGGTGCAGGATGATGCCGTTGTCGCGAACACAACTAATTATATCACCGGCCAGGCCATCCGAAGCGAAGCCATCGGCACCGATGTTATATACGAAGGCAAGCTGACGCTCGTCTCTGGTAGCGCTGTAGGTCTAAGCTTCCGCATCAAAGATGACTTGACGGCCGGATATGACGTCATCATCGATAAAGATAGCAACGTCATTAAGCTGTGTACTCGCCCGTATTCCGAGCTCGGACTTCACTTTTTTACTGTGGAATATAACCGAGCCTACACGGTCAGAATAGTGGCCGCCGGCAGTCTTATTAGTGTATATCTCGATGATGTTCTAGTAATTGAAGTGAATGACGAGCGGTTCGGACTGTTTGGCTTCAATTCTACAGGCACGTTCGACAACCTCAAAGCGGTCAATATCAGCGAACCGGAACCATTAGCGCCCGTTGAAGGCACCCTGATAAACGAAGGCTTTAACAACACCAGCGCCATGCGGTACTGGTCAATCGATGGTGGGACTTGGCAGGTACAAAACGGTGCTATTTCCACAAGCACCACCAACTATATTACCGGCAAGGCCATTTATACAGGGGCCGTGGCCGCTGACTTTCAGCTCGAAGCCGAGATGACACTTACCTCCGGCAGCGCCGTGGGGCTGAGCTTTCGGATCAGCAACGATACCGGATACGACCTCATCATGGATCGTGACAACAATGTGTTCAAGCTGTGTACACGCCCGTATTCTGAGTTGGCGCTCTGCTACCTGCCAGTGAAATACAACAAAACCTATACCGTCCGTGTGGAAGCCGTAGGCGACTTTATCAAGGTGTATCTTGACGGCGACCTGATGATTGAGGTGACGGACAGCACGTATGACAAAGGTCAGTTCGGATTATTTGCTGCTAACTCCACGGGCACGTTCGACAACGTCAGGGCAGACAACCTCGGCGTTTTGCTTCCTTTACTCTCAATGCCCTGCATTGCCTTGCCAGAGCATATAGTGTTATGAAGAACTTTGACAAGAAAGAAGCTAATACTTACAAAAAGGCCTTTGAGCTGACGTATAAGATGATGGAATTGCGTCCGTATTACCTGGAATCGGAATTTGCGTTGGAAACGCCGGCCGGACACGCATATGTCACCCAGGCCGCTAAAATTCGCTACAACATCACCGGCAACTGGGAATTCCCGACCTCCTTGCGTACTCGGGATCGAATGATGTGGATGAAGGCCTGTACGATTATGTACAAAGCGACAGGCGAAAAGAAGTACATGAAAAAGGCTAAAGAACTTGCGGCACAGATAGCTGATCGGCAATATACCGATAAGGTAAATGCCATCGACGGCTGTTACGGCATGTTTAAGGAATTTGACAATTGCGAAACGGCGTTCATGGTGGAGTTCCTTCAAAGCTTTGGACAAAACATTGGCGCCATTCAGCCCACTGATCTCGAACCTTTTATTGATCTCATCGAATATGACCCGGACGACCCCGATGCTGATCGCTGGAGAACGGTCATCCAGACCTTCGTAGACGGTTTCATAAAAAATTCTTCTAAGCTAACGCCGCTCGGCATCTATCCTGTGTGTGCCTACCCCGGTGAGGGGGTCAAATTCTTTCAGTCCATCCCGCATGGTGCCACGGTTATGTACGGATTAAGCGCACGCAATATGGCAATTTTGGGAAAATATCTAAACGACACCACCCTGCGCGATCTAGCCCAGCGCAATCTGCAATTCGTCATCGGCCTTAATCCCGGTTTTCCCAACCAATATAAAGAAACCAAATGGCAAATTTATATTTTATTATCTAATGACGCATTTTGGTTTTAAGAAGAATTTCAATGATGGGCAGCTCGACATATTTCCTCATATATTTTTTAATTGCGACATCATTCGCAAATAAAAAAACACTGCCCACCTTTATGAAAGACGGTGGACAGTATTTTCTATGAAATGAAATTTGATTCCGTATTAAATTATGGCATGTAGAAATCTTAAATAATCCAATCATTTGAAATTTCTCCTATTGCTTATTCCGAAAACTGTCATTATTTTATTTCATTTTACAATACAAATAGTAATATGTCAATAAATGGAAGTAGAAAAAATATAACCCATCATGTTGTTGAGCATAATGGGTTAATAACTGATTTTGGGAAAAATAGTCGATGTTCATCGTTACTATATGCTTGCCTTAATGTCATCAATGATGTCTCCATGTAACTTTTTTATATAATAGTACTCGTCACCGTTCAACTCAAACGCAACTCACTGTCTAAGAAGCTGATGATTTTTGACACTTATCAATGGCTTTTTGCAAATTTATGATAGCGCGCAAAAGGGTTGACAAGATTTTTTAATTACAAAAAATAGACAGAGATATAAATGCTATGACGATTGGAAAGCTTTAAAAACCGGATAACATGGGCAAAAATACATCTTTCAACAAACAACTAGCTACATTTCATAGTTGCGAAAACGGTATGCTTATGATACAATTCTTTTGGGTAACATCCCGGGTGAGTAAAAACACTTAAAAACGGAAGGCAGTTTGCAATGCGAAGAAAGAACGATAAAATTACCCAGCAGGATATCGCGGATGCTCTCGGTATATCTCGGAACACGGTTTCCAAGGCAATAAACGGCACTGGATGCATCAGCGATAAAACAAAAACGATGGTATTGCAAAAAGCGAAGGAACTTTCCTATCAGATAGACAAGGTGCGCGTTGCTCCGTCAAAAGAATTGGAGGTAAAAAACATTCTGTTGCTTGCTCACCAAAACAGTATAAAGAACCCTTTTTGGACACGCATGGCGAGCGGGATAGACCGAGTGACGAGTAGGAACGGTTGTAATCTGGTGCTAAATATTGTCGAGGCACAGGAGGAAAGAGCAGAGTCCGCACTGGAGATATTTACGCGGAGCCAGCCTGCCGGCGTTATTATACAAGGCCCGTTTTCCGATGTTTTCATGTACGCCTTGCACCGAACTGGCGTCCCAATGGTTGCTATGGACATTTCCCCGAGATTCGCATTCCCGAATATGATATGCGATGTGGTTATGGGACACAATGCGGAGGCGGTGGAAATAATTACGTCACGTTTACTAGATCAGGGCCATTCGAGAATTGGTTTTGTGGGCGATATCGAATATGCTCTAGGCTATATGGAGAGATGGGAAGGCTTCGTACGCGCACATACTAACCGAGGGCTAAAGCCAGACATGAGGCGCTGTATATTACGACCGCAGCCGGAGCACTATTTTAATAGAGAAGAGGTTTCGGATGCGTTAGAGAAAGCTCTGCGGGACACTACCGCCTATGTATGTGTCACCGACAGTATCGCCATACATCTTTCCAGGGCACTGACTGACCTGGGATTCAATCTTCCGGAAGATGTCGCTGTGGCGGGATATGATAATATGGGGAGGCATATATTTCCGTATTATGGGTTAACAACGGTGAATTCCTATCCTGAATATGTTGGAGAAAAGCTCGCGGAGTTGCTTTTTTTGCGCATGGAAAACAAGAAAGGATGTTACTGTGTGCTTAGGGTTTGTACGGAACCGATTTTTATGGAATCTACGGAAAGGTGTGTCCTTCGGTAAGAATTCTCCCCCTTATCCTTATGCCTTCGAAATCTTTCAGTTTCTCTAAGAAGCTGGGGCTCCCTCCCGAGTGGCAACACTGGGATAATAACAAATTCGGGGGATAAGCAGCTAAATGAAACGTGAGGAGTGTTGTGCATACTCGTTATATTTTTAAAAAGCAAGAAAAAGGTAAAGTGAGCAATCGCAGTTTATAATGTATAATGTCTTTGAATATTCTGCTAATTCTGTAGACAAAGGTTTATCATCTCGATAGACCTTTGTCTTTTTAATTGGTCCAACCGAAGGGAAGGTGAATTTATTGATACATTATTATAATATGTAACAATAAATAAAATAAATGCACAAATAAAGAGAAGCCGGAAATAGGCGGCAAAAAGTTGTAATATATTAGCATTTTATTAAATTTTATAAAAAATGATAAAATTGGCTTGACAAAAAAACTTAATACTTATATTATTGTACTATAGTACACGAGGGAATAAATATTGTTACAATAAAACATATATGTAACAATAGATTCTTCGTTTAACAATAATAAAGGAGGAGAATACAATGAAAAGACGCAAAACATTATCTCTCGCGTTGGCGGTGGCGCTGTTTATCAGCGTTGCAGCATTCTCCATGTCCGCAATGGCGGAAGACCCGCAGGCTCCGATTACTGTCAACAACTTCGGCGGCTATGTTCTTAAAGATGAGGTTGTAGGTTCTCAGGAGTTCGACAAACGGTCGGACGCGTTCCTGCTTGGAACTCCTTTTGTGCTGGACAACTCATCTGGCAAGGAGAATTTTCTAATCTACGCCTATGGTTTCTTCAACAACAACAAATCAAAATGGTGGCAGGCGGAGGATCTGGAATCTCATCCTTATGTAACCTATCAGATCGCCCCCGGTTCCTCTGTGACTGTCTATTACAACACGTTTGGATATGATTTTTCCGTTTGCACCTCCCCAGATGGCGTAGTATGGTCGGAGCTTGCCGTGACTCCCACGCCTCTGCCGGACGACGACCCTATTTACAGCGATGAATCGAACCCGAACGGCAAATTTGTCAAGGTAGGCACACCCATGTATGTTACATTTGACCTTCCGGAGGGCGCGAATTTCATCAGAATTATCTGGCCGCAGATTGACGCAAGCTATAAGTTGGGTCTGTCCGTAATTAAGGCTTCTGGCGGTACCGACGCCCCTGCTTTCACGTATGACACCGAGCATATAGTCGCTGATGCTCTTGAAACGACGCTGTCTGGCTTTGAAAGCACTATGGCAGATCCGAGCACTGTTTTTAACGTGGAGGAGCTGGGCGGCGTGAAAGCTCTTTCTGTGAAAGAGAGTTACACCTCTGAAAAAGACTCTGTCACAAAGCCTTGGGTTGTCTACCGGGTAAAAGAGAACACACAGTTCCGCGCCCAGTTCACAGTACAGCCAGCGGCAGAGAATTTAGGATTAGCCGATCCGAAATTTTATGTTTCGGCGGACAAGTCAGATTGGGCAGAGGTACCGGTCATTGTGAGTGGGAGCCGTCTTACTGATTGCGATCTGAGATCCTATACTGCATCAATACCTGAGGGCAAGACGTATGTGAAGGTCGAATACCCCATCGAAAAGTCATACGCCGGCGCAACTTACAAATATGTAGTTGGCGACAACGGCACCGATATCGGGTCAAACCTTGTTGCATTCGCAAAAGCTCAGTATACCGCACCGGAGGTTGGATCAGATCGGCCAGTTCCAGACAAGGTTATCAATATCACCAATGATGAGACAGCTATGCTTGCCGAAATGGCAGGATTCAGCGCGGGTACCTTAGATTTCACCCAGAAGCTTGGTGAAAAACAATTAATGGTGCTCAAGTACGGCTATTGTAAAGGGAAAACAGAGTTTGAAAAACCGTGGCTTGTCTATCGAGTGGATGATAACTCTATCTTTGACGTGGACGCTTTGGTTCATGTGTTTATGAAAGGTCTTGAACTGGATCTAAAATTCTATGTGTCTTCGGATAACTCCAACTGGACCGAGATGCCCGCCAGCAGAATAACGGATGAAGAGGAAGCACCCGGTTGGACTAATCGGCACTATGAGCTTGATCCCATCGGCGAGGGCAACAAGTATGTGAAGATCGAATACCCCAATGATAGGGATTATACAGGTACCGAGTTGGAAGACGGCACCGTCATCAGCAATCCGGTCAACTTTGGTTTCGGTATTTGGAAGATTGCGTTTATTGCTCCGTCGGCCTCAAGTGATCCTTCGAGTGATCCTTCAGATGATCCCTCAGAAGATCCTCAAGATGATCCCTCGGATGATCCCTCAGAAGATCCTCAAGATGAGGAGGAACAGCCCAACACAGGAGACAGAGCGAGCATGACAGTGTATCTTCTCCTGTTGAGCGCGGGGTTAGCGGCAGCCCTGATAACCGTTTCCGTGCGCAAAAAGGCTTCAGGTAAATAAGCACCTGCGAGCGTCTGCTACAATCATTTGCAGTCAGGACTCTTAGAAATGGCGGAGATGTGTTTGCGGCATTGACCGGGAACACATCTCCGCATCGGCAGACAAGCGGTTGCGTTGAGCAGGGCAAAACACTTATTTGGCATTGAAAAAGTTAATAATTTTATCTTCCCATTAGTCGTGATGGCAGGCTGCTTTTCCATCTGATTGGGAACGCCGATCTTGGACTTCTTAGGGAAAGCCGCTGCTTCCATTAAAGCGAAGCACTGTATCAAGGCGGGAGATAACTTGAGGACTGGGGTAGACTACTTGACATTACGCTTTCTATTTTAATCAATACGATAATGCATTAAACGCAAATTATAACGAGACATGGTGACATAAGGATGAGAGAGTTTCAGCCAATACAGTTCAAGGTGGGCTTTTCCGAATCCTCTGACAGTGTTCCTGCTGAATTTTATGAGGCAGTAGTGCCCGGCGCAGTACAGCTAGACTGGGCAAACGCAAAGGGCAAAGGACCATACTGGTTTGGAGAGAATTGGCGAGATTATGGCTTCGCCGAGGATATGTACTGGCATTACAAAGCGGGAATATACATAGGTGACAGAGCAGGGAAAACCCCCTTCCTGTCCTTGAAGGGCGTCGACTACGCATTTGACATAAAGATCAACGGTGAGATGATATTTAGTCAGGAGGGAATGTTTACCCCGGTATATTTAAGCTTGGCACGCTGGGTGGGGACGAACTGTGATTTGGAAATCATTGTATATCCCGCGCCCAAAAATCTGGAAAGGAAAAAAGGGACTTCATCCGAGGCGGATTCGTGTTGCAAACCTGCTTTTAACTACGGGTGGGACTGGTCGCCGCGCCTAATATCCTTGGGTATATGGGATGAAGCATATATCGAATACGCACCTGAAACCATGCTTGAATCGGTTGAAATACAGACAGACATAAGTGATGATTTTACTGTCGGTATGATCTGTGCCGCCATACATGTGAGCAAGCCTTTAGGGACTATCAGTTTAGCTCTGTTGGACGCGGCGGGAAAAATCGTATCGCAAAACACAGCAGCGGCCAAAACGAAATTGGATTTGACTACAAAGCTGGAAAATCCAAAACTGTGGTGGTGCGCCGGACAGGGGGATCCATACTGCTATACCGTAAAAGTCAGCCTTTTGGATCAAAACGGTCAAATAACTGATGAAATAACCCGTTTGACCGGATTCCGTCGGGTGAGGCTGGTTATGAACGCCGGTGCATACGAGGGTAGC
>ENA-UOYA01004462-UOYA01004462.1-activated-sludge-metagenome-genome-assembly--contig:-NODE-4462-length-11725-cov-5.974464_pt1 | contig 11725 bp, 10 predicted proteins | sample MGYA00238163_ERZ764804 | MGnify/ENA primary metagenome ERZ764804 (study PRJEB28919, sample SAMN05720223) | activated sludge metagenome | isolation source: Anaerobic digester | place: Hong Kong...
TTGGTTTACAAGGCTTCCCGAGTTTTCGAGGAAACTATTTTATCCAAAGGAGGTGGCCAAATTATGAAGTTACAAGGACAGTGCTTTCCCTATGAGAAAAGCATTGTAATTAATGCGTTGTACGATACCATTGAGGCGCTGGGACTTTGCCTTGTATGTTCCGATAGCTTACGCGGCACGCTGACAGTTTCCGATGCTCAGCATATGGGAAATATGCGGATCACTCTGAGTGTCGACGGAAACAAAGACCATACACAGGTTGATATCATTCCTGATAATTCCAATGTGAGCATGGTCGATGCCTGGAGCCCCATAATTTTAGACGAACTATCAGCAACGATACAGCGGGCGCGCCACACCGAGCGAAATTGTAAGAAAGAGGGAGAAAACTTATGAAAAAACTGCTGGCTATTTTAATGTGTTTTACTTTATGTTTTATATCAATTCCTACTCACGCATTGGGTGGAGAAACCCGGACAATCACAGTTGCTAATTCTGAGTTTGGAGAGATATTCATTGACGGTATGAATGAAAACGGTCGCATTGTGACCGTACCGGTTGGGCATATAGCAGAAATTGGGGTAACCCCAGCTAATGGGTATGAGATAGGCAGTGTTACGATAGGCGATACGACTTACAGCACAGACGAAGAAATCAGCGACAGAAGCGATTTCAACCAATCTGTAGCGGTGCATGAGAATATCCATGTTTCAGTGGCTTTTAGACCAATAAAACACAGGGTACAAACAACTGTCGGACCAAATGGTACTATCAGCCCGATGAACCCTGAAGTAAATCACGGAAGCGATATCACGTTTACCATAACTCCAAACGCTGGATATATAATCGATTCAGTGCTTGTAGACGGTGATCGCCGCGGAGTGGATAATAATAACCAAATCGAGCTTCGTCATGTCGAGTCCGATTTGACTCTGTCGGTAGCATTTGCACAAGCCGACACCTATAAAATTACAACCGTTGCCGGTCCGAACGGTTCGGTTACGCCGGAGGATCCCGAGGTTACCGTCGGCAGCAACGTCACGTTTACCATCACGCCGGATTCCGGCTATATCATTGACGAGCTACGGGTGGATGGCAGGCCGGAAATGGCAGACGAATCCGGGCAGATTACTGTATTTAATGTGCAGCGCAATATGACGCTGGAAGTTGGTTTTGTGCAGGCCGTTGAACATACCATCACCGTTTTGAAGCCCGTGAACGGCAGTATTCGGATTGAGGGCGAAGACGATCCGGTTCCGGAGGACGGCAGCGTCATTACGCGCTATACAAGGGAAACAGTGTCCTACTTTATTACCCCCGATAAAAATTACAGTATTTCTAGCATTATTTTGCAGACCGAAGATGGAGAAGAAGATATATCCTATGCTTATTACTATGATGAAACGGCAAAGCAAATCTGCATTGATGTTGAAACTGAGTTCGACTACACCCTCAATGTAGAGTTTACGGCTGAGTTTAAACAGTACCGCTTGTCGATATTAGACAGCGAGGCAGCATCAGAGGATTCCATAAAAGAGGCTGTTAGAAGAGAGCTGGGCTCATACGGGCTGATTGTTGAAAACAATGATATAATTATTGTGGACAGGGAATCTTTTGAATCGCTCAACGGCATTAATTATGAAGTAATAGAAGTGTCAACCGGCGAAATGGGTTCTTTCTTGGTTTATACAGTTGAGAAGCACACCTATCTGGTAGTGGAAACCACCTATCAGGACGGAGGTCAACCCGTAAGCGTGGTATATATTGTTGACAACGACGAGGAATTTGCAAATATTATCCAAGTCGAAATTCCTGCCGACCCTACGCTTATCGGCGTGTTTGGCCCTTATGGCGGGAAAGTAATGGCAACATTCTCTAATTATTTTGGAGACGACTACGGCAATGTGTTTAAGGTTCTCAATGGCTTTAACATATTCCAGATGCATGTTGTGAATAAGGGCCATCAATCAAACAAGAGCCTGAACATCTTTCAGTTGACCTTGATTACTGCAGACACCCTTTGTATGAACGTGCAGACTGCCTCGGAAACAAATATACAGGAAGCTTTGGCTTGGAGTATTGAAACTTTCGCCGATGTAACAAATGGCAATGACACTCATGCGGTGTTTTTCGGAAACGACACGATTACATTAGAATTGCCGCAGGACAATATCGGTAATATTGCAAGCATGAGTGCTGGCGAGTCAAACAGCCCCGGCTATTCGTTTGAGAACAATCCTGACGGCAGCGTTACGGTTGTTTTTCATTCCGATTTTTATGATAATGTTACGGTACCGCTTACAATTACCCTTAAAAGCGGCGAAACAGTACAAAGAAAGCTAACGATTCTGCGGGTCGGCGTGGATATACAAGCATTTGACGAAAATGACGACAACCCGTCGCTGATACGGAATGTATGGCACGGAACCCAAACAGGGAATACGGTGGACTTGACGGGCAGCAATAGATTTAAAGTCACTGCGTCGTATTATATTCCCGATTTTGGGGATGAACTTCCGTACGGCTTGTTTGTCACCAGAAAATATGCAGACGGCAGGATTGAAACCCAGATCATCACACAACCTATGACCGATCCTTATCCGTTGCAAGCAGATGTGTTCAATCACGCCAAAAAGATGTATATATACAACGACAGCGTGTCCGGATGGGCTAACATTGCCGACTACCTAATCTATGAGGGGCCGAATGCCGCGTCTGCACCCATCGAGATATCGGTGCTTGTGCTTAAAAATGCACCAGCGGCAGGAAACACTTTCGGCGGTATAAATTATGGCTCGGGAACCGGCGTCAAGTGGACAAAACCATAAGGGAGGATGCATATCGATGAAAAAAATGTTGATGATTATAATCCTTATTATTATATTTATAATAAGCGTGAGTCCTGTTTCAGCGGTGACTGAAATTTCTTCCGTCACATCGCTGGGCGCCTCTTATATGGCCGGCCATGTGTCCTACAGCGGAACTGTAGCACCAGCAGTGAAAGCGGCGGCAGTACTGCTTTTTGACTATGACGGAAATCTGATAATGATGGATACATGCGAAGTGACGGGCGATGGCACGTTTTCCGGAACAATGGAAATAATGCTCACACGTTCTGGCACATACACTGTCAAGGCTTCGGATTATGAGGGCGGTGCCTTTACCGAATCGACATTCGTCATGAATACATCCTCTTCTTCCGATAATACAGATGATATTCCAGAAACTGGGGATAACAGTAATATAACACTTGTGTTCTTTCTAATGCTACTCTCCGGAGCGGGAATATTGGGCACGGTTTTGAACAGCAAAGAGAGACAGTACAGGCTTGAGAAGAAGTAAAATACAAAAAATTAGAAACATCACCCAAACGGGCGATGTTTCTTTTTTATACTTTCCTATATAATGATAACCAGAGATATTATATTCGGAGGTGATAGGATGCCTGTTCAAACGAAAAGCAAATGCAAACTGTCAAAACTTTTCTGGAGAATCGTCATTTCCGCAGTTGGTGCAGCATTGATTTTAATTGCTGTGTCCAATTTTACCCTGTACTTCTTTGGCGAAACGGCTTCGGCCAGCGTTACCACGCGGCGAGTTGGCGGGGCAGACGATCAATATGAGCCAAGCAAGCGGTATGAGTGGTCGGTTGACTACACATTTAAGGATAAAAACGGCGTGTCACACAGCGGACATACCACCCGGCGTGGCGGTGATCTTCCTCCAAAAACGGAGAGCCGGGTCTATTACTTTCCCTTTGCTCCGTTTATCAATGCATTGGAAAGCGAAGCTCAGCCGAATATTGGTCAGCTGTTATTTATTGTAATTGGCATATTTCTTCTGCTGGTGATGAACCGGAAAAGGAATAAAGCCCGCCCTGTTCCCATAGTGCAAAATGCGGATGACTTAAAAGATTACGACGATTCCGTGGAGGAATTGTTCCATCAAGATGAATAGGGTGAGCGCTATGGATGAATTGCGTTGGGAGATGCGGGTTCCCATTTTCAAAAACAGCCTGATATTAAAACAAATGGGTATTGCTATCGGTATTCCCTTTGGAGCATTGATTCTTTTTTTATTTATCATAAAAGCTTGGTATGCGCTAATTCTAATCGGCTTAACAATATTGCTGACGATTGTATTAATTCTGCTTTTATTTCGTGGAACATATGATGTTCGGTATGTGATAAACCAGCGGGGTATTTCCTGCCATACGCAGGAAAAGCAGAAAAAGCTGGTTCGACGGTTGGCTTTTATAACATTCTTCTTAGGCTTGCTAAAGATAAATCCCACCGCTGCTGGTGCGGGATTACTGTCTGCTTCAGGCACCGACATACATATTCCAAATAATCGCATTAGAAAAGTGAAATACATGGAACAGAAAAAAATCATACGCATATACGGCGGGTACGGTGAAAGTATTACCTTATTTTGTAAGAAGGAAAATTATATCGACGTAAAACGGCATGTATATGAATGTAAAGGAGACAGTTTATGAGAAAAGTAATATCTGTGTTTTTAACAATAATCATACTTACCGGACTGTTGTCAACACTTAGCGGCTGTGGTGAAAAATATCCTTTTAAGAAAGGTGCGACAGTGGAGGTTAGCATTAAACCTAATCAGAATGCAACCCTGGGAAGCTTAAATGAAACCGGCTGGCAGATCCAAATACCCGCAAACACATTCGAGGAAGACGGCAAGCTAAATATGAGGGTACTGTCCGAATCCGATAGTGAGGCGTATAAAAGTACAGACTTTGCCCTATACGGCACACCAGTTGAAATCAAGCTGGAAAACAGAGAAAATATTAGACTTGGTGGAGCGGTTTCTGTAACGCTGCAAATCCCGAAAGATTTATTAAAAGACCTCGTGGCAGAGGAACTGTTTTTCGCCGTATATTATGATGGTGAGTGGGAATATTTCAGTCCTGAAAACGTGAACATGGAGAAAGGCACAGCCATGGTAGAGGTCTATCATTTTAGCTTTTTCGGATTCGGCAAGCCCTCTGAGGAACAACAAATTAAAACATATGCAAAGAATTTTGCTGCACTTCAATGGGAAAGCGAAAAGCACACGAAAAAGCTGACTGATTCACTTAGTCGCCAATATGACGATCTGTTTGCCTCCATAGGGGTCAACGACAGCTCGCTGAGAACCCAACTTACGCTGGACGTTATCAATTATCTGGAAAGCGAAAAGCTGGATACGGGCGACATGTCGCCCATCTCAACTCTGGCAAACATGGCTAACGCAGTAAGCCAGGGGCAGGCAGGTATGGATGATTTTCGCGGTCAGCTTATCGAGTTTACCGGAAGGGCGCTTTACCGAACATTGGAAAAAGACCCCGGTAAATTTGCTTCTCTTGCAAATGTGACGGGAGGACTTAGCACTGCAGCCGGAGCCATCTCCGCGGGCGACACAGAGGGAGCGCTGCAAGGAATTGCAAATATGCTCAGAGGAGCTGACCCGATTGTCGCTGTGGTCGATACAGCTCTGACTGCCGTAAAGGAAAGTATGGAATACGGCATTGAGCTGTGGACACAAGGTGAAATTGAAAAGGCATATCAGGTCTATATTGGTAACGCTGCCGGGAAATACGGTTATGAGAGCGGCTTGGAGGGTGATTTTGACGCTATCTTCACCACGCTGGGCGGTGGCGAAAGAATGATGAAAATCAATGTTGTCAAAAAATACTGCGCCAAATATGGTATTCAAGAAAGTGACCTCTCTCAGTCGGACAGGGACCGAATCCTTTCAAATGCTATGACCTACCTGAAACGAAGCTTCGACGAGCGTAAGGTATCGGACGCTGAGATTTTAGATATACAGCAGAAAGAAGAAGCTTTTATCGCAGAACTGAAAAAACAGAATTTGCTGGGTGCATCCAACTATCAAAAGTATTTTGGGATTGATAAAAATCTGAGTAATTATAATATAGGAGACAGATTGGCCCGCCTCTACAAGCTGAAAGCGACAGTGCTCGGTATCATGGATAAAGATATAGCGGAAAAAATTTCTGAAGAGGATCTGGCAAAAGCTATTTCACAGTGGATATATTGGAATGAAAAAAAAGACCTTGCAGGATTTTATCAATATATGCGTGAGATGGGATACATTAAAGAGCCATACAAGGTGAATCCAGATTACGCATGGGTGCTAGTCGAAACAATGAATTTTGATAGTGCCGACAAGTGGGCGGCAGCGGATGCGCATAAGTCATATAAATACAGTTATGGATGTTCAAGCGGTTCTTACAGTGGAAGCGTAACCTATGAGGGGGATGATCCGTATAAGCAGGGGCTTAAAGGAACACTGGGATTACAAGCGGTATTTACAGGCATGCCGGAAATTATTTACCCGGATAAGCCCGTTTCATTGAACTTTTCATTCACTACTACACAAAATGACGTAGTGAAGCTCTCCTTCAGCGGTTCTGCAAGTGCGAATTTTGACCAGTGGGATTTAGGTCCTGGCGGCGTGACAGGAAGAGCGGTATGGTTTGCTAATGCTGACGGCAAAGACAGCTTTACCATTGATGTCAACGGTAACCCCTCGTCTTACAGCGAAACGCTGACGGCGACGCTCGGCGCGGGAAGCAAGGGGAGCCGCATTGCTTTACGTACCAGATTTGCCCTGCAAGGTGTACCTATGGGCACAAATTATGTCTACGAGTGGAAACAAGTAGACTGATATTGAACAAATAGGCAAATGATTTTATGGGGAGTTTTTATGAAAAAAATAATATCGATATTTTTAGTGCTTTTCATACTCACTGGACTGATGTCCACTCTCACGAGCTGCTCCGGAAAAGACCCCTTTGAAAAAGGTTCTACAGTAGAAGCTACCATTAAGTCGGGCAAGGATACAAAAATCGGGAAAAGTGCAAAAACAGGATGGGAGCTTTTGATTCCGGACGGCGTGGTGGAGGACGGTACGTCCATAACGATGAAAGTGCTTTCAGCAGAGAATGCTAAAAGTTATGGGTCATCTGATTTTACGCTATATGGAACACCTGTCGAGGTTTCCGGTGACGGTGCACACGGTGTTTGGTTTGCCTCCCCCGTTCCCGTGACCATTAAAATTCCCAAAGAGCATTTAAAAGATTTAGCCGCTGAAGAGCTGTTCTTTGCCACATACGAAAATAACTCTTGGCGATATTTTATGCCGGATCATGTGAATATGAAAGATGGAACCGCAACATTTAAAGCCAGTCATTTCAGCATTTTGGGCTTCGGTAAACCTTCCGAAGCAGAGCAGATCAAGACATTTGCCCAGACCTATGCGGCAGATGAATACAACCGCCGTCAAGAAAAAGCAAGGCTGAATGGTGCGGTGGGAAAGCAGCTTGACGAGCTTTTTAAATCCATCGGCATTGACAGTACATCTGCCCGGGATCAACTAATAAAAGATGCTGTCGCTTATCTTGAATCGGCGGCGTATGACGAACTACTGGACGAAACCAATCCTGTTAAGGACTTCGCCCCTGTGGACACCTTGGTGCGTATGGCAAGTGCAGCACAGGCAGGAGAAAGCGGAAAACAAGAGTTTAATGACAAAGCCATAGAGCTTTATGCAAAAGCAATCGCATTCGGTGTTGAAAAAAGCGTCAATGCCAATAAAACCTTTTTCGGGGTCAAGGATGCGCAAACCGGTTATGTAGATAAAACAGCAAAGGCCATTGCGGTTTTTGGCGGGCTGGGAACAGCAGCGGGCGCGTTTGCGGGAGGAGATAAAAAAGCGGGATTTGAAGCGATTGGAAATATGCTAACGGGGCTTGCGGGACCAAAGGCGCAGCTATTGGTATCTACACTGAACTATGCCAAAGAGGGCTTGGAACAAGCGGCAGATCAGGCACAAGCGTACTGGACGCAAGCGGAAATTGAGGAAGCCTATAAGATTTATACCAATCAGGCAAGCGGATTCGAAGGCGATTTTGACAGCATTTTCTCTTTGAAAGGAAACGCCGAGGCGCTCATGAATATACGAATCATCAAGGCGCATTGTGCAAAATATGGCATTCAAGAGGATGATTTAGGCAGTGCCGCACGAGATATAGCTATCAAAAACGCATGGAAGGGGCTCCGCAATTATTTTGAGCAGCGAAAAGTTGCCGAACCGGAAATTGAGAAACTCCGACAGAGCGAGGAAGCCTTTATTGCGGAGCTGAGAAAGCAAGGACTACTGTCTTATTATGACCACCGGGAGTATTTTGGAATCGACAAAAACGGCAGCAATTACGATGTGGCGACGCGTCTGAAAAGGCTGTATGCTATCCGTGACTCGGTGCTGGGCTGTATCGACCCCGACAAGCGGGCGGATATGGATAACGTAAGGCTTGTTCGGGCAATCAGCGTGTGGATTTCACAAACCGAAAAGAAGGATAAGGCGGGCTTTTTCAAATATTTGCGGGAAACGGGGCTGTATGAGGAATCGTTTACGCTTGATCCTACTTTTGCGTGGGTGCAGATTAGCACGGTGAACTACGACCGCAAAAAAGAAATTGAGGAAGCAAACAAAAATCGTGCGGGGGTTTATTCCTATGCCGCCAGCTCCGCACCGGGCAGTTACACCTACACTTGGACATATCTCGGTAAAGACGATTATTATTATGATCCACCCACACTGAACGGGGAAAACAGCACTTCAAATTGCACATGGACAGTACCTCCTTCTACCATTAAGGGCGGTGAAACGGTAACACTTTCACTCAATCTGAATTTCGGATCGCAAAAACTATCTTTCTTTACAGATAAAGCAACTGCAAGCGCTGATTTTGACAAATGGGATGTGGAGCCGGGCTATGTAACCGCCGGTGCGATCAGATTTAAAAACAAGGATGGGAAAGACAGCTTCACCATTGACACTTATAAGACTGTAAAAATATACTCGGTCAGTGAAACCCTTACCGCTATCGCTCCGACTGGAAGCAAAGCAGGCGATAAAATTGCGCTTCGTACCACCTTCAGTGGATCACAACAAGGTACATGCTATATTTATGAGTGGAAACAGGTAGGGTAAGGTTTTATAATATAACCTAAAAGAACAAGATTAAAGCCGTCCGATTTGGAATGAAATCCAGTCGGGCGGTTTTCATTATAATATTTAGCCAATCATACACTGGCCTTTTCCTTTTGTTTGTATCTCATTTATATTAAATATGAAAAACTATAAAATGTAGCGCTAACTCTTTACTTTCTTTCCGTGTTTTTATATAATAACATAGAGGAACTCTAAATTATAAGCATAATGGAGGCGTTTTAATGGCTATTCGATGTAAGCTATCCACTCTTATGGGTGAAAAGCGTTATAACATCCAAACCGTACATGAAAAAACAGGAATTGCGAGAAGCGCAATATCCAAGCTTTATCATGAAAAGACCAATCGAATAGATTATGAAACTCTAGGTAAGCTTTGCGAATTATTTGATTGTGAGGTAGGTGACCTGTTCGAATACTACAAGAGTTCAGGCATAAAAAACGAGGAAAACAATTAAAAAAAAGATAATTTGTATATGGTATTACGTTCGGATGGAAGGGGGTTTATGATATGAAGCTTACAAAGCCAATAGCTTACCGTATATATTCTATTTTAGGGTTTGCTTTTCTTTTTGCTTACCTGCTTTCCTTTCTTTTTGAGGGACAGGTTTTATACGGTCTTTTGGAGCATTTTAATGCAGATGCTTCCACTTACATAACCGGAGCGATTGCAGCGCATTTCGCTGGGCTGTTTACAGGAGGATTTGTTTCAAAGAATATAGGCTCTGCCCGAAAAGTGATGATTTTCGCCATGGGGCTTTGTGTGCTCCTTTCCATCCCTTTTTATTTTCCGCCCTCCCTGTTATGGGCGATCGGACTGATTGCAGCCGGATATGCTTCTGGCTGTGCGGTAGCGGCATGGGGATTTTTTCTAAAAGCCTTTACGCCCAAAAATGAACGTTTACGCTCCTGCGCTGATGTTTTGATTCTTTCAAACCTTCTGATGATCGCCATTAATGTGACATCCACACTATGGTCTCCTTTTGCAGCACTTAGCCTTTCACTAATATGCATTCCTTTGGGCTGCTTTTTTATCCGACTGTTACCTGTGGCTCTAGAATCGAACCCTCCCTCATCCGTTAGGAACAATGAATCGCTCCGGAGTGACCATCCCCTGTGGATTTTAGCTCTGTTTGTTTTTATTATTACTATCAACTCCGGGCTGATGTATCAGGTCATCAATCCGGCCTTCGACCATCTGACCGGTTTGGTTAGCTGGTATTGGGCGGTGCCGTATATTCTAGCACTTATTATACTACGAAGCATTCCTTTAAACAAAAAACGCTCCTCCGTTTTATACGTGGGTATGGCGATGATCATGGCAGCCTTTATTGCCTTTATGCTTCTCGGCCGGAAGGAAACCGATTATCTGATTATAGACACACTGATGCTTGGTGCTTGCGGTATCTTTGATTTGTTCTGGTGGAGTATATTAGGGGAAATGCTGGATCACACAAATAGCTCGGCTAAAGTTTTTGGAATTGGGCTGTCGGCGAATGTGCTGGGAGTTTTATGCGGCGGTGTGCTTGGTATGGCTGTGACCTTTGCCGGACTACCCGGCGCTGAAATTGCAGTGATTGCACTCTGTGTTGTATGTGTAACGCTAGTTTTGTTACCACCCCTGAACCGCCAGCTGGTCTTGTTATTAAAGAGCCATACCTATTTAGCGGCGTATGACAATATGAGCCAGTCACAACAAACAGACATCATTCATCAGATAAAAACCCTTGATCCTCTGACTGTTCGGGAGCAAGAGGTATTGCAATTGATTCTTTCTGGTAAATCCAACCGTGAAATTGCAGGAGCTTTGTATATTAGCGAGAATACTGTTAAAACACACATAAGAAATATTTTTTCAAAATACGACGTCTCAAGCCGTGTGGAACTCGTCAGTACCCTACTAAAGAACCAAACAACCGAATGATATATAAAAGCTCATAATATAGTGCATAATCGCCTCTCATGCTTTGGTATGAGAGGTTTTTTGCTGCAAACTCACCCTTTAGGATGATGTTTTATCTGACGATTTCCATTAGAATGAGAATGGAGGTGGTATAGTGCAAGTAAAAGTAATCCGTAAACAGCGAAATTTCTATGCCTTGTTTTTTGCATTCAGTTCATTTCCTGCAGTTTGGCTTGGTGTCATAGCGAAAACCGAAGCCGCCATTGCTATTGGAACTGTCAGTGTTGCCTTTCTCATTTTGCTTATCAGAAAAAGTCGTTTGCTCTATGATGCGACTCTCATCTGGGATAATCGTATACTTGCTGTTTCATCGGCTCTTATCTCTACAACAGGCGGTACAGGGCAAAGCCACACAGAGGAGACGGTGGTGTCTACCTTCGGTATCCTGATTGGCACAAAAATCTACCGATGGGGTCTTGATGGTGTTCACGGTGTGCGGTTGAGTAACATTGAAATTGACAGACAACGGATGATACTGATCTTTGGAGACGCGACCCGGTCAATGCGAATCGAGCTACTGCACGGTATCACCGACCAAACGGAGATACTGGAGGCCAAACAAAAATTCTGGCACGAAACCGGTGTTTCTGCTAGTATCAACGGTTGGTAATCCAGTAAAAATAAATTTAAATAATGGAGGAACACGATGAAAAAGTTTATTACATTCTTTCTGACACTTATGATGATGATTTCCCTCGCCGCTTGCGGCGGTGAATCGCCATC
>ENA-UOYA01004465-UOYA01004465.1-activated-sludge-metagenome-genome-assembly--contig:-NODE-4465-length-11722-cov-5.113997_pt1 | contig 11722 bp, 17 predicted proteins | sample MGYA00238163_ERZ764804 | MGnify/ENA primary metagenome ERZ764804 (study PRJEB28919, sample SAMN05720223) | activated sludge metagenome | isolation source: Anaerobic digester | place: Hong Kong...
CAAAGCACCCGCTTCGTACCTGTGTTTACCGGGAAGCCGAGGCCTGTATTGTAGGGAAAAGAGGTGAGGAGGAACTGATAAAAAGCCAGATCGACCACTACAAGCGTATCGGCGTAAAGGACTATCAGGACAGGGTAATAACCAGTGGTATGATGCTGCGACGCAACACCCCGGAAACAATCAAACTTTGTGAACTGTGGTGGGCGGAAGTGGCCCGGTGGTCGACAAGGGATCAGATAGCCTTTTACCGGGTAAGCGAAGGATTTGACATACATACTTTCCGATGGGATTACTCACAATCTAAGGAACTAAAATACCATAAGCACTATGCGCAAAGACATTAACCACCACACACAACTACTAAACTACCTTATCGAAAAGCACGGCCTGAAGTCGTACCTGGAAATCGGCGTGCAGAACCCGGCGAATAACTTTGACAAGATAAAGTGTAAGGAGAGAACAGGTGTTGATCCGGAACCATTGGAAGGTATTAACAGAATGACTAGTGACCAATACTTTAAAGAATACCCTGAGTTTATTTATGATCTTATCTTCATCGACGGCGACCACACCAAAGAACAGGTAAAAAGGGATTTCAACAACTCGCTGCGCTGCCTGAACCCAAACGGATTTATCGTCATCCACGACACACTACCCCTGAACGAACAAGGCACACGGGTTCCACGTGAAACGAAACAATGGTGGGGCGACGTCTACAAGTTCGCGTTCGAGCTGAACCTTTACCCCGGGATTGATTTTTGCACCTACGATTTCGACAACGGATGCACGGTAGTATGGAAGACCGACAAAGACCTGTCGATAATGCAACTGCCGGAGGTGGATTACGAGTTCTACCTTAACAATAAACACCTGTTGAGGTTAAAGGATTGCGTTGACTAAAAATATTAGTATCTTTGTTATAAATAGGTTTTTTAATATGCCTTTCAAGAAGGGTGAAGGTGGCAGGCCCAAAGGATCAACAAACCATTTAACGAGGACGGTTAAGGAAACTGTCCTTGCTGTGTTTAACGACATTCAGGCCGATCCAAAGGTAAATCTGAAGGCCTTTGCAAAACGATACCCGAGGGATTTTTACAACATTGCGGCAAAACTGATTCCAACCGAGATTTCAGGCAATATTGACGCTACGTTGATATGGAAAGAAGAAAAGGTCTATGAAACTGAACAAAAAGCAGACAATAGCCCTTGATTTCCTTGAGGACGACAAGACAACCGAAGTAGAGTACGGTGGCGGGGCCGGTGGTGGTAAAAGTATTTTGGGTTGTTACTGGCAGATCAAGCGCCGGCTGAAGTACCCGGGAACAAGAGGGCTGATAGGGCGGGCGCAACTGAAAACGCTGAAGGAGACAACGCTAAATTCGTTCTTTGAAGTATGCAGGCTGCAGGGGTTAAAACCGGGTACGCATTTTACCTATAACCAGCAAAGCAGCACGATATCGTTCTACAACGGGTCATTGATATTCCTCAAAGACCTGTTTCTTTACCCGACCGACCCGAACTTTGACGAACTTGGGTCGCTTGAGATAACGGACGCCTTTATCGATGAGAATAACCAGATCGTAGAAAAGGCGTGGAACATTGTAAAGAGCCGGATACGGTACAAGCTGGACGATTACGGCCTGATACCGAAGATGCTGGGTTGTTGTAACCCGTCAAAGGGCTGGATATACTCACGGTTCTACAAGCCGCATAAGTCAGGGACACTACCGGCAGACCGCAAGTTCGTTCAAGCCCTTGTAGGGGACAACCCGGACATTTCAAAGCACTACAAAACCAACCTTGCCCAACTGGACAAGGTAAGCAAGGAAAGGCTTTTGTACGGCAACTGGGAATACGACGACGACCCGGCAAGCCTTATCGGTTACGACGCTATTTGCGCCATATTCACCAACCACCACGTACCAACAGGAAGAAAGTGTATTACTGCTGATATTGCCAGGCTTGGAGGCGACAGGATAGTGGTTATCGAGTGGGACGGGTTCAGGGGAAAGGTCAGGTGGTATCAGAAACAAACCCTTGACATCACAGGGGCCACGATTGAAGATGTGAGAATAAGGCTTGGCTTAGGTCATAAGGACGTACTTGTCGATGAGGACGGTGTGGGTGGAGGAATAGTTGACTTTATGAAATACCGTGGCTTTGTGAACAACAGCAAGGCGATACCATCACCGGACGGGCCACGGGATCAGAAAGGCAACCTGATCCCTGAGAACTTCGACAACCTGAAAAGCCAGTGTTACTACCGGCTGGCCGACAGGATCAACAAGGGTGAACTGTACCTTGACTGCCAAGACGAGGAAATAAAGGCGCTTATCATTGAGGAATTGGAACAGGTGAAGCAAAAAGAGGTAGACGGGGATAAGAAGAAAGGGGTACTACCAAAAGACAAGGTAAAAGAGGTTTTAGGTCGATCCCCGGACTTTGCCGATACGCTGATGATGCGTGAATTATTTGAATTAAAGCCCGTTATTGGTTTCAGGGCTGCAATATATTAAACCTATGAAAAATGGATTTATTCGGTATTAAGGCTTTGCGTAAGCAAAACAATGATTTAGCGGAGCGTGTAAAAGCCTTACAGGCCACAAACATAAGGGCGCAACTATCGTCCATGACAAACCTGATATTCCCCACCTGGGGAGTTTTTCGTGAGGTTCAGGCCTACCAGTTATTCGATGACGTTTATTCCGTTGTTTCCAGGCTGGCAACGTCAACAGCGCAGATATGCCTTGAGGCATACGACGAGGCAACGGACGAGGAACTGCCCAACACAGACAACATGGTCAAGTTCCTTAAGACCCTGACGCTTGAAAAAAGGGAGGAATTGTTTACCTATCTGTATCTGTGCGGGGAGGTTTTCATGTACAAGGAGCGGGTTACCCTTGGCCCGAATAAAGGGAATTTAACGGTACACTTCCTGCACCCTACATTTGTCTCGCTTATCATATCGCAGGAATTTCCCCAGCGTGTGGTAGGGATCAGGTACCAGGACACGCAGTTTAACTTCTCCCTACCCATTGAAGAGGTAATCTACATCAAGTATTTCAATCCTTCGACTATCTACATGGATCGCTGGCGGGGGATAAGCCCTATCAAGGCGCTGGCCCAAAGACTTACCCGCCTACAGGCAAACATGAGCCTGTCGGTCGCTCAGTTGCAAAACGGCGGTGTGCCGTCTATCGTGTACGATAAAACACCCGGGCTGGATGCCGACAGGGGAACGGGCGGTAGTGCTATTGTGGAGGAAACTTCAGTCATGGGCCAGCATAAGGACAACTTTGCCAGGTTCCTGCGCAACCCTGAAAACAAGGGTGCGCCATACTTCGCTGCCGGGGAAATGGGTGTTATCCAGTTGGGGTTAAGCCCGGTGGATATGGACGCTTTGGCATCTGCTGACGTTGACTTTGACAAAATATGCAACGCATATTCGATTTCTTCCGTACTTTTCAACAATAAGAAGGCCAGCACGGAAAGCAACGTAAAGGAGATGCGGAAGGATATGTACACCAATGCGATCATTCCGAACCTGAAACGGGTCTGCGACGGCCTGACGGCCGGAACGGTGGACGTATTCGGGGAGGGTAAGTGTATCAAGCCTGACCTGGACGATATCCCTGAACTGCAGGTAGACCTGAAGGACAAGGCGGCGGCTTACGCATCGCTGCCGGTATTCAGACCCAACGACGTTTTGAAGGGTATGGATCTGGAACCTGACACAAGCCCTGAAGCGGATAAGTTGTACATCAAGGCTGGCTATACCACTTTCGACGAAATGAACACAATCGATCCAATCGACCCAACCGGAGACTATGGACAAGATCAGGAAGATAGTTGAAGAGGCGATACCCCTTGACCCCAAGTGCGAGGTAAAACGCCGGGCCGAGATAGCCCGCCGGGCGAAACTACGTATTGCCATCGAGGAACTACTCAGGGAGGTTAAACCATACGACCCACGAACCGAAACAAAATGACATTTGTAAGACTGGATATAAAACTTGAGTGGAGGCGTGAGCAAACCGACCTGAGTAAGTGCTGTGCTTGTGAGGATGTTATTTACGGCGACATGGTAAAGGTGGTTGTAAAGTGTGGCGAAAAAGAAACTCCGATCGATTCCCTTGTTTTTTGCCAGTCGTGCTTTGAACTACTGAAACATGAACCAGAGTGAATACAGACTTGCATACCAGCGTTTCCAGCAACGCTACGAAAAAAAGTATATCCCCAAGATAAACCGGGCCTTGCGTAACCAGGTAAAACAGTACATAAAGACGCAGGACATAAACAGCATCGATTCCAAGGAACTATATAGCGTACTCGAATCTCTCTACTTAAATACCGGGGTTAACTGGGCTAAACGCAGCCTTGCGCTGTCAGAGAAGGCCGGTGGGCTACTTGGTTTCTCAGAGCGTATCGTAGCGTTTATACGACTGCACTTCGCCGTAGTTATACAGGGGATAATTCAGGACATCACCGATACGACCAAGAGGCTGATCGAAAAGGTAATCACCGAGGCGTTTCAGAACGGGGATAGTTTTGACGACATTGTTAAAAAAATTAGCAGCCCTGAATTTACGATAAACAGGGCGAGGCTTATCGCACGGACCGAGACGGTATCAGCCAGCAATGTAGCGGCTTTGTCCAATGCCAAGAACTCAGGCAAGAGGCTTCAGAAAATATGGATATCAGCAAGGGACAGCAGGACCCGTCCTCACCACAGGGAAGTCAATCAAACCACGATTCCCCTTCACGCAAAATTTACGGTAGGCAGGTACCAGATGGATGCTCCGGGCGATAAGTCAGCCGGGCCGGAGGAGGTGTGTAACTGCAGGTGTGTGATTGCGTTTATACCGGTTAAATAGTTCAGCCCCGATAAAACGGGGCATTCATTTTGTTAAAAATTATTTGCAACATGGTTGCAAATTCTAAATATTGTAGTATTTTTACTGCGTGAATCCGCTTTACTCCTATAAAAACCAGTCTTTGGTGGCTGAAATCAAAGACATTGATGGTAGAAAAGGCATCGTTACCGGATACTTTTCGAAGTTCGACAATGTGGATGCTGACGGCGATATCATCCGGAAGGGTGCCTTTTCAAAGACTATCCGGGAAAATGGCCCGCAATCTTCTCAGCCAAGAATCAAGCACTTAATGAATCACGACGTATCTAAGCCACTTGGATTGCTTACGTCGCTTAAAGAAGACGCCAGTGGGTTGGTTTACGAATCAAACGTAGGCACTCACACGCTCGGCGTTGATTTTATTAAGATGGTGGAGAGCGGTCTGATCACCGAACACTCAATCGGGTTCAAGACTTTGAAGCGCAACCAGCTTCAGGATTACGAAGGATACCAAAAGAACCAAGCCGGCGGCTGGTACGAGATCACAGAAATAAAACTCTACGAGGGTAGTTCCCTAACGGCGTGGGGCGCAAACCCGATGACGCCGATTACCGGATTGAAGACCGATGACGCCGAAGACTACCTGCAAACACTCGTTAACCGTCAAAAGAACCTGGAAAAGTTCTGCCGTAACTCAACGGCATCGGACGAAACAATCGAATTACTGTTAATTGAGGTCAAGCAGTTGACCCAACACATATTTACGCTGACAAACAAGGCCACAGAGCCGGTTACTGCCACTCTGCCGGATAATAAGGAAGCGATCATTGGCGCATTCAAATTATTCAAGCAAAAACAAAAGTGACATGGCAGAAGATGTAAAAGAACTGCTTGTTAAGGAACTCGAAACCTATAAAACGGACATCCTGAAACAAGCCGCTGACGACGCCAGCAAAAGCGCGAAAGCAATGGTTGACCTGGTAGAGCAAAAGATGGCCGCCATCAACCAACTCCCCTCCGACGTAAAGGCCGAAGACCTCGTAAAGATGAAAAACGACATCAAGTCGCTCATCGACGACTGGGCCGAAATGGAGAAACTCGTAAAACAAGGCCGCTTCAAAAAAGAAGGATCGGAAGGTAAGATGTTTGCCGAATCATTCGCAGACGCTACCAAAGAAGCAGCCGACAAGCTGAAAAGCCTGAAAAAAGGCGAACGCCTGGTCCTCGACCTAAAGGACATGCAATTCGGAAACTCGTTCACCAATGCCGGGAGAAGCGTAACATACGTGAAGCCTGGCATTATCGAACTGCCCAAGCGCAAGCTGCACATCCGGGAACTGCTGCAGGGCGGTACCATGGGACCGAACAGCACCTTTGATTTCGTAAAAGAGATCAGCGGTACCGGTTCGATTGCGAACGCACGTGAGGCCACTACAAAAGCACAGATCGGTCTGGCATTGACCGAATCCAGCGTTTACGCTGAATGGATTGCCGGCTTCCTGGTTATTTCCCGCAATATGCTCGACGACATCGAGGGTATGACAACCTTCCTTCAGAGCCGTTTGCCGGAACTGCTGCTCCGTGCCGAGGACGCACAGATCCTCGACGGTAACGGTGTACGCCCGAACCTGCTCGGTATCCAATCTGCCGGTAACTACACAGCCGCTGCGGCTGCATCGGTTAACCGTGCTGAGACCCTGGTTAACGCAATCTCTCAACTGGAAAACCTTGACCGTGAGGCCAACGGTATCCTGTTGAACCCTGCCGACTGGTACACCCTGTGGCTCTACAAAGGTTCTACATCCGGTGAATACACTTTGCCGGTGAACCTGATCGAGCGCACCGCTGGTGGCGGTATGGTAATCGCCGGTGTTCCGGTGTTCAAGTCAACTGCAGAGCGTCCTCTTGACTACCTGGTGGGTGACTGGACGATGGGTGCAAACTTCATCACCCGGGAGCCTGCACGTGTTGAGTTCTTCTATGAAGATTCAACCAACGTGCGTTCAAACCAGGTTACCGTTCGTATCGAAGAAAGGGTAGCCCTGCCGGTTTACGGCAACGACTACTTCGTATACGGTACGTTCGACGCTATTTCTTAAGGTGGTTGGTAAGTGTGTAATACGGCCCTGCCTTTATGGGCGGGGCCTTTTAAAATACTATGGACTACAGATCAAACGAAGATTATTACTACAGGCAGAACGGCTATAAATCCGGTGTGGGCAATGGTTTGTACAACCTTTGCTACTCGACCAATATAGACTGGTCTGCAAACGTAACCGAGCCTGTCACTCTTGCAGATATCAAGGCGTGGGGTAAAATTGACCAGTCTGTTGATGATGACATCTTGAGAGCGCTTATTACCGCCGCAAGGATCATCTGCGAGCAGTACACAAATACCGGTTTTGTATCCCGTTCAATTGTAGCCGACATCAACAACGCAAACGGAGGTTTTATGCTTCCCTACGGCCCGGTGACAAGTACGCCTACCGCCGTAAACTGGGAAGGCACAGCTTTGACCGTCGAATATAGCTTGAACCAGCTCAACAGTCCGATGGGAAGGATGAGTGTTAGTTATACCGGCGGTTATTCAACATTACCGGAGGTGTATAAAACGGCCATAAAAGAGCAGGTTCTGTACCTATACGACAACCGTGGCGACCGGGCGTTGTCCAACAGGATCGCCCCGATGGCTCAGATAATCCTTAACCCCTTAATCCGAAGCAAGTGACGATAGGGGATTTTAACAGATACCCGTATTTCATCAACGAGACCTATACGGTTGATTCCGGAGGCGGTGTTACCGATGTTGAGACTGAAAGGTGGCAACAATGGGCGCAGGTTAAAGACAGGACAGGATATTCATTTAATTCTCAGGCTCAGGATCAGGTTGCATACGACTACGAGGTAAATGTAAGGTTTGATTCAAGGTTCACCACCAATACAAAAATGGTTTACGAAGGCCAGGTGTGCGTGTGTAATTCAATGAAGATTGTAAGTGAGGGCCGGATAAGGTTTTTGACACTCAGATATTCAAAGACAGAAACATGGCTCGACTTGTCTTAAAGGTGGAAGGACTGGATACTGTTCTGAAGAAGTTGAACATCAACAAACTGTCAGAACCTATACAGGACGCCTTTGATGACTTCGCAATAAACGTAGACAGGGAGGCCAAGCAACGGGCGCCGGTGGACGAGGGCCGGCTGAAGTCGGCAATATTTGCTGATACGGGAAAGATGAGCGTAGAGTTTGGGTGTGCGGTCAATTACGCATCATATTTGGAGTTTGGCACAAGGAAGTTCGCTGCCGCTTATGTGAGTTCACTTCCTCCGACATGGAGGGAATACGCCGCTCAGACGCAAGGTAAAGCCGGTGGATCCTTCGAAGAGTTTATGACCCGTCTGATGGGCTGGATAAAGAGAAAGGGAATTGATGAGGACGCAGCCTACCCGATAGCGAGAAAAATACTCCGTGAAGGCATCGTGCCGCAGCCATTTCTATACCCGGCATACGAGATAGCCAGAAAACAGCTTATAAGAGATTTGAATAATATTAAATATGCTTGATATAAACCACAGTTTGCGGATTGCTTACTACACTGCTTTAAACGGTATTGAGGGCGTCCCGGTGTTTTATCAGGCGGTTCCACCTACGGTTTCACCCGACAACTACATCGTGTTCCGGTCAATCACCAGCATAGACGACAGCACGGTAAATTCATGCGATCTGTCAACCACGATCACCGTAGAGATACACACATGGAAGGACGGAATGAATAGCGGGCTGGATGCTGATTTGATCGCAAGGAAGGTTTACGACCGGATATACCCTAACCCATCATCGGTGCTTACGCTTGACGGCGCACAGATGGTGAATACCCGGGTGGTGAATGATCAGACGCAGGACTTTATCAGCCAGCAGAACCGGGGTTATATTTCCCGGTTTATCACTTTCAGGCACCGGATTTTTTTAACATCGGATATTTCCTGAAAAAACGCAACAAGGTTGCAAAAACTAAAAAAAATAGTAACTTTACTAAAATTTTAAGACATGGCAGAACACAAGGTTTCGGGCAACGATATGGCTATTCTTCTTAGCCGTGACGGTATTACTTACAACACGGTTGTATGTCTTACGTCATACGCCTTTACACGTGGTACAGCGATTATCGACGCCAAGTCGATGTGCGGACCCGATACACTTCCGGGCGCAAAATCAAACGGCCTGACTTTCGAGGGCCAGGTATTGGAAGATCCCGATTCTGGTAGGGTAAGCACCGACGAATTGGATGACTACTGGCGCAACACCGACACCGTTTATTTCAAGTTCGGCAAACTGGTTCCCGTTGAAGGCGATGAGGTTTACTCAGGCACCTGCTTCATTGCGAAGCTGGATGTTCAGGGAAGCATGGACGCCCCGGTGACATTCTCTGCCGAACTCGGGATCTACGGCATCGCCTCAAAGACTACAGCCACTTCATAAACTATGAACTACACACAGATAACCATCGGCGGGAAAGAAAGGGGATGGAAGGTAAATCAGCTTACCATTGAACTGTGGGCAAAGCACATTGATCAGGACGCCAGACCATCAACATCGACTTACGCCGCCGTTTATGCCGGCCTTATTGCCAACTGCTATGTAAAGAGGGAAGAGCCTGACTTTACGTTCGAGGACGTTTGCGAATGGGTGGATGAGATCAACCTGAGCGGCGAACATGAACCGCTGGAAAAGATCAAGAAAACCTTTGAGGAATCGAGGTTTTACATCAACCTGCTCGACAAGCTGAAAGATCAGCTAAGGACGACAACCGAAGAAAAAAAAACGGAAGCGAGTTAGAGTGGTTTGAAGTACACAAGTTCGCAATGGGCCGTTTAGGATGGACGGAGCGTGAATATTTTGAGAGTAGCCCTTATATGTTCTTTGCAGCGTGTGAGGGCTATTTTGATAAGATAGATGAGGATCAAAGGATGTTCCGGCGCCTTGCGGTGATACTTCACCAGACATGGGGAGGGAAGGGAACGGAAAGGGATTTATGGCCTCTGTTTTCCGACAAGAACAAGAAAACACAAACTAAGACCTGGGGTAGCAAGGAGGAGTTTGAGAAGATGAAAGAAGCTATTCAGAAAGCCCATGGTATAAAGATCAAGTAATGTCCGATATCAAGATAGTCATAGGGGCCGATGTTTCGGACTTAAACCGGAAGCTAACGCAGGCCGGTAATATCACAAAAGACTTTGCGGGTAAAGTGCAGACAGGCTCAAATCAAGCCACCGTTGCACTGACGAATTTAGGCCGTGTCGCTCAGGATTCGGCTTTTGGCTTTGTGGGTATCGCCAACAACCTGAACCCGCTCTTAGAATCATTTCAGAGGTTAAGACTTGAAACGGGAAGTAATAAAGCCGCTTTGCAGGCATTGGGATCTTCATTAATAGGCGCCGGCGGTATCGGCATTGCGCTGTCTGTTGTAACGGCTGCGGTTACGTTCGCCCAAATGGGTTTTTCCGCATGGACGAGAGGGCTGAACGATAACGCCAAGGCGGCAAAGGAAGAAGCGAGTGCATTAAAAACGGTATCAGATGCAATCGCAAGGGAGGCTACTGATGTTTTCTCGCTTGTTACTGTTCTGAAATCTGAGACCGAAACAAGAAAGCGGAAACTTGACGCCATAAAGGAACTGCAGCAGATCCAGCCGGAAATATTCAACGGCCTGAAGCTGGAAAAAGACGCTGTTATTGGATTGGATCAGGCGTACCAAGCATACCTGAAAAATCTTCAGGATGTAATCAACGCAAAGATTCTACAGGCTCAGATTGAAAAGAACCTTTCGAGGCAATTTGAACTTCAGAATATCCTTGAGACTGCCGCTACCTACGAAAAATCAATTACTCCATTAAAGGACTTCTCTGCTAAATCGCTTGAGGCGGCCAAGGCGCAAAGAGAACTGGTAAACGAGCGGATAAGGGCCTTGAATATTTTTGGGCAGAACATCACCATCCCACAGGCTACTGCAGAACTGGACCAGCTTAAAAAGAATTTCGAGGGTTTAGCGCAGAAGCTATTCGATGTATCAGGCGGCATAAAGGTTAAGGCGTTCAAGATAAAACCTGAAAAGGTAGAGGTTGATCCAAATACGCTGGAACGTGGCCTCGGTTCCCTGTTCCCGCCTGGCAAGATCATCGCCCCGCCTCCGGGATATGAGCCAAGTATAAAACTTCAGAACATAAAACTGAACCCTCCCGATGAGGTGAAACTTGACGTTGGGTTTGCTGAAAAGATACTTGAAGCCGTTCGTAAAGAGATATTCCGGGCGCAGTTGGAGGAAAACATCAACGGATTGCTGAAAGATGTATTCAATGGTGCTTTTGTAGGGATCGGCGAGGCAATAGGTAACGCAATAACAGGCAGCGATATCGGGGAGGCGTTTAACAGCATATTCAAAATACTTGGTTCAGGGTTAAAGCAGTTGGGTGTATTTGTTATCGCTCAGTCAAAACTGCTCGCTCAGATCAAAGCTACTATTGCCAAAGCGCCAGCCCTTGCCATTCCTTTGGGTTTGGCATTGGTAGCCCTTGGTACGGTTATTCAAAATGCCATCGTGAAAAAGACGCCAGGTTTTGCAACCGGTGTTCGAGGGTTTGACGGTGGACTTGCTTTGGTTGGCGAGCGAGGCCCCGAACTGGTAAGACTACCCAAGGGATCAGATGTTATTCCTAATGGGCAGATAGGTGGATTCGGTGGCGGAATCGATATAAATATTGACTGGATACTTCGCGGGGCTGATATGTACGCCCTTATAAAGAGACAGGAAATGGTTAACAAGCGAAACTATTAATGTATTACGGAGTAAAATATACCGTTCAGTTTTCCTC
>ENA-UOYA01004468-UOYA01004468.1-activated-sludge-metagenome-genome-assembly--contig:-NODE-4468-length-11712-cov-4.216008_pt1 | contig 11712 bp, 13 predicted proteins | sample MGYA00238163_ERZ764804 | MGnify/ENA primary metagenome ERZ764804 (study PRJEB28919, sample SAMN05720223) | activated sludge metagenome | isolation source: Anaerobic digester | place: Hong Kong...
GAGATACAGGCATGTGACTGGAGTTCAGACGTGTGCTCTTCCGATCTCGACTCGTGGTACGCGGTGTTCCGGCGCGTCGAACGACTTCGAGCGGGCCACCGCGCTCGCCCGAGACATGGTCACCCGCTACGGCATGAGCGAGACGCTCGGCCCGATGGTCTACGCCGAGAACGAGGGCGAGGTCTTCCTGGGCCGGTCGATCACCAAGACGACCAACATGTCCGAGGAGACGATGCGCAAGGTCGACTCCGAGATCCGCCGGATCATCGACGAGCAGTACGCGACGGCCCGCAAGATCATCGAGGAGAACCGCGACAAGATCGAGGTGATGGCCAAGGCGCTGCTCGAGTGGGAGACCATCGACGCCGAGCAGATCGAGGACATCATCGCCGGTCGTCCGCCGCGCGCCCCGAAGGACCGTGGCGGCAACCAGCCGGGCACGCCGCCGGCCTCGCCGTCGCCGGGCGTCGCGCCGAACGCGCCGACCGCGCCGGCCGCGCACTGACCTGCCGGCGCCGCGCGCGACGCGACCGCCGGTCCCACGGACACCGCGCCCGCCTCCCGGCGGGCGCGTCCGCTTCGGGGGCCGGGCGCGGCGCGGACCGTGCCCCGAGCCGCCCCGGATGAGCCCTTCCGCCGCGCCCGCCCCGATCGCCCCCGGCGCCGCCGTGCCCACGCTGCGCTGCGGGCGCTTCGAGCTGTCGCTCGCGCGGCCCCGCATCATGGGCGTCGTCAACCTGACCGCCGACTCGTTCTCGGACGGCGGCCGCTGGCTCGAGCCGCGGGCCGCGATCGCGCATGCGACGCGGCTGGTCGAGGAGGGGGCCGACCTGCTCGATCTCGGCGCCGAGTCGACACGGCCCGGTGCGCCACCGGTGCCGGCCGGGCTCGAGCTCGAGCGGCTGCGCCCGGTGCTGCGTGCGCTGGCGGACCTGGGGGTGCCGCTGTCGGTCGACACCCGCAAGCCGGAGGTGATGCGCGCGGTGCTCGACGAAGGGGCGGACATGATCAACGACGTCGCCGGCTTCCGCAGCGAGGCCGCGATCGACGCCGTGCGCACCGGCTCGGCCGCGTGTTGCGCGATGCACATGCTGGGCGATCCACTGACCATGCAGCAGGCCCCCGTCTATCGGGACGTCGTGCGCGAGGTCCGGGACTGGCTTGCGGGCCGGGTGGGCGCGTTGCAGCATGCCGGCGTGGACCCTGCGCGGATCGTCGTGGATCCGGGCATCGGCTTCGGCAAGTCGCTCGAGCACAACCTCGCGCTGGTCGCGCGGCTGCCCGAGGCGGTGCCCGGGGGCGTGCCGGTGCTGGTCGGCGTGTCGCGCAAGTCGATGATCGGCGCGATCACCGGGCGAGCGGTCGGCGAGCGGCTGCCGGGCAGCCTCGCGGCGATGCTCGCCGCGGTGGCGCGCGGCGCGCGGATCGTCCGGGTCCACGACGTCGCGGCGACGCGCGACGCGCTCGCGGTCCACGACGCGATCGAGCGCGCCGGGACCTGAAACGAACCGCTGGGGAAGGACGAACGATGGGACGCAAGTACTTCGGAACCGATGGCGTGCGCGGACGGGTCGGCGAGGCGCCGATCACGCCCGAGTTCGTGATGCGGCTCGGCTACGCGGCGGGCCGCGTGCTCGCGCAGCGCACCGGTCCGCGCCCGGCGGTGCTGATCGGCAAGGACACGCGGATCTCGGGCTACCTGCTCGAGGCCGCGCTCGAGGCGGGCTTCTCGGCCGCCGGCGTCGACGTGCTGCTGTCGGGGCCGCTGCCCACGCCCGCGGTCGCCTACCTGACGCGAGCGCTGCGCCTGTCGGCCGGCGTCGTGATCAGCGCGTCCCACAACCCCTACGACGACAACGGCATCAAGTTCTTCTCGTTCGACGGCAACAAGCTGCCCGACGAGACCGAGGCGCGGATCGAGACCGCGCTCGAGGAGCCGATGGGCTGCGTGCGCTCCGAGCTGCTCGGCCGCGCGAAGCGCATCGAGGACGCCGCCGGACGCTACATCGAGTTCTGCAAGAGCACCTTCCCGAACGATCTCGACCTGCACGGCCTGAAGCTCGTCGTCGACTGCGCGCACGGGGCCGCCTACCACACCGCGCCGCACGTGTTCCACGAGCTCGGCGCCGAGGTCGTCCAGATCGGCACCGCGCCGAACGGCCTGAACATCAACGACAAGGTCGGTGCGACCCACACCGAGTCGCTGCAGCGTGCGGTGCTCGAGCACAAGGCCGACATCGGCATCGCGCTCGACGGCGACGCCGACCGGCTGATGATGTGCGACGCCGACGGGCGACTGTTCAACGGCGACGAGCTGCTCTACCTGATCGTGCGCGAGCGCACCCGGCACCGGCACGTCGCCGGCGCGGTCGGCACGCTGATGTCGAACTTCGGGCTCGAGCAGGCGTTCCAGCGCCTGGGCGTGAACTTCGCGCGCGCGAAGGTCGGCGATCGCTACGTGCTCGAGACCCTGCAGCAGCGCGGCTGGCTGTACGGCGGCGAGAGCTCGGGGCACCTGCTGTGCCTCGACTGCCACACCACCGGCGACGGCACGATCAGCGCGCTGCAGGTGCTGGGCGCGGTGCGCCGCAGCGGCAGGTCGCTCGCCGAGCTGACCGACGACCTGGTGATGTATCCCCAGCGCCTGATCAACGTGAAGGTCGCGAAGGGCTTCGACTGGCAGGGCCACGCGGGCCTGCGCGAGGAGACCGCCCGGGTCGAGCGGGAGCTCGGGCAGGACGGCCGGCTGCTGATCCGTCCGTCCGGCACCGAGCCGCTGCTTCGGGTGATGGTCGAGGCGCGCACCGAGGATGCCGCGGATCGGCTCGCCCGGCGGCTGGCGGACTCGGTGTCGGAGTCGGTCCCGGCCTGATCCGCGTGCGGGCCGCGCGGCGTGCGCCGCGCGGACCGCGTCAGATCCCCGGCGTCACCAGGTAGGCCGCGATGTCGGCCAGGTCCTGGCCGTTGAGCACCGGGAACGCGAGCACGCGCATCACGCCGCCCGCGTTGTTCGAGATCGCGCGCGCGATCAGTTCGGGGTTGTTCGCGGCCGCGAGCTGCGCCGGGCCCGCGGCGACCGCGGGTCCGTGGCAGCCGTCGCAGGACAGCGTCGTGTTCGGCAGGTCCGTCCACAGCGCCTTGCCCCGGATCGCGTTGCCCGTCGGGTAGCCCGACGACGCGGGCGCGGGCGCCGGGGCGGGGGCCGGTGCCGCCGCCGGCGTGGCGGCGGTCGTCCCGGTCGTCGACGCGGTGCTCGGCGCCGGATCGCCACCGCCTCCGCCGCAGGCGGCCAGTGCCGACGCCGTCAGCACCGAGGCGATCCGAAGGGTGGTCGACATCCGTTTCATCGGGGGCTCCGCAGGCATCGCGTCGCGCCGGGTCCGGCGACGCGACGCGAGGATGCCGTCCGTCCGCCGCCACCGCAGCGGCGCGTCGCGCGAGCGGTCGGTTCGGTGCATCGAGCGGCGCTGCACGACCGACGCGCGACCGCTCGTCGCGCATCGGCCGGCGACGCGCGGTGCGCTACACTCGCGCGTCGTCGGGGCGTAGCTCAGCCCGGTAGAGTGCTTGCTTTGGGAGCAAGATGTCGGAGGTTCGAATCCTCTCGCCCCGACCATCGGCTATACTCGCGGCCTCGCCCCCCGCAGGACGCTCTGCCCGTAGCTCAGCTGGATAGAGCATCGGCCTTCTAAGCCGAGGGTCACAGGTTCGAGTCCTGTCGGGCAGGCCAGTTTGCGTCGCGGCGCATCGGCGTCGCGGCCCGGTGGTGGCTGTAGCTCAGTTGGTAGAGTCCCGGATTGTGATTCCGGTTGTCGTGGGTTCGAGTCCCATCAGCCACCCCACGCATTCATGACGACAGGGCCCCGACCGGGGCCCTTCGTGCTTTCCGGGCGCCGCGACCGACGACCGGCGTGTGCCGACCGCCGATCCGGCATCCGGTGTCGCCGTCCGCGTCCGGGTGCAGCGTCGGTTCCCGTTCCACCGAGCCGAGGCCCCGATGCGCAGACACCGCTCGCTTCCGTGTGCCGCCGCGCTGCTGCTCGCGGGGGTGTCCGGATGTGCGACGCCGCCGCCCGCGACGGTGCCCGCACCCGTCCCCGTCCTCACGACACCGGCGGCCCCCGAGGAGGCCGCCTCGCCCGGCGCATCCACCCGGCCGAAGGCCTCGCCGGCCGAGGGCCCCGCGGCGCCCGCGGACGGGACCGCCCCGGCGGTCCGGTCCGGTCGCGCCGCCGCGACGGCGCCGTCCGGCGATCGACCGGCGCTCCGTTCGCGGGCCGCCGGTGGCCCGCCGGCCCGGCGCGGTCCGTCCTCCGCGGGGCCGTCCCCGCAGGCACCGGGCGTGACGCAGGCTTCGGATTCGGAAGGGCCCTCGGTGACGACCTACGTCTTCTCCGACGCGCCGGCGCCTGTCCGCCGCGACGCCGCACGCGGCGAGCCGGCCGCGACCCCGTCCTGGGCGCGCGTGCCCGACGGCTTCAATCCCTACCGCATCGCCCATGCGCCGGGCACCTACCGGTGCGAACTGGGCCGCAGCGTCGTGGTCCGCACGGTGGCCTCGGACCTGCGCACCGCCGTCCTGCGCTGGGGCGACGACGACGTCACGCTGCGTGCGGTCGACGCGCGCAGCGGCGCGCTGCGCTACGAGGATCCGGACCGGGGTCTCGCGTGGATCGTGCTGAAGGACCGCTCGATGCTGCTCGACACGCGGGCGGGCCAGCGGCTGGCGAATGCCTGCCGTGTCCGTGGCTGACCCGGCCGCTGCGGGTGCTCCGTCGCGAGCCGACCCGCCGTGCCGCGGATCGCGCGCCGTCGCGATGCGCGGGTCCGTTCGGGTCGGAGGCGCCGGGATGCATCAGCCGTGCTTGCCCGCGACCCACCCCGTGGGTCCGATCGTTCGCCTCGCCACCTCCAGCGCGTGGGGCTCGAGCGTCGTGGCCATCGTGTCGTTCCATCGGTTCAGGTAGCCGAACAGCGCGATCGCGGCGACGATCTCGACGATCTGCCCGTCGTCGTAGTGCGCCTTCAGCGCGTCGAAGTCGGCCGGGCCGGCTTCGTTGGGCTGGCGGCCCGCCTTGAATCCGAGACGGATCGCCGCGCGCTCCGCGGGCGTGAACAGCGGGCTGTCCTCGAAGTCCGCGAGGGCCGCGATCTTCTCGTCGGGCGCCCTGTACAGGCTCGACAGGTTCGCCATGTGCGACTGGCAGTACAGGCAGCCGCCCGCGAAGCTGCTGGCGAGGCTGACCAGCATCTTCGTCCCGGTCGGCACCGTGCCCTCGTAGAGCACCGCCTGGTTCAGCGCCATGAAGGCCCGCACGATGTCCGGGCGACGCACCATCGTCATGATGCTGTTCGGCGTGAAGCCGCGCGTGGCTCGGTAGTGCTCGAAGCGCTCGCGGATGTCGGCATCGGGGACGTCGGCGAGCGGCACGGGGTCGAGATGGGGCATGCGGGTCTCCTGGCGCGGGACGCGGCGATCTTCTCACCGCGCCGGGTCCGCGGCTCGCACGGTCGGCCCGCCGCGCGCAGGGTCCGGTCCGGCCCACGGCCACGCTTGCCGTACGATCGCGGCACCCCACCGCGAGCGCCCCCCCATGCCGAACATCACCGCCCGGACCTTCCGCCTGGCCGTCCCGTACTGGACCGGTACCGACCGACGCGCGGCCTGGACCCTGGGTGCGGTGCTGCTCGTCGTCGCGGTGGCGCTGATCGCGCTCAACGTCGAGCTGACCCAGTACCAGAAGGCCTTCTTCGACGCCCTGCAGGGCCAGGACGCGCCGGCCTTCCGCAAGGCCATCGCGGTGTTCTTCGTCACCGTCGCGCTGCTGATCGCGGCGCTGGTGGCCAGGGCCTGGCTCGAGCAGGCGCTGACGATCCGCTGGCGCGAGCACATGACCCGCGGCATGCTGGCGCGCTGGCTGGACGGCCACACCTTCTATCGCATCGAGCGCGACAACGCGTGCGACAACCCCGACCAGCGGCTCACCGAGGACGTCACCGAGTACGTGCGGCTGATGATCGCGCTGTCGCTCGGGTTCGTCACGAACCTGGGCACCCTCGGATCGATGGGCTGGATCCTGTGGCACAGCGCGGGGCCGGTCACCTTCGCGCTCGGCGGCGGCGCGGTCACGATCCCGGGCTACCTGTTCTGGGTCGCCATCGGCTGGGGCCTGCTGCAGACGGTGGTCACCCACCTGGCGGGCCACAGGCTGGCCGGCGCGACGGTGGTGCAGCAGGCCACCGAGGCCGACTTCCGCTTCGCGCTCGCCAAGGTGCGGGATTCGGCCGAGCAGGTCGCGCTGTACCGCGGCAACGCGGTCGAGGCGCAGCGGCTGATGCGGCTGTTCGACGCGATCCGCGCGAACTGGGCGGTGCTGATGAGGCACAACGTCTTCCTGAACATGGCGAGCGGCGGCTTCGGTGCGGTGGCGATCGTGGTCCCGATCATGGCGATGGCGCCGAAGGTGCTGTCCGGAGAGATGACCTTGGGCACGCTGATGCAGGACGTCGCCGCGTTCGCCGCGACCGCGCAGGCCGTCGCCTGGTTCGCGCTGAGCTACCGCGACCTGTTCCAGCTGTCCGCGCGGGTGCAGCGCCTGTCCGGCATGCAGGCCGCGATGGACGCGCCGGCGCCGCAGGGCATCACCGTGTCGCACGACGGGTCCTCGCCCGCGGTCGAGGGCGAGGACGTCGCGCTCGGCCTGCCCGATCGGCGCCTGCTCAGCCGCATCGGCGCGATGCGCTTCGCGCCGGGCGAGCGCTGGCTGGTGCGCGGCCCCTCCGGTTGCGGCAAGAGCACGCTGCTTCGCGCGATCGCCGGGCTCTGGCCGTTCCAGGACGGCCGCATCCGGTTGCCCGGCGGCGCGCGGATCATGTTCCTGCCGCAGAGGAGCTACCTGCCCGACGGCCCGCTGGACGAGGTGCTCGCCTATCCCGAAGCGGTCCGCGCCGGCGACCGCGCGCGCTTCGAGCAGGCGCTGACCGACTGCCGGCTGGGGCACCTCGTGCCGCGCCTGTCCGAGTCGACCCGCTGGAGCCACCGGCTCTCGCCGGGCGAGCAGCAGCGCCTGGCGTTCGCGCAGGCGCTGCTGTACGCCCCCGACGTGCTGTTCATGGACGAGGCCACCAGCGCGCTGGACAACGACACCGAGGCGCACCTGATGACGCTGCTGACCGGGCGCCTGCCGCGCTGCACGGTCGTGAGCGTCGCGCACCGGACGACGCTCGACGCGTTCCACAGCCACACGCTGGAGCTGGCGGCGCCGGCGCGCGGCTGAGCGGGGCGTCACCGGCTCCGCGATCCGATCGGCCGGGGACCTCCCCGCGGGGCGGGGACCTCCTCGCGGTCTCGTCTCGATCGGTCGATCGGGCTCGCGTCCGTCACCGGAGGCGCGATGCGGCGATCGCCGTGCGGACGGTCTCCACGGCGCCCGCGTCGTCGCGATCGACCGGCGGGGCGCGGGGCGCGCCGCCCGCGTCGAGCCACTGCCACGCGCCGAAGCCCGCCACCGCGGCCAGCAGCAGGGCGGCCAGCCACCGCCGGTCGTGCCGGACCGGGCTCGGCCCCGGCTCGCGCACCCGCCCGGTGAGCATCGGCAGGGCCAGGTTCCGGCGTCGCAGGACGCTCAGTCCCGCGACCAGCCCGAGATGCGCGAGGACGAGCGCGAGGAGCGCCTCGCCGAGGACTTCGTGCAGCTCCGACAGGAGGTCACCGCCGGGCAGGTCGCCCCAGTCCGCGTACGCGCCCCAGCCGCTGAGTGCGAGGGGGGCGGCCAGTGCGAGCATCGCGACGATGGCGGCGGTCGTCGCGAGCTGCTGACCCTGGCGCCGGTTCACGCCGCTCTCGGCGCGAGCCGACCCCAGCGACCGCAGCCAGGCCGGGGCTCCCGCGATCCGGCGCCACAGGGATCCGAGCGACGCGTGGCGCGGGCCGAGGAGTCCGTAGAGCACGCGGAAGACCAGCAGCCCGCCGAACGCGTAGCCCAGCGTCGCGTGCAGCAGCCGCCAGTGCTCGCTGTCGGCGCTCAGGTAGGCCCCGGTGAACGTCGCGGCGAACAGCCAGTGGAACATGCGGGTCGGCGCGTCGACGACGCGCCGGCCGGGCGTGGGCGGGCCCGATGCGGCCGTCGCGGCGGTCGATCCGGTCCGGGCGGTCCCGGCGGTCCGGGCGTGGGTCGCGTGCCTCACGAGTGCCTCCGGCGATCAGTCGAACCACGCCCGGCGCTGGCGCGGCGTCAGGCCCGCGGGCATCCGCAGGTCGTCGTCGTCGAACCGGCCCCGATCGGCGCCGACGTGGCACGCGCCGCACTGGGCCGCGCTGCGCACGCTCGGCAGGCGCCAGACGTCCGGCGCGATCTTCCGGTGCTTGCGCTCGAACCACGCGGATCGCGTGATGCGATCCTCCGGCGGGGCCTCGACGACGCGCCGGTAGGTCCCGGCGTGGGCCTGCAGCCAGGCGCCCAGCGAGGTCACGAGGTCGGCGTCGAGCGACGCGTCGCTGCCGTAGTGGCGATCGAGCCCGTCCATCAGGCGCTGCCAGGAGCGTGCGGGCAGCAGCCCGGGCGGATAGGCGACGTGGCACGACGCGCATTCCTCGACGTAGGCCGGCGGCACGGTGCGCGGCATCGCGCGGCCGCCGTCGGCGACCGCCGGCGACAGGCTCGCGAGGCCGAGGGCCGCGGCGAGCAGCACGCGGACTCGGATCGCGCTCATCGCGCGCCGCTCCGGTCCGGTGTCGACCCGAGGCCGGCGAGGTACGCGAGCACGTCGGCCTTCTCCGCGGCGCTGCACTCGCGCGACAGCACGTCCCTGCAGTTGCGGCGGAACCACTTGTCGACCCGCGCCGGGTCGGTGAAGGCCTTCGGGTTCGCGACCGGCGCCAGCGGGTCGATCGCCTTGCCGGTGCCGGCGTGCTTGCCGGGCCCGGTGGGCGGCGTGCCGTGGCAGGAGGCGCACGACCATTCGCCGCCGTGCCGGGCATTGAAGAACCGGTCGCCCTGCGCGGCGTCGCCCGGGCGGCCCGCCTGCGCGCTCCAGTGTGCGAGCTGCGACGCGATCGAGGTCCCTGCCGCATGCGCCGGCGGGCTCGAGGCGGCGACCGCGGCGAGCACGGTGGACGCGGCGGCCGTTCGGAGGCGGGGAAAGGGTCGATGCTTCGTCATGCGGGGCTCCAGGGGGATCGGACGGCGCCCAGTGTGCGAGGCCCCGCTTGAACGTCGGCTGAAGCGCCCGTTCATCCGGCGTTCAGGTTCGGCGCGGCACAATCGGCAGGTGGACACCCTCCGCTTCCCGAACCGGTCGCTGCTCGGCCTGCTGGTGCCGCTGGTGCTGGTCGGCCCGCCGGCGCGTGCCGACGGCGACCAGGACCGCGCGCGCGCGGCCGTGCAGTCCGGCGAGGTGCTGCCGCTGCGCACGCTCGTCGAGCGGCTGGCCCGCGAGCATCCCGGCGAGGTGCTCGAGGTGGAGCTCGAGCGCGAGGACGGCCGCTGGGTCTACGAGATCAAGCTGCTGCAGCCCGGTGGACGGCTGGTGAAGCTCGAGGTCGACGCCGCGACCGGGCAGGTGCTGCGACTCAGGGAGCGGTCCCGTCGGTCCGAGGCGCGCCGATGAGGCACCCGGGATCGTGAGACTGCTCCTCGTCGAAGACGAGCCGACGCTGCGCGCGCAGCTGCGTGCGGGCCTCGAGGACGCCGGCTACGCGGTGGACGAGGCGGACAACGGCCGCGATGCGCACTTCCTGGGCGACACCGGGGCGTACGACGCGGTCGTGCTCGATCTCGGCCTGCCGCAGCTCGACGGACTGACCGTGCTCAAGCGCTGGCGCGACGCCTCCCGTGCGATGCCGGTGCTGATCCTGACCGCGCGCGACGACTGGAGCGAGAAGGTCGCCGGCATCGACGCCGGGGCGGACGACTACCTGACCAAGCCCTTCCACATGGAGGAGCTGCTGGCCCGGGTGCGCGGCCTCATCCGTCGCGCGGCGGGCCAGGCGTCGCCGGTCCTGCGCTGCGGCGGCCTCGCGCTGGACACGCGCAGCGGCCGGGTCACCGTGGACGGGCGGACCGTCGTGCTCACGAGCCACGAGCTGAAGGTGCTCGAGTACCTGATGCACCGGCCCGGCGCCGTCGTCTCGCGCACCGAGCTGATCGAGCACATCTACGCGCAGGACTTCGACCGCGACTCCAACACGATCGAGGTGTTCGTCGGGCGCCTGCGCAGGAAGCTGCCCACGACGCCGATCGAGACCGTGCGCGGCCGGGGCTACCGGCTGGGGGCCGCTTGAGCGCGTGGGCGGGATCGCTGCGCCTGCGCTGGCTGGGCGCCACGATCGCGACCTTGATCGTGGCGCTGGCGGGGGCGCACGTGTGGCTCGCGGGAACGTTCCGCGACCACGTGCTGGACCAGTTCGACGTCGCCCTGTCGCAGCAGCTCGAGCAGCTGACCGCCCGGCTCGAGTTCGACCCGCGCGGGCAGCCGGTGATCGGCGCGCGCGGCATGAGCGACCCGCGCTGGGAGAAGGCGTACTCCGGCCTGTACTGGCAGGTCGAGCGCCTGTCGGGAGACGGCGCCGGGGACCGGATCGTGCTGCGCTCGCGATCGCTGTGGGACGCCGAACTGGGCGTGCCCGACGACGCGCTCGCCGACGGGGCGGTGCATCGGCACGACGGGCGCGGACCGCGGGGCGAGACGCTGCGCATCGTGGAGCGGTCGCTGCAGGCGCCGGAGCCGGCGCTCACGCGCTGGCGCCTGATCGTCGCGGGCGACGTGCACGACGCCGCGGCGGCCGTCGAGCGGTTCAACGGGGTGCTGGCGGCGTCGCTCGGCGGACTCGGGGTGCTGCTCGCGCTGGCCGCGTTCGCCCAGGTCGCGGTGGGGCTCGCGCCGCTCGCGTCCATGCAGGCGGCGCTGCAGCGGGTGAGGGCGGGGCAGGTCCCGCGACTGCAGGGGCGCTTCCCGTCCGAGGTGCAGCCCCTCGTCGATGCGTTCAACGGCGTGCTCGACCGCAATGCGGAGGTCGTGGAACGGGCCCGCGCGCACGCCGGCGATCTCGCGCACGCACTGAAGACCCCGCTGGCCGTCCTGGGCCAGGCGGCGCGCGAGGCGGGGCCGACCGAGCTGTCGGCGGTGGTCGCGGAGCAGGTCGGGAACGCGGAGCGTCACGTGCACTGGCATCTCGCACGCGCGCGCGCGTCGGCCACCCGGCACGTGCCGGGACAGCGTGCTCCGCTCGAGCCCGTCGTGCGCGGGCTGCTGCGGGCGATGGCCCGGCTGCACGCCGACCGGCACCTGGACCTCGACGCCGACGGCGTCCCGGCGGGCCTCGCCTTCGCGGGTGCGGAGCAGGACCTTCAGGAGATGCTCGGCAACCTGATCGACAACGCCTGCCGCAGCGCGCGCAGCGCCGTCGTCGTGCAGGCGGCACGGGACGGCGCGTGGCTGCGGATCGCCGTCGACGACGACGGGCCCGGCATCGCGCCCGAACGCAGGTCGGAGGTGCTGCAGCGAGGGATCCGACTGGACGAGTCCGGCACCGGCAGCGGGCTGGGCCTCGCGATCGTCGTCGACCTGGCCCGGGTGTACGGCGGGACGCTGACGCTGGACGGCACGCAGGCGGGTGGGCTCCGTGCCCTGCTCCGATTGCCCGCCGCGGGTTGACGCGCGGCGTCGCGTCCGCCCGCCCCGCTTCGGCGTGCTGGCCCTCGGCACCGGCAA
>ENA-UOYA01004470-UOYA01004470.1-activated-sludge-metagenome-genome-assembly--contig:-NODE-4470-length-11696-cov-6.392836_pt1 | contig 11696 bp, 12 predicted proteins | sample MGYA00238163_ERZ764804 | MGnify/ENA primary metagenome ERZ764804 (study PRJEB28919, sample SAMN05720223) | activated sludge metagenome | isolation source: Anaerobic digester | place: Hong Kong...
GTACAGCGCTGCGTGGCGTGGAAATAGTAAGCCACAACCCGCCTGCCTCCGGGCGAGGATGTGCCCGGTTCGGCCGCCTGCACCGGCGTTCCGGCCCTGCGTCCCGGCTTGAACAACAAGAACACAAAACTCGCCGCGACGAATAAGAGCAATATCGCAGCGAGTGCCCGTTTGATATTCATGGTCCGACTCTAGGCCAGCATTTGCGAGGCCCTAATAACCGTTTCTTCAATCCGCTCCTGGGTCGGCGGAGTCTTTCCCTTCTCCACGCCAAGCTCGGCGAGGCGCAGGTGGAAATAGTCTTCGATGGCTCCCTGCTGCATCGCTTGCTTGCCGCACCCCGTGGAACAGCCGTCGATCACCAGAATCTTGTTTGCGGCTCTAACTTTCTCGGTGATTTCGTCCACACCGGCAGCGACGCCAATGAGACATGACATCTTTCCCGCGCCGTCGTTGCGCAGTATCCGAGCCGCTCGATCCGCGATCTCGCCAACGTCCGACGCACCCGAACACGAGAGGATGAGCGTCTCACCGCCCCCGCAACTACAGCCGTCTTTCGGTCTGATTTTCATCTGGTCTCCGTCAAACTCCTTCCCTTGAGATCACGAACCCGGCTCCACGTCCCACACACCCAGCGCCGCGCAGGCTTCGGCCAGCGCTCCACGCAAATGTCTGTAATCGCCTCCAAACACCGGGACGCAGCGTGAAAGCTTGCCGTCTCCCATCCACAACTTGGCGGCGATGGCCGTGCAAGTCGCTTCCCCGCAGGCTCCGCAATTCGTTCTGGGAAGCCGTTTGTAGACTTCCAACATGGGCGGTTTGGCGCGCATCTCGGACGATGGCGTGATCAATGCTCTTCGCGCCCAGACCTGGTTCAAACGCCGCCTGAGGTCCTCCAGAACACGGCAGGCGTCCACAACGTCGTCGGCCTTTCCGAGTGCGACGCGACGAGCATAGAGTGTCACCGGCCGATAGCCCTCCATGAACGTGAGAGTTGGCCCGCCAGGATTGTAACAAGCCTGACGCATTTCGGCGTTCAGATAAGGCAATGCCGGACCGGCGCCGTCCGACAGATGCGCGATCAACCGCACCTTGGACTCCTCCGCCATGCAGGGGCCGAAGAACATGATGCTCGCTTCGCCGAACACGTCTTCAGAGAAAGCCGCACGCACTGGCTCTGGACATGCACTGGGGCGGTGTTCGGCCCAACCGTCGATTGTGATGCGCGGGGCTGCTTGTTGGATGGCGGACAAGCCGGACAGATCCGTCACCAACGCCGGAACTGCGGCTATTTGTTGCGCACAGAGACCCGAAGCGGCGAGCAAGGTCCGCGCCTTTTCGAGTTCTCCGGTGTTCGGGAAAACGACGACAAGGTCCATCGGCGCCCGAATCAGCCGGCCTTCTGGGCGAGCAGCGTCTTCAATTCAGCGACCGTCGGCACACGTCCCATAACCACGATCTTGCCGTCAACCACGACAGCAGGGGTGCGCAGCACGCCAAGCTTGGCGATTTCTATCCACTCGGTGACGTGCTCGATGTCAGCCGCGAGATCCAATTCCGCGCAGGCGTTGATGACATTCTTCTCCGTGTTCTTGCAGTTTGCACAGCCGGGTCCGGCTACTTGAATTTTCATAAATTCCTCCTCTCAACTGATCGCATTTCGCTGGCCACCTGATCTCAAATAGTATGCCTCCACCTCGATCACGGGCACGGCTCGCGCATCCCTAAGCCATTGCGGAGGCTCCCGGCTCCGGGAACCAGTGCCTCGTCCGGTTGCAGAAAGAGCAGACTGACAGCATCACGGGTACCTCAATAAGGACACCCACCACCGTCGCCAGCGCGGCTCCAGATCCGGCCCCGAACAGTGCGATCGCGGTTGCAACCGCAAGTTCAAAGAAGTTGCTCGCCCCTATTAACGCACCTGGCGCTGCCACTGCATGACGGACCCGCAGGAGCCGCATCAGCCCGTAAGTTAGCGATGAATTGAAATAGACCTGGACAAGGATGGGGATCGCAATCAAAAGAACATGGAACGGCTTCCCCAGGATATTGTCGGCCTGGAAAGCGAAGATAAACACCAGCGTGGCCAGTAGTGCAACGACGCTGACGGGTGCGAAACGAGGTAGTAGCTGCTTCTCGAACCAATCCTTTCCATGCGCCCGAATGAAGTATGTCCGAAGGACTGTGCCGGTCGTGAGCGGGATCACGATGAAGATGCCAACGGCATACAGCAGCACCACGAAGGGAACCTGCAGCGACGAGGCGCCACTGACTAGAAAGCGCACGATCGGCGCAAACAGAAACAGCATGATGAGATCATTCACGGATACCTGAACCAGGGTGTATGCCGGGTCGCCGTCCGTGAGGTAACTCCAGACGAAGACCATGGCGGTGCAAGGAGCAGCCGCCAGAATGATGCATCCGGCGATGTATTGGTCGGCGTCGGCTGGCGGAATCCAGTGCGCGAACAGGTAGCGAAACGATAACCAGGCGATGAACGCCATCGAAAAGGGCTTCACGAGCCAGTTGACGAAAAGCGTAATCAGCAGTCCGCGAGGCCTCTGACCTACCTGGCGAATCGAGGCGAAGTCCACCTTCATCATCATAGGAATGATCATCAACCAGATCAGGACCGCAATCGGAATGTTAATCTGGCTGCCGGAGCCGAACTCCATCCGGCGGAGGCTATCGGTCAGGCCAGGCTGCGACCGTCCGAGTAAGACGCCGATGAGCATGCACGCGGCCACCCATGCACTTAGGTACCGCTCGAACAGGTTTAGCCTTTTCGCAGTGGTCTTTTCCGAAGCAACTTGTGTCATGGCATTTGTACCTCATCCGACGGTGAATTTATCGTTGCCCGCACCAGTCTCCTCAACGCTTCGGGGCCGACAGGGTCAGTCGGGACCCAGGGGACCAGTGCGATGCGTTCCGACAGCTTCATTTCTACCTCCTCGATGAAAGGCAATTCCTGCGCTCCGCGTTCGATCAGTAAAGGATCAGAAAAGCCGTTCCCGTTGAAACTCTGATTTATGATCCACGCATAGGGCCTTATGCCGGCTCTTTCCAGGTCGGCCTGAAGTTTTGCGGCCTCATGGACCGGGGTCGCTTCAGGAAGGGCGACCAAAAGAATGCGCGTGTAGTCCGAATCCCGTAGCTTCGGCATTAATCGCCGGACCGCTTCCGGCACCTCGCTTGCGGTACGCGACACCTCTCTGTGGTAGGCCTCCGCCGCATCCAGCAACAGCAGCGTGTGCCCCGTGGGCGCGGTATCGATTACGACAAACTCGGTATCGCCTTCTGCGACCGCCTCTGCAAATGCGCGAAACACAGCGATCTCTTCCGTACACGGAGATCGAAGGTCCTCTTCCAGCAGTGCAAGCCCCTGCGCATCCAATTGCGGCTCTGCCTTGGCGAGAACCTCAGTTGTGTAATTGTGGATCTCCACAGCCGGGTCTATCCGGCTTACCCGGAGTCCTTTGACCGACGTGCCAATTGCGGTTTGCACGTGGCCCGCGGGATCCGTGGTCGTAAGATGGACCGAGTGGCCGCGATACGCAAGTTCAACAGCGATGGCTGCGGCCATCGTGGTCTTTCCCACGCCGCCCTTTCCCATCGTGAGGATCACGCCCTTACCGCTGCGTTCAATACCGTCGATGAGGCTGGCAAGCGGCGGCTTGCCGATGGGCTTGGTAGGTTTATCCGCGCCGGCCGTTATAGCCTGGGCCCCATCGAACAACCCCTCGAGTCTGCCTATCCCCATAGGCGCATAGGGAAGAAGTGGGATGGAAAGGCGGGGTATGCTTGCGAGCTCTTCAGACATGTGTGCCAGTGCGCTTTCACAACGGCACTGGAGCGCGACAGCAGCCGCATCGTCACTGTTGGATGCGCGGAAGATCCCGTTGATGATTAGGATCTGTTTCGCCATGCCGATGGCGTCTAGTTCGCCCCGCGTCCTTTCCGCCTCCGCCAAGGCGGACGGGTCCGGCCGGGCCACGAGCACCAACGTGGTTGTGGCCCCATCGGTGAGAGCCCGAAGGCTCGCCGCGTAAAGGTCTCTTTGCGTCTGCAATCCGGCAAGTGGGCCCAGGCACGATGTTCCGGTCGTATTCGTGTCGATGAAACCGGTCCACGCCGCCGGCAACTTCAGGAGCCGTAACGTGTGTCCCGTTGGCGCTGTATCGAAGATCACGTGATCGAAGCTCGCAGTGGCCCTGGGATCGCCAAGCAACTTGCTGAACTCGTCAAAGGCCGCAATCTCAACCGTGCATGCCCCCGACAACTGCTCCTCCATGCTGGCGACCGCCGTTGCGGGTAGCACGCCCCGGTAAGGACCGACCACACGCTCGCGGTACGCCGCTGCTGCAGCTTCCGGATCGACATTGAGCGCGAACAAACCTTGGGCATCGGCAACTGCGGTCGGTTCCCCTGATAGCCTCGTGCCGAATACTTCGTCGAGATTGGAGGCGGGATCCGTACTGACGACTAGTACACGCTTACCCAGGCTCGAAAGCGCAACCGCCGTTGCGCAAGCGAGAGAAGTCTTGCCGACTCCTCCTTTGCCCGTGAAGAAGAGAATTCGGGTTGCCCCGTTCAAGAAGGTCGTGAAGGTCATCGGCGCTATCCGCAACAGCTCTGAACGACCGGCAACGCGGTGGAATCTCCTTCCAGATACCTATGCGCCAACTGGAGCATTGCCTCTGCCGGGGTCTCCTTGACACTCTGCGCTGTCTTCACCGCGCGCATCATATCCTCGCGTGAGACGCCAAGCTTCTTTGCCTGTTGAAAGTGGTGCTTGAAGCACGGCTCGCAATTGGCCGCGATAGCGGCGCCAATGGCAACCAGTTCGGCCACCGCATCGTTGTAAATGGTCGGTGCGGGTGGTTCGGCATCCACACCGCATAGACGCGCAAGTTCCCCTCGCCCGGGGTAAGATCCTTTGCTGGCAATCCGGCCATCTACCAGGATGAGCGGCAAACACCCGTTGCCTTCCTTTTCCATCGTGGATTTCACCAACTGCTTCGCCACGAACGCCTGCGGCTGTTGGCTTAAGTTGTAGCGCTGCACGTGTACGCCCTTGCCGGTTAGCCAGTGTAGGTCGGCGGCGAAGCGCGCTAGCGTCGGATCGACGTTCGGACCGCAGACGCCAGTCGAACAGCACATTGGAGGATCAAATACTTCCACATTAGTCATGAGGACTACTCCGTGATTCGATTATCGACGATAGGCGATACGTGATACATAAAAAAAACGCCCGTGTATCAGATGATGCCCACGAGCGCTTTTAGCCGCCGCAGACCATCAAAATCGATGCAATAACCCACCCGCGATCCCGTTTGCGAACTACGTATCAGGCCGGCCCCCTTCAAAATGCGCAGATGTTCGGAAACAGTGGATTGGGCCAGTGGCATCTCATCCACGATTTGGCTGCATACTCGCGCTTCCTTCCGCGAAAGCATTCGCAAGATGCGGACTCGCGCGGGGTGGCCGATCGCCTTGGCGAGTCTGGCTAGCTCCTCATCTGCTTCCGCTCCCTCCAGCGCAGCCAGACAAAGTCCTGGTTGATCTGCGCCTGACTGGCAGCACACGTCAGAATTGGATGAGTTGGATGGCATAACTATCGTCGATTAACGATAACTCGAAAGCGGCACAGGTGTCAAGTCACGGGTCAAACCACGGTAGTGGCACATCGAAAGGACGTCTCACGGCCCCACCGGGTATGATACGAAACGGGAGGATGCGCCTGGTTGCGCTTCTATTGTTGTCGATGACACTGGCCTCCGGTGAGGACCCGCTTGAAGTGCGCTCCGGCCCGTTTGAGGTGTTGACCGATGCCGGCGGGCGCGCGGCGGGCCGCGCGGTGGCCTACTGCGAACAATTGCGCGGCGCGCATCCACGGCGGCGTCCAATGATTCTGAACTGGCCATCACTGTGGTTATTGCCACGTTCTGTATCCATCACGGTGCTGAGTTCGCGGCGGTCATCGGCCCGCTGGTGGAGGTGCCCGTCCTGATCTCGCTGGTGAACGTGGCGCTGCGATTTGAGAAGCGCTTCCCGCGTACTGCGGTTGGATGCTGCGCAGCGTCAGGGGAATGAGAGCGTGAACATTCTGTTCTTGTGCGTTGCCAATTCAGCGCGCAGCCAACTTGCCGAGGGCTTGGCGCGCGCCATGTTCGGAGCGGCAGCCCACGTTGAAAGCGCGGGCTCGGAGCCGTGTGGTTTTGTGCGGCGCGGTGCCGTGGATGCTCTCGGCGAAATCGGCATCGACATCTCCCAGCACCAGTCCAAGGCCATTGCCGACCTTGACCCCGGCTTCTTGCGAGATCTCGATTTCGTGATTACGCTTTGCGCCGACGAGGTTTGTCCCGTTCTCCCATCTCCGGCCCGGCGTCTCCACTGGCCGATCGCGGACCCGGCGCGCCCGGCGCAAAGTCCACAAATCGAAGCCGCTCGCTACCGGGAGGCTCGCGATCAGATCCGAATGCTAATCTTGCAATTCGCGAGGCAACACGACATCCCGCTCAACCCTGGGTATGATACGAAACAGGGATGATGCGCCTGGTTGCGCTTCTATTGTTGCCACTCACATTGGCCTCCGCTGAGGCCTGGCTCGAGGTCCACTCCGGCCCGTTTGAGGTGCTGACCGATGCCGGCGGTCGCGCGGCGGGCCGCGCGATGGCCTACTTCGAACAACTGCGCGGCGCCCTCGGAATGTCCTTCGGCAAGCCCGATCTGACGACGGTCTGGCCCATCCGCACCGTAGTTTTTCGAGACGCGCAGGCGCGGTCGCGCTACCCTTCATTGTTCATCGACGGGCGCGATGCGCATCTCGGCGCCCTGGTTTCCGGTGCGCCCGTGCCGCGGGAATTCGCATCCGAAATCATACGCATCCTGCTGCGCGACAACACGGCCGCGATGCCGGTCTCCATCGAAAACGGGCTCGTCACGCTGTTCTCCACCCTCGAAGTGAAGGGTGTGCGCGTCACGCTGGGCGCGCCGCCGCCGCCTTCAGAGCGCAATCTGGATTGGGCGCGACTGCAAATGCTCGCCACCAACCCGGATTACAGCGGCCGGCTGCGCGTGATGCTGGGGAACCTCGGGCGCGGTGCGCCATTGGACGCGTCTTGCAGGAATGCGTTCAGCAAACCAATCGCTGATATCGATAAGGAAGCCGCCGCTTACCTCGCAGCCGGGAACTTCCTAACCGCTGCCGTTTCAGCGAGGCCGATTGACGCCGATCACGATTACTATCCCAAGGCGGTGCCCCCGGCGCGCATCGAAGCGGCGCTGGCAGAACTTCGTGGCACCCCGCTGCCCGAAGCCGAGCCGGGGGCGCGCGCCCTGGTAGCCCTCGCTGAGAAGGAAAAAGATGCAGCCAGGGCGCGGGCACTTCTCGAACGTGCGCTGAAGCTCAACCCGCGCTGGGCCGAGCCTCACGCTCGCCTGGCCATGCTCGAGACGGATACGGATGCGCGCGTAGCGCTTCTCAGGGCGGCTGCAAAGCTCGATCCGCGCGGGCGCTATGAGGAGCAGGCCAGGGCAACCGAGGCTGTCGAGAAGGCCCGCATCGAAGAACAACGAAGGCAGGAGTTGGAACGCATTCGCGAAGCGGAACTTGCGCGCGTCCGGGCCGCCGAGGAGAAAGCCGACCGCGCCGCGAAACCTCTGCCCCGGGGCGAGAAAGTCGAGCCCTGGTGGGACGGGCCCCATCCCGACCGCAAAGTGGAAGGCTTGCTCGAGCGCGTGGACTGTGTCCGCGGCACCGCGCGCCTTTCCGTGCGGGACGCAAGCCGCGGCTTGATCCAACTACTCATACGCGAGCCGGGGAAAGTGGCATTGAGCGGCGCCAAGGATGCCACTCTCGCCTGCGGCCCGCAGCGCAAGCCGCGCCGCGTAATCATCGAGTACTTTGCCAAGCCGGACAAGCAATCCGGAACCGCAGGTGAAGTCGCCACCGTGGAGTTCCGCTAGGTGACCCGTATCCCGCTGCGCTGGCTGATCCTGGGAGTTTTCGTCGGTTCCTCCGTACTCAATTATCTCGACCGGCAGGTGCTCGCCGCCCTGGCCCCGCTGCTCTGCTCCGAGCTGCACCTGTCAAACGCCGACTACGGACTGATCCTATCGGCCTTCTCAATCGTATACGCCGCCGCTTCGCCTCTTGCCGGTCTTTTCATCGACCGGATCGGACTCACTTATGGCATCGCGCTGCTGGTGGCGCTGTGGTCGGCCGCCGGCTCTTTCACCGGAATGATACAGGGCCTCGCCGGTATGCTGGTGTGCCGCGCCGTGCTTGGCGTCGCCCAATCGGGCGGAGTGCCGGCCACGGGCAAGGCGATCCGCCAGTACTTGAACCCCTCCGAGCGGGCCTTGGGCAACGGTGTCAGCCAGCTCGGACTGAGCGTGGGTGCGATCCTTGCCCCACCCCTGGCCACCTGGCTCGCGCTGGCGTACGGCTGGCGTTCGGCGTTCCTGGTTACGGGACTGCTGGGCTTCCTCTGGATTCCTCTTTGGCTCGCATCCGCGCGGCGCGTCCCGGAGCAGCAGGAGGCGCCCAAGGCCGATTGGCGGGGTGCTCGAACGGTGCTCGGCGACCGGCGCTTATGGGGATTCATTGCAGCCAACGTCCTATCGATGGTCGGCTATTCTCTATGGAGCAATTGGACGACGGTGTACCTGGTGGAAGCTCATCGCCTGAGCCTGGCCGGAGCGGCGCGCTATGCTTGGCTACCGCCGCTGGTATCGAATCTTGGCGGCCTGCTCGGGGGATGGATGTCGCTGCGCCTGATCCGCCGGAAGGTCGAGCCGGTCGAAGCGCGCTACCGCGTATGCTTGTGGGCTGCGGTGGCGGCGCTTACGACGGCGGTAATCCCGGTCGTCGACAATCCGTGGCTGGCTATCACGCTGGTCTCATTCAGCTTCTTTACGGTGGCGGCTTTCAGCGTTAACCTGTACACCATGCCACTGGATGTGTTTGCGCCGTCGCAGGCGGCCTTTAGCGTTTCACTGCTCACGGCGGCGTACGGCGCCATGCAGACAGTCGTGTCGCCGTTGATTGGCGCATCCATCGACCGTTACGGCTTCGCGCCCGCGTGCTTGGCCTCCGCAGCCGCGCCGGTGGCCGCCGTGGGGACCTTGAGATTGACAAGGGAGCGTTCGTGAGCGGGCTCAAGCAATCGCTGAAGACCGCGATCTTCAAGTTGTTAGGGAAAGAGCCCGAAGCCGTTGTGCTGCATTTCTGGTCTGGAGAGGCAGCGCTCGCCCGCCGGATGAGCCAGGAAGTGCTCACTCTCCTGCCGGATCGCCGCCACTTCCTCGTAATCTCGGGGACAGGCTACGTGATTCCGGAATTACCTCAGCTATCCGTGGTAAGTCTGCAGCCAGGTTCCACTTGGTCGATCGAGCGGCAGTTGCGCCGGCAATTCAGGCATCAGCGTATCGGCATGTCCGCGGTCCTGTTTACGGCGGACGCCGACTTCACGCCGCTGCGCCGGGCAGCCTGTCTACTGGCCCCGCGCAAGGTACTTGCTTACAACACCCAACTTGAGCGCCATCACCTGCGGCTGAGCACCTGGATCGCCTCGTGGCTGTTTTTGCGCGGCGTGCCTCTGGACCGCATCTATTTGAGACCGAAGTGGTTGTGTCCGTTCAAGCGGGACCGCAGTGTGCCTTCCTCCAAAGTCCAGGTGCTGGATGGCCGTCCGCCCCGTGTGGCGCGCCCGAAGGTGGCCGTGGTCTCGCCCTACTTTCCGTACCCGCTTTCGCACGGCGGCGCGGTGCGAATTTTCAACCTCCTGCGGGAGGCCTCGTCCGATTTCGACATCTACCTTCTGGCCTTCGCCGAACAGGCCCAGTTGAACGACCCTGCTCCCGTGATGGAATTCTGCGCGAAGGCGGCTCTGTTCAGCATGCCGCGATATCGAGAGCCGCGTTGGGCGACCATCCTTCCGCCGGAAGTCCACGAGTTCCGTTCCGAGCTTGTACAGCGCACCCTGGAGCGCTGGAAGAAGGAGTATTCCCTCGAAGTGGTCCAGGTGGAATACACACCGCTGGCGACTTACGGCGGCGACGTGCTGGTTGAGCACGATGTCACATTCGACCTTTACGCACAGGTACGGGAGAAACAGCGCACGCTTTCCGCGCGCTGGGACTTCTGGCGCTGGTATCGTTTCGAGAGCCAGGCGGTGAGACGATTTGCACGCGTCGTATTCATGTCCAAAAAGGACGCCGCGCAGTTGCCGCATCCGGGCGGCACGGTGATTGCCAACGGGGTGGACATCGAGCGGTTTGTCCCGCAGCCGGAGCCCTCCTCGCCCCGGCTGCTTTTCATCGGCTCGTTCCGGCATTTCCCGAACATCGTGGCCTACCGGTTTCTCGTGGAGCAGGTTTGGCCGCTCGTGAAGCGCCGCTTCCCTGCCCTCGCCATGACCGTCGTGGCGGGCCCGGACCACGAGCGGCACTGGCGCGAACACACCCGGACCCTTGAAATTCCTAAGGACGAGCGCATCCGGCTGGAGGGATTTGTTCGCGACGTGCGACCACTGTACGCCGATGCCACGCTGGTCGCCGTGCCGACCCTGGTTTCGGCGGGAACGAACGTAAAGGTGCTGGAGGCCATGGCGATGGAGCGGGCCGTGGTTTCGACGCCTTCGGGCTGTGCGGGCATCGCGGTCGCGCACGGCGAGAGCGTGTGGATCGGCCCGACGGCGCAGGAATTCGCGGAAGGGATTGCGCGTCTGTTGGAAGATGCCGCACTGCGCCGGCGCATCGCGTCGAACGCCCTGCGCATCGCCCGCGAGCAGTACGACTGGCGGGCCCTCGGTGCCGCACAGCGCCGGCTGTGGAAGGACATCCTGGCATCCCGGCTCGAATTGCGGCCCGCAACAGCCGGTGACCTGGAAGCCATCCGGGGCATTCAGGACCTGGCCACGGAAGCTTCCCACTGGGACCCCGAGCGATATCTCGGTTACGCCACCACTGTCGCGCTGTGCGGCGGCCTGATGGCCGGCTTTCTGGTTGCGCGCCGCACCGCGCGCGACGAAACCGAAATCCTGAATCTGGCCGTAGCGCCGGCGTTCCGCCGCCGTGGCGTGGCCACGCGCCTCATGATGGATTGCTTCGGCCGCATGCCCGGAACGTTCTTCCTGGAGGTGCGCGCTTCCAACATAGCGGCGCAGGCGCTTTATGCCGGTCTGAAGTTCGCGCCAGCCGGAAGGCGCCCACGGTACTATGACAATCCGGTTGAAGATGCGGTTGTCATGCGGCGAGAGTCATGATAACTTCAAATTGCGGTTGGCACACCAGGCCGACTGTGAACGAGCGGTATCAATGACGTTTCGAGCAAGTTTCGGCCGCGACGGCGATCGGGAGCATTCGTTAGGCCGCGGCCACGTCACGAAGGAGGCACCCCCCAGATGGTGAAAACCACGGATGAACTTAAGGCGCATCTGATGGAAATAAACGAGCAGTTCCGGCTCCTTGTACAACAGCATTCAGACTACTCCAGAAGACTCGACGAACTTGAAATGCGGTCACACCTCACTGCGGAAGAACAGGTGGAAGAAGTGAAGCTGAAGAAGATGAAACTTCGTCTGAAAGATCAAATGCAGGAGATGATGAACCGCTACCGCGCCGAACAGCCCGCGTAGCGGCTTCATCAGGTGCGCTGGAATCCGCTTGTGTTTTAAGCCCGGTCCGGGTAA
>ENA-UOYA01004471-UOYA01004471.1-activated-sludge-metagenome-genome-assembly--contig:-NODE-4471-length-11696-cov-4.373679_pt1 | contig 11696 bp, 6 predicted proteins | sample MGYA00238163_ERZ764804 | MGnify/ENA primary metagenome ERZ764804 (study PRJEB28919, sample SAMN05720223) | activated sludge metagenome | isolation source: Anaerobic digester | place: Hong Kong...
CCCGCATGGCACCAGAGGTCGAGACGCTGGTTGCGCAAGTTAATGAGGAATGCGGGCGCTATGATGTGCCGTTCATCCTCGAGCCGCTGGTCTATTCCATCGATCCCGAAGTGAAGAAATTGACCGGCAATGAACGCAGCGAGGCGATCCTGGCAACAGCCGCGCGATTGACCGCCATCGGCTGCGACCTGCTCAAGGTGGAGTTCCCGGCGGACGCGCAGGAAACCCCGGAATCACCAATCTGGCAGCAGGCATGCGCCGCGCTGACAAAAGCCAGCCGGGCGCCGTGGGTGCTGTTATCGGCGGCGGTGGATTACGATACTTATCTTCGACAAGTAGAAACCGCCTGCCGGCAGGGCGCTTCCGGCATCGCGGCGGGACGGGCGGTATGGAGCGAGGCGGTGACAGGCGACCGGCAGGCAAGAGCCCAATTCCTGAATACCTGCGCGCGCGCCCGCATGGAACAGTTGACATCAACCGTCGATCATCTGGCGGTTCCCTATTGGCAATATTATCAAACCGCAGAGGTTGACGAGGGAACCTATCTCTCATATTTCGGCGGGCTCGAATAAAGAAAACCACCTGATCAGTTCAGGTGGTTTGGCACTCCAATAAATTAATAAGCAGTAAAACGCGGTCAATTGAAGACCACTTCTTCTTTTCCGGTCAGTTTTTCATTGATGCGTTGGATAACAATATCCAAGTGTTTGGTTTTGTGAACAAAATCGAGATCGTCCGTGCGGATAGTCAGCACCGGGCATAGATCGAAATTCTGGGTCCAGTCGTCATAATACGACTCCAACAGCGCGAGATAATCGGCGCTGATGCCAGATTCCATATCGCGACCGCGCTTGTGGATGCGGCTCATCAACACCTCCACCGGACAGCGCAGGAAAATCAACATCGAAGGGACGGGCAGGTTGGCGACCACCAGGTTATACACATTCATGTAAGTTTGATAATCCAGTTCGTTCAGATTCCCCAAATGGTTGAGCGCTCGGCAAAAAATGAAAGCATCCTCGTAAATGCTGCGGTCGATGATGGCCGAGCGGGGATCGGCCGCCATTTGCATATGCTGGCGGGCGCGATGCCCGAGAAAAAAGACCTGCAATTGAAATGACCAGGTCTTCATATCTTTATAGAAATTCGGGAGGTAGGGATTATCCAGCACCGATTCGTACGCGGTATACCAACCCAGGCGCTGGCCGAGCCGTTCGGTCAAGGATGTTTTGCCGGATCCAATATTTCCGGCCACCAGGATGAGATGTTTGGACATGCAGGCTCCCTCCGATGTTTATTTCTATTATATGACAAGCCTATCCGGGATAATTAACGTCCGATTAACCCGCAAATTACAACACATCAGCAGATAACCACGCGGGAAGGATAGATAAAACGTAACCGGCGAATTATGCTCCTCATCACGCACGAACGGCAAAATCCGCGGTGGATTCGCGTTGAGCCAGCCGGAAAAGCAAGCTCTAGAAAACTTGACCAATTCAGGTTCGAGGATGCTGTAAGCAGTTGATATTTTTAGAAAGCAGGCAGAACAGATAAAATATATCCGTGGGACTTTTTCTCCGGCCGAATTATGCACTCAAGCGTTTATTGACTCGATTATCGACTTGTTTACTGTGCCTTTTAGCCGTTCCCGGTATGATTCTCCCCAAAGCAAACCCCGCCCTGATTCAAGACGCGAGTCCTGCTTTAGGCAGCAAAAATCCAGCAGCGATTTTTGCTAAACCGAAAGTCGAAATCCGGGTGGAAGAGTTGAACTGCCCGGTTTGGGGCTACTGCGACCAGATACCGGTGCTGGATTTCAGACTAACCAGCAGCAATGACGATGAAGCCCAATACATCTTATATGTCCTGATTGACGACAAATTGTACGAGTTCCCGGGCAGCCACGCGCAAATCAGCGTGGAAGAGACACCCGGCGAAGGGGCCAAGGTCACTTATTGGGCGGAATCCACCACCAGCGCTTTCGCCTTATCCGACAACAGCTTCCGTATGCGCTACGTTCCATCCGGCAGCGAACACATCTTTCAATTATTGGGAGAGCAATGGGTAGACGAAATTCCCGGTGGCGCGCTGGTTTGGGACATGTTCCCGCCTATGGACCTGATCGAGTACGGATGGGCGGAACAGATCAACGAGGCGGACGACCTCTACACGGACATCGATTACACCCTGCTGGCAGGACGCCTGATCTGGGAAGGGATCGTTTTACCGGGCGATTGTCCCAACCGGGGGTTGCTGGCCAACGGCGCGGCGGACACCTGCGGACTGGAAGCGGCGCGAGAAAGGGTGGTTGATTGGCAGAACAAACATAACGAGGATATCCTTGAAGCGGCCAGCAATGCCCACGTTCCCGCCAGGCTGTTAAAAGGAGTGATCGCGCAGGAATCTCAATTTTACGCAAAGTGGGAAAAGCCGGATGAATACGGTCTGGGCATGCTGACCGAGCGCGGAGTGGACATGCTGCTGCAGTGGAACGAGGATTATTTCATGGCCAAATGCGGGCCGATTTTCGGCACGGATTACTGCCGAATCGGATACCTCAACCTGAAAGACGAACAGCAGGCGGTGTTGATCGGTTACATCATGCAATACATCGGAACCGAAAAAGAATACCAGGTGCTGGCGGAGGCGCTTTACGCGAGCTGCTACCAGGCGAATTATATTGTTTCGTATTACACAGACCTGAAACCCAACCAGGTAGCGGACTACGAAACCATGTGGCGCATCGCGCTGGGGATTTACCACGCCGGTTTCGGCTGCATGTCGGACGGCGTTTCGGCCGGTTGGGGAGCGGGAGGAAATTCGCTGACATGGGAGGATATTGCGCCTTACCTGGTGGGAGATTGCGTCAGCGCGGCGGATTACTTCGACAAGGTAGCCAATTATTCCGAATAGACCTATGCCCCCGGAATTCAAGTAACTTATCAAGAAACACTCGATTTTGTATTAAAATTCTGTCATTCCGGGTTATTGACAAAAAATAGCAGCGGAATTATCCTGTAATTCGATAAAAAATGAATTTACACAAAAAACAACCGTCTCGTAAATAAGATGGAATTCCGGTCCAGGGATTGAACATAATTAGCGTTCTTTCCTCAATTAGATGAATCACAATATAGTGATAAACTATTCATTCTTTAGGGCATTTTGCCGGGAAGATGAAAACGGAATCATTCGAAAGTGAATACCCCACAAATCAGTTATTGCACGTTCATTGATCTTTATTATTGATTGTTAATAACCGAAATGTGTACGAGATTGCATCACGTAGTTCAGAAAGGAAAAAAATGAAAACAAATAGTAAAAGAAAAGTGATCCTGCAATGCCTGGTCGCTTTCACCATGCTGGCCGCAGCGTTATTAAGCCCCGAGGCTGCGTTGGCCCAGGACACTACACCCGAGGGCGGCACGAGCGGCGCGGAGACGGAGACAACTGAGGAACCGACTGCAATTCCGACCGAGATTCCCACAGACATCCCCACGGAAGTTCCCACAGAGGAAGCGACGGAAGGATCGACCGAGGAACCGACCGACGTTCCAACCGAAATCGCAACCGAGGAAACCCCGACGGCGGAGGCAACTTTAACCCCGACGATCACCCCCACCGAGGGCGTGATCAGCGCGCAGGTGACAGTCACTCTAACCAGCCCAACCGGCAACATTCACACCAGCACCCCGTATTTTATCTGGGATCAACTCGAATATGCGTACAAATACGAGCTGTTTGTCTACCAGGTATCGAACAAAGGCCGGATTAAAATGTACGATATTGCTGTCAAAGATTCCACTTACTGCAACGATGATACCGGCGAGTGCAAATACAAACCCGGCACGTCATTAAAATATGGGACTTACGAATGGAACTTGCGCGCGTATTACGACGACGGCACATACACCGATTTCAACGAAACGCCCATGACTTTCACCTATTCTTCACTGGTACCCACTTTGAAAAACCCCGACACTACCGTATACGATAACCCGCCGGAATTCAGCTGGACCGAGGTGGGCGATGCCACCCTTTACCAGATCCAGGTTTACAACAAAAAAGGCACAAAGGTACTGGATGACGCGACCATCTCGCCGACTTGCGCCGACGTGGACGGGGAATCGATTTGCACATTCACCCCCGGCGATACATTCGATTACGGCTGGTACAAGTGGCGCCTGCGCGCGTATTACGGCACATCCTGGCGCTCGTATACCGCGTATACCAGTTTCATTGTCGCTCCTGATGATATCAGCACCAGTTTCGACAGTTACAGCCCAGATTGGATAAAACACGGCGGCGCCAACTGGACGCTGGGAACGGTGGACGGCAACACAGCTTACTGGACCTACGGCGGCACGCAGTACTGGACCAGCCTGCGTAACGCGTACCAATATTCCGACTTTGAGATCACCGCGAATGTCAAACGCGACGCGGGAACGACCGGAGAAGACGGTTCATACGCCGCCAGCTACATCGGCGTGCGCATGGGCGCTTCCAAGGGCAGCAGCTATACCTGGTACACCGGTTACATTTTCGGTTTCACCAACGCCGGCACTTACAGCGTGTGGCGCATGGATTCGGGAAGCAAAGCCGTGGCGATCCAGCCCTGGACGGAAATCACCGGCACCTTCAATGCGGGCGACTGGAACACATTGACCGTTTCTGCGGACGGCGATGATTTTGAGTTCTCCATCAACGGCGAATCGCTGATCACCTTCACGGACGACACCTATTCCAAAGGCTATATCGGTTTTGAAATGTACCGCACTGACTCGACCGTTTCAAGATTCGCGATCGACGAGGTCGCTTTCACCGATCTCTCCGCTACCAGCCTGTCGTCAACGGGTGTCAGCGCCGAACAAGCGGCAGCCAACCTGGCGGCGTTGAGCAGCGGCGACAACAGCTCATTCACGACCTACGAAGGCGGTGTAATCAGCGCACAGGCAACCACGCCGACACAAATCGAGCCGGTGGACACCACGGTTTACGTTTCGCAACCGACTTTCAAATGGAACGATACCGGCGACAGCCGCTATTACCTCTACCTGGCCAAGATCACAACGGCCGGCATCGTAAAGGTCAGCATCCGCTCGATTGAAGCGGCCACTTACTGCGACGGCGCGGAATGTACCTATAAATATCCCAGCACGCTGAGCCAGAATGATTACCTGTGGAAGATCAAGAGCTACGACGGTACGGATACCAGCGCTTACAGCGACCCGCAATATTTCACGGTGGGAACCACACAGCCAACTGCCAAGCAGCCATACAGCGTGATCTACGACGATCAGCCGACCTTTACCTGGACCGAGATCTTCGACGCGGAAAAATACAACATCGTGGCATACGATTCCGACGCGGTTAAAGTAGTGGATCTATGGCCAGAAGCCTCGGCGGTGACCTGTGATTCCGAACACATTTGCAGCGTCGAACTGGAAGATTTCAGCACCACGCCCGGCTGGGTGACGCCGGGTTCGCTGGAAACCGGTAAATACAAGTGGCGCGTACGCGCGCTCTATAACAGCAAGTGGGGCGTGTTCAGCGCTTATCGCGAATTCACGGTCGCCAGCGATTTCGATTCGGATTTTGAAAGCAACAGCACCGGCTGGAGCCGGCTGTGGGGTGGAAGCTGGGCGCGTACCAACGGGTACTACTACACTTACGGTTCAGCCAACATGATGTCTGCGCTGCGGTACGCCTATTCCTACAGCGATTTCACCTTCACGGCGCGGGTTAAACGCGAGATCCCCAACGCGGTCTACAGTTCCTCTCCAGCCAACTACCTGGCGGTGCGCATGGGGACGAGCAAAACCTCATCGGGTTACCAGTGGTACCCGGGATACATTTTTGGGTACACCAACCAGGGCTACTATAGCATCTGGCGCATGAAATCCAGCGGCGGCATGGTTGCCATTCAGCCATGGACGCAAATCAGCGGCGATTTCTACGCGGGCGACTGGAACATACTATCAGTCACAGCCGACGGCAACACCTTCGAGTTCTCCATCAACGGTACGGTGATGACGTCGTTCACAGACGATAATTACAGTAAGGGCTACGTCGGTTTCGAAATTTACCGGCCGGGATCGGCTTTCCTGGGCAAGTTCTACGTGGATGAAGCCAATCTGTCACTGTTGGGAAGCACAGGTTTGAGCGCGCTGTCAGCCGACACAGGCGAGACCACCATTTCCGCCGAACAGCAAGCCTTGAACGAGGCGGCGCTGGCGGCCGGCGAGAGCGGCTCGATCGAAGGCACTTCGTTCTAAGCGCAGAAAGAAAACGTGTTTGTAAAGAAGGCAGGCTGATGAAAGGCCTGCCTTTTTTTATTTTGTCCGAGAAATCACCACGGATGGACACAGAAAAATGATGGATGCCGCCGATGACTCGTTTTGCATATTGCCTCAAAACCGAATCGAAACCCTCACCCCTGACCCTCTCCCTGAAGGATGTGCCGATTTCGAAATTCCGCAACATTCAGGGAGAGGGAGAAAAGCGATTGTTTTAAAACCCGGCCAATTTTTTTAACCATTTCGGCCGAGATCCTCACGGTCGCGCCCTGCGGGCGCTCCCTCAGGATGACAGAGTGGGAGGTTGCGTAAAAATGAGCACGTTTGCAAATAAAGAGGCGGGAATGGATTCCCGCCCTACATTGATGCACCCCTCCCCGCACCCTCCCCATTTTTGCCTTTCAAAATGGGGAGGGAAATATTGTAACAAATAGTGTTTATGAAAATTGAGCGCAGATGGAAATACAACATTGCTTGTCTTCGCGAGCGGATTGTCCTCAGCGCAGCGCAGGGCAATCCGCGTGGCGATCTCGGTTTCGCAGAGCGGCGCGTTCATTCGGAAAATTCTCTGCCACAATGAAAGCAAACGATAAAACTTTTTTCTTGCGTAAGATTGCTTCGACTCGCCTTCGGCGGTCTTGCAAAAACAATTACAACATATTTTGCATGATTGCTTTTCATGAATTGATACTATCCTACACCGCTACCCATTTTGTCGATCGAAAATGGTAAGGGAGGAATTAATCAAAGGTAACATTACAAATGCAGCTCACACAGGAATGTGTGAGCTGCTGAGACATTAGCGGCGGGAATGGAATCCCGCCCTACTGAGTTATTAGCACTCGCTGTAGCCGCAGGCGTAGCACTTGCGGCAGCCCTCCTCGTTGATGAGGGCCGCCTGACCGCACTCGGGGCACAGGTCACCGATGCGCATGGCGGATTGCTCGTGCTTGATCTTCCAATCGACTGGCTCGCCCAGCGGTTCGGGGGCTTCTTCGCCGCCCAGCAGTTCGCGCACGCTGGGGGTGCCGTCATGGCCGCCGCGGCTGCTGCGGCCTTCGATATATTCGGCCAGCACCTGCGCCACGCCATCCGGCAGGGAGCGCACGCGGTTGGGGCCGAAGCCCATCGGCCGCCCGCCGCCCAAGCCGTTGATCTGGCGCCAGACTTCCTGCATGCGCTGGGAGGGTTCGACCGGCGATGAAAGGCGCAGGATATACGAAATCAAGCGCCCCATGGCCTCCGAATCGGCGGCCACGTCCGAACCGGCTTTGGCAGTGTTGATGAACACTTCGAAGGGCTGCGAATCGCCGTTCTCATTGATGGTCACAAAGGTTTTGCCAACCGGTGTTTCCACGCCGTAAGTAAAGCCGGAAAGGTAGCGCGGGCGCGGTTTCTTGGTCTGCTGCCAGAGCATGGGCTGCAGCGAGTCGCCTTCCTTGATCCAGATCGGAATAGCTTCCGGGCCGGTGGGCTGCACCATCTCGCGCACTTCCTCGCTGCCCAGGGCGGGCTGCTGGCCGCGCGTTTCGAGCACTTCGCGCTCGCGCGAACCGGAGACGTAAACTGTGATGCCTTTGCAGCCGAGTTTCCAGGCTTGCATATAAGCGGTGGCAACATCCTGTTCGAGTGCATTTGCAGCGAAGTTGATGGTCTTTGAAATGCTGTTATCCACAAAAGCCTGCAGCGCGGCTTGCATGCGCACATGCTCCTCGGCGCTGATGTCGGAGGAGACCACGAACACGCGCCGTACTTCTTCGGGAACTTCGGGCAGGTTCTGACAGCTGCCCAGTGCCATGACCTTCTCGACCACGCGCTGGCGGGTTTCTTCGTCCAGGCCGCTTTTGATGAGGGCCTGCTCAAAGAGCGGAGAGGCGTAGGTGAGCTGTAAATCCTTGCCTTTATCATTTACATGGCGCACGTATGCCAGGGCGAAAACCGGTTCACAGCCATACCCCTCACAGCCGGCGACCGTGCCGGTGGTGCCGGTGGGGGCGATGGTGGTTTGGGCGGCATTACGGATGCCATGAGCGCGGATGCCGGCCACAACGCTGTCCCAGTCCACCGGCGGGCGCCCGTAATCGCGGGAATAGGGCACCAAGGGGACGGGCGGCTGCCAACGCAAATCCTGCGGGTCATAAAGGCTGCCCCGAATGGCAGTAAAAGGTCCGCGTTCTTTTGCCAGGGCAATGCTTTCCTGCATGGCGTGATAGCGGATGAACTCGATGATTTGGGCGGCAAATTCCTGACCTTCGGGCGAACCATAGCGGATGCCGGCGTGGAACATGATATCCGCCAGGCCCATGATGCCCAAGCCTAACCGGCGGGCGCGCATGGCCGCTTCTTTCAATTGCGGAACCGCCGGGACGTATTGGTTGGCGTCAACCACGTCATCAAGAAAACGGGTGGAGAGATGGACATCCTTCTCCAGCGCATCCCAATCAATCCGGCCGCCGGGTAAGGCGTAGAGCGCCAAATTGATGGACCCCAGGCAGCAGTTTTCATAAGGTCCCAGCCATTGCTCGCCGCAAGGGTTGGTAGATTGCAGCTTATACATGTGGGGCAGGGGATTTCCGCGGTTGGCGGCATCCAGGAAGAGCAGACCCGGTTCACCGTTATGGTGCGCCTGGGTGACAATCAGGTTGAACAGATAACGGGCATTGACCACTTTGTAGGTTTCAATGGGAATACCGGCGGCTTCGGCTTCCTCCAGGGTGCCATTGAACTCGCGGTAAGCGGGATCGTGTACATCCGGGAAGCGCAGCGGCCAATCGAGGTCTTCCTCGACGGCGCGCATGAAGGCATCGGTGATACCGACGGAAATATTAAAGTTGGTGATGTGATTCTCGTTGGTCTTGCACTGGATGAATTCTTCTACGTCTGGATGGTCTACGCGCAAAACGGCCATGTTCGCGCCGCGGCGCGTGCCACCCTGGGCGATCTCGCCGAAGGCATGGTCATAAACGCGCAGGAAACCGACCGGGCCGGTTGCCTGGCCGGCAGAGGATTTCACCAAGGATCCGCTGGGACGCAGGCTGGAGAAAGAAAACCCATTGCCGCCGCCGGTTTGCTGGATGAGGGCGGCATCGCGCAAGGATTGGAAGATACCATCAGAGCGGCGGCCCATGTCGTCCGAAATGGGCAGTACAAAACAGGCAGCCAACTGGCCGAGGGGCGTGCCGGCCCCGGTGAAAGTGGGAGAGTTCGGCACGAAGCGCCGGGCAACCAGCAGTTTGTAAAATTCAACAGCGCGATCCTTGATATTCCCGTTCCAGGCTTTCTCCACCTTGGCGATGTGATAAGCCACGCGCCAGAACATCTCTTCAACGGTTTCGGTCAGTTCGCCGTTATCGCCTTTGCGAATATAGCGGCGGGTGAGCACCTGATAGGCGTTTTCACTCAATTCGGCTTGCGGCAGGCCTTTGGGCATGGGAGGGGTGGGAAGGGTTTTCCCGGCAGGCTTGGGGCTGGACATGATCTACTCTCCTTTGGATTCCAATAAATGGTTGATTTCAGCCTGAATGTCCTTCAGGTTGGTTAACGGTAAATACACAATGGCATAGCGGATATAAGCAATTTGGTCCAAGTTTTTCAATCCCTCAATCACCAGATCGCCGATCAGGCGCGAGGGGACTTCCAGCTTGTTCATTTGCTGCAATTTGGCTTCCACTTCGCCCGCCAACCTTTCGATCTCTGCGGCGGGAACGGGGCGTTTGGCGCAGGAGATGCGAATGCCCTGGATCAGTTTTTCCCGGTCGAATTCCTCGCGGGTGTTGTCGCGTTTGACGATCATGGGAGTGGAACTGATGGCGCGTTCGTAGGTGCTGAAGCGGTGGCTGCAGTCTTCGCAAACCCGGCGGCGGCGTATGCCGCCATGCGAGTCGTGGGTGGTATCGATCACCCGGGTATTTTCACTTTGACACTGAGGACACTGCATACGTCATACCTCCATCAGCCCAATTGCAAGCACTTACTCGTTGCCAGTCCCGCATACTTTCAATTGGGGAATTAAAACCCCCATAGGTAGGGGGTAAATACTATTATATGCCTTTATGTGTGCATCATTTTAGCATAGCAGGGAACAAGAATTCAAGCGTTTTTCAGACTGAAATCTTAAATATTTACGATATTTAACAAAGAATATGGACAATTAATGTGATAGGGGAAGCGTGGCGGGGTATGGGCAGGCAGAGTTACCCATACCCCGCATGAAAGGAGAAAAATTGGAGGGCTGAAAATTACGATTGCGTACGGTTGCGCAAAAAGGCAGGCACTTCGATCTCGTCAGAGTTATAGATCTGTGAGCCGAATTCCGCCAGATTGCGGGTGGGTACATTCTCCTTATCATCCATTTTCGAAGGCGTTCCCGGATTGATGGCTTTGGCAAAGCGCGATTGCTGCGAGCGCGCGTGAGCGCTGCTGGAATCGAAGCCGGTGGCGATGACCGTGATGCGGATTTCGTCGCCCATGCTGGGGTCGATAACCGCGCCGAAGATGAGGTTGACATCCGGGTGCGCGGTTTCCTTGATAATGGCAGCAGCGTCGTTGACCTCGAACAGGCGCAGGTCGCTGCCGCCAGTGACGTTGAACAGGATGCCGCGGGCGCCGTCAATGGTGATATCCAGCAGTTCGCTGGCAATGGCCATCTCAGCCGCCTTGCGGGCACGGTCTTCGCCGGTGGCACGGCCGACCGACATCAAGGCAGCGCCGCCTTCCGACATGATGGTACGCACGTCGGCGAAATCAAGGTTGATCAAACCGGGCACTGTGATCAGCTCGGAAATACCCTGGATACCCTGGCGCAGGACGTCATCGGCCACTTTGAAGGATTCATTCAACGGGGCGCGCTTGTCTACGATCTTGAGCAGGCGGTCGTTGGGGATCACGATGAGCGTATCGGTCTGTTTTTTAAGGTTCTGAATTCCCGATTCGGCCGACTGGCTGCGGCGCGATCCTTCAAAAGCAAAGGGGCGGGTGACCACGCCGATGGTGAGAGCTTCGATCTCGCGGGCAATTTGCGCAATGATTGGGGCTGCCCCGGTGCCGGTGCCGCCGCCCATGCCGGCGGTGACGAAAACCATGTCAGCGCCCTTGAGCACTTCATACAGCTCATCGGCCGATTCCTCGGCGGCGCGCTTGCCAACCTCCGGATTGCCGCCAGCGCCCAGTCCGCGCGTGGATTTATCGCCGATGCGCACGCGGGTGGGGGCCAGGGACATATTCAAGGCCTGGCCGTCGGTATTCACGGCGATGAATTCAATGCCTTGAATACCTTCCGATATCATACGGTTGACTGCGTTGCAGCCACCGCCGCCAACGCCCACGACCTTGATGCGGGCGAAGGACTCCATTTGGTTCTGTTGATTGTTTTCCATCTTTCTCCTCCGTTCTTTGACT
>ENA-UOYA01004472-UOYA01004472.1-activated-sludge-metagenome-genome-assembly--contig:-NODE-4472-length-11693-cov-5.586699_pt1 | contig 11693 bp, 11 predicted proteins | sample MGYA00238163_ERZ764804 | MGnify/ENA primary metagenome ERZ764804 (study PRJEB28919, sample SAMN05720223) | activated sludge metagenome | isolation source: Anaerobic digester | place: Hong Kong...
TAATCGGTCTTGGCATGTTGTCTCCTCTTCTAACTGGGGCGCCGCTCGGAGCTGCAATAGGAGTTTCACTCGGTGCATCTCCTGGACGGCTAATATTCTGGATGAGTATTGGTATTTTAATCTGGACAATTATCTTGACAGCAATCAGTACCTTGGGATTTGCGGGGTTTCATGCACTAAAAGGATAAAACGGGAGATAGTTATTGGTGAAAATAACCATAAGACAAGCTAAAGATAATGAAAGTGATATTTTAACTGAAAGGAAGAACAGTTTCGTTATTTGAATTAGATGTGTTGAGGCCAATTGACTGAGGTTTGTCGGTACATAAAGTGAGGAGAAATGCCTGTGCGGTGGAGCGAGTTGTATCACAGCGATAAAATTCCTTCCTTTGAGGATATAGAGCGCTATGTCGGCAAAGCAGCGCCGCTGTGGCGGGAGTTACTTTCATATATTGAAAACGCATATCAGGTCCGGCCCAAAATGAATTACAGCAAATGCGCCGCTCAGCCTGGCTGGAATATTAAATACCAAAAAAGCGGCAAGTCGCTTTGCACACTTTATCCAATGGAAGACTTCTTTATCGCGCTGGTTGTTGTAGGCGCGAAAGAAGAAAAAGAGGTGGAATTGTCGCTCTCAATGTTTACACCTTATGTAGCCGGCTTATACCGGCGCACACCATTTTCCTGCGGCGGCCGCTGGCTGATGATTGAGGTTAAAGAGAAGGCTGTGCTGAATGATGTTGAAAGTCTAATAAATATAAGGGTAAAGCCCAGGGTGAAAATTTAGCGGAAGCAAGGGAGCAGGGGGAACAGAAGAAATAATTATCTGACAAGGTTACATGAAAGCATAGGGAAGCAGCAGAACCGTCCCTATGCTTCTTTTATGAATATAACTTTACTTTGGGTGGAAGCTTATGAGTTAAAAAAGCGGGGGACTCATTATGGCTGAAACCAACAGCATGACTTTAGGCAGAATAATTTTCACCCTGGTCTATATCCTGCTTTTCCCGGCGCTGCTACTTTTGCTTTCCGGGGACTGGCTCTGGGTGGAGGGCTGGATTTTCAGCGTCTGGTTTACGGTACTTTGTTTTTCAACTATCATCCACCTGTACCGCCACGACCCCGCCCTGCTGGCGGAAAGGTACAAAAAACCCGGAACAGGCAACCAGAAAGGATGGGACAGGTATGTTGTTGCCGGCCTTTTATTAGGTTTTATAGCCTGGATTGTGATCATGCCGCTGGATGCGAAAAGATACGGGTGGACAGTGTACCTCCCGCTGTGGGTCAAAGTTTTAGGGTTTATTGCATTATTACTTTCATTTTTCTTTTTCTACCGGTCGTATGCCGACAATACCTTTGTGTCGGCACTGGTCAGGATCCAGGCTGAGCGCAAGCAGCGAGTGGTGTCGACAGGAGTTTACAGTATAGTACGGCATCCCATGTATCTAGGGGGGATACTGCTTTTTATCGGAGCGCCGCTGCTGCTGGGTTCGCTGTATGGTTTGATCATCGGCCTGGCCATGTTTTTTCTTTTAGCGGGCAGGATTTTAGGTGAGGAAAAAATGCTGGTAGATGAACTGGAAGGGTACGAGGATTATAAGAAGAAAGTAAGGTACAGGTTGTTTCCCTATATATGGTGAATACAAATGATAGAGAGGTTGATCTATGTCCAGGGTAGCTGTGATAATCGTTGGTATTCTTGCTGTTTTAATAATTTTGTTTTTTGTAGTGTCAGCTGCGGCAAGCAGCCTGTTCAACCGGCAGGTGAAAAAAGAAGTAAAAGAGCTCTTCGAAAATAACCCGGGGCATAAAAAGGAGATTGTTACAAAAGCGGATCTGGCGGGGCTGCCGCAGTGCGTGCAAAGATGGCTGGAACGGTCACAGGTTATAGGCAAGGAAAGAGCAAATACTGTGCGCCTGAAACAAAGGGGGGTGATGAGGCTTAAAGAAGATCAGCCCTGGATGCCTGTTGAGGCAGAACAGTATTTTACCGTAGATGAGCCGGGATTTATCTGGAAAGCCAGAGTCAGGATGAATCCACTTATTTACTTTGCGGGAAAAGACAAGTATGATCAGGGCAAAGGGGAAATGAATATAAAGGTGCTTTCCCTAATACCTGTGGTAAATGCCAGGGGAAATGAAATGGATCAGGGCGCCCTGCTGAGATATCTTGCGGAAATGGTCTGGTTTCCAAGTGCGGCTTTAAACAGCTATCTCAAATGGGAAGAAATAGACGCCAATTCGGCCAGGGTGACTATGAGCTACCAGGGCGTGACAGATTCCGGGATTTACACTTTTGACGACAATGGTGATATTGTCAGCTTTTTCGCCAGGCGGTACAGGGAAGAAAATGGCCGGTATATCCTGACTGACTGGGGAGGGGTCACAAAAGGTTATAATGAGTTTAACGGCGTCAGGATTTCTTCCCAAACGGATGTAATCTGGAAGTTGGAGACAGGAGATTTCACCTGGTTTCAATGCGAGATTACCGACATTGAATACAATAAACCACTTTTATACTAATTTCAATGAAACATCAACCGGTTGAATAATGAATAATGTACGAGGGGGCATTATATTGTCTACTTCAATGAAAGTAATAGCGGCTATAGCATTTATCCTATCGGCCGTTCTTTTCATGCTTTCTTATGTAAGCCGCATGCAATAAACAATCTATTTTTTGTAAAACTCTCCGGAGCTGTAACTGGTCCAGGCGCCTTCCCGGGTGGTGTATCCGCCGGCGCCCCAGAAGCCGGAAGTGACAGTGCTGCCAACCGCGAGGGTGGGGCGCTCCGCCGGAGCCGATACTTTATTTGAATAAATTACGGGGTAAACCCCGTCATCCCCGTCTTTTATAACTATATCGCAATAATAATCGAGGCCTGGCTCCACACCGGTGATGTAAAAGCTGTCCCAGGCAGGTTTTATGTCAAAGGAGCGGTAAACACCCCGGTTTACCATATTTAACCTCAGCTGCAGTTTTTTTTTAACCGCCAGGGCCGCTCTCTGGTTTGGTGAAAGCTCCCAGTAAACAAAGAGTGTACGCGGTGTCTGCACCATCAAAACAAGTGTGTTGTCATTATAATTTGAAGGCAAGGAGATTGGCGTCATTTTTATCACCTTTACCTTTCTATAAAATCATTACATCACTTTTCATATAAAGATTACCGACATATTAAATATAATCCATATATATTAAAATTATATTTCAGAATTATTAAACATTTATTATCTTTTGGATCTTAAATTAACTTTGATTTCAAAACAATGTTCATACATAAAAAGGAGATACTTGCTTTTTAAAGAAGTTTGTATAAACAGGGTGTATTATCAACCCTGGGGAAGAGATCCAAGCAACTACTTTTGGCTCTGGAGGTAAAGCAATGAACCAAGACCCTGCGATTAAAAAGTACACCTTGATTACAGTAATGGTAGCCTCTTTTTCGACCCCTTTCATGGGCAGCGCCATTAACCTGGCCATTCCCACCATTGGGCGGGAGTTTAACAGCAATGCGCTGTTGCTCAGCTGGGTGGTCAGCAGCTACCTTCTGGCCACTGCCGCCTTTCTGCTGCCCTTCGGCAGGCTGGCCGATATCGCCGGCAGGAAAAAAATCTTCATGTTAGGTGTGATAATTTTCACCCTCTCGTCCCTGCTCTGCGGGGCGGCCTGGTCGGTTCAGTCTCTGATCGGCTTCAGAGTCCTGCAGGGGATCGGGTCTTCCATGACTTTTGGCACAGGTATGGCTATTTTAACTTCAGTGTTCCCTCCCCAGGAAAGGGGCAGGGTACTGGGCTTCAATGTGGCCACAGTATATACCGGCCTTTCGCTGGGGCCTGTACTGGGCGGCGCGATGAACCAGCATTTGGGCTGGGAATCCATATTCTTTCTTAACACAGCCATCGGTTTGGCCACGTATCTGTTTGCCACCAGGATCAAGGGAGAATGGGCTGACGCCAGGGGAGAGAGCTTCGATAAAACCGGCTCTGTCCTTTATATGTTCGGGTTGGTTGCCTTCCTGTACGCGTTCTCATCAATCGCCACATCTGTCTGGGCCAAATATATCCTGTTCTTCGGCCTGGTTTTATTAGTCCTGTTTGTCAGACAGGAAATGAAATGCAGGCACCCTCTAATAAACATTAGCCTCTTTAAAGAAAATGTCACCTTTGCCTTATCGAACCTGGCGGCGTTGATTAATTACAGCGCTACCTTCGCTATAACTTTTCTGCTGTCCATGTACCTGCAGGTGGTTATGGAATACAGCTCACAGGCCGCGGGAATGATCCTGCTCTCCCAGCCGGTTATGATGGCGCTGCTGTCACCCTTCGCGGGGTCGCTTTCCGACCGTGTCGAACCAAGGATAGTTTCTTCCTGGGGGATGGGTTTAACCGCCCTGGGGTTGTTTTTCCTGGGCTTTATCGCCAGGAGCACGCCGCTGTGGCTGGTGATAATTAACCTGATGGTGCTTGGCACCGGTTTCGCGCTGTTCTCCTCTCCCAATATGAACGCCATTATGGGATCGGTTGAAAAAAGGTTTTACGGTGTGGCCTCCTCCACCAGCGGCACCATGCGGCTGATCGGCCAGGCGGTCAGTGTCGCCATAGCCACATTGATCATAGACTTATATGTCGGCAGCGCTCAATTGGGTCCGGCTACCGCCGATTTGCTGCAAAAAAGTGTCAACGTGGCGTTTATTGTTTTCGCTGTCACCTGTGTCGGCGGTATTTTCGCCTCCCTGGCCAGGGGCAATATAAACACCGGCGCAAGACAGGCGGGTAAATAAAGCAGGGGAAAATGAGCCGGTAAGTTTTATGATGTTTTTTGTATAACATAAACCATAATTCAAACCTATAGATTGCATGAATCCCAACCATGAAGGGTGTGGTAGGTATCTCCTGCCCTATACGGGATTATTTGACAGACGGAGAGGTGGCGGCGCTCAGCATTTTCCTGCCCGAATTCAGGTTTAAGCCCGAACAGCTGCCGGAGCTCGTAACAAAACTGAAAGAAGCCTCCAAAAAAATATTTCTATTGCTGGAAGGATGATATTTTCATAAGCCAGTCAGTTGTAAATAATGTAAAAAAAGCTCGCATTAACAAAACAATGCAGGCTTTAGTTTTTTTAAGAATTTAGTATATCTATTAACCTTCTGAATGACTTAATGAGACTTTTCACCGCTGATTTCTTCCAGCGTTTTATTCCTTGTTTCCCGGCCCAGCACCATGACAACAAGAGACCCAAACAAAAGGACTGCCATTATTTCAACAATTGTATGCATAATATTGGATACCGTAATACAATATAATACTCTATTTAAAAAACAAAAGAGCAGGTAAGCAGCACCCGCTCTTTTAATGATTTATAGTACAATTACTCCCTTCAGCCGGTGGCGCCAAGGCACCGGTCGAGAAAATGGCGGGCCAGGCCGGGGTAGCCCCAGAAGTCGATGTGGGCGTAGGCGGCCAACGTGTTCGCCCGGCGGTAGCCGCAGTGCCACTGCCGCCCGGAGAAGGCCGATTTCACCAGGTAGGTGGTGGGGTAGGTAATGCCATCAATCAGGGAATGATGAAACTCATGTCCCCGCGCCGTTTGTCCCTCTTTACCCAGTACATTCTCCCCGGTAAACTCTATATCAACATAACCGAATCGCTGCAGGCGGTCGGTCATAATGGTATGCCCGTCAAAAAAGCCGGCCATGGGGTGCTTCTCCCCGTTTTTCACGGTAATGGACTCAGTCAGGTACATGAACCCCCCGCATTCGGCGTAGCAGTGCAGACCTCCTTTAAGCCTGCGCGTGATATCTTCCAGAAGGCTTTTGTTTGCCGCCAGGGCCCCGGCAAAGACCTCGGGAAAGCCGCCGCCCAGGTAGAGCCCGCCGATATTTTCCGGCAAGCTGGCGTCCTTCATGGGGCTGAAGTGATGGAGTTCCGCCCCCAGCGCCGCTAATATTTCCAGGGTGCCGCGGTAGTAAAAGCTGAAAGACTCATCCCGTGCCACCGCGATTTTGACGGGCCTGCCTTTGGCAAAGGCCAGGGGACTGGCAGGAGGCAGGGAGCCGGCTGTGTGACCCAGCTTAATAACCTGGTCGAGATCGATCCATTCCTGTACCAGCCCGGCAGCTTTTTCTATAATCTCCGCGTGTCTTTCCATTTCTTCGGCCGGCAGCAGCCCCAGGTGGCGGCTGGGCAGCACGACTGATTTGTCGCGCGGCAAAAATCCCAGCGCCGGAACACCTGTATAAGCCTGTACCGCTTCTTTTACAAGTTTATAATGGTGTTCGCTGCCGACATTGTTAACTATCACCCCGGCCAGGCGCAGGTCCTGGTCGAAAGACTTGTAGCCCAGCACCTGGGCCGCGGCGCTGGTAGACATGCCTCCCGCGTCAATAATCAGGATTACCGGGGTGTTTAGCAGCTTGGCCATTGCGGCGGTGCTGCCTTCGGGAGTGGAGCCTATACCGTCGTAAAGGCCCATTACACCCTCGATAACGCCAAAATCCATGCCCTCCATACCGTGCCTGAACAACTGCAGGATATGCTGGGGCGGCATCATCCAGAAGTCAAGGTTATATGACATCCTGCCGGCTGCGACGGCATGGTAGCCTGTATCGATGTAGTCCGGCCCCACTTTGAAAGGCTGCACTCTGAGCCCCTTTTTACGCAGAGCCGCCAGCAGGCCGGCGGCAACCGTGGTCTTGCCCGCCCCGCTGTGCGTTCCGGCGATAACAAGCCTGTTCATGACTGCTTAGACCTCTTTTCTTATTGCATAATTATTCAACTTTATAGCAGGCCCTGATCCCCCAAAAAATAAAAACGGCTAAATATCCCAGTTGAACCGCCAGTGATAGCCACGGCAGTTCACCTCCCGTGGCGACTGCCCGGAGTCCCTGGCTGGCCGGGGTCAGGGGCAGCAGCTTAATAATCTGCGAAAAGGGGAACGGCAACCTGTCAACCGAAAAAAAAGTGCCGCAGACAAAAATCATCGGGGTTATCACGAAATTGTTAAACCTGGTCATATCGGGGTGGGACTTGATTTTCAACGCGGCCAGGTAACCCAGGCTGGAGAAGACCAGGCAGTTTAAGCACAAAACGGTGACAAACCAGGAGTTAAAGTTGAAGTTAGCCCCGAAAAGCAGTGATATGACCAGTATAATAGCAGCGGCATAAAGCCCCCTGGCTGCTCCCGCCAGAATTTTGCCTGCCGTCAGGGAGTAAACGGTAATGGGCGCGACAAGATATTCCTCCAGAGTTTTGTCGTAAAGACGGGCGATGGAAAGGGGGGTGGCGACGGCGTTGAAGCTGGCGTTCATTGTACTTAAAGCAATTACGCCGGGCACTATAAAGTCAATGTAAGCTACCCCGCCCAAATTTACAGTTTTGCCCAGGCCCCAGCCGAAGGCCACCAGGTACAGCAGCGGCGCTACCATCGAGCCGGTGGTAATAGTCCACCACCTGCGTTTAAAAAAGAGGTACTCCCTCCATAATACGGCTTTCAGCCCGGACATTTAGGCGCCCACTCTTTCCTCAGTAAGTTTAACGAAAACATCCTCCAGTTTAGCCTGGCGGATGGTGAATTCATAACGCAGTGAAGCGGCGAAGCTGAGCGCTTCCTGCCGTGAGCCAAAGAAGTGCAGGGTGGTCTGTTCATCACGGAATTGCTCCACGACCACCGGTCCCACCAACTGCCTTAACTCCTCCGGCGAGCCGTCCATGATTAACCGCCCCTTTTTTAATAAACCGATGCGGTTGCAGAGGCTTTCCGCTTCTTCCAGGTAGTGGGTGGTAAGTAATATAGTGATGCCCCTGGCGTTCAGGCTTTTAATCAAATCCCATACTTTTCTCCTTATAAACACGTCGAGGCCCACGGTGGGCTCGTCCAGCAGCAGTATCTTCGGGTTATGCATGAGTGCCCGTGCGATTAACACCTTCCGTTTCATACCGCCGGACAAGGTGTTCACTATAGCGCCGGCTTTTTCTTCAAGGTCGGCAAAGGCCAGCAATTCTTCGATCTTTTTCCTGGTTTGAGCTGGCGGTATGTTGTAAAGCATGGCGTGCAGGCGCAGATTTTCAATCACGGTCAGTTCCGGTTCGAGGTTTATGTGCTGGGGCACCAGTCCCACCTCGGCCTTGAAACGCACGTCATTGCGGTGAACAAGACAGCCGTTCACAATAATACTGCCTTCCGTGGGCATGGTTAAAGCGGTAAGCATCCTGATCACGGTTGTTTTACCGGCTCCGTTTGGCCCCAGTAAGCCGAAAAACTCTCCGGCCTTGATCTGCAAATTAAGCTTGTTTACGGAAATTGTTTGCTTGTAAACCTTGGTGACATGGTCAAGTTTAATCATTGCCGGCACTTCCGCTTGCCCGCTTTCTGGCTAGAATGGTCGAAAGGTAATTGGGCTTCTTATCTTCGCTATAATTCAGGTTATAAATGATTTCTTCATCTTTGAACCCACACCTGCTTACCATGGCCGCATTATCGGCTAAACTGGATTTTTTAAGCTGGGCGATGATTTGTTCAAAATTCTTGTAGACCTTCAGCAGAACCAGGTTGTCGGCATAGGACAGCGCCTTCTCTATTTTTTCTTCCTCCAAGGTGGCGGGCACTATGCTCAGGATATCGTTGCCTTCGGCCAGGGGGAACCCAAGCCGGCTTGCGGCGGCGCAAAAGGAGGTGACGCCTGGAATGGTCTCTATCTTCAAGCCATTTCCCTCCAAAAGCCTGTACACATAGATATAGGTACTGTAAATCATGGGGTCGCCTAGGGTAAGGAAGGCTACATTTTTGCCTTCGTTGAGAAAGGACAGTATGATGTTTTTATTGTGCTCCCAGGCGACGGACAGGGAGCCCTGTTCGAAAACCATGGGAAAAACCAGTTCCAGCACCTGTGTGTCCTGGCGGATAAAGGAACTGGCGATAGAAAGGGCGCTGCTGTTTTGCTTTTTCTCAGTGCGGGGAGCGATAATCACGTCTACTTCCCGCAGTATTTTTACCGCTTTGAGTGTAATTAGTTCGGGATCCCCGGGCCCGACTCCAATGCCGTAAAATGTACCTTGCATAATGCCCTCCACCTTTAGTTAATTATACTTAAAGCGCTCTGGATATAAAATTTGTCCGACCAGAGTGATGCCGTCCAACAATCTCATGGTGGGGCGCGATATCACTGCTTCATCCACCAGGTAAACCTGGCGGCTATTTATCGCCTTGATAACCTGGTAACCCGGCCGCAGGTATATCTCTTCCACCCTGGACTTGTTCATTTCACCCTTTTGAACTATGTAAACGTCAATATCCCGGCCGTTGGCTACAAGCCGCTCCAGCCCATACGGGGCAATAGTGCTGCCCTGTTTCACCGCTTTAGCGTCAGCCGCCACGTTGACCGCCCCGGCTTTGGCCAGCACAAAAGCGGCGTTGGAATCAGGCGTGCACGTCATGATGTCACTGTTAGTTTCCAGGAAAACTTTCTTTCGTTCCTGCAGGGGAATCCCGGCCACTAATTCGTCAGCCTTCTTCAGACGGGCATTAAACTCTTCCACCAGCGCGCCGGCTTCCTTTTCTCTTCCTGTCAGCTGGCCCAACTTTTTCAGGTATAGTAGAAATTGGTCAACGTTCTCCGGGTATAAAACCGCGACAGGAATACCAGCCGCCTCTATTTTTCTTATGAAGTCCGGGTAATTATTAGCTATGAAAGTCCGGGCCAGTACCAGGTCCGGCCTGACCGCTATAATCTTTTCGGCGTCTCCCCGAAAGCTGTACGACGGTTTTGCCAGGGCGGCAGGCGGGAAGGACTCGCTGTCCGACACCCCGATAATTTCCTCATTCAGCCCCAGGGAATAAAGGTTTTCAGTATGCGCGGCGTAAAGCGACACAATCCTTTGCGCGGGCGCTTTAAGCCTGACCTCCTTACCCAAGTCGTCAACTACTACAATGGAGTCTGTTGCGGCATTAGGGGCTCTGGCGCAGCCGGTCAAAATTCCGATCAAGAAGATTATGAGGGGAAAAAGTATCATTCGGGTCCTCATCAGTCGCTTCTCCTTTCACCTGAGATCTGGGAGCAGGGCCAGGTTATACCTGCCGGTAACCGCATGCTTTCTTATCTCTACTTCGACATTGAAAACCCTGTTGATCACTTCTTCATTAAAGACAACGGCTGTGGGACCTTCACAAGCCACCCGGCCTTTATCTAAATAAATCATATAGTCACAAAACATACCGGCGAAGTTTAAATCATGCAGCGCGGCAATTACCGTTACGCCTTGCTTAGCGTTCAACCTTTTAATAAGTTTAAGCAATTCAATCTTGTGGCTGATATCCAGGTTTGACGTAGCCTCGTCCAAAAACAACACTTGCGGGGTTTGGGCCAGCGCACGGGCCAGGATCACCCGCTGCCGCTCCCCCCCGCTCAAATTGGTAATAACCTTGCCGGCATAATCTAAAACCCCGCAATTTTCCATACAGGTATAAACTATCTCCAAATCCTCGTCACTGGGCCTGCCCAAACGGCCAAGATGGGGTTTGCGCCCCATCATTACAACTTCCAGCACAGTAAAAGGAAAGTTGATGGCGTAGTCCTGTGGTACCACTGCGAAACTGCGGGCGATTTGCCCGCGGTTGTATGAACCTAGTTCGCGGCCGTTCCATAAAACCCGGCCGGAGGATGGCTTTAGCACGCCGCACATAACACTGATCAAGGTGGTCTTGCCGCTGCCGTTAGGGCCTAAAATGCCGTAAAAACCTCCCTCCCGGATGCTCAGGCTTACGGCCTGGAGGGCAGGGGTCTTGCCGTAGTACAGGTTCAAATTCTCGGTTTGCATCAGAACCGCTTTTTCCAAGAGTACCCCCTAAAAAATCTGCCTTTTGGCTTTGATTCTAAAAATATAGCAGAAAAACGGGCCGCCCAGCAGTGTGGTCAGCACACCCACCGGGATCTCCGCCGCCAGCAGGTTTCGGGCAATGGTATCTGCTCCAACCAGCAGCAACGCCCCGCCAAGCGCTGACACCGGAATCAGGAACCTGTGGTCGGGTCCGACCAGCATCCGCATCAAGTGGGGAACGATCAATCCCACAAAACCGATTATCCCGGAAATTGAGACACAGGCGGCGGTAACCAGGGAGGAAGTGACCAGTAGAATGGTAATAACTTTGCTGTCATCGACACCTAACTGCCTGGCGGACTTGCTGCCCAGGCTCAGGATATTCAGGTCGTCCGCGTAATAGCAACAGATAACAAGGCCTGCTAAAACCACAGGCAGGCACAAAAAAACGTGATGCCATCCCCGTGAGGCAAAGCTGCCCATCAGCCAGAAGACAATTGACCCCACCCCTTCGCCGGCCAGGCTCTTAAGAAAACTGATCGCGGCTGACAGTATGGCGCTCACAATAACCCCGGAGAGGATCAGGTTGGTGACTGCCATAGTACCGTTAACCACGGCCAGGCCGTATACCGCTCCCAGCGCCAGAAGCGCTCCCGCGAAGGCAAGCAGGGGCACGGTCAGCAGGCCCAGGCCGCCTGGCAGGAAGATACCAAAAAACATGGCCAGCGTAGCCCCGAAAGCCGCTCCAGTGGATATGCCCAGGGTATAGGGATCGGCCAGGGGGTTCATCAAAAGTCCCTGGAAGACCGCGCCGGCGGTTGCCAGACCGGCCCCCACCAGGACGGCGGCCAGGAACTTTTGATGAACCCCCTGGCCGATC
>ENA-UOYA01004473-UOYA01004473.1-activated-sludge-metagenome-genome-assembly--contig:-NODE-4473-length-11690-cov-29.367856_pt1 | contig 11690 bp, 12 predicted proteins | sample MGYA00238163_ERZ764804 | MGnify/ENA primary metagenome ERZ764804 (study PRJEB28919, sample SAMN05720223) | activated sludge metagenome | isolation source: Anaerobic digester | place: Hong Kong...
CAATAAGCTGAGCCTATTTGTCAAGAACACTTTTAGGAAAAATTAAAGTGGATATAGACCTTCATGCTACATCCTCTAGCTCTCCAACGGAGAACTTACTTGCATAGATACTATCAGGTGTCTCATAGCTAAGTGACTCATGAAAGCGTTCTGAGTTGTAGAAATGAATATAGCGAGCAACTCCTTCGGTTTCTTCGCCTCCGCAAGCTGCGCAAGGCCATTGATCTGCTTATGCATATCGGTGAAGCCAACAATAAGATAAATCCTTCGATTCTTCCTGAGGTCATCCCCTATATCCCTTTTGGAAGAGAGGATACTCAGCTTCTCTTTACCTGAGGAACGGTGTAGGTTTGACGTTTACGTTGCGACAACACGTTCCGCATTTGATGGATACTATTCATTTGAGAAAATTCCCGTAGGATCCTATATTGTCCGTATAAAAAATGAAGCCCAAGATGCAGAAGAATTCATATCTCGTTCAGTGGTTATACCGCCTGAAGGCGGCTACTGCGACTATATTGACCTGATTTATCAAGAGGCTTTAGAAATAAAAGAGATGGAATATGAATGAATTTAGGGGTAAAGCGTTTATTGGGATTTCCCTTGCATTCAATTATACGCTATAGCATATATCAATCGAATATATTGAAAATTTTTTAAAGAATGAGATTCTATGCTATTGTTCGATATTAATTGAATTATTATTAAATAGAATCGACGCGATATGATGAGCTTGCTCGTACAATAAGACGAGCTTTAAGCACAATCTCCTGATGGACAATAGGTTTATTTGAATTGAGGGCTTCAAGTAGCAAATTGACTGCTCGACGAGCCATTGTAGTTTTAGAGCTACCGATACTTGTTAAAGGAAATGGGAAAAGAAATTTTGACTGTATATTATCGAAACCAACAATGGCATAGTCGCGAGGGTTTTGGAACCCATGCAGCTGAAGAGCGTACATAGCTTCATAGGCAATAAGATCAGAAAAAGCCAAAATTGCAGTGAATTGAATTTTATCTTGAACTACCTCATCTATAACATGCTTACAATCCCCTGCGACAATGGGTACTTCTCTAACCATTCGTTCATCAAAGGCAAGGCCGGCAGATATAAGTGCTTCTTTATATCCAGCAAGTCGTTCAGATGCACTTGATATAAAAAGCGGACCATTAAGAAACAATATATTACGATGCCCAAGACCAAGCAAATGCTCTGTTGCAAGCCTACCACCCATAAAGTCATCGCAAACTACAGAAGTTGCACAATCGTCTCTACCAATAAAATGTCTGCCAATAAGGACGAAAGGAATGTTTTGATTAATTAGAAATGTTAGATTCTCATCGCTCTGTTGGGTTGGGCAAATGATGATGCCATCGACCATTCTGCTAAGAGCAAGCCTAATTGCTTCAGCTTCATTTTCTGGATTTTCGTCAGTATTGATTATAAAAGTACTGTAATGGTGTCTGCGAAGGCCAGTTTCAATCTCTCGAACTATTATCGCAAAATGTGGATTCGATATGTCCCCGAGGATAACGGCAACTGTTTTAGAATGCCCTGATCGAAGAGCGCCTGCTATTGAGTCGCCGATATACCCCATCTCTTTTGCAACCTCTTGTATTTTCTGTCGTGTTTGAAGAGAGATATCATCTTTATTTTTTAGTGCTCGAGATACTGTATTAATTGTATAGCCGGTTTTTGCAGCTATGTCTTTCAAAGTGACCCGCGAATTTCTCATTGTTCTTCCTTGCAATACCCCTTAATAATTAATATAAAGTAATGCTAGGCAATATATGGATCCATATTTTTCTATAATATCACAGTTTCAAGCCCTAATTCGTCAAAGAATGAAGGATCAAGATTAGGTACCTTTTTGTCAAATTCTTGCCCACTGTATATTCTTCTAAGCATAGGATATTTAGCTCCTGCAAAAGGATTATAAGGCAATAACTCGACCCGGACATTATCTTTTGCTTCTTTCAGACGTTGGGCAGTTGCTCTCATGTTCGCGGGATCATCATTATATCCAGGAATGATCGGAATACGTGCTATAAATGGCTTGCCTGATGAAATCAATAGGCTAAGATTAGACTGAATTAGATTATTATCAACCCCTGTTCCTTTCTTATGAGCCTCTGGATCCATATGCTTTATATCGAACAAAATCAAGTCAGCCAAATCCATTGCCTTTTTAAAGATGTGAGTTTCAGCGAAACCTGATGTTTCTATTGCAACATGATGAGGCTTAAGAAAAGATATCAAATCAAATAAGAATCTTGGCTGAAAAAGAGGCTCACCACCAGAAAGAGTATAACCGCCATGCAAGGAGTCAAGGACATCAGAAAGGCGGAGGATCTTTTCTGAAAGATCCCTTGAACTAATATAATATCCTGATTTTTGGATAAGACCTAATGGACAAATTTTTATGCAACGGCCCAGGCCTTGGCATTCAGGATGGTTACATGGCTTCAAACACATGCCACAGTGTCTGCATCCATTTTCGCGAATCATGAGTTCTGGTTTTGGTGAAATTCCTTCGGGATTGTGGCACCAAATACATGATAAAGGACAGCCTTTGAGGAAAATAGTTACTCTTACTCCAGGCCCATCATGAACAGTTAATTCTTTGATATCAAAAATACAGCCTTCAGTATAGGAAGGCTGAGTTTGAATCATTTCAGAATTTATTGGCGAAACATTATAATTCAAAAGCTATACTCCGTACGACGAATGACATGATCTTGATATTCTTTATTAAGCTCTACAAAATATGCACTCCAACCCCATACTCTAACGATCAAATTGCCATATCGCTCAGGATGGAGCTGGGCATCGAGGAGTGCTTCTCTATTTACGGCATTAAGCTGGAATTGGTGTCCGCCGAGTTTCATAAATAGACGAACGAGGCTTGCAACTTTTTCAATGCTATCTTTATCTTGGAACAATGTGCTATGAAATTCCATAGTTAAAGGTCCGCCATTGATTGTACGTTTTAGCTCAGGCCGCGCAAATGATTTCACAATAGATAATGGACCAGCTACTCTTGCGAAGAGGCTTGGAGAATAATTAGCGCTGAACCACTCCCCCTTGCGCCTCCCATCGGGGCTAGCACCAAGGTCACGGGCATGCCATATGTAATACATCGCTGAGCCAGTGCCCGCACGAATTCGTCCTCCACGATCATTATGTAAATTTTCAGTTGCATCTGCAAAAGTACTCAGCAAAAAGGATGCCAGAGAGTCAGTCTTAGGATCTGCATTGCCCATCTTTGGCGCTTCATAGCGGAGTTTTGAAAGGAGCTCTTCATGGCCAGCAAAATCCTTGTCGATTGCATCGAGAAGCTCAGCCCAACTTAAGGACTTATCTTCATAAATATATTTCCTAATAGCAGCAAGAGAATCTACCGCAGTCGAAATTCCGGTTCCATGAAAGCCATAATTGTTGTATTTGCACCCATAAGATATGTCGCGAGCTTTATCAATACAGCCTTCCATTAGAAGAGACATAAAGGGAGCTGGGATCATCCATAGATTTTTTACATCAGAAGCAAGTTTATTCACCTCTATAAATATTTGTTTTTTTATTTCTTCAAGAAATTGCTCAAAATGTTCAAAGATTACAGGTTCATGAATGCAATGATCTACAATAGCGGGAAAATTCAATGCCGCAATATTAGGTATATCCATTCCTTTGCCAGGAACAATGAATTCCCAGCAAGCTGCAACCACATAATCTTGGGCATCATTGGCCTGATATCCAAGAGAGATAAGCGCAGGAATCACCACATCGTCATTTGAATATTGAGGAAATCCTAGGCCTTCCTTGGTAAGCTCAGTTCCAAGTTCGAATACCCTATCGGGAGTGAGCGAGCTGACCCGAATGTTAATTTTTGGATCAATAAGATGGAGTTCTTTACTTGCGCGCAAGCACATTTCTGATAACTTATTGAATAAATCTCTACCAAGAGCGGTTCCGCCCAATACTAGACTTTGACCATTATCGCCTTGCTGTACACCAGGATATAAATCGCTATCTCGATTGAAACTAAGAAAAAACTCTTCGAGAAGATCAAATGCCTGCTCCTCTGTCAAAGTACCATTATCTAAATCATTCTGTAGATAAGGAAATAGGTATTGATCAAACCTACCTATAGTATTGTGATATTCGCCTTCTATCCATAAAGAAAAATGAAGAAACCTAAAAAATTGAAGGGCCTCAAGGAAATTTGTAGCGCCATAGCGAGGGACTCTTTCCAAAATTGCTGCAATATCAAGGCGGCCAATGCGGATCGCTTCATTTCTGTAGCGATCTGCTAGGTCAAGCAAAGCATCAATATCAGAAGCTACCACTTTAAGAAAAAGATAGCCTTCCTTATCTTCAGAGAGAAGACACTGATTTTGGCAAGCAATTACCTCTTTCTTGCGAGCTTCAAGACCGCTCGCTATTGTCAAAGCATAGTTAGGAGAGATATTGCAGACATATCCATGTTCATGAATATAATGCTTAGATTTGATATCTTGCCATTCTTCTTCAGTAAAAAGTGGAGGCAAGGCCTTAATAGTTCGCAAAAGTACAATATGTTCCCCTTCCAAGATAACTGGACCTTCAGCGGCCATAACTGCAATAAAACGTTGGCCCATTCTTTCTATTGGAGAAAGATGCAGATCGGCAAAGCCTTGAGCAATATCATATGGAAATTCTTTTCTAAATTTATGATGACGTTTTTCACGAATGAAATCATACAGTTTCTGGACAGATTCTGTCATATATAATACCTTGCTTTTAATAAGATCGATAACATTAACGATAATGTTATCAGAATTATCATCTATAATAGTGAAAATTGCTGCCTAAGGACAACCTGCACAAATGTATTCTATTATGCGCTCCTGAGTCATCTCAGGCCCCTTTTGGACCTCTGCAATAACGCTGCCAGTTCTCATGATATAAATTCTATCGCTCATCCCTATTAATTCTGGCAATTCAGAACTGATCATAATAACAGCTACCCCTGAGGCCGCGATATCATCTATTATTTTATGTATTTCCGCCTTTGCATTTATATCTATTCCTCTAGTTGGCTCATCTAGAATAAGAAGCTTAGGATCTGTATTCAGCCACTTCCCAAAAACACAACGCTGTTGATTGCCGCCGCTCAAAGTGCCAACGAGTTGCTCAATTGATCTAGCAACTATTGATAGTTCCTTAGTTAACCTATTAGCTGTCTCGTGCTCTCTTGAAGGACTAATCAAACCTACACGAGAAACCTTTTTAAGAGAAGAAAGCGTAAGATTTTCCCTAATAGTCATTTCGGAAATAAGACCTTCTTGCTTTCGATCCTCTGTAAGATAGGCTATTCCTTCATCGATAAGCTGATATGGTTTTTTTCTTGTTATATTTTTGCCTTGATATTCTACATTTCCATCCTCAAAATCACGAATACCAAATATAGATTTAGCCAATTCTGTGCGGCCTGAACCGACAAGACCGCCGATTCCTAAAATTTCACCTTTTCTTACCATAATATTGATAGGTTTTGTTTTTGAAGTGAGTTTCAGCCCTATAACGCGAAGAATTACCTCGTCGGTTGGAATATGGGAAGAAGGAAAAAATTCGTTAATAGTTCGACCCACCATCATCTGAATGACTTTATCCGGTTTGAATTCATCCATAGAAAGTGTGCCGATATATTGGCCATCTCTAAGAACTGAAAGTCTATCTCCTATTTCTCGAAATTCTTCAAAGCGATGAGAAATATAAATTATACCGATCCCTTTTGAGCTCATTTTTCTAATAAGGTCAAAAAGAATTGCTATTTCACGAGCAGTTAGGCTAGCTGTTGGTTCATCCATGATAACTATTTTTGAATCATAGGAAAGTGCTTTTGCAATTTCAACAATTTGTTGTTGAGCAGTAGATAGTCGGCCGACGAGTGTAGAAGGATTAATATCAGTGCTAAGCGATTGTAAAAGCTCTTTGCTTTTTATATACATAGTCTCTTTATCCCTAAATCCATGCTTCGTAGGTTCTCGACCAAGAAAAATATTATGCGCTATATCAAGATTTGAGCACAAATTCAATTCTTGATGGATAAATGCAATGCCATTTGTTCGTGCTGTTCTTGCATTATGAAACTCAACTGCGCGACCTTTTAGGAATATTTGGCCTTCATCGGGTGGAATAAGGCCACCAAGTATTTTCATAAGCGTAGATTTTCCAGCGCCATTCTCGCCAACGAGAACATGCACTTCTCCTGCCAATAACTCAAAGTTAACAGAACGGAGAATCTTAACATCGCTATTTTTTATTGGCTTGCCGTCAGTCCCATAAATGAATTTTGTAATATTTTTCATTTGAAGTAGAGGTGCATTCATAATATCCTCTCTATAACGCCTTATTTTTCACGTTTTCAAATATAATTGCTATTAAAATAATTACTCCTTGTACAGCCATATAAAGATGGTAGGAGATTCCCATAAGATTAATGCAGTTCTCAATTATTTTTATTGATAAAACTCCAAATAGGGTGCCAGTGATAGATCCAACTCCTCCAAAGAGACTTGTTCCACCAACAATTGCTGCAGTAATAACCTCGAAATTGAAATTACCTCCTCCCATATTAGGCTGAGCTGCGTTGACTCGTATAGTAAAAAGCATTCCTGCCAACGCCGCTAATAGCCCTGAAGCAATATAAACAGAAACATTAATTTTAGAGATTGGTACTCCACTTACTTCTGCTGCTTTCGCATTATATCCAAAGGCACGCAAACTTCGACCAAATATTCCTTTATTAATGATAATATAAAATATTAGAAGGACGACCGCAGCAATAAAGACAGAAGAAGGAAGCCCTAACATTTCGGTTCTTCCAATTGCTAAAAAACCTTCAGGAAGCCTACTGACTATAGAGCCTTGACTTACAATCTGTGCAAGACCATAAATGATGTAGCCAGAACCAAGCGTAGTGATAAAAGCAGGTACCTTCATGAATTGAATGATAAAGCCATTCAATGATCCAAATGCAATGCCTACTATAAACGTAGCAAGCACAACAGCAGGAATAGGCCATTGATATATCTTTGCAAGAAGGCCAGATGTGATAGAGGCAAAGCCAACAATATAGCCCATTGAAAGATCAATACCGCCAGTCATGAGTACTAGTGTCATGCCGATACAAGCAATTAAGGGGATTGCTGACTGCTTAATTATTATTGCAAAATTATCCAATGCAAAAAAATTAGGAACTGCTATTGAGGCAATTATTGCAAGGATAAGAAATATTAAAAAGCTTCCATTCTTTTTTGCAAAATAGCGAATTGAACTAAGGAGGGCATTCATAGTACACCTCTAGTTGCTTTTCTATTTCTTTGGCGAATCCGACCTGTAATAAAAACAATGCTTATGATAATAATTCCGACAAATATATTTTGCATAAAAGGATGAACACCAAGTAAATTAAGGCTATTTCGCAAACTGCCTATTATAAGTGCACCGACCATAGCCATTGACACTGATCCATATCCACCGGCCATATCCACGCCGCCAATGACACAAGCAGCGATGCTATCAAGCTGATACGCCTCCCCTTGTATAGGATGAACAGTATCAAGTTGTGCGCTGAGGAGTAAGCCTGCTACTGATGTGCAGAAAGATGCAAATACATAAACAAAAAACTGTATCTTTGTGACGCTTATGCCTTCTTGCCTCAATACTGTCTCATTTCCGCCTAAGGCAAGTATATGATTCCCTAAGGAAGTAAATTTAAGAATAATAAATCCTATCAAGAAAAATATTAGCATAAGATAATCTGAAATAGGGATGCCGAATAATGTACCATTTCCCAAAAATACATAAGAATCCGGAAAACCGCCAATAGAACGGCCGCCATTCATGATTAAGGAAAGGCCTTCACTTACTTGGCCGACAACAAGTGTTGTAATAAATGCAGGAACTGAAAGAGTGGAGACCATCAATCCATTGAAAAATCCCATTGATAGTCCTACAAGAATTCCTGCAGCCAAACTGAAAAAAATATTATGACCATGGAGCATTAGAATACCGCTTACCATTGGACTAAAAGCAAGTAAGCCTGAAATTGAAAGGTCAATTCCTTTAATGATAATCACTAATGTCATTCCAACGGCGCAGATACCAATTATAGATGACTGGCGTACCACATTCAAAAGATTAGAGATGGTCAAGAAATTAGGAACAAATGATGCCACTATAAGAAAAGCTGCTACCAAAAATATTAAGCCTAAAATTTTCTTTAGATAAACTCTGCTTTTCACCAAAAACTCCTGCTAGGCTTGCCCTCTTCAAATGAGGGCAAGCCTATCTACCTTATTAACACCGTGACCAAAGAATTGAAGAATTAATTGAAATATAAATTTTTAAAGAGAAATCATGGCTTAGAAAGTCCATTTATAGGCTTCGTCCAAATTTGTTTTATCATAAACCATAGTACCAGAATCGATAACTTTCGGAATACTTTGTGGATCCTTGGCTCCACTTATCACACTAAGAAGTGTATCAACTGCTATCTTCCCCATTTTAGCTGGAAACTGTGCTAGAGTCGCGGTGACTTTGCCTGCTTTAATAAGGTCTAATGCTTTGCGTGAACCATCTACAGAAATAATTACCACGCCTGTTTTCTTTGCATCAGAAAGAGCTTGGAGAATTCCATCGAGCATAACATCTGATGCAGAAAAAATGCCTTGGACGCTCTTATTGGCTTGAAGCATATTTTCAGTTACCTGCATAGCAACTGAATTTGTCCAATCTCCAGGTTGCTCCCCAACTATTTTTAAATTACTGCCTGAAACGCCTTTCTTAAATCCGTCTACACGGTTGTCTCCAGCAACACTCCCATTAGCACCTCGCACTACAAGAATATTGCCTTTATTATTGAGTTCTTTCACCATGCGTTTTCCTGCTTCTACGCCTGCATTAAAATTATCTGTACCAACATACGTGATATAAAGATCTTCATTGCCAGGCTCTACTGCGGAATCAACTACAATAACAGGAATACCTGCAGCTTTTATTTTCTTAAGGACAGGTACAACCGCCTTGCCATCCATAGGATTAAGAATAATAGCATCTACCTTTTTTGTAATTAAATCTTCAAGCTGATTTACTTGAGTAGATACTGCGGTTTGTTCTCCTGCAGTAACAAGCAAAAACTTGTGGCCGGCTGCTTCTACATTGGTTTTTATTGCATCAGCAATAGCTTTTTGAAAATCATCGTTAGTGACAGTTTTAAGACTGAATGCAATAGTCAATGTCTTATTAGGTGCTGCAACTATAGAACTCAGGACGACAAAGACCATGCATAAGAAGAAAATCGCTTTTCTTTTCATATAGACCTCCTTGCTTACATTAACATTAACATGAACGTTAATGTTTATTTGATTATCACCCTGCTTCCTAAATCTGTCAAGTTTAATAATTGGAGAAAAGAATGAAGGTGAGCAGTAATCTAAAATGTCCACATAAAAGGGGGAGAAGCGGGAGAGAAAAGAAGTGCCATGGGAGTCGTGCTATCATTGGTTTTTAAGCAAATCAGGACAGACACGGAGATTCCATAGGACATACACAGCTTACTCTGGAACGGCACATTAAGGTAAGCCACTTTAGCTGGGAAGAGCGACTTGCATTACAATACTACTATGCAGGCAGTAACGGCTACCAGAAAATACGAAGTCCAACAATGTTACATGAATTCTCGCTTATTTCTTATTTATACCTAGGCAAGAAAGGGCACTCCAAAGACTTCATAGAGTTGCTTTTGTTTCTTCGTCATCTCGCCAATCTTTTCGATATGTCCAGGACAGGTATAGCACTCAATGACATCGAGTTCATCGAGAAGCTGGGTGAGGGTATAGCTCTTATAGAGGTCTTGGTCGTGCATCAGCTTATCTATATATGATACATAGATGAGTGCAACAAATTGAACAAAGAGCTTTCCTGAAAGATGCGATTCTGAGGAAACTCCCTCTCGCCTCGCAGAGAGCCTCTCCTTGAGGTTTCCTATCGCCTTTTCCACAAGATCCTTCGTGCGATAGATTCTGAGTGCTTCGAGAGGGTCTTTGCTATCATTGGAGAGGAGGGCAAAGTAGCCATAGTTTCGCTAAACCTTCTCAATCGCCTCTTGCTTGGGATTGAGCTTTACTCCTCGTACAGGAAGTCTGGGTGAGCTCGTAATATTTTTGGTAGAGAGTCTCGTGATCAGGTATTCTAATGCCTTCTCGGAGCTCTGCTTCGAGCCTATCAAGGAGCACATTAAAGCGAGCCCTTTCTTCCATAGCCCGCTCGTCATCGTAATAGAGATGCAAATACATCCAAATACATCCTCCGAGTGCCACTCTCTACTGTTCCTAATCGAGGCTTATGCTGTTCATAAGGCCATTCAATCGTCCTTGAAGTGCAGTACAGCCGAAAGCTTGAAATGTAATAGCTTCTTGATCGCAGAGATTCAGCTACTTCATCGAGAACCTTTTTAACAATGCACAGTGATGTTTTCACCGAGATGAGAAACTTGTAGTGGTGGGATAGTAGTCCATTGATATTCTCTTCACTGTAGAAGCCTCGATCGAGGATGAGCTTCACCTTCTCAATGGAGAGATCGGGAGCTCATTGAAAAGGTAGCAGAGGTAGTGGTAAGGCTCATGCCCATTTGCCTTCGCGGTCTCAATCATGCTATAGATACTCACACTCGCATGGGCCCCTAAGGGTGTATTCGAGAAAAGCCAGTTCTTCCTGCCTATCACAAAGGGCCTTATCGCATTCTCGATGGTATTCGTATCAGGCGTGAGGAGCTCATGGTCGAGGTAATGGGTTATCCTCTCCCATTGGCTCAGTGTATAGCTCGCCGCTTTCGGAAAGCTTATGGTAGGTGGACTTATGCCTGGATACGCTATAAGCCACGCATGCAGGGTCGTGAGCCTCGGAGCTTGCTCTTTTCTCCTGAGAGTAAGAAAGTATTCGGTATCCAGAAGCCCTTCTTTATACTCTCGTTGAAGCTCTCCATGAGTACGACTGCAGAATGCTTGATATCCTCTTGTATCGCTTCGATGAGATCGCCTAAGCCTCGTCCGGCTCGTATCGCAAGAGCACAGAGCGTTGCTCGGGGTGTCCCAATCCCAAAACGACTCAAGATGTTCTCCATACGATAGAATGGCTAGGCATCCACAAACTTCTTGACGATAACCTTCTGTGAAATTTTCTCGAGCTCTTCCCATACCTTTTGTCTAATCTCGGGCCGTACTGCTCCACAGTGCGGGCAGGTGCGCTCCTCAAGGGAGCATGCACTTAGGATATCGACGCGGAGAATATCCTTCGAAATAGGCTTAGGCCTCACTTGTCGCGTTCATAGGCTTTTAAGAGTGTCTTATTCTCTTGCCTGAAAGACTCTTGTGCATAGGTCTCTGCCTCATTGAAAAGCCAGCCTTGACTACTCTCTTCCTTCGGCTTTCTCTCACCCGAGGAACCATAAAGTTGTCGCTGTACTCAAGGCGTTTCGTCCATGAGCAGAAGCCCGTCTTATCCCTACAGAGGATCTTCATCACTCTCCGTGTCTTTCCTAAAAAGACAAAGTAGTTCCCTGAGAGCAACTCCTTCGGTTTCTTCGCCTCTGCAAGCTGCGCAAGGCCATTGATCTGCTTATGCATATCGGTGAAGCCAACAATAA
>ENA-UOYA01004480-UOYA01004480.1-activated-sludge-metagenome-genome-assembly--contig:-NODE-4480-length-11679-cov-4.399088_pt1 | contig 11679 bp, 9 predicted proteins | sample MGYA00238163_ERZ764804 | MGnify/ENA primary metagenome ERZ764804 (study PRJEB28919, sample SAMN05720223) | activated sludge metagenome | isolation source: Anaerobic digester | place: Hong Kong...
GCCGGGGCGGGCGCGGGCGCCGGGGCGGGCGCGGGCGCCGGGGCGGGCGCGGGCGCCGGCGCATCGTCGTCACCGCCGCAGGCCGACAGCGTCAGCACGGCCGCCGCACACAAGGCGCTGAGCATCCACATGTTTCGTTCTCGGGTCATGGTTTTCTCCTCGATCGGGGGTTGGACTTCTGGGGCGGGCACTTCCGTATCGAGCCGGCTCGAGTGCACCCGCTGGCCTGCCGCCCGGCAGGTTCAGCCAGTGTCACGGCGCAGCGGCCATGGCGCCATTCGTCCTTGGTGGCAACCGCGGTCGCATGCGGCACTGAACTTTGGTTGAGGGCCCTGTGACGGAAAGCGCATTTCCAAACCCGGGCGATGGCAGGTATGCTGCGCAGCACGCCAACCACCCACGCTTGCGCCGGGAGCCGACATGCGGGTTCTGCTGATCGACGATCACGCGCTGTTTCGCCGCGGACTGCGGCTGATGCTGCGCGAGCTGATGCCCGAGGCCGACGTGAGCGAGGCGGACAGCTGCGCGGCGGCCATCGACATGGCCGACAGCGCCTTTGACCTGGTGCTGCTGGACCTGAACATGCCCGGCATGCAGGGCCTGAGCGCGCTGGACGCCATCAAGCCGGTGTTCAAGCAATGCCCGGTGGTGGTCGTGTCGGGCGAGGACAGCCCCACCCTGATCCGCACGGCCATCCAGGACGGCGCCGCCGGCTTCATCCCCAAGACATCGGAGCCCGAGGTGATGCAGGCGGCGCTGCGCGTGGTGTTGGCCCGCGGGGTTTACGTTCCGGCCGATGCGCTCGGGGCGCAAACGGGTTCGCTCGAAAACCTGACGCCACGCCAGCTCGAGGTGCTGCGCCGCGCCCTCAAGGGCACGCCCAACAAGCTGATCGCACGCGAGCTGAACATCTCGGAGGGGACGGTCAAGTCGCACCTGTCGGCCACCTTCCGCGCCATCAACGCGCGCAACCGCACCGAGGCCCTGTACTTCGCGGCCCATTCCGGGTTCAAGCTGTGACGCCGCGCGACGCAGGCACGCGCACCGAGTCCGCACCGGCGGCGGCAGCAGCGGCGGGCGAGCCGAACACGCCGGCGCGGCTGCTGCATTTCACCGTGACGCAATTGGTGCGCAACGCCTGGACCATCTGGGTGATCTGCTTTTTTCTGGGGTTCACGTGGTGGCGCCACGCCTTGCCCGCCGTGGCGTTTGGCTGGCTGGCGGCGCTGGTGCTCAGCTTCATGCTGCGGGCGGTGTGGCTGCGTCCGGCATGCGAGCTCCAGACATTGGCGGCGGATTACCCGCGCTGGCGCCGCCGCTTTCTGGTGGGCACCGTCGTCACGGGTCTCGTGGTGGCGGCCGGGCCCGTGCTGACCTTCGGCGAACTGCCCGACACCGGACGCATGTACATGACCATGGTGCTGTGCAGCTGGCTGGCCGGGGCGATGGCGGTGTTTGGCCCGGTTGCGCGCGACTACGCCGTGTATGCGGCGTTGTTCATCGGCGGCATCGTTGTCGCCTGGCTGGGCACCGACAGCCTCTACGTGACCGACATCGTGGTGATGCTGATCGTCTATGTGCTGGTGCTGTCGGGTTTTGCCCGCAGGTTTGCCAGCCTGGTGGCGGAAGGCATGAGCATCCGCCACGCCAACGACCAGCTGGTGGCCGAGTTGCGCCAGGCCCGGGACAGCGCCGAGGACGCCAACCGCGCCAAGACGCGCTTTCTGGCGGTGGCCAGCCACGACCTGCGCCAGCCCCTGCATGCGCCGATGCTGCTCAACGGCCTGTTGGGGCGCGCCGGCTCGGTCGAGCGCGCCAAGGAGGTGTCCAGCCAGATGGGGCGCTCGCTGCGCGTGCTTGACCATCTGTTCACGTCGCTGCTGGACTTCTCGCGGCTGGACAGCGTCCAGATCGAGCCCCACGCCGACTGGCACGCCTGCGACGATCTGATGAACCAGGCGATCGCTCCGCTGCAGGCAGCGGCCCAGGCCAAGGGACTGGTGCTGGGCCAGGCGAGCGCGGCGGTGGAGCTGCACACCGACCCCGACCTGCTGGTGCGCATCGTGCGCAACCTGGTGGACAACGCGATCAAGTTCACCACCACGGGCGCAGTCCGCGTGACGGCGGAGCTGGCGGCGGACCAGTCCTGCACCATCACGGTGGCCGACACCGGCCGCGGCATCCCGCAGAACCTGCGCCAGGAGGTGTTCAAGGAGTATTTTCAGGTGGCCGGCGAACGCAACGCGACTGGCCTTGGGCTGGGCCTGGCCATTGTCCGTCGCCTGGCTGAAGTGCTGGGTTTGCGTGTCACCGTCGCCGACAACCCGGGTGGCGGCACGCGCTTTTGCGTGCATGTGCCCGCCAGCGCCGTGCGGCCCGCCAGGAAGGCCGGCCCCATCGAGCCATGGCGCGCCAGTTCACCCGCGCCCTTGGCGCCCCGCACGGTGCTGTGCGTGGACGACGACGAGGACTCGCTGCAGGCGACCAGCGCGCTGTTGCACGCCTGGGGTTTGCGCGTGATCAACGCAGGCTCCGCCGAGCAAGCGATCGCCCTGGCGCGCGAGCACGCGGCGGTTGACATCGTGCTCAGCGACCACCAGCTCGGCAACGGATTGCCGGGCAGCGAGTTGATCTATCGGTTGCGCGAAATCCTGGGCGAAATCCCGGCCGCCCTGATCACCGGCGACGCCGCCGCGATGCAGGCCCATCGCGCCGGGCAGATCGAGTTTCCGGTGCTGGCCAAGCCGGTCGATCCCGCCGAGCTTCGCAGGCTGCTGGAGGTGTTTCAGGAGCTCGAGTGACGCCAGCGAGGATCGGCAAGCACGCAAGGACAGTCGGCCAACCGTCACAAACACCGGAGCCGCACGCTAATCAGCGCATTTTCCTCTGCTGCCAAACACCGCACGCACCACGCTCCACCCCGACGCCGCCAGCATCAGCAAGCCGCCGATCATGAACAGGTGCGCGGTGGGATGCGGCCCCGGCGCCGGGTCCCAACTGGACGAAATCCAGCCCACCACCGTCAGGGCCAGGCCCATGAAGGTGAACACGCCGAACAGCAGCCAGCGCAGCAGGGCGCGGCGCGCCGGCACCTGCAGCGCGCAGGCCCAGGCGGCCACCACCAGCACGACCAGCACAAAAGTCAAACGCGGCTCCTATTTGCAAACGAGGCAGCAGGCCCGTCCCTATACACTGCGGGCATTCTTGCACCGCCGCACCCATGGTCCCTCATCTCATCACCGCCCTCAACGGCCCCATCAACGAGCTGGAGCAGCGCCTGCTGGACGCCACGCCGGTGATCGAGCGCTGGTTCCGCCTGGAGTGGATGGAGCACACACCGCCCGTGTATTGTGCGGTGGACATCCGCAACGCCGGCTTCAAGCTGGCGCCGGTGGACACCAACCTGTACCCCGACGGCTGGCACAACCTCTCGCCCGACACGCTGCCGCTGGCGGTGCAGGCGGCGCAGGCGGCCATCGAGAAGATCTGCCCGGAAGCGCACAACCTGCTGATCGTGCCCGAGAGCGGCAAGCTGCCCCCGTACTACCTGACGAGCCTGGCGCGGCTGGGCGAGATCTTCAGCATGGCGGGACTGAACGTGCGCTTCGGCTCGGTCGATCCGGCGCTCAAGCGCGCCACGTCCATGACGTTGCCCGACGGCCGCAAACTGACGCTGGAGCCGGCGCTGCGCCAGCGCTTTCGGCTGGGTCTGAAGCACTTCGACCCCTGCACCATCCTGCTCAACAACGACCTGCCGACGGGCGCGCCGGGCATCCTGGAAGACCTGCACGAGCAATACCTGCTGCCGCCCCTGCAGGCGGGCGGGGCGGTGCGCCGCAAGAGCCGGCACTTCCAGTGCTATGAAGACGTGAGCAAGCGCTTTGGCAAGCTGGTCGGCATCGACCCCTGGCTGATCAACCCGCTGTTCGCCACCTGCGGCGAGATCGACATTCACGACGCCTGCGGCGGCGAGTGCCTGCGCTCGCACGTGGACACGCTGCTGGGCAAGATTCGGCGCAAGTACAAGGAATACGGCATCAACGAGAAGCCCTTTGTCGTGGTCAAGGCCGACCACGGCCCGCGCGGCATGGGCATCATGACGGTGCGCGACGTGAAGGACCTGGCGCGCCTGGCGCCCAGGCCCACGCGCGCGGGCGAGCCCAGCCCGGTGCCCGCGGGCGAGGTGATCATCCAGGAGGGCGTGCTGGCCAGCGAGCGCATCCACGACGCGGTGGCCGAGCCGGTGGTCTACATGATCGACCGCTACGTGGTGGGCGGTTTTTATCGCATCCACGCCGAGCGGGACAGCGACGACAGCCTGTGCGCGCCCGGCACCCGCTTCGTGCCCCTGCCCTTTGCCGGCAACGCGCACCTGCCGCGCCCCGGCGCCAAGGGCGAGGCGGCGGCGCCCAACCGTTTTTACATGTACGGCGTGATCGCGCGCCTGGCCATGGCGGCGGCCAGCTACGAGCTGGAGGCCACCGACCCCGCGCTGCAGGAAGTCGAGTAGAGCCCGCTGGCGCTGTTTTCGTCAGCAGAAAAAGCCCCCACAAACCCTGGCCACCGCGGGCACAATGGCGCACCACCGCCGTCGGCCGTCACCATGCAAGAATCCAGGACCTCCCTGCCCACGCTGACGGTCGGCGCCATCGGCGTGGTGTTCGGCGACATCGGCACCAGCGTGCTCTACACCGTCAAGGAGGTGTTCAGCACCGGCCACGTGCAGTTCACGCCCCACAACGTCCACGGCGTGCTTTCGCTGATCTTCTGGACGCTGACCATCGTCGTCTCGATCAAGTACGTGGCCCTGGTGCTGCGCGCGGACAACAATGGCGAGGGCGGCCTGGTGGCCATGCTGACCCTGGCCTCCAGCGCGGTGGCCGACCGCCCGCGCCTGCGCCACTGGATGCTGCTGGTGGGCATCTTCGGCACCTGCCTCTTTTATGGCGACGGCGTCATCACCCCGGCCATCACCACGCTGGGCGCGATGGAAGGGCTGGAGGTGGTCTCGCCCGAGTTCACGCAATACGTGATTCCGCTCACGCTGGCGGTGCTGCTGGCGCTGTTTCTGGTGCAAAAAAAAGGCACAGCGGGCATCGGGCGCTTCTTTGGCCCGGTGATGCTGCTGTGGTTTGCCGTCATCGCGCTGCTGGGCGTGCTGAACATCGCCAGCCAGCCGCGCATCCTGTGGGCGGTGCTGCCGCACTACGCCATCGACTTCGCCGCCACGCATCCGGGCATCACCTTCATCATCCTGGGCGCGGTGGTGCTGTGCGTGACCGGCTGCGAGGCGCTGTACGCCGACATGGGGCACTTCGGCAAGCAGCCGATCCGCCTGGGCTGGTTCGGCATCGCCATGCCGGCGCTGGTGCTCAACTACTTCGGCCAGGGCGCGCTGCTGCTGGCCGAGGGGCACGAGGCGGTGAAGAACCCCTTCTTTCACATGGCGCCCGACTGGGCCACGCTGCCGCTGGTGGGCCTGGCCACGGCCGCCGCCGTGATCGCCTCGCAAGCGCTGATCTCGGGCGCCTTCAGCGTCACCAAGCAGGTCATCCAGCTCGGTTTTTTGCCGCAGCTGACGATCCTGCACACCAGCGTGCGCGACACGGGGCAGATCTATATGCCGCTGGTCAACTGGGGCCTGTTTGTGCTGATCGCGCTGGCCGTGGGCATGTTTCGCTCGTCGGGCAACCTGGCCGCGGCCTACGGCATCGCCGTCACCACCGACATGCTGATCACCACCGTGCTGACCTTCTTCGTGGTGCGCTACGCGTGGAAGTTCTCGCTGGCGCTGACGATTGCGGCGACCGGGTTCTTCGTCGCCGTCGACCTGCTGTTCTGGAGCTCCAACCTGCTCAAGCTGGTGCACGGCGGCTGGTTTCCGCTGGCCATTGCCGGCGCCATCTTCATGCTGATGCTGACCTGGCGCGACGGGCGCGCGCTGCTCTACCACGTGCTGCAGGACACGGCGCTGAACCTGAAGGACTTCTTGCAGTCGCTGTTCGTCTCGCCGCCCACGCGGGTCGAGGGGACGGCGGTGTTCCTGAGCACCGACCCCGACATCGTCCCCAACGCCTTGCTGCACAACCTCAAGCACAACAAGGTGCTGCACGCGCAAAACCTGTTCGTCACGCGGTGCAGCCACGAAGTGCCCTGGATTGGCCTGGACAAGCGGCTGGAAGTCGAGCCACTCGGCCACGACTGCTGGCGCGTGCTGGTGCACTACGGCTTCAAGAACGACCCCGACGTGCCCAAGGCGCTGGCCCTGCTGGCCGGCCGCGGCATCGACCTGAACCCGATGACCACCAGCTATTTCCTCTCGCGCAACATCGTCATCCCCACGCCGGGCAGCGGACTGATGCCCTGGCGCGAAAAGCTGTTTGCCTACATGCACCAGAACGCGACCGGCACGGCCGAGTACCTCAATTTGCCGAGCAACGCGGTGGTCGAGTTGGGCGGCAAAGTCGAGATATGACCCCCGCGATCCACGCGCTGGGCGCTGCCTTGCCCGGCGCTTGCCGCCGGAGGCCGTGAGCCCATGGCGTTGCACGCGAGCCGAATCGCGACGAGGATGATCGAACACCCGGAGGCCCGATGACTGCACAAAGCAAATCCAGTCTTGGCGCGCTGATGCTGGGCGCCGTGGGCGTGGTGTTCGGCGACATCGGCACCAGCCCGCTGTATGCGTTTCGCGAGGTGTTCGCCGACGGGCGCGTGTCCTTCTCGCACGAGCACGTGATGGCCGCCACCTCGATGTTCATCTGGGCGCTGATCGTGGTGGTGGCCTTCAAGTACGTGGGGCTGGTGATGCGTGCCGACAACGACGGCGAGGGCGGCATGATGGCCCTGTTGGCGCTGGCCTCGCGCTCGGTGGGCGACCGCCCGCGCCTGCGCGCCGGCATGCTGGCGGTGGGCGCGTTCGGCGTGGCGCTGTTCTTTGGCGACGGCGTGATCACGCCGGCCATCTCGGTGCTGTCGGCGGTCGAGGGCATGGAGGTGGCGACGCCCGCGGCCAAGCCCTACGTGCTGCCCATCACGCTGGTGGTGCTGGCCTTGCTGTTCGTGGTGCAGCGGCACGGCACCAGCCGCATCGGGCGCTTCTTCGGGCCGGTGATGGTGCTGTGGTTTCTGGTGCTGGGCGCCATCGGCGCCTTGCAGATCGCGCAGCATCCGCAGGTGCTGGCGGCGGTGTCCCCGCATCACGCGCTGCGCTTCGTGTGGGAGCAGCCGCACATCGCCTTCATCGCGCTGGGCGCGGTGTTTTTGTGTCTGACCGGCGCCGAGGCGCTGTATGCCGACATGGGGCACTTCGGCAAGCGCCCCATCCGGCTGGCCTGGTTCGTGCTGGTGATGCCGGCGCTGATGCTGAACTACCTGGGCCAGGGCGCGCTGGTGCTGGCGCAGCCCAAGGCGGTCCAGAACCCGTTTTATCTGCTGGCGCCGCCCTGGGCGCTGATCGTCCTGGTGGTGCTGGCCACGGCGGCCACGGTGATCGCCTCGCAAGCGCTGATTTCGGGCGCGTATTCGGCGGCCAAACAGTCGATGCAGCTCGATTTTTTGCCGCGCATGCGCATCGATCACACCTCCGAGGAAGAGATCGGACAAATCTACATTCGGGCCGTCAACGGGTTGCTGCTGGTGGGCGTGGTGCTCACGGTGGGCCTGTTTCGCAGCTCGTCGGCCATGGCCGCGGCCTACGGCGTGTCGGTCAGCCTGCTGATGGTCATCACCACGGGCCTGACCTTCTTCGTGGTGCGTCACGGCTGGCACTACCCGCTGCCCTTGGCGCTGGCGGCCACCGGGGTCTTCCTGGCCGTCGATCTGGTGTTCTTCGGCTCCAACGCGCTCAAGATCGCCGACGGCGGCTGGTATCCGCTCTTGATCGCGGCGCTGGTCTTCACCGTGATGGCCACCTGGCGGCGCGGGCGCGAGCTGATCCGCGAGCACAACCGCGCGCACGCGGTCGAGTTGCCGCTGTTCCTGGACGCCGTCTTCGTGCACCCGCCGCAGCGCGTGGGCGGCACCGCCGTGTTCCTGTGCGCGGTGGCCGGCATCACGCCCAACGCACTGCTGCACAGCCTCAAGCACTACAAGGTGCTGCACACGCGCAACCTGTTCGTGAGCGTGCGCAACCATGAAGTGCCGTGGGTGGCGCCCAATCAACGCCTGGAAATCGTCGATCTGGGCAACGACTGCTGGCGCGTCACGCTGCACTTCGGCTTCAAGGACCACATCGACCTGCCCGGCGCACTGAGCGGCGCCGTCAACCAGGTGGGCCCGATCGACCCCATGCTGACCAGCTACTTCCTGTCGGCCACCACCATCGTGCCGCACTCCGGCGGTGGCATGGCGCTGTGGCGCGAAAAGCTCTACACCCGCCTGCACCTCAACGCCAGCCCGATGGCCGAGTTCTTGCGCCTGCCGGTCAACGCGGTGGTGGAGCTGGGCACGCAAATCGAGATTTGAGATGGTGGCGCTGGACGCCGGGTGTTTCAGTGTCGACTCGGCGCCCAAAAATGCGAAAAGGTGGAGCAAGCGACTACCTTGATTCAAAACATTCCGGGGTCGCCAACGCCAACACGTGCCGAACCATGCGGCCGGTCTCCCGGTAGTGCCGAGCGAGCAGGCCTGCCGCAAGTCCGGAATCCTTCGCCACGGCTGCATCCAGCAATTGGCGATGTTCGGCCCCCACATCGCGCCTGAATTTCGAATAATTCTCGTCGCGCAGGCTCGGCTGCCGATAGCGTTCAGTCTGGGCATAGAGCTGGTCGGACAGCTCCAGCAGCCAACGAGAACCGCAAGCGGCGATCAAGCTGCGATGGAAATCCTGGTGCCGTTCTTCCAGATCCTCGGGGCCCGAACCAAGGGGCGCGTTGGCGCCGGCAATGCGGCGCTCCCTGGCCTCCACAAGGGCATGGAACGACGCCACCAACTGCCCCTCCCAGCGCTCGTCTCCCCGCGCGAGGGAACGCCGCAGCGCTTCGCAATCAATGACGATGCGGGTCTCGATCACGTCCCACATCTCGTCCTCGGAAATCGGCGCCACACGAAAGCCACGCGATGACATGGACACCACAAGGCGTTCGCTGTGGAGACGGTTCAGCGCTTCGCGCAAGGGCGAGAAACTGATGCCGTAGCGCGCCTTGAGATACTCGAGTCGCAGCGGCTGGCCCGCCGCGATCTGGCCCGTGATGATGTCGCGACGCAGTTGGCGGTACACCTGCTCGGCCAGGGTAATTTCCTCGCAAGCTTTGTCGCCGTCGACCTGAAGTGCCGCCTCCGTCTTGGCAACCTTCACCCGCTGTTTCATAGCACTTCCAAATCATTTGAGGAGACGCCGGCCTGGCCAGCACATCCGCCTCATCCCTGCGAACGACGTGAATGCCCAAGTACGCGGCATCGAAACCACACGATGTTGCACCCAATATATAACAGCGCTCGATACGGCCTGAACCTCAGTATTTCCCCGACAGAAGTGAGCCAAACCCCGGAACTGCGGTGCTCAACCCCAAGCGTTTCAGCATCATGTAGGTCGTCGCGACTGAAGATGAAATCACCGGCAAGCCGACGCGATCCTCGATCGGCTGAATAGACGCCAGCGACGGCATCTGTACGCACGCCGAGGCGACCACGGCGTCCACACCACTTGTCTTGAGCTTCTTCGTGATTTCGATCGGCGCTCGGGGGTCCTGGCGTCCCACTTCCAGATTGTCGGGAATCTCCAGCGACAGGCTATCAACCACCTCGATGCCCTGATGCTCGATATAGTCGACCACCAGCGCCGTCAACGGCTTCATGTAGGGTGCCAGCAATGACACCTTCTTTGCGCCGATGGCCTTGAGTCCATCGACCAGCGCCCCCGCGCTGGTAACCACCGGCGCCGGCGCACCATTGTCCACCGTGCGTTGATGCAGGCGCTGCTCGGACACGCAATGGTAGCCGCGTCCCATGCTCATGATGGCAACCAAACAGGCATATCCAAGCACATCCACCCGTGCGTCAGACAACTCCAGCGCACAGCGATCACTGTCGGCGTCCATCGCGGCCAACTCTTCCTTGGTCACTTTCTTCATGCGCATGCGACTCGAATGAAACGCAAAGCGCTCAGGATGGATCGCTTCGCGTGTGCGCAAGATGGCAGGGATCTCGGTTTCCATCGTCGTGTTGGACGAAGGAACGATTTGGCCGATACGGTAGGTGCGAGCTGTGCTCATGTTTGTTCGTCCTTTTTCAAGTCGAGAGTCGATTCAAAACCACTTGGCTCGGCGGCATCATCAAAACGTGCCGCCTGGAGCCCACGACGATTCACGCGCAGGTCGAAAATGTCAAAGCGGTTGTAGTGGCCTCCGATGTCATGCATCTGACGGGGCTGGATGCAACGTGCCAAATCGATTTCCGCGTAGACAATGCCTTCCTGGTCGATCAAAGGCTGGCCGATCACGCGTCCGTCCGGGCCCAAAACTGCCGAGAACGCACTGTTTTTGCGCGACAGCAGCTCACGCGCCTTCGGGAAATCGGGCTCCAACGCGCTGATGATTTCCTCGGAGACGGTTGAGCACGAGACGATGGTGAACAGCTTGCCCTCGAAACTGTGGGCTGCCGCGCGCACCTTGATGGCCTCCGCCATGTCGTAGTCAGGCGGTGCGACCGGCAGCGAGATGTAACTGGCCACGTGCACCAACTCACCCTGCGCCACCAGCGCAAAGCGCGCCAGCGTGTTGGTGTTCTCGCCACAGGCCAGCGAGCCCAGCGGCCCGATGGACGTCTCGTGCACACGCAGCGCCGAGGCATCGCCCGGCGCCCAAGTCAATTTTTCGGCCCAGGTCGGCACGAGCTTGCGGTGGCGACCCAGAATACGGCCATCGTCAGCGATGGTTACCAAGGTGTTGTAGAGCGTGCCAATACCGTGACGATTGCGTTCATTCACGCCGACCACCACGTTGATCTTGTGGCGCTGCGCGGCGGCGGCGATCTTGGCGATTTCGGGTCCTGGAATTTCGATGGCTGAGCACGCAAGCTTCTCGAACCAGGGACTGCCTTCGACTGGATTGCCGATCCAACTCCAGTACGGGTAACCCGCGACGAAAACCTCGGGAAATGCAACCAGTTGCGCGCCGTTTTCGGACGCTTCACCAATCAAGCGCACCACCTTGTCGACCGTGGCATCGGTATCGAGGAAGACCGGCGCTGTTTGCACAGCCGCCGCCTTAAAGCGTGGTAATTCAAGCATGGTCACTCTCCTTGTACAGTCGCAATGGCCTGCAGCACGGCCCGTACCAACACGCCGTCTGGCTGCGACAGGCTGCGTGCAATGTCGAAATGATTGAATGCGGGCATGTCCACCCGCTCCAGCGCGTGACCGGCATGCTGCCAGCGTTGCGCATAACTGACCGTCTGACGGCGGAACTCGTCCGTCTCCAAGCCCCCGACCGAAGCGATCAAGCTGGCTTGGCTGCGTGCCGGAATCAGGCGCTCAGGAGAATTCTTTGCGATCTCCTGGGGCGTAAAACGCATCCAGTCGTTCACCTGCGTGTACTGCAACGGTTCCAGATCAAACAAACCGCTGAGCGCCAGTGCGGCTCCGATGGGGTGCCTTTGCAAGCCCGCGTCCGCATGCCAGTCATCAGCCAGAAGCATGCCAACCAAATGTCCGCCGGCAGACGAACCGCCCACGTGAAT
>ENA-UOYA01004483-UOYA01004483.1-activated-sludge-metagenome-genome-assembly--contig:-NODE-4483-length-11670-cov-6.750065_pt1 | contig 11670 bp, 11 predicted proteins | sample MGYA00238163_ERZ764804 | MGnify/ENA primary metagenome ERZ764804 (study PRJEB28919, sample SAMN05720223) | activated sludge metagenome | isolation source: Anaerobic digester | place: Hong Kong...
AATGGTATAGCTCCTTGTACGAATATAAGTTCGGATACCGCTCATGTGAGAATGAGATCTGGAGCTACCAATGCCAGCACATCGCTAGTCTCTGTTTATAATGCGGTCGAGCAATGTACCGATGTAGATGATTGGACATATTATGCACCAGTAGGAGAAGAAACGAAATATATCTTTGCCGTAAGAAAAAATGGAAATAGTATTCTCGGAAAGGCAGATGTAGTTATGAGACCTAGTGTCTATCAAAACATCAATAATACGGGTAAAGAATACTCTGCAATGATTATGATGCAGCGTTTTTGGAATTATAAATTAGATACTGGAAATATTACCAATCCAATAGATGTGAAGTTTTATTATAATCCAAAAGAATTGCTTGATTTAGGAAATAAGATTATCGAAATTCAAAGTATTTACGGTTCTGAATTAGACCTTGAAAATACGAAACCGAGATGGTTCAAATCGGATAGCACTCCATTTACCAATGCAAGATTGAATGAAATAGTAGGTAGAACTTTTGGATTTAAAACAGTAGATTTGACAGACATGGAAGAGGGTACAGAAAATGGGGTATCTTATATAAAATTCTTTAATGTAAAATCGCTAGGCGGTGGTACGGCTATTCATACATTTAAAGGAAGCACTCGAGTCATTACTGGTATTCAAGATGCTAATGCAAGTTTTGCTTCTTCGATTCATCCAAATCCAAATAATGGAGAATTTAACTTAAATGTAATAGCTCGAAAAATGGGCAATCTGTCGATATCTGTTGTGAATCAGTTAGGTCAAACGGTCTATACATCTGAAATTTTATTAAAGGGCTTAAATACTGATAATAAAATCTCAATTCCAAATTTATCTACAGGAATGTATCAAGTCATAATTACAAAAGATGACTATACCACTTCTTTAAAATTACAAATCGAGAAATAGATTTTCTATTGAAAGAAGATGCTCCTATCCTTAAGGCTTCGCCTAAATCTCATAAGGAAAAAGAAACGTACTTTAATAGTAAGTTTTTTCCTTATCTGAGTACACTATATAATTATGCTTTCTATCTTACCAAAGATGAGGAGGATGCCAATGATTTAGTCCAAGACACTTTTGTGAAGGCTTTTCGATTTATGGAAAATTTTCAAGAAGGCACTAATGAGAAGGCATGGCTCTTCAAAATAATGAAGAATGGTTTTATCAATGATTATAGGAAAAAGACAAATAAGCCAATTCATTATTCATTTGATAATGTCATTGAGACTAATGATAATGACAATTCCGAAGAATATGTCCCACAGGGAAATATCGATTATGAAATCAATGACCCAGTAGATAACTTTAGAGGATTGATGGGCGATGAAATTACATTTGCCCTAGAGAAACTACCATCGGATTATCGACAAATCATCATTTTGGCAGATATTGAGGAGTTCTCATACGAAGAGTTGAGTGATATATTAGAAATTCCGATAGGAACTGTGCGCTCTCGACTTTTTAGAGCTAGAAATTTACTCAAAGGAAAATTGCAACATTATGGCTCTAAATTGGGTTATAAAGATAAGAGAAAGTAATAAATTAGTCATTCACATAGAAAAAACAATGAACTATGCCTAACCAACTATGCGCTGATATTAGAAGTCAGGTTATGTTTTTTATCGACAATGAATTGCCCGAAGAGAAAAAAGAGGCTCTAGCAAGGCATCTTAATACCTGTGACGATTGCCAGCAATATTACGAAAAAGAGCAAGTGATAAAATCCAAAATTTGCCAAAAGTTAAAAGATACTTATATTTGCCAATGTGATATAAAGAGGCTAAAAACCTCTATCAAAGATAAAATCAGCGAGATAATCAAACATTAGAAATGACCTATAAAAGAGTATTGCTAAAATTAAGTGGAGAAGCCTTAATGGGCAATAGACAGTATGGATTAGACCCCGAAAGATTGAAACAATATGCGGTAGATATTAAATCTGCTGTAGATATGGGTGTTCAGATAGCCTTAGTAATAGGTGGGGGCAATATCTTTAGAGGAAAAGATGCCGCAGACATAGGAATAGAAAAAGTTCAAGGTGACCATATGGGAATGTTGGCTACACTAATCAATGGATTGGCTCTTCAGAGTGCTATCGAAAATCAAGGAATTTATACTCGGCTTCTAAGTGCCGTTCAGATGGACCAAATAGCCGAACCGTATATAAGACGTAGAGCGGTAAGGCATATGGAAAAAGGGAGAGTCGTAATTTTTGGTGCGGGCACTGGAAATCCATATTTTACCACAGATACAGCAGCTGCGCTTCGAGCTACAGAAATCAATGCAGATATTGTTATTAAAGGAACGAATGTGGATGGCATCTACACTGCTGACCCACGAAAAGACCCTAATGCGAAAAAATTTAGCACAATAAGTTTCAAAGAGGTATATGAAAATAGATATCAGGTTATGGACTTAACTGCTTTTACGCTTTGTGAAGAGAATAAAAAACCAATTCTCGTATTTGATATGAATATCCCTGGAAATCTTACTAAAGTTCTAAAAGGGGAATCTATTGGTACACTTGTACAATAAGTTTTAAAATTAATAATTTACTTTTTACTTTGTGTATCTTTGTACTAGAGCCACACCGGATAAAGTAATTAGTGTTGGTATTTTTATGAAACTTGTAGTTTTAGCTTTAGCAATTTTATGTTTTCAAATTGGCTATACTCAATCAGCCGAAGATGAGCGTATTGCTATACAGTTTTTTCAATTAAGAGAATATGATAAAGCCGAAGTTTTACTAAAAAAACAATTTGAAATCAACCCTTCTAAATCTTATGATTATTTGTTTACGACCTATATTCGTCTAAAGAAATATGAAGAAGCTATCGCAATCACAAAGACTATGCTCAAAGGCGCTCAGTCCAAAAACATAGACTATCGATTCAAATTAGGATATGCTTATCATAAAAATAATGACTCCATCAATGCCAAAAAAGAATGGCTACAAACCAATGAGTTGATTTCTGATAATGAATTTCAAGCACTGAGTATTATCAATCAATACACCGAATTGAGACAATGGAATATGGCAGAAGCCGCTATTCTAAGATTTCAATCAAAGGCAAATAACAAAGACGCATTGAGCTCTCAGTTATTAAACGTATATCTTTCACAGAAAAAATATAACGATGCAGTTGATTTGGCTATTCATTTTATAGACAAAACAGAAGATAACAGTGTCGGCATGTTGAGTAGCTTTCAATTTTTGACTGAGAATGTGGAAGCTATGCACATTTTGGAGAAAAAAATATATTCTCGGCTCAGTGCCAACCCCAATAGTGAGAAATGGAATGGAATAGCTATGTGGCTTTCTATTAACTTAAAAGATTATGAACAAGCCCTTATGCTCGCAAAGTCTTTTGAAAAAAGAAATAACAGCAAAGGAGATCAAGTTTTTCAAATAGCTGAAATAGCGTATAATGAAGAGGAATACGATGTAGCAATAGATGGCTTTGGATATCTAAGCGATATGGTAGGAAGTCCGCTTTCTAAACTGGGCTATGAGAAGAAAATTAAATCCATTTACGTTAAAATTCAAAAATCATTTAGCCAAGATTCAAGTTCTATTTCTCAGCTAAATCAGGCATTTCTCAACTATTTCTCTAAATACAATTTTGACCACTCGACGACCGAGATTCAATTGCTTTATGCTGATTTTAATGTCAAATATCTTCATCGCTTAGACAATGCAATGGTTATTTTGAAAAAAATGTTAGACTTGCCCCTTTTGGCGAAGCATTATCGGTCTCGAGGCAAAATTGACCTAGGTGATATTAAATTATATATGAATGATATATGGGAAGCCTCGCTACTCTACGGACAGGTGGATAAAGACGAGAATGACAGCCCCTTGGGCGAAGAGGCGAGATTTAAAAACTCTAAAATCTTTTATTTTAACGGAGATTATGAATTGGCTTCGGAGCTACTCACCATTCTCAAGTCTTCTACCACAGAGTTAATCGCCAATGATGCGCTCTATTTAGCGGTATTTATCCAAGATAATCTTGATGGTGATACGCTCGAAATGGCAATGAAAGACATCTCTTCTGCTGAATTATTTTTCTATCAAAATAAAGAAAAAGAAGCCTTTGAATTAATCAATTCGGTTCAAAAAATATTTCCTCGTTCGAGCCTAATCGATGATATTTTAATGTTAGAAGCGAATTATGCTCTTAAAAAAGGCAATTTCACAGAAGCTTCTAGCAAGTTTAAACAAATCGTAGAGAAATATCCATCTTCTATTTTAGCCGATAAAGCCCTCTATGAATTATCCAAGATAGAAGAAAAAAACAAGAATTCTGCAGTTGCAATAGAGGGCTATCTCAAGCTTTTGACAAAATATAAAGACTCCGTATATACCGCAGATGCTAGAAAACGACTTAGACATCTTAGAGGGGAAAAATTGGAAGACGAAGAATAATGAAAATTCAATTTGGCATATATTCAATCCAAACTAAAAGGGTAAATCAGCAGCCATTTATCTATGACATTATTAGAAAAAAATGGATTGTCATCACGCCTGAAGAGCAGGTTCGGCAAGTTTGGATTCACTATTTAATATATAATTTAGGAATTTCTGAGAGCAAAATAGCGGTCGAAAAAGGTTTGAAAATCAACGGAAAAATAAAGCGATTTGATATATGCGTGTATGACAATCTGCTGCAGCCTAATATTTTAATCGAATGTAAAGCACCAAATCTTATACTTTCAACACCTAATTTTGAACAATTGGCAAATTACAATATAGCCTTGAAAGCCAATAAATTTATCTTGACAAATGGCGTTTCCCATCTTGGATATCAAATTTCCAACAATAAAATAGAGGCTATCGATACATTGATAGAAAACACACTAGGCTAATGGAAACAATTCATTCTTATAGTACAAATTTACAGACGGAAACTCAGATTTTAAAATCGAATAATTGGCAAGAGGTAGTAAATTTTTTTGATGCTAAATTCTCTTCTACCGTTTGGTTGATAGATAATAATTTGTCCAAAAACCATGAATTTCAAGAGCTTAAAAACACTATTTTTATTGCTGGTGGAGATAAATCAAAATCCATTTCTGGAGTTACACTTATCCTTGAAAAATTATCAGAATTCAAGATAGATAGAAATTCAATATTAATCGCTATCGGTGGTGGTTCAATTTCTGACTTAGGAGGTTTTGTGGCTTCGGTTTACCTTCGAGGCATCAAATTTGCAATTATTCCTAGCACATTACTCAGCCTTATCGATGCCTCTATGGGGGGCAAAAATGGAATTAATTTCCTCGAGAAAAAAAACCAAATTGGTACGATTTATCAACCCTATTTTATCATCAATTATACGCCTGTTTTTAATTCTTTATCTGAAGTAGAACTATCTGACGGATTTGCAGAAATTATCAAGTACGGACTAATCCTTGACAAACCTCTTTTTGCGATAATCTCTGAGCATACTTTGGTTGATTTTAGTCAAAACGAAGGCTTTAGAGACCAAGTTGTGAATAGTTGTATTATACAAAAATCTAATACAATAGAGAAAGACCCTTTTGATTCTAACTATAGACGAATATTAAATTTTGGACATACGATAGGGCATGCCTTAGAGTCAATTTATGCTTATTCTCATGGTCAAGCTGTGAGCTTGGGGATGATTTTTGCGGTCAAAATGTCAGAAAATTACTATCCAGACCTTGTTGGATTTTCAGAAAAATTGAAGTCTATTTTAGTTCAATATGGATTACCTATAAAGTCTAAAGCCTTTGATAAAAAACTGATTTTAGAAAAACTACTTTTTGACAAAAAAAGAGAGAACGATTTTATATATTTCGTTTTAATTTCTGAAATAGGAAAATCTGTCATCCATCCCATTTCTATTTCAGAATTGGAAAATTTCTTAGATCTAGCCGAAAAAGAAGAATGGATTTAAGCATAAACTACTGTCCAATTCTAAAGGGAACATTAGATGTGCCTGCCTCTAAAAGCCATGCGCAGCGCGTATTGGCACTTTCCTTTTTGGTGGACAAAATTCATATAAAAGGATTGGGACATTCTGCTGATGAAATAGCTGTAAAAAACATTATATCGCAATGTGGTAGTACGATTCGTGAATTTTCAGAAAATGAAATCGAGGTCAAAAATGCGTTTAACTTTGATCGTGATATAGAATTAAATTGTGGTGAATCTGGACTGGCATCACGTCTTTTTTCCGCTTTTTTCTTATTAAACATTGGCGAAACGAAAATCATAGGCTCTGGGAGTTTGATGAATCGTCCCATGACTCCGTTAAAAGCTATTTATGAGCAATTAGGGGTAAAATACGAATGGAATGAGGAGAAGTTACCCCTAATTTTTCGAGGAAATAATGTTGCCAAAAATCTAGAAATAGATGGCTCATTGAGCTCACAGTTTATTACGGGACTTTTATATTTTATCGTAGGGATGCAGTCTTCTGAAACGATTTTTTTAAAGATAAACCATCCACAGAGCATTCCCTATATTGATTTGACGATTTCAGTATTGAGTCTTATCAATGCTAATATTAAATGGGTAAATCAAGATACATTGGCTATCCATCCAAGCGTATTAAAAAAAGAAATTACAGTCGAAATAGAGCGAGATTGGAGTAGTGCCTCATTTTGGATAGTGGCGGCTGCCATTCGAGGCGACATCACCCTCCGAGGTCTCAATATCAATTCTCATCAGGCGGATAAAAAAATCCTAGATGTCGTTCGAGAGTTTGGTGCAGATATTTCATTTCCCGACAAAGACGGTATTCGAATTCAATCAAATCATAGAAATTCATTCTATTTTGACGCTACTCATTGTCCAGATTTGATTCCTATCTTAGCAATTTTGGCTATATTCGCTAATGGTACTTCTACTATAGTGGGAACGGAGCGATTGATTCACAAAGAAAGCAATCGAATAGATGGAATCAACTCTATCCTAAAAAAAGTACAAGTTGAATCTTTTTATTTAATCAATTTTATTAAAATAATAGGAAATGAAAACAATTTTACTCGCTTCCTAACTCTTGATAGCCTTAGCTTTAAGGGTTATAATGACCACAGAATTGTTATGGCATCATCTATTTTGGCATTATATTTGCTAAAAGGGGAAATTGAAGGTATAGAAGCCATCGATAAATCATATCCTAATTTCTTTCAAGATATGACTTTACTCGGAGCTTCAATTAAGATTATTAATTAATAAAAAGATATAAGAATGAAGGCTTGTGTGACCATCTCTGAGCAGAATATAAAAAAAGCTGGTTCTATAGTAGAAAAATTCGATATAGCAGAAATTCGTTTGGACTTGTGTGAATACAATTCGCAACAAATAAAAAGCATTTTCTCAATTAAAAAAGATTTAATAGCAACATATCGATGCGATAAATCAAAGATTAATGCCAAAATGGAGACATTGAAACAAGCTTTAGAGTCAGGCGCGAAGTATATAGATTTAGAAGCAGATTTAGAGGATAAGCATTTCTCGGAATTAGTCTTATTCGCTAGAAATTATGGTGCTAAAATAATTTATTCCTATCATAATTATAACGAGACGGAATCCGATGAAAGACTTCACAAAATTATTGACACAGGGAAAGAAAAGGGAGCTGATTTGATTAAATTAGCATTGAAGACAAATAGCAAAGAAGATTGTATCCGAATAATGAACCTTTATACTTATGAGAAAAATCTGATTGCTTTTGGTTCAGGAGAAGATTCTAAATTCACGAGAATAGCATCTCTATTTTTAGGAGCCCCATTTACTTATGTATATTTTGGTACAGCCAAAAATCAACTAGCAGAAGGTCAATTGGGACATAGACAGTTTGCAGAAATTATGGAGGGATTCGGCATAGAGAATTAATGCTCTATACCCTTATATTGCTTTCTTACATTTTCCATCATTATATCTACTAGCTGACCTAGATTATATCTAGGCTTCCAATTCCAGTCTTTTCTAGCGAGAGAGTCATCGATACTTTGTGGCCAAGATTCTGCTATTTTTTGTCTAAAATCTGGAGAATAAACGATCTTAAAATTAGGATTTCTTTTTTGAATTTCAGAGGCTAATTCCATTGGCGAAAAGCTCATGCCAGCCACATTATAACTAGTTCTGCAAGTTAAATTTTCCTTAGGTGCTTGCATCAAATCTATCGTAGCTTGAATGCAGTCATCAATATAAATCATTGGCAGGGTCGTATGCTCAGACAAAAAACAATTAAAGGTCTCATTTCTTGCCTCTGCATGGAAAATATCAACAGCATAATCTGTCGTACCTCCTCCAGCAAGTGATTGATAGCCGATAACACCAGGATATCGAATAGACCTCACATCCAATCCATGTTTATTGAAATAATATTCAGCCCACAATTCCCCAGCCACTTTGCTAATTCCATATACAGTAGCGGGTATCAAAGGAACATGATTTGGCGTATTTTCCAAAGGAATGTTTTTGCCAAAAACGGCAATAGTACTAGGGTAAAATACTTTTTCTATATTAAATTTTACAGCGGATTCCAATACATTAAATAATCCATTCATATTAATTTCCCATGCCCATTTCGGATTTTGTTCTCCTCTCGCAGAGAGTATAGCAGCTAAATGATAGATACAGTTTATTTGATTTGAAGCTATAAACTGTTCTAGCGCATCTCTATTCATCACATCAAGTGCAGCTATTTTCTTATCAGCATTTTCATTCAAGTCAGTAGCAAAAACAGAGTCTTGACCAAATAACGATTTCAATTTTTCTACCAAAACCGTACCTATTTGCCCTCCAGCTCCTATGACTAAAATGTTTGAACTTGTCATTTATGTTATAATTTTTACAAATCTATTGAAATATATTTTTCGCAATGAAATTTCGTCATTAATCCCAGTCTTGTGCCACAAAAACCATTTTCAAATTTTGATCACCAGTCAAGTATAATCGATGTCCTTCTACTTTATAAGAATTTATTTTAGGTAATTTTTCTACAAATTTTTGTTCAATATTCATTTCAGGACAAGCCATCTCTGTACTTACGCCATCTGTAAATTTTATTTTGTTGTTTTTGGAGACTTTAAAAACAAATGAAATGTGATTACAACCCATAAAAGCGGGCGCATTTGTCATTTTGGTCAAGTCAAGGGATGCGCTTTTGCTCATCATTTCAGATTTAGAGAATGTGTCAAACTCCGTGAGCATCCATACGCGTTGCAATTCAGAGACATTCGTCTGCTTAGACACATTGCACGAAAAGCCGAAAAACAAAATACTCCAAATAAACAAAACACTATTTATCACAAAATTAATAAGATATTTATACACAAAAATACGGATATTTTTTTGTAAATCTTTACATTTGCTATTAGAATGAAAAATACCGCTTATTCACTTATATTTCTAGCTTTTGGATTGAGCTCCTGTCAGTTTTTTTCCGACAATAAACCTAGCCAAAATTCTGATACAGCTACTCCATCTGTAGATGCTTCTAAGATTCAATTTGATGAAAATCTAGCATTCAGTTACATCGAAAAACAAGTGGCTTTTGGACCTAGAAATCCAAGTACAAAGGGTCATGAAGCCTGCGCCCAATGGATTCTAAGTGAATTGAAAAACTATACTGACACAGCCTATTTCCAAGACTTTAGCACAGTGACCTATGATGGAAAAAAACATCAAGGAAAAAACATTATAGCTAAAATCAATCCTAAAAATTCAGTCCGAATTTTGCTTTGTGCACATTGGGATACGAGACCCATAGCAGATAGAGATGTGAAAAATCAAACCGAGCCGATTCTTGGCGCAAACGATGCTGGTAGTGGCGTAGGGGTCATTTTATCGATACTAAGTTCGCTGAAAAACAATCCAACGTCTATGGGAATCGATGTCGTATTCTTTGATATTGAAGATTATGGACAACCAGAAAATAGCGGATTGCCGCCGATGGAAAACAGCTGGTGTCTTGGCTCGCAGTATTGGAGCAAAAACCTTCAAGATTCTGTAATGCCTAGATGGGGAATCCTCTTGGATATGGTCGGTGGAGCCAATGCAACTTTTCTTAAAGAAGAAATCAGCACGATGTACGCATCTAATTTGCAAAATAGAATTTGGAACAATGCCCAGACACTTGGTCATGGTTCTAATTTCATCAATGAACCAATGAGTCAAATTCAAGATGACCACCTCTATGTAAATACTACGGCTAAAATACCGACAGTAGATATTATACATTATAAAATAAACAATGGCGGATTTGCTGATTATTGGCATACGCACAATGACAATATGAGTTCTGTAGATAAAACTACGCTGAAGGCTATAGGCAGAACTGTTCTCTATACGATAATAGAAGAAAGCAAGATTGCACAATAATTTGGTAGAATTTTAGTTGATATGTTAATGAATCATAAAATGCGTTTGTTTTTGTTCTTTGTCATCACATCGATGACAATGAGTGCTCAGCGATATTCTGGAAATAATTTAGGAGGTTATTCTGGCGTATATGGAATTCAAGAAAATCCTGCTAGCTTTGTCAATAAAAGACCAAAATGGGATGTAAATATCATTGGTACAGGACTCTACGCATACTCAGAATATGGCTATATAGCCAATCAGAGTGTATTGTCGATGTCTGGAGGTAGAAATGTTTATAATGCTTCTGACTCTATTCCTCCTGATTTTAATAGTGAGACAGGCGCTCTGTTCTATGCCAATAATTATTCTGACCCTATTATTGGGTTAATGTTCAATCAAAGTCTTCATCTGCCATCTTTTTGTTTTAAAGTAAAGAATTTTTCATTTGGATTATTTTCCAATGCAAGAATTGGCGCAGATGCAATGAATACACCTGCTTTTTTTAATTATTACAACCTAAAAGAACTTACAGATTTCAAGCCCTATACCATAGGTCCTACTACAGTAAATGCTATGGCTTGGGGAGAAATAGGCGTCAATGTGGGCTACGCTCATGAATTGGAAAATGAAAACATTCTCTCTGTAGGGGTCAATGCTAAATACCTTATGGGCTTTGAGGCGGTGTATTTGAATAATAAATCTGATTATAATTTCATAAGAGAGAGAGATACTTTCCGAGCAAACGATGCTAATCTTACTGTGGGATTTGCGACGGGCGCTTCTAGAACCAACAATGACTATCATTTTGGGGTAAATGGTACTGGGCTTGGATTAGACATAGGAGCAGAATACATGATTCCGAATGAAGATGAAGAGTCAAACAGTGTGCACTATATGAAATTTGGAGCGGCAGTTCGAGATTTAGGGGCGATTACCTTTAATAAAAATACAGAGCGTCATGATTTTGCAGTAAATGATATTAATTTTGAAGTGTTAAAAGGCATATCATATAATCGAAATCACAACTACGATATCGTCAAAAGACTTTCGGCGGCGGTCTATAGTGGTGATTCGACCAAATCTCTCGTGTCAAGAGAAATAACGATGTACACACCGACTTCATTGACGGCTTATTGGGATTATAATTTTAGACCGGATTTCTTTGTAAATGTCTATGCTACTCGAAGGCTAAAAACACTTCAAACCCAGCTTTCAGCACCCAATGTATTTATGCTTAGTGCACGATACGAAAAGCGATGGTTTGAGGCAGGTGCTTCCGTTTCACTGACAGAAGATAG
>ENA-UOYA01004487-UOYA01004487.1-activated-sludge-metagenome-genome-assembly--contig:-NODE-4487-length-11666-cov-5.176384_pt1 | contig 11666 bp, 9 predicted proteins | sample MGYA00238163_ERZ764804 | MGnify/ENA primary metagenome ERZ764804 (study PRJEB28919, sample SAMN05720223) | activated sludge metagenome | isolation source: Anaerobic digester | place: Hong Kong...
GGCTGATCGTTGTCGGAGCCTTGGTGGAAACCTTGGGGGTCGGTATTATACTTCCCTTTGTTACAGCTGTACTGAATCCTTCTGTTGTCGATCGTTACGAAATTCTTGGCAAAATTTATTATTTGCCTTATGTGGGAACTTACAAACGCTTCGTAATACTCATGTGTATCGCTCTAATCCTGGTCTTCATATTGAAGAGCATGTATATGTTCTTCTTGCTATACATGCAGAATCGCTATACGCTAAATAGGCAAATGGTAATGGCCAGAAGGCTGTTCGAATCATATTTGCTCAAACCTTATGAATATTTCTTTGAAAAAAACAGTGCGGAACTATATCGAAACGTCAGCGGCATCGTGCCGATGGTCATCTCCGGACTTCTGATGCCTGGCCTTTCTCTCATAACAGAAATGCTGGTGGTTATCTTTATTCTCATTGTATTGTTTGTGGCGGATCCAGTGTCCGCATTATCAATAGCAGGTGTATTCGGAGGATTTGGAGGACTTTTCTATATGGTTATGAAAAATCGATTAAGTTCCGCTGCAGAGAAACAGAATACACATTTATTTCAAATGGGAAAAGCAGTTTTTGAGGGACTTGGAAGCATTAAAGAGATTAAGGTAGCCGGCAGAGAGAAATGCTTCATATCATACTTTGATTACCATAGCAGAGGATATGCAAAAAATCAGGCTTTGTATAACCTTTCAAGTCAGTGCCCGAGGATTTTGATAGAAACCCTTGCGGTTTGCGGTATCGTTGTCATCGTATTGGTCAATATCTTTTACGGGAAAAATATGAACGATGTCCTGCCGGTATTGGCTTTATTTGCTATGGCTGCGATACGAATCATGCCGTCAATGAACAGGGTACTTGGATATATGACCTCATTGCGTTTCAATGCAGTTTATTTGAATGAAATCTACAGCGACGTCCATGAAGCGATTAAGCAGTTAACAAAGAAAGAAACTGGCAACGATGAAAATAAAGCGGTATTTAATGAGCAAATCGTTGTAAAGGATCTCACGTATCGTTATCCAAATACGGAGATAAATGTATTGGAAAAAGCCAATATGATAATAAAGAAAGGCCAATCGATTGGTATCATAGGTCCTTCAGGAGCAGGAAAAACGACGCTTATCGATTTGCTGCTTGGCTTGCTGGAACCCACAGAAGGGAGTATTTCAGTGGACGGAACGGATATAAGGGAGCAGATGCGTTCCTGGAGAAATAATCTTGGCTACGTACCTCAGAATATCAGTCTGATTGATGATACCATTCTAAAAAATGTAGCATTTGGGATCGACGAAAAAGATATCAATGAAGAAGACGTTTGGAAGGCACTCGAAGCCGCACAGATGAAAAGTTTTGTTGAGGATTTGCCAAAAAAATTATATACTAGCATAGGTGAACGAGGCATGCTGCTGTCAGGCGGCCAAAGGCAGAGAATCGGTATCGCAAGAGCGCTTTACCACGACCCGGAGGTTCTGATACTGGATGAGGCAACCTCTGCTTTGGATACGGAAGTGGAAAAACTGATATCAGAAGCGCTGAATACAATAGGAAAAACTAAAACGATGGTCATTATTGCACATCGTATCAACACATTGGAACAATGCGATTTAATCTATAAAGTGGACGGAGGAAAAATTACATGCGTAAATACAAAGCAGCATTAATTGGGTGCGGCAGAATTTCATACAAGCATATACAGGCGGCAATCGATAATTACACAGAAATTGAACTGACATCAGTCTGTGACATCATTGAAGAAAATGCGAAAAAGAAAGCCGATCAGTATATTCAGGGGATACGTGACAGGGGAGCCGCTGCAGACGCTTCTGTCGCAATCTATGCTGATTATAAAGAAATGTTGAAAAATGAGGAAATCGACCTCGTTGCAATAGCTACCGAGAGCGGCTACCATGCCGAGGAAGCGATCTATTGCCTCAATCTTGGAAAACATGTTCTCGTTGAGAAGCCGATGGCGCTTTCCACAACCGACGCTGATCGTATGATTGCAGCAGCTCAAGAGAACAATGTAAAGCTCGGCGTATGTCATCAAAACAGATTTAATGCGCCGATCCAGAAGCTGAGGCAGGCAATCGATGAAGGAAGATTTGGCAGACTGATTGCCGGGAATGCAAGGATCTTATGGAACAGAAACCAGGACTACTACGATCAGGCTCCATAGAGAGGAACCTATGAGCTGGACGGCGGATGTTTAATGAACCAATGTATTCACGATATCGATCTGCTGCAGTGGATGCTCGGCAGTGAGATACTCTGGGTAAACGGGGAAGTTAATAATTTTATGCATCCGTATATTGAAGCAGAAGACTATGGATCCATACAAATCAAGTTTGCAAATGGTGCTGTCGGAAACGTCGAAGGGACAATCTGCACCTTTCCTAAAAACCTCGAAGAAACGCTTACGATTATTGGAGAAAAAGGAATTGCGGCAATAGGCGGGTTGGCAGTCAATAAAATCGAAGCCTGGAGGTTTGAAGACGGACTGGACTGCGAGGAAGAGGTTATACAGTCTCACAATAACGATGTGGAAAATGTGTATGGAAGCGGACATACACCGGTATACAAGGATTTCATCGAGGCAATCAAAAATGACCGGAAACCGTATATTGATGGGGCCGATGGCAAAATCGCCATGGAGGTAGTTCTTTCGGCTTATAAGTCTTCAAGAGACAACTGCAGGATTAATTATCCTCCCGGTGAGATCTCTACCTTGGATTTTATAAAATAATAGCAGTATTGGAGGAAGCAAATTGAGTTATTTTGCACATGAGTCCAGTTATATCGACGAACCCTGCCAAATCGGCAATGGCACAAAGATCTGGCATTTTTGCCATATCATGCCGGGATCAAAAATCGGAGATAACTGCAATATCGGACAGAATGTTGTAGTTTCGTCAGGAGTAATCCTTGGCAATAACGTTAAGGTACAAAACAATGTATCGATTTATACCGGTGTGATTTGTGAGGACGATGTTTTTTTAGGACCATCCATGGTATTTACCAATGTGATAAACCCAAGAAGCCATATCAGCAGAAAGGACGAATATAAAACAACACTGGTTCAAAAGGGGGCTTCCATCGGAGCTAATGCTACGATCGTCTGCGGAAACACGATTGGAAAATATGCTCTCATAGGAGCAGGATCAGTCGTGACAAAAGACGTTAAAGACTATGCGTTGATGGTTGGAAACCCCGCCAGGCAAATTGGGTGGATTTGCCAATGCGGTGAAAGGATCCACTTTGACAATGGAGAAAGCCGCTGCAAACACTGTAATACAGAGTATATATTAGAGAATGATACCGTAATTAGAAAATAAAGAAGGAAATACAATGCAATTTATTGATCTGAAAAAACAATATGCCATTATCCAAAAAAGTCTCAGTGCAAGATTCGCGGATATACTGGAAGATTCTCGCTTTATTATGGGGAAGGAAGTTACTGAACTGGAGGAAGCGCTTGCAGAGTATGTAGGTGTTAGGCATTGCATCACATGCGCCAACGGAACAGATGCGCTTCAACTGGCGTTGATGTCCAGATCGATCGGGAAGGATGACGCTGTTTTCGTTCCTTCTTTTACTTTTTATGCAACTTCCGAAGCTGTGAGTATTACAGGGGCTACTCCGATATTTGTTGATGTAAGGCCTGAAACTTTTAACATTGATCCAATCAAACTGGAGACGGCAATAAAAAATGTTATGTCAGAAGGAAAGCTTAATCCAAAAGCCGTGATCCCGGTGGACTTATTTGGGCTGCCCGCAGAATATGACAAAATACGAAAGATAACTGAGAAATATGGTATAATAGTAATCGAAGACGCAGCACAGGGTTTTGGAGGCAGTATTAATGGCAGAAAAGCCTGCAGTTTTGGTGATATATCGACGACTTCTTTCTTTCCGGCAAAACCGCTGGGATGTTACGGCGACGGGGGAGCTGTATTTACAGACGATGATGAGACAGCGTGTCTCATAAATTCATTAAAAGTACATGGCAAGGGATATGACAAATATCAGAACGTACGGGTAGGGATGAACAGCAGACTGGATACATTACAGGCGGCTGTTCTTTTGGATAAGCTAAAAGTATTTGATTCCGAGCTGGAAGAAAGGAACAGAGTGGCCTCCAGCTATGAGGCAGGACTAAAGAACGTACTGATGGTCCCGACGGTCGGAAAAACAGACAAAAAGGTTTTTTATTCAAGCTGGGCGCAGTATACCTTACTGGCAAGTAGCGAACAGGAGCGTAATGGTATCATGAAACATCTCAGCGAGAAAAAGATTCCGACTATGATATACTATGCCATTCCGCTGCATAAGCAGGAGGTTTATAAGAATCTTTATTCGGATTACTGCGATTTGAGCGTTAGTGAAGATATATGCCAAAGAGTTTTCAGCCTGCCGATGCATCCTTATCTGGAAAGATCGGAAACAGATTATATCATCGAATCGATAAAAGAGTATTTTAAATAGAAAAAGAAGAGAATAGAGCAACAGATATTAATCATTATGGAGGTATCGATGAGCATCGCTTTAACGACAAAAATCAAAGAAAGGACGGCTGTAGTAGGAGTCATAGGACTTGGCTATGTGGGACTTCCGCTCGCCGTTGAAAAGGCAAAGGCTGGATATAAGGTCATAGGGTTTGACATACAAAAAGAAAAGGTGGATTCCGTCAATCAGGGGCATAATTATATTGGCGATATCGTAGACGCCGACCTTGCCGAAATGGTTAAAACGGGAAGACTTTCCGCTACAGCGGATTATTCAAGGATCAAGGAATGCGACGCGATGGCGATCTGTGTGCCCACACCGTTGGACGAACACTACCAGCCTGATATCAGCTACGTAGAAAACTCAGCGAGAGAAATCTCCAAGTACTTTAGAAAGGATACTCTTGTCGTACTGGAAAGCACTACTTATCCAGGCACAACGGAGGAAGTTGTCATGCCGATATTGGAGGCAACAGGATTAAAATGCGGAGAGGACTTTTATTTAGCTTTTTCCCCAGAGCGTGTTGATCCGGGTAATAAGCTATACAATACGAAGAATACTCCCAAGGTCGTAGGCGGGGTAACAAGGAAATGTACCGAGGTGGCGGCGCTCCTCTATGAAAGCGTATTAGACGGAGATATTTTCCGTGCAAGCTCACCTAAGGTTGCCGAAATGGAAAAGCTTCTTGAAAACACATACCGCAACATCAATATTGGCCTGGCAAATGAAATGGCTATTCTCTGCAACCGTATGGGGATCGACGTTTGGGAAGTAATTGACGCTGCGAAAACGAAACCATACGGGTTTCAGGCTTTTTATCCGGGCCCGGGGCTGGGCGGGCATTGCATTCCCATCGATCCGTTCTATCTGACATGGAAGGCGAGAGAGTTCGACTACCATACCAGACTGATCGAAGTATCTGCTGAAATCAACCAATATATGCCGGAATATGTCGTTGAACGAGTAATGAAAATACTCAATGAACGGAGGAAACCCCTGAATGGAGCCAGGGTGCTTGTACTGGGTGTCGCCTATAAACAGGATATCGACGATCTTAGAGAGTCTCCGGCATTGAAGGTGATCGAACATCTTGAAAAATATGGGGCACTCGTTAGCTATAACGATCCGTTTATTCCGGAGTTCAGATATCATGGGAACGAGTATAAAAGCGTTGTTTTATCTGAGGATACGCTAAAAGAAGCGGATATAACCATAATAACGACGATGCATACCGTTTACGATTACCAGTTTATTGTGGACAACAGTCAGATTGTATTTGATACGAAGAATGCAACGAAAGAGATCAAAAAAGAAAAAGCTAACATATATGTTTTATAAACTCCAGTCAAGTAGTCAAGCTACAGGGAAAAATCAAAAGTCCACAGTAACTGTATTGTATTGAACCACGATATTAAATAGAAAGGAGCTATGATGTTTTGTTTTAATAAACATCATACAAGGAAACATGAACGATTTAAACGGGAAAAAAGTATTAGTAATCGGGGGCGCCGGATTTATCGGATCCCATGTAGTTGAAGAGCTTATAAAAGAGCCTGTAGCTGAAATAGTCGTATATGACAATTTTTGCAGAGGCACCAGGGGAAACCTTGAAGAAGCACTAAAAGATCCAAGAGTTTCTGTTTATGAAATAGGCGGAGATATAACGCAATCGGATATTCTTGATTCTGCGGTAAAAGGAAAGGATTATGTTATTCATTTAGCAGCTCTTTGGCTCCTGCAATGCTATGAATACCCTCAGGCTGCCTTTGACGTCAATATAAGAGGTACGTTTAACGTTTTAGAGGCCTGTGTCAGAAACAAAGTAAAGAAGCTTATCTACTCATCCTCTGCATCGGTATATGGTGATGCGTTAGAAATACCGATGACCGAAGATCATCCATATAATAACAGAACCTTCTATGGAGCAACTAAAATTGCGGGAGAGCATATGTGCAGGGCATACAATGAAAGATATGGTCTCGATTATGTTGGCCTCAGGTACATGAATGTATACGGCGCCAGACAGGATTATCACGGAGCGTATGTCGCTGTTATTATGAAAATTTTAGATAGAATCGACAAAGGACTTCCGCCAATCGTTTATGGCGATGGAAGTCAGGCATATGATTTTATTTACGTATCGGATGTTGCAAAAGCAAATATCTGCGCTTTAAAATCAAATGCCACCGACCAGTGCTATAATGTGGGTCGGGGAACAAAAACGACAATAAAAGAGCTTTGTGAAATGATACTTGACATAACTGGATCAGACTTAAAGATTCAATATGAGCCGGCGGGTCAGACCTTTGTAACAAACAGAATTGGAAGCACGGTAAAGGCTAAACAGGAGATTGGGTTTGAAGGCAATATAGAACTTAGGGAAGGTCTTGCAAAGTTAATTGAATGGAGAGCAAAGAGTATAAAAGGGAGTAAGTAAAGCAGATGTGCGGTATAGCTGGTATTATTAATTTTAAAAATGAAAGCGTCAGCAAAAGCAATATAAAAAAAATGACAGATGCGATTGCCCACAGAGGCCCGGATGGTGAAGGTCAGTTTACCGATAAAAATGTCGGGCTGGGCCATCGCCGTCTGTCGGTTATTGACTTATCCGAGAAAGCCAGTCAGCCTATGGTAAGCCATGATAACAATTTCATAATTGTTTACAACGGTGAAATATATAATTTTCAAGCGATAAGAAAAGAATTGGAAATCATGGGATATCATTTTCAATCAACATCCGATACAGAAGTGCTGCTTTATTCATATATAGAATGGGGTATCGATTGCCTGCCAAGATTCAACGGGATTTTTGCAGTTGCTATTTATGACAGAATTAATAATAAACTGTTTATGGCAAGAGACAGGTATGGAACTAAGCCGCTATACTACGCAATTCAAGACGGTATTTTCTACTTCGCTTCCGAGCAAAAGGGTATAACTTCAGTAGACACATTCAAAAAAGAACTGGATTACGAAGGTTTATTAGAGTATTTTACCTTTCAGAACTTCTTTACAAATCATACATTGGATAAAAACATCAAATTGTTTCCGGCGGGGAGCTACTGCGAAATCAGTACGATTCATCGCATTGAATATCTAGAGCCTAAAACTTTTTGGGATTTCAGTTTCATTGAACCAGAACAGCCTCTCGCGGAAGAGGAATATATTGAAGAACTGGACAGGCTGTTTTCTAAGGCGGTTAAGAGTCAACTGGTCAGCGATGTCGACGTGGGCGCTTACCTGAGCGGAGGTATGGATTCGGGATCAATTACCGCGATCGCTGCGAAACAACTGCCGTATATGAAGAGCTTTACCTGCGGTTTTGATTTGAACTCAGCATCCGGCCTGGAGCTTGCCTTTGACGAAAGACAGAAAGCGGAATACATGTCGTACCTGTATAAAACCGAGCATTATGAGATGGTTTTAAAGTCGGGTGACATGGAACGCATTATGTCCAAATTGGTATATCACATCGAAGAGCCAAGGGTCGGCCAAAGCTATCCAAATATGTACGCGGCCCAGCTTGCGTCGAAATTTGTTAAAGTAGTATTATCGGGAGCAGGCGGAGATGAATTGTTCGGGGGATATCCGTGGAGATATTACAGAGCTACGGTTAATACCTGTTTTGAAGATTATATCGATAAGTACTATGGCTTTTGGCAGAGATTGATCCCAAACTCGGAAATCAAAAAAGTATTCAGTCCGATCTGGGATAAAGTCAGCAATGTTTGGACAAGGGACATATTCAGAGATGTATTTAAAAATCATCAGAACAAATTGGAAACGCCTGAAGATTACATTAACCACTCAATGTATTTTGAGGCAAAAACATTTCTGCAGGGAATTTTAATTGTTGATGATAAGCTTAGCATGGCTTACGGATTGGAAACAAGGGTGCCATTTTTGGACAATGACCTGGTGGATTTCGCGACGAAAATACCGGTCAACATGAAATTAAGAAACTTACATGACATAGTTAGAATCAATGAAAACGAGCATGGAGATAAAACAAATAAGTATTTTCAAAAGACAAACGACGGTAAAATTATACTAAGAAAAGTAATGTCAAAATATATACCTGAAGAGATCAACAATGCCACGAAACAAGGTTTTTCAGCGCCTGATGAATCCTGGTTCAGAGGGGAAAGCATAGACTTCGTAAAAAGATCAATTTGCAGCAGAGATGCAAAGATTTATGACTTATTTGATTTCAATGAAACACAAAAGCTGGTTAATGAACATCTTGAGGGCAAAGCCAACAGAAGATTGCTGATTTGGGGTCTGCTGAGTTTCAATGAGCTGTTAGCCAACGCATAATTTTTAAGGAGACGGAGTTATGAACATAAAGATTGCGATAAAGAATAAGCTGAGAGACATATTGGAGTTGGGGGAGCTAGAACGAAATTTTAGTGAATTTCGTACAAATTCAGCAAATAACTTTCTTTGTTTATGCCAGGAATTTAACCAATCTTCGATGGAGGAAACACAAATAACTCAAAAACCTAAAGTGAAAGATAAATATTTAGGTATGGATGAATCTATGGAATTGCTGAGGGCAAAAGTCCCCGCAGCTTATTCAGAATGGATAAAGTTATTCAATGTCAATGAAGAAGCCTATAGTGAAACGGTAGTCGGAAATTTATCCGTATTACCAACAAAAGAATTAATGGATTTCAATAAATGGATCAAAGCATTTGCAAGAGGCAACCTTCTGGATATTGGCTGCGGGCCGCAACCGCTTCCGGTTTATCTGGACGGTTATCCAAAAGATCAAATACATGGAATTGACCCAATTGCAGAGAAAGACGTTCATGAGTTCGAATTTTTCAATTGCGTCGCGGAATATCTCCCTTATGAGGATTCACAATTTGATACTGTAATTATCGGGACGTCGCTGGATCATGTTTTATTACTGGACCAAACTCTGAACGAAGTTCACCGGGTTCTAAAAGATCGCGGCAGACTTATAATTTATATCAGCTTTACCAAAGGCGCTGTAAAATATAACCCGTATTCGGAGAATATAATACCGATTGACAAATATCATCTTTTTCATTTTGATAAAGGTTGGTTTGAAGAGGTCATGTCTGAGCAATTTGATATGAGGTACTGTATGCAGACAGAAAACGGACATTATTTTTATTGCTTCGATTCAAAACTTTTATAAAATTATTTTAGAGGTGTTATTTTGATTAGATTTGTGTATAGATGCGTGATTTTTTTCTTTAATACGGTCATATTTATCCCAATCATTGGCGCATGTATTGTGTCCAGGTTCAAGAAGAAGAAGTTCGACATCGGGCTCGGACCGGAACCAATGATCAATAATGTTTATCATAAAATGGCTCTTCAAAGGAAGGGGTACAGCTGCCAGACCTTTGTAAGCGCTGTCTACTTTATTACGGACCAATTTGATGTCCGCGGAGACAAGTTTAGATTTGTTCATTTTATATACTATTATTTATTTTTCTTGTCGATTATGCGGTATCGATGCATTTATATATATTTTAACGGCGGCCCGTTGGGATTTACGAAATATTGGAGGATAGAGCCATTATTATATAAACTGGCCAATGTTAAAACCGTAATTATGCCATATGGAGGAGACGTCCAGGACCTGACGAGAACAAGCAACCTATGCTTCAGGAACTTCATGGCGAAAGACTATAAAAGCCATAGACTGAGACGCCAAATAATTGATAAAAAGATTGATTTATGGACAAAACATGCTGACTGTGTAATCAGCGGATGTGATTGGGTGGAATACATGTATTATTGGGATACGCTGATGTTAGCCCATTTTTCAATTGATACAGAATTGTGGAAGCCGGATCCGGCCATAAAGAGCAATAACAGTACCCTGCGCATACTACATGCACCAAATCATACGGCTATCAAAGGCACCCAGTTTTTTGTTAAAGCAATCAATGAATTAAAAGAAGAAGGCTATGACATTGAGCTGGTTTTTGCTCAAAAAGTTCCGAATGATAAAATCAGAGAATTAATGCAAAGTGTCGACGTCGTGGCAGATCAACTGGTGATCGGATGGTACGCCATGTTTGCATTAGAAGCCATGTCGCTGGAAAAGCCGGTACTATGCTACATCAGAGAAGATTTCGAGACCCTTTATATTCAGGAAGGGTTAATTGAACCCGGGGAACTGCCCATAATCAATACGAATTCATTAAATGTTAAAGAGACGATCCGATCGCTGGTGACAGAGAAAGAAAAGCTGCAGTCAATCGGGAAAAGATCAAGAGAATATGTAATCAAGCACCACTCCATTGAATCAATCGGCAATGTGTTTGATAAAATTAATTCAGATATAGGCATAAAAGGAAGTGTGAAAAATCAGAATGAATAGTAAGAAGAGCTGCTTGATAACAGGAGCAACGGGACTAATCGGAAGGGAAGTATTAAAAAGAATAGATTATAGTCAAATGGATGTTTATGTTATTTGCAGAAGCAAACCAAGCAACGCTATTGAGGGAGTAAATTACATATGCCAGGATTTAAGCGCTAACCCGGAAATGGACAGACTCCCGCCACAAGTTGACATTATCATACACATGGCGCAGTCAGAGAATTATAAATTCTTTCCTGCTTATGCGAGAGAAATGTTTGACGTTAATACAAATTCAACTGTAAATTTGTTAGAGTACGCAAGGTCCGCCGGAGTTAAAAATTTTATATTTATTTCTTCCGGAGGAGTATACGGCAATAGCGCCGAACCGTTAACCGAAGATAGCGACTTAATACTAAAGCCGCGTGGATTTTATCTTGGGACGAAACTCTGCTCTGAGATATTCGTCAGAGAATATAAGGACTTTTTTAAAACAATTATAATGAGGCCATTTTTTGTGTACGGCCCAGGACAAAAAAGCGGGATGCTGATTCCACGATTGATAAACAACATTAAAGAGAACAATCCGATAGAATTGGCTGGTAACAATGGCATTACAATTAATCCGTTATATGTTACCGAAGCTGCAAGCGCAATCATAGAAGCAATGAGCATGGAAGAGAGTATCGATATCAATATTGCAGGACCGGAGAATATTACGCTGCGGGAAATCTGCAATGTGATCGGCAGACTGGTAGGAGTTGAACCTGTTTTTAAATTCAATGATGATATGAAAGCAGAAAAT
>ENA-UOYA01004488-UOYA01004488.1-activated-sludge-metagenome-genome-assembly--contig:-NODE-4488-length-11665-cov-71.991301_pt1 | contig 11665 bp, 8 predicted proteins | sample MGYA00238163_ERZ764804 | MGnify/ENA primary metagenome ERZ764804 (study PRJEB28919, sample SAMN05720223) | activated sludge metagenome | isolation source: Anaerobic digester | place: Hong Kong...
AGATGAAGCAGACATATCACTTTCATAGTTTATCCGGAGAACTTTAAGGTCAATTAAACACTTAATCAAAAAGAATAGGTTTCCAATTATCCGATTAATTTTTAATGACCTGGCCTTCTGCAGAAAGCAGAGTTCCATTGCATGCTACTTCCTTGGTTTTCAGGTTTATGAGTATACAGTAAATCTTCTTCATCGTTTTTTTGGTCATTTTCAGGATTCTCTTCTTCTGATACTGCGTTGTTCTCTTTACTCATGTTCAATCTCCTTTTCTATTGAATGATTGAAGGCTTTATAATGAAAGTAAGGATTCAAGTATTAAAAATCTGGAGGACAGGTATCAATTATTCTTGATACATTCTTGAACAATTTGATAGATATTGAGCCTATCCAAAAACCCTTTTTGTTTCCATATTCATAGGAATTTCATAATACTTTCCTGATCAGTAGCTCAATTGATTATTTCAAAATCGAGATTCAAAGAGTAGTTTTTGAGTTTTGGGATCAGTTCATTAATAATATATTAATAGTCTAATATATTAAAATAAAAACTTACTCTTAAATTCGAAACTCAATATGTAGCGACTACACTCCCTAATATAGTAGACGTCAAACTTAAGATTCAACATATCGGAATAAAAATTATATCAAGGTAAAACTTACGTTTCGGAAAAATTGATAATGAAATATTAGCTAGAAAATAATAAAATTTAACCTTCAATGTGCGAGTGTTGGCCATCCAGGCCAAAGGCGATGGACTTAAGATCCGTTTACGAAGGTATTCATGTGTTCTAATCCCACTCTCCACCCAAAGATAAAATGATAGAACCCTACTGTTCGAATGCAACCCGAGATGAATAGGGGATAGCAACACACATTCACTTTAAATTTATCGTCATCACTCCACGTTGAAAATAACACAAGTGAGAAAAAAATGATTACAATAATTCCTTCCTACAAGTTCAAACCCTATTAATCGGAAGCTATAGAAACTCTTGGAGCAAAACATCATAGTATAAATTTTGTTAAGCTATTATCTCATAATCCATTTTCTAGTGACTACCAGTTGCATTATGGATTTAGAAAATTGCTGAGGTAAAATAATGATCGCTGAGAATGAAAAGGCTCTTTTTAATGAAGCGTTACGGATTCAAACTTAACTTCCGCCTTTTTAAGCGCATAATGTTCTTCTGATATCATATTATGTGCTTAAACATAAGCGCATGAATAAAAAGTTCTAATTTAAAATCACAATCAACTGACTTAGTAGATTAGTGAAATTAGATTTATGCGCTTAAATTTTGGGAACTCAGGTTTCTGGGGGTTCTGAGATGGTTTTCAGCCGGAGATATTTCCTTATAGTTTCCCTAGCATAACCTTTTCTTCTAGATATTTCACTGATGCTAAAGCCTTGTGAAAACAAATCTCGTATCAATAGCCATTCCTCCACTTTCAGCATTATTTACAATCCTCGAACTTTTCTCAAGGATTGAGAATTGGAAGTTTTTAACCCGCCGAAAATGGAAGATTCTTAACCGCCATTGACACTTTCAAGTTGTCGGATAAAAATAAATAACTTGCAGCCGATACTCCTTATTGATAACCATGGTTATCGGAGTTACAAACATAAAAAGGATATAATTTTGCTGCATGCCCTCACGGATCCGGAGGGGATCCATCAAGGATAAAGAGAAAAACAGAAACGAAAAAATGAATACAAAAAAGAAAAATAAAGGGTGTATTAAAATTCAAGGTTGGCACCATGGTGTGAGATCTACCGGTGGCACAGATGCTACAGGATCCAACAACGAATAGAGCCCTGCCAATATTAAAGCCGCTATTGACAGTTTGTAAGTGAGGTCATCTTTGTTTTCAAACATGCTCTCTCACCCCCTATCGATCGATATTTTATCTTTTTTATTAAATATTATGTATTGATGTGAGAAAAGCATTACGCCCAGTTATGAAAGAAATAAAGATTATTTAATCACCTTATAAAGCGGTTCTCCTAACTTTTCTTTTCCGTTTTCATCTAGCTCTCTTATTGTGAACTCTGTGACTATCAAATCAAAAGTTTGGTCCGGATCATCCGCGAACTTTCGGAAATCATCAATTTCTAAATCAATTGGTGTAGGTTCATCATCTTTGATTTTTACTAAAATGTTTTCGTAGTTGTTGAGCTCTGCCAGCTTCTCAAGTGCTTCAATTATTGACATTTTCATGCTTTTATTCCTCCTTCTTTCCTTCGGTGCCTTCCAATTCCACAAGATCTTTTATTATAAAGTCTGGTAAATGATCATAAACAGATCTTTCACGCATTAGCAAACCTTGTTTAATCTCTTTTTCAGCTTCAATAATGAGTTGATCAGGATCTTTACCTGCAAATTCACAAAATGCTTTAATAGCATGCGAGTAATTTCTTTTTGTGTTATCTGACTTTGCAACTACTCCGAGCTATTTATCAAATAAGCTTTTCAAAATAATACCTCTTTTTGTCCCATCATTCTAACTCATTAATAGCATAATATAAATTTAAGGTTGTGATTCCATTTTCGGTATAACAATGATAAACGTGCTGCCCGGATATGAAAAAGCAGCATACAGGGAATTAAGGAATATTGAAGGAATCAAGGACGTCTACCATGTCTTCGGAGAGTATGACTTTGTCGTCATCATAGACGTTAAAGACCTGAGCATCCTTAATGCCGTGGTAGACAGGATAAGGGAAAGCGAGACTGTAACTGCAACCCAGACAATTATAGGTGCAGAACTCTGAATTTTTCAATGCCTGAAAGTACAGTATTCCTCCAGAAAAGAGCTGGAAGAATCGATATCTTTTTCAGCAGGCATAAATATTTATTACCTCACACTTTTATTAAGGAAGAATGCCTGCTTCAGGCAGCAAATTTCGCTTCAGCCTGCTAACTTGCTTCACCAGTATATTTCACTTTAAACACTGCTATAAAATCTCTCTGGATAGGACAGTTCTACATGACAGGACAGTTCTGGATAGAACAGTTTTACTATCCTTTCAATACCGCATTAGTTTCAAATATTAGATTTATTTTAAACATCGAATATTTTAAACATCAAATTCATTTTAATCACCGGATCAATTTTTCATCCCTGAGGTAAAAGTTCATGGAAACCCCCATTGCAGAAGAACTCGCTAAAAAACAAAAATCGATAAGTGTAGCAGAATTTTTTGAAAAGAACAGGCAGATCCTGGGTTTTGACTCTGCGCCTCGAAGCCTTATAACAACCGTGAAAGAAGCAGTGGACAACTCTCTCGATGCCTGTGAGGAAGCCGGGATTCTGCCGGACATCCTTGTCCAGGTCGAGAGAACTGGACCGGACTATGTAACCGTTATCATCGAAGACAACGGTCCCGGAATTATAAGAGAGCAGATCCCCAAAGTCTTTGCAAAACTGCTCTACGGCTCAAGGTTCCATGCCCTAAAACAGAGCCGTGGACAGCAGGGTATAGGAATTTCGGCGGCTGTCCTTTATGCCCAGATGACCGCAGGCAGGCATACGAAAATCCTCTCCAAAACCAGCCCGACAGCTCCAGCTCACTATTACGAGCTCATGATCAATACCAGCACCAATGAGCCCGATATCCTGGTAGACGAGGTCAGGGACTGGTTCCGCCCGCATGGGACCCAGATCGAGCTTGAAATGAAAGCTGCCTACGTAAAAGGGAGAAGGCAGTCCATTTATGAATACCTTAAAGCCACTGCAATTGTAAACCCCCACGCCAGGATAACTCTTATCGACCCTGACGGCAACGAAGAGGTCTTTGAAAGGGCTACGGATAAAATGCCTGATCCTGCAGAAGAAATTCTTCCTCATCCTGAAGGCATTGAACTCGGAACACTCATGAAAATGCTCCATTACACGGAGCGCCAGAAACTTGCTCCCTTCCTACGCTACTCTTTTTGTAAAATCGGCCTGCTGACTGCCGAGGAAATCTGCAAAGCTGCAGGGCTGGACCCCGAACTCGACCCTCATACTCTTGGCCGCCATGAAGCAAGAAAACTGATTGAGGCTTTTGGGAAAGTAAAGATTATGGCTCCTCCGACTGACTGCCTTTCCCCTATTGGTGAAGAGCTTATCTACCGGGGGCTTGAGAAAGAGACAACCGTGGACTTCATTGCCACAAGTACAAGAAAACCAGCTGTGTATTCGGGAAATCCCTTTGTGGTCGAAGTCGGACTTGCTTATGGAGGGGATCTCCCGAAAGAAGAAAAGATCAGCATCATGCGTTTTGCAAACCGTGTGCCTCTTCTTTACCAGCAGGGTGGCTGTGTGACCACACATGCTGTGGAAGATATCAAGTGGAAGCAGTACGGCTTGAACCAGCCTGGGGGAGGAGTTCCTATCGGTCCTGTTATTCTTCTCATCCACGTTGCTTCCATTAACGTGCCCTTTACTTCCGAATCAAAGGATGCTATTGCAGACATCCCTGTAATTAAAGAAGAAATTGACCTTGCAATCAAAGAGGTTGCAAGAAAACTCAAGCATTACCTTAGCAAGCAGAGCAACCTTAAGAAGCGCAGGGAAAAAGAGATCATCATTACAAAGGTTCTTCCGAAACTGGCAGCAAAGGTAGCACATGTTCTGGAAAAAGACGTCCCTGACATAAACCCTGTCGTTGCAAAGATCATGGGAAACCTGCTTGTGCACAGGGTAATTAAAAATAACGGAGACGGGACTGCAGACGTGGCAATTAAGGTCAAGAATTTCGGGACTTCTGCTTATTCTTTCAGGGTGCACGAAATGCTCCCCTGTAAAATCGGCGGGGCAAAGCCAGAGCCAAAGGTTGTGACAATGGGCAATGATTACGATTATGTCTGGGATATTTCGGCGGCTGCAGGGTCTTCAAAAGTACTGAGCTACAAAATTGAATCTGCAACGGAAGAAGAACTCAGAAAGTTCCCTCAATTGATTGTAGAAGGGATTGAAGAAGAACTGGTAACCGGAGCAAAAGCTTTCAAGGGTGTTTAAAATGGCGGAAGAAGCAAGCAACAAAACAAGAAAGGGAGACGTCCTTGCCAGGGAAAAACTCCTTGAGATTGCAGAAAGGATATATAACCAGTTTGAAGATGAGGTTATCCCGAGTGTCAGCCTTCCAAGCAGGACAAAAGCAAACCTGGAATATTCCGATGAGAGCGATGTCTGGGTCTATGGAGACCGGGAAAGCGAGAGAAGTGCAAAAACCGTAAAAGGTGCATTCCAGCTCCTTAAAACCACGTATGCAACGGATTTTCTCATAAACGAGCACCTCGCCCATAACCGCGGCTCAACACTTCGAGAACTTTATTATATTTCCGAGGGCTGGGACTACGCCAAATTCAAAGAACAGTCTGAAAGCGACCGCCTTATAGAAGACCTGGAAATTCTGACCAGCCTCCAGAGAGAGTATTTCCACATGCGGCCCGAAGAAGACGGAGCCACTATGTTCGGGCCTATTGAGATCACGGAAATGACAAAGCGCGGAGAGAGAGATATCCACTGCCAGAAGGATGTAGGGGAAGGCGGTTATCAGATCCCCTTCAATGTGGAAAATATTGAGTTTAAGAAACATGATGCGAGCATGATTATAGCCATAGAGACAGGTGGTATGTACGCACGCCTGATGGAAAACGGGTTTGATGAGGCTTATAATGCAATCCTTGTCCACCTGAAGGGCCAGCCTGCAAGGTCAACTCGCAGGATAATCAAACGCATGAACGAGGAACTCGGGATCCCTGTGGCAGTTTTTACTGACGGTGACCCGTGGTCTTACAGGATCTATGCCTCTGTTGCTTACGGAGCCATAAAGAGTGCTCACCTTTCGGAATTCATGGCTACCCCGGCAGCTAAATTCCTTGGTCTTCAGCCGTCTGATATAGTGGAGTACGAACTTTCAACCGACAAGCTCACAGAGCAGGATATAAATGCGCTCAGGAGTGAGCTTTCCGATCCCCGTTTTGAGTCTGAGTACTGGAAAGAGCAGATCCAGCTCCAGCTTGACATCGGCAAGAAGGCTGAACAGCAGGCTTTTGCAGGAAAGGGTCTGGACTTCGTAACTGATGTTTATCTTCCAAACAGACTGAAAGAAATGGGCATGATCTAAGGGAATTTCCTGTATATTCTGTCAAATTTTAAAAAGCTGGCTGGTGGTGATTAAAGTAAAGTGGAAATCTTGAATCTCTGCCAGCATTTTGCCAGCAAGCTGTTAGTTCAGGAGTAGAGAGCCACTTTTTAGAATTTTAAGCTAATAAATTGATATATTAACGCCGGATTTTTATCTTTTACTTCACTTTTTTCTTGCGCTTTGCGCCGGCTGGATCCAGCAGGCCAGAAAATTGTATAAGCTCACCACCAGAGCCCATAAAACAGATCTCAAATCTAAGTTCTTCTGCGGACTGGCATCTGTGCAATAGAACAAATATTGTATATACTTCTATGATGGTTTTAATAGCATTTTTCTCGAAAAACTGTTCTTTCAGTAATCGGGATGTTTAGGTGAAATGACAAAAATTACGTTCCAAAAATGAATTTTTAAACTTCTAAAATGCCGCGAGTCATGCCCTGACTGCCCTGAGAGAAGCAAATTTTTCTCTGTTAAACAGCAAATATTTATTTCAACTAAAAACATATTGAAAAGTTAGCCTGAAAAGGGCATTTTAGGGTACAAAATTATGAGAATAATTCTCACTTTTGGAGAAGTAAGGGCAGAAAAATCAGGTTAAATATACGTCTGATCTAAAGGCTTAAAATGTATGAGCGCATATTGAATCTGGCTTAGGGTAGAAACATTAACATTAAATATATAAATATTCTAATAAAAAGCGAAGACTGAGAAATTAATACGACTTTTAAAGTTCGATTTCGAACGGAGTTTCCCCTCGAGTTTTAAAAAATGTATGAAATGTTATGGGACCTAAAATAAATAACTTTACCAGATTTTTACGGAGAATAAACCACGATGAGTGATGAACAGGTTTATGACGCTTCGCACATCCAGGTTCTCGAAGGCCTGGAAGCTGTCCGAAAACGCCCGAGCATGTATATTGGGAGCACAGACAGCCGCGGGCTCCACCATTTAGTCTATGAGGTTGTAGACAACAGTATTGACGAAGCCCTTGCAGGCTTCTGTACAAAAGTCGATGTCTCTATCAATCCCGATGGAAGCGTGACTGTAATTGACAATGGGAGGGGTATCCCAATAGATCCGCATCCCGTGCACAAGAAATCAGCTCTTGAGGTCGTAATGACGATTCTGCACGCAGGAGGCAAATTCGACAAGAATACTTACAAGGTTTCCGGAGGCCTGCATGGGGTGGGGGTTTCGGTAGTAAATGCCCTTTCTGAATGGACTGAAGTAGAAGTAAGCAGAGATGGAAAGAAGTACTTCCAGCGTTACGTCCGCGGAAAGCCGGAGTCCGATGTCCGAGAAATAGGAACTTCGGATACAGTAGGCACAAAAACTACTTTCAAGCCCGATCCAAAAATCTTTGAGACCACAGACTTCCAGTATGACATTCTGTCAAACAGGCTGAGAGAACTGGCTTTTTTGAACCGTGGTCTTACAATCACTCTGAAAGACTTAAGAAGCCCGGAAGGCCAGGCAGAGACCTTCAGTTATAGCGGAGGAATAGTGGAGTTTGTGAAGTATCTGAACAATAAAAAGCAGCCCCTTCACGACCCTATTTATTTTGAGAGGCAAAGAGATGACATGGTCGTTGAAATTGCTATGCAGTATACGACCAGCTACAATGAAAATGTGTACTCCTTTGCAAACAATATTAATACCCACGAGGGCGGAACCCATATCATTGGTTTCAAGACCGCCCTTACGAGGGTAGCAAACGATTACATAAAAGCCAACAAGCTCTCCAAAGAAGATGAAAAGCTTACCGGAGACGACGTAAGGGAAGGTCTGGCTGCAATTATCAGCGTCAAGCTTATGGAGCCCCAGTTTGAGGGGCAGACCAAGACAAAGCTCGGAAACAGCGAAGTTAAAGGGATAGTGGATTCCCTTGTAACTGACGGGCTTGCAGAGTACTTTGAGGAAAACCCAAAGGTTGCAGCTGTTATTCTCGACAAAGCTCTCCTTGCCCAGAGAGCAAGAGAAGCTGCAAAAAAGGCAAGGGAACTGACAAGGAGAAAAAGTGCACTTGAGGTCAGCACCCTGCCCGGAAAACTTGCTGACTGCTCTGGAAAGGACCCTGCAGCCTGTGAGCTCTACATAGTGGAAGGAAATTCTGCCGGCGGCTCGGCAAAACAGGGAAGGGACCGGAGTTTTCAGGCGATTTTACCTCTTCGAGGCAAGATCCTGAACGTGGAAAAGTCCAGGCTTTCAAAGATTCTGAAAAACGAAGAGATTGTCTCTCTGATTACAGCCATCGGTACAGGAGTTAGCGAAGACTTTGATCTGGATAGTGCACGCTACCACAAGGTCATTCTCATGACTGATGCCGATGTGGATGGAGCACACATAAGAACCCTTCTTCTCACACTGTTCTTCCGCTACATGAGGCATCTTATTGATGCAGGATATGTGTACATTGCCCAGCCTCCTCTCTACCGCATAAAGAAAGGAAAAGCTGAGTACTACATACACTCGGACAGGGAACTCGAAGCAAAGATAAAGGAAATAGGGGAAAAAGGAATCGCCATCCAGCGCTATAAAGGTCTTGGAGAGATGAACCCTGAACAGCTCTGGGAAACCACCATGAACCCTGAGAGACGTACCCTTTTGCAGGTTACTCTGGAAGATGCAATCCGCGCAGATGAGATCTTCCGTGTCCTTATGGGAGACGAGGTCGAGCCGCGCAGAAATTTCATAGAAACACACGCAAAAGAGGTTGTGGATCTGGATATCTGAGGTGGTGAAAAATGGCAGAACGTGAAGACAATAATAAATCAGAAGCAGAAATGAAAAAATCTTACCAGGCAACCCTTATTCCTGAGGAAAAATCCGAAATAGAAGAATTCTCAGGCATTACACCCGGAGAACCGGATGAGGAGTCCAGCTCAGAAGAAGAATCCGAAACCGATACCACTCCTGAAGATTTGGATGATGAAGAACCAGCAGGATCGGGAATTAATCCTATCCTTATCGACGATGAAATGAAGCGCTCCTATATCAGTTATGCGATGAGCGTAATTGTAGGAAGGGCTCTCCCGGATGCCCGTGACGGATTAAAGCCTGTCCACCGCAGGATTCTTTTTTCCATGAATGAAGCAGGGATTACTCACGACAAGCCTTACAAAAAGTCTGCACGTATTGTGGGAGACGTGCTCGGTAAGTACCACCCTCATGGTGATACTGCAGTTTATGACAGTATCGTGCGCATGGTACAGGACTTTTCTCTCAGGTATCCTCTGATTGACGGGCAGGGAAACTTCGGGTCAATAGATGGAGACCAGGCTGCAGCCATGCGATATACCGAGGTCCGTATGGACAGGGTTGCGGAGGAGATGCTGGTTGATATTGAGAAAGAAACCGTTCCTTTCATGCCTAACTATGACGGGTCCATGAAAGAACCGGTAGTCCTCCCTGCAAAGCTTCCCAACCTCCTTATCAATGGCTCAACCGGCATTGCCGTTGGAATGGCAACAAACATGCCGCCTCATAATATTGGCGAGGTTATTGACGGAATCCTGATGCTTATCGAAAATCCCGAAGTGCAAATTTCGGACTTAATGACAGTCATAAAAGGTCCGGACTTCCCCACAGGTGCACATATCCTGGGGACGGCGGGCATAAAATCCGCATATATGACAGGCAGAGGTCCTGTAAAGATCAGGGCAGTTGCCGAAATTCAGGAGCTTAAAAAAGACAGGCAGCAGATTATCGTATCCGAACTCCCTTACCAGGTGAACAAGGCAAAGCTGATTGAAAACATCGCCCAGCTTGTAAGGGATAAGGTAATTGCCGGAATTTCAGACCTGCGGGATGAGTCTGACAGGGACGGAATCAGAGTTGTAATCGAGCTTTCAAAGGGCACAAACGCCAAGGTCGTCCTGAACCAGCTTTACAAACACACGCAGATGGCAACCACTTTCGGTGTCATCAACCTTGCTCTTGTGGATGGAAAGCCCAAAGAGCTGAACCTGAAACAGCTTCTTGAGATCTATCTGGAATACAGGATGGAAATTATCCAGAAAAGGACATTATATGACCTGAAGAAAAGCGAAGAAAGAGCCCATATCCTGGAAGGCTTAAAAATCGCCCTTGATAATATAGACGCGGTGGTTGCCCTTATCAAAGGCTCTGCAAATGCCGATGAAGCAAAACAGGGTCTGATGGATAATTTCGGCCTTGATGAGATTCAGGCAAAAGCCATCCTGGAAATGCGCCTGCAGCGCCTGACAGGGCTTGAAACCCAGAAAATCCTTGATGAACTTGAAGCTCTCCTGAAGCTGATCGAAGAACTCAGGAAAATCCTGGCAAGCGATGAGCTGAAGTACGAAATTATAAGGACCGAACTCCTTGAGCTTAAAGAAAAGTACGGGGATGTCCGCAGGACAAAGATAGTGCACAACACTGAAAATGTGACTGATGAAGACCTGATTCCTGAAGAGGATGTTGTGGTCACGATCACAAACAACGGCTATATAAAGCGCATTCCACTTGACACCTATTCCATGCAGCGCCGCGGAGGCAGAGGGATTATAGGCATGGAAATGAAGGAAGAAGACTTTGTTGAAAACCTCTTCATTTCGTCAACCCACGATTACATTCTCTTCTTCACAAACAGGGGCAGGCTCTACTGGCAGAAGGTCTATGAGATACCTGAAGGCTCCCGTCAGTCAAGAGGCAAAGCCATAGTAAACCTTCTTGAGCTTCAGGAAGGCGAAATGGTCAATGCTATGATTTCCGTGGAAGAGTTTGCGGACGACAAGTACCTCTTTATGGCAACAAGGGCAGGCACTGTCAAGAAGACCCCGCTTTCCGAGTTCAGGAACCCGAGAAGAGCCGGCATTATTGCAGTCAGCCTTGACGAAGGGGACGAGCTTGTGAAAGTCCTCCTTACCGATGGAAAGAAGGAAATCGTGATGGTTTCAAAGAAAGGCAAAGCCATCCGCTTTTCCGAAGACGATGTCCGTCCCATGGGCAGGACTGCAAGAGGAGTTCGCGGTATGACCCTTGAAGGCTCTGATGATGAGGTTGTCAGCCTTGATCTGGTCGATGAGACCACAACCCTCCTGACAGTTACCGAAAACGGTTTTGGTAAAAGGACGGAATACTCTCAGTACCCTGCGCACCGCCGCGGCGGAAAAGGAGTGATTACTATCGTCACAAACCTCAGGAACGGCTTTGTCTCTAACGTCATGTCAGTTGCCGAAGACGACGAGCTTATGTTCACGAGTGCAGAAGGCATCATTATCCGCATACCAGCAAAAGATATCTCCATCCAGGGCAGAAACACTCAGGGTGTGCGGGTTATGAACATCAAGGCCGGAGACAAAGTAAGCGGCATGGCAAGGATCAAAAGCGGAAAAGAAGACGAAAAGCTGAAACAGACCGCCCTTGCCAAAAAAGCAAAAGATAAGGGAACTCAAACAGAAACTGAAGAGAGCAAGGTTAGAAGCCTCGATGAATTCGAAGACCTGGACGAGTCCGGGGAAGAATTAGAAGAGGAAGAAGTAGAAGCCGAAGAAGACGATGAAG
>ENA-UOYA01004490-UOYA01004490.1-activated-sludge-metagenome-genome-assembly--contig:-NODE-4490-length-11665-cov-5.061154_pt1 | contig 11665 bp, 12 predicted proteins | sample MGYA00238163_ERZ764804 | MGnify/ENA primary metagenome ERZ764804 (study PRJEB28919, sample SAMN05720223) | activated sludge metagenome | isolation source: Anaerobic digester | place: Hong Kong...
CACCCGCGATCTCGGCGACGGCTTCGCCGTACCGGTCCACCTGCCGGGGGAACTGGCGGGATCCAGTTCCTTCGCCATGCGCTTCGGTCGCGAGGCGCCGCGGGAGTCGCTGCCGCTCATGCAGTATGTCGGCTGCTTCGCCTTCGAGGCCGGGCGACGCATCCTGAGCGCGGACAAGCGCAGGCGAGCGGTCGAGACGGGCCCGCCGAAGCTTACCGGGCGACAGCTCGACTGCATGGTGCTTGCCGCCGGCGGGGCTACGGACGCCCAGATCGCCCGCCGCCTCGGCATCAGCGAGAAGACCGCGCACCAGCACGTGGAGGAGGCCAAGCAGCGCTACGGCGTTTCGACCCGCACCCTCCTCGTGGTCCGGGCGCTGTTCGACGGCCAGCTCACATTCGCGGATATTTTCAAAGGCCTCCACTGATCAGCGGATGGCGCCGTCCGGCGCGTCCTGGGAGCTTCGTGCCTGCTTGGGCAAGGAGCTCCGGACATGGTTCACGCCGTCATCCCCGAGAACCGGGACCAGTATCGCGACGCGCTGCTGCAGATGCACCGCGACCGCAAGACCATCTTCGTCGATCGACTTCACTGGGCCGTGCCGGTGGTCGACGGCGAGTTCGAGATTGATCAGTTCGACACCGAGCAGGCCGTCTATCTTCTGGCGCTGGACCCTAGGAGCCACAGGCACCTCGGCTCGGTACGCCTGCTGCCGACCCTGCATCCGCACCTGCTGGGCGACGTCTTTCCCGATCTTTGCGCGGCGGGGGTTCCGCGTGACGCCGGGACCTGGGAAATCACCCGCCTGTGCACGACGCCCGGGCTGGAAAAGGCCGAGGCGCGGGCCGTGCTGGGGCTCATCGCGACGGCGCTGGTCGAGTTCGCGCTGCTCTATGGCGTGAACCGCTACACCTGCGTGGCGCACCTGCAGTGGCTGTCGCAGCTCATCGCGGTCGGCTGGGACACCGAACCGCTCGGCGCGCCGCAGCAGATCGACGGCGAGCTGGTCGGCGCGCTCAGCATAAACGTGACGCCAGCGACCCTGCAGATGTTCCGGGATCGCTCCGGCCGGCGGCGTCCGATCCTGCACTGGATCGTCCCGGAGGCGGCGTGATGGGCGTGGCCGCACGGGCGCAGCCCAGGGACTACGCGGGCGACTGGACAGAGCGGCTGCTGGCCGACGGCTTCTGCATCATTCCGAACCTGGTGGATCCTGCGGTCGTGGCGGCGCTGCACGCCGATCTCGCCGAGCGGTTCGACCGGACGCCCACCTGCGTGGGCGACTTCTACGGTCGCCGCACCAAGCGATTCGGCGGCGTGCTCAAGCGCTCGCCCCATGCGGCGGCTCTGATCGGCCACCCGCTGGTCCTGGAGATCGCGACGCGGGTGCTCGGTCCCGAGTGCGATCGCATCCAGCTGAACCTGGCCCAGGCCGTGGAGATCCTGCCGGGCGAGGCGCTGCAGCCGCCCCATCGCGACCAGGACATGTGGGGCGGGCCGAAGGGCGGGTTCGAATACCTGGTCAACGTGATGTGGCCTTTCACGTCCTACACGGCGCAGAACGGGGCGACCCGGATCTGGCCGGGCACGCACGGCCGCCGCGCCCTCGAGCCCGCGCCGGCCGAGGCGCCGATCACGGCGGAAATGTCGCCCGGATCGGCGCTCCTCTTCCTGGGTTCGGTGCTGCACTGCGGCGGCGCAAACATCAGCCAGGCGGCGCGGCGCGGCCTGATCACGGGCTATTCGCTGGGCTGGCTGAAGCCCTACGAGAATCCCTGGCTGGCCTATCCGCCGTCGGTGGCGCGACGGTTGCCGCGGGCGCTGGCCGAACTCGCCGGCTACGCCCAGCACCGACCGAACCTCGGCAACTTCGAAGGCCAGTGCCCATCCATCCTGCTGGACGGCGAGCCTGCCGACCATCTGGCCGCCGTCGACGCATTGCGGCCCGACCAGATCGAAGCCATCGCGCAATTCAAGGAGCGACAAACGTATGAGTAAAGGCAGGGACGAGAGTATCGCCGGGGCGCCGGGGCTGCGCCTCAGCCAGACGTTCGTGCCCAAGCCGGATGTGGCGGCGCGGTTGCGCGACGCGCTCGGCCTGCTCGAGGCGATCGAGCAGGGCGAACTGCTGGCCTTCGCCCCTCAGGAACCGTCGGACCGTCGTCGCCATGAGGCGGGTCTGGCGATTCTCGCGACGCTGAACCGCGAACTCGAGCGCCTGCTGGCCGAGGTGCGGGTGTTCGAGGATGTCGCCAGCCACAGCGAGATCGAAGCCGAGGCGCGGGTGATCCGGGGGATCTGGCCGGAAAGCTGAGCCTTCCGGCCACCCTGGCCCTCAGAGGACGCCGAGCATTTCGGCGACCAGCGGGTGCCGCACGATGTCGCGGTCAGCCAGCCGGACGACCGCGACGTTGGGCATGGGCTCCAGACGTTCGGCCACGACGCCGAGCCCCGACAGTTCGGGCAGCAGATCCGACTGGGCCGGGTCGCCGGTGACCACCATCGTCGAGTGCCAGCCCAGGCGCGTGAGCAGCATCTTGAGCTGGACGTAGGTGCAGTTCTGCGCCTCGTCGATCACCACGAAGGCGTTGTTGAGCGTGCGCCCGCGCATGAAGCCGACCGGAGCGATCTCGATCGCGCCCTCGGCCAGCAGGGACCGCACCCGTTTCATCGACAGGCGGTCGGAGAGCGCGTCGTAGAGCGGGCGCAGATAGGGGGCGAGCTTGTCCTCCATCTCGCCGGGCAGGAACCCGATCGATTCGCCGGCCTCGACCGCGGGGCGCGAGAGGACGATGCGTCCGACACGCCCGGCTTCCAGCGCCTCGACCGCCTTGGCGATGGCCAGATAGGTCTTGCCCGTGCCCGCCGGCCCCAGGGCCAGGACGAGGTTCCGGTTGTCGATCGCTTCGATGAGCTGCTGCTGGCCGACCGACTTGGCCTTGATGGTCTTCAGATAGCCCTGGTCGCGGTCGTCATTGGAGTGGGCGAGCGGCGACCAGCCCCGGTCGACGGGCAGGCGGCGGACCTTGGCGTCCTCCTCGAACTGGCCGGCGTCGAACGCGCCTTCGCGCAGTTGTCGCTTCAAAGCTCGCTTGCTCGTCATGAAGGCCTCCATGGGGGCATGAAAAAAGGGCGCGTCCGCAATGGACCGCCCTTCGGAAAGACTGGGGATAAAGGCAGGATTCGACGGACGTCGAGACCGTGCGAGCCCTGGCGGCTCGCCCCTCGTGGCAGGTCCTGGCGGGCCCCCTGGCCCTCGCGCAGCACGCGGCACTCTGATCTCCGTCCACACGGGACGCCGCGACCGAAGCGCCGGCCGACGGCATGACGCGAAGGGGCTTTCGCCCCGTCGAATCGCACGACTAGAATGAGACTTACAGCCTTTCCGAACGGTTAAAAGACGGTCGGGTTCCAAGAAACGGGGTATACGGATGAGTGTTTTTGACTTGGACGGGGTCGCCCCGGAATTGCCTTCGGAAGGCGAATACTGGATCGCTCCAAACGCCGTCGTGATCGGCCGTGTAATTCTCAAGAAGAATGCGTCGGTCTGGTTCGGTGCGACACTGAGAGGCGACAACGATCCCATCGTCGTGGGTGAGAATTCGAATATTCAGGACGGATCTGTACTTCACACCGATACCGGGGCTCCGCTGACCATCGGGGCCAATGTGACGGTCGGTCACATGGTCATGCTGCATGGCTGCACGATCGGCGACAATTCGCTGATCGGGATCGGGTCGATCGTGCTGAACGGGGCCAAGATCGGGAAGAACTGCTTGATCGGGGCCAACTCGCTGATTCCCGAGGGCAAGGAGATTCCGGACAACTCGCTGGTCATGGGCGCGCCGGGCAAGGTCGTCCGCGAGCTCAGCCCAGAACACGCCGCGCGCATGTCGCTCGGGGCCTTGCACTATGTGGAGAACTGGAAGCGCTACGCGCGCGGCCTGAAGGCGATCTGACCGATCAGAGGCGACGATAGCCCCGCCATGTCAGCAGGGCGCCCGCGGCCGCGAGCAGGACGAACACGGCGGTGGTCGCGGGCCCTCCCGCCGCCTGCGGGGCGGCGGGCGTCGCCATTCTCCAGAGGCCGGCCGCCGCCAGCATCCAGCCGGACAGGGTGACCAGAAGAGTCCAGTCGGCGCGCCAACGCGCGTGCGCCTGGAGGATCGCCACGCCGGCCACGAAGAGCAGCGTGCCGTTCAGATAGACCACCGGCGCGGTCTGGGCCGCGAAGATGTCCATGTTGGCGGACTCGGTCGCGCTGACGGCCAGGGCTGTCGGTCCCAGGATGCGCGCAATGCGGCGAGCGGCGTCGGTCATGGCGTCACCTCGCGCCGGGCGAGGCGGGCGGTCAAGCCGTGGCCGGGCCGGAGGCGCCGCTTGACGGACGCTGCGGCGCCTCGCGAACCTCGCGCAGAACGCCAAGGGAGGACCGCCGATGGCCTATGAATTCGTCAAAGTCGAACGGGAAGGCCCCGTCACCATCATCACGCTGAACCGTCCGGACGTGATGAACGCGCTGCATTCGCCCGCGCACTTCGAATTGCATGAAGTGTTCGACAACTTCGCCGCCGATCCGGACCAGTGGGTGGGCATCGTCACGGGCGCGGGCGACCGCGCTTTCTCGGCCGGCAACGACCTGAAGCACCAGGCGGGCGGCGGGAAGATGGGCTCTCCCCCGTCGGGCTTTGCGGGCCTGACTTCGCGGTTCGATTTGACCAAGCCCCTGATCGCGGCCGTGAACGGCGTGGCGATGGGCGGCGGCTTCGAGATCGCGCTGGCCTGCGACCTGATCATCGCCTCGGAGACCGCCACCTTCGCCCTGCCCGAGCCGCGCGTCGGCCTCGCCGCCCTGGCCGGCGGCCTGCACCGCCTGCCGCGGATGATCGGACAGAAGCAGGCCATGGGCATGATCCTGACCGGCCGCCGCGTCTCGGCCGCAGAGGGCGAGAAGCTGGGCTTCGTCAACGAGGTCGCCGCGCCCGGCGAGCTGATGACCGTGGCCAAGCGCTGGGCCGCCCAGATCTGCGAACTGTCGCCGATGTCGATCCGGGCCTCGAAGGAGGCGGTCTACAAGGGTCTGGACGAACAGACCCTGGAGGCGGCCATCAGCGGCCAGATGAAGTATCCGGCCGTCGCCGCCCTGTTCCGCTCGGAAGACTTCAAGGAGGGGCCGTTGGCCTTCGCCCAGAAGCGCGCGCCGCAGTGGAAGGGCCGCTAATCCGGCCCAGACGGCCCGCCGGGGGCGCAATGCGCTCCCGGCGACGCCGGTTTACGTGACGTAGGCGTCATTTTCTTGCCGATCCGCCGCGCGCCGCGCTTGTGCGCCATGGCCGCGCCTGTAAGTTTCCGCCCAACTAAACATCCATCAGGGGTGGGGACGCATGGATCGCTTCGACTACATCATCATCGGCGCCGGCTCGGCCGGCTGCGTCCTCGCAAACCGACTCACCGAGGACGGCAAATCCCGCGTGCTGCTGCTGGAAGCGGGCGTGAAGGACAATTCGCTGATGGTGCGGATGCCGGCCGGCGTCGGCTCCATCCTGCCGAACAAGGGCACCTACAACTGGGGCTTCTGGACCGAGCCGGAACCCCAGCTCGAAAATCGCAAGCTGTGGTGGCCGCGCGGCAAGGGGTGGGGTGGATCGTCGTCGATCAACGGCATGATCTATATCCGCGGTCATGCCCGCGACTACGACCAGTGGCGCCAGATGGGCCTGGCCGGATGGGCCTACAAGGACGTGTTGCCCTACTTCAAGCGCTCGGAGAGCTTCGAGGGCGGCGGCGACGACTGGCATGGCGACAAGGGGCCGCTGAAGGTCTCGAAGGCCTCGACCCCGAATCCGATCTATTCGGCCGCGGTCGAGGCCGGCGCCCAGGCCGGCCACATGGTGACCAAGGACTTCAACGGCTTCCAGCAGGAAGGCTGGGGCCCCTATCAGCACACCATCCATGACGGCGAACGCTGGAGCGCGGCCAAGGGTTATCTGCACCCGGCGCTGGGCCGGCCGAACCTGACCTGCATCACCGGGGCGCGGACGAGCCGCATCCTCATCGAGAACGGCCGGGCGACGGGCGTCGAGTACATCGACGAGAAGACCCGCCAGCGCCACGTGGTCAATGCGGACAAGGAAGTGCTGCTCTGCGCCGGCGCGGTGCAGTCGCCGCAGGTGCTGCAACTGTCGGGCATCGGCGATCCGGCCGAGCTCCAGCAGCACGGCATCGCGGTCGTGCACGCCCTGAAGGGCGTGGGCGCCAACTTGCAGGACCACCTGGACTGCTGCGTGTCGTACGAATGCCCGCAGCCGATCACCATCTATTCGCAGCGCAAGGGCATCAAGACGCTGTTCGTCGGCCTGAACTACCTGCTGTTCAAGCAGGGGATCGGCCGCCAGAACTTCCTGGAATCGGGCGCCTTCCTGAAGTCGCGCCCGGATCTCGACCGCCCCGACCTGCAGATCCATGTCGTGCTGGCGATCATGCAGGACCACGGCAAGGTGGCGATCCAGAAGGATGGCTTCACTTTCCACGTCTGCCAGCTGCGCCCGGAAAGCCGCGGACGCGTCGGCCTGCGCTCGGCCGATCCGTTCGACGACCCGACGATCTTCGCGAACTACCTGGCGACCGAGGAGGATCGGCGGGCGCTGCGCGAGGGTGTGAAGATCGTCCGCAAGGTGGCTGAGCAGCCGGCCCTTGCGGCCTACCGGTCTTCGGAGTTCTCGCCCGGCGCGGACGTGCAGAGCGACCAGCAGATCGACACCTGGATCCGCAGCGCCGCCGAAACGATCTATCACCCGGTCGGCACCTGCAAGATGGGTGTCGACGGCGACGACATGGCGGTGGTCGATGGCGAGCTGAAGGTGCGCGGCCTGACCGGCCTGCGGGTCATCGACGCCTCGGTCATGCCGACCCTGGTCGGCGGCAACACCAACGCCCCGACGATCATGATCGCGGAGAAGGCCTCCGACATGATCCTCGGCAAGGCGGCCCTGCCGGCCGACGAGGCTGCGGTCTACGAGGACAGCCTGTCGGCCGCCTGACGCGCTCGGGCGTTGCGGCAAGGGCGAACGGACGAACGGGAGATGTCCATGGAACTGCGCAGGCTGGGTCGCTCGGACCTGATGATCGCCCCGCTGGTGCTGGGCGGCAACGTCTTCGGCTGGACGGCCGACGAGGCGACCTCGTTCCGAATCCTCGACGCCTTCGTGGACTCGGGCTTCAACTGCGTCGACACGGCCGACGTCTATTCCCGCTGGTCGCCGGCCGGCGGCGGGGCGTCGGAAAAGGTCATCGGCGCTTGGCTCAAGGCCACCGGAAAGCGCGACCGAATCGTCCTCGCCACGAAGTTCGGGATGGAAATGGCGGAGGACAAGAAGGGCTTGTCCGCCAAGTACATGGTCGAGGCTGTTGAGGCGTCGCTTCAACGGCTGAACACCGACCATATCGATCTCTACCAGTCGCACCGCGACGATCCGGAGACGCCGCAGGAAGAGACCGCCGAGGCATTCGAGCGGCTGGTCAAGGCCGGAAAGGTGCGGGCCATCGGCTCGTCCAACTTCGAACCGGCGCGCCTGAAGTCGGCGCTGGAGACCAGCGACCGGCTGGGCGTCGCGCGCTACAGCTCCGAGCAGCCGCTCTACAATCTCTACGACCGAGCCGGCTTCGAGGCCGGGATGCAGCAGCTCTGCATCGATGAGGGGGTGGGGGTGATTCCGTACTACGGTCTCGCCTCGGGCTTCCTGACCGGCAAGTACCGCACCGAGGCGGACTTCTCGAAGAGCCCGCGCGGCGGGCGGATGGGCCACTATCTGAACGACCGGGGCAAGCGCATCCTGGCGGCCCTCGACCAGGTGTCGGGCGCCCACGGCGCGAGCCCGGCCCAGGTGGCGCTCGCCTGGGTGATGGCCCAGCCGGGCCTCACGGCGCCGATCGCGAGCGCGACCAGCGTCGAGCAGCTCAAAGAACTGACCGGGTCGGCGTCGCTGAAGCTGAGCGCAGAGGATCTCGCCGCCCTCGACGCCGCGAGCGCGGCCTAGCCCTCGCCGCGGCGGCGGGCGGTCGTCACGCGATGCGACGGCCGTCGAGCGCGGCGAGCCGTATGCGGGGACCGGCTTCGTTGGCGGGGCCCGTCGAACGCAGGCTCTTGATCCGGAACTCGCCGACCGGCTGGCCGCGAAGCTGCGAGACGAAGGACAGGGGCTGATAAAGGCCTAGGAAGCGATCCGGGCCGCTTTCGCCGCCCGAGAGCGGGGCGAAAAGAATCTCCATGGGCACCGGCGCGCCTTCGGCGCCGCGCGCATCGACGGTGACGACGATCGGCTCCGGGCGCCGGCGGCCCATCTCGAGCGCGACCTGCAGTCCCATGCGGTCGGCCAAGGTGAAGAGCGAAAGGGCGTTCTGGAGCCGCACGTCTCGACCGTGCAGGTCGCGGACGAATCCGCCGACGAGCCGCAACGGATAGACGCCAGAGCAGACCCGGCCGGCCATGAAAGTCTGGGGCGCCAGAGAGGCGAAATGGGCCGGATCGATGTCGGCGCGCGCGGGCGGGCGACCGTCCACGGAACGCTGACGCCAATAGTCTATCAACCGTTGTGTGCTCGAATGAAACAACGACATGCCCAGAATCGCGGTCGGCGCGACCGTTCGCGGCCGCCTGGGACGTCGCTGAAAGATTCGGGCCAACGGGGCGCGTGCGGGCGCGGCGCCTCGATCGGGGAAACGACCGTCCGCGAGATGAGGCTGTTCATGAAGGCGCGTGCGACCCTGTTGAGCTGGCTTTCCGGCCTTGGGCTCCTGCTGCTCGCCGCCGGCGCGCCGGCCGAGGCCCTGGCGCAATGCTGCGCGCCGCCGCCTCCGCCCGTGTGCTGCGCGCCGCCGCCGCCGCCGGAGTGCTGCAACAACCCGCCGCCGACCTGCTGCCACACGGTCAATGTGCCCGGGGTGAACGTGAACGTGGCCTCGACCGTGGTCGTGAACGCCAATTCGACGGCCGTCGCCGGCGCGCGTGCGGGCGCCGCCGGGGGCGCGGGCGTCATCTATTACGGCGGCGGGGGCGGCGGCGGCTATTACACGCCGCCGATGACCACCGGGGTGATGCAGCTCAATGTCGAAGGCGGCAAGCGCATGAAGCGCACGGCCTACGAGGCCAGCCGCTCGCGCACCCGCCGGGTCGTCATCCAGGCCGTGTGCATCGACGACCGCCAGACCCCGCATCCGGCCTCGCAGGTGCGTCCGGAGCGCGAAGTGGCCGACGGCTACGACGGCGAGATCTATCGCTGCATCGCCGGCGCCTGGCTGCAGGCGACGATCGCCGACTTCGACGGCAAGATCGATTTCTCGGGCGGCACGACCATGACCTGCGCCAAGGGCGAAGCGCTGTACCACCGTCCGGGCGGTTCGGCCTCGGCCGGTGAAGGCGCCGGGGCGGCGGCGGTGGAGTGCCGTCGTCAAAAGCCGGCCCGCGACTGCAACGAACGCTCGCTGCTGCGTCGCTTCGGCGCCGGGGTGAAGATCCTGACGATCGTCACCACCGAGCGCTATACCGCCTATCGCGAAGAGGAAGAGTCGAGCGAGAGCTACACCTCGTCCATGAGCATGGACGGCGGCGTCGGCGGCACCGTCTACTAGCCGGCCGCAAAGCTGCGGCGGACGAGGCCGGGCAGCACCAGCGCCTGGCCCACGCCGCGGGTCACGAAGAAGAAGGCGAAGGCCAGCCACAGGCCGTGATTGCCCAGGGGCTGCGCCAGGAAGAGCAGCCCCACGAAGACAGTCAGCGCCAGGGCCATGGTGACGAGCATGGCCCGCGTCCAGCTCGATCCGATGAAGACCCCGTCGAAGACGAAGGACGCGACGCCGGCCAGGGGCAGGACGACCAGCCAGATCGTGTAGCGGCCGACGGCTGAGACCACGTCAGGGGCCGCGCTGAAGCTGGCGGCGAAGGGCGTGCCGGCGAAGAGGCAGACCGCGGCGATGACGGCGGCCCCGGCGAATCCCCATCCCAGCATGGCCTTGACCAGACGCTCGAAGCGGCCGCGGTCTCGCGCGCCGAGCGCCTCGCCGCACAGGACCTGGGCCGCGCTCTCGAAGCCGTCCAGGATCAGGGTTCCCAGAATGAAGACCTGATAGAGGATGGCGTTGGCCGCCAGGATCACGTCGCCCTGCTGGACCCCTGCGCGCGTCACAAGGACGGTGGCGCTCATCAGCAGGATCGTGCGGATGAACAGGTCGCGGTTCAGGCGGAACAGGGCGGCCAGGTCGGCCGCGCGCCAGGTGGCGGCCTGGCCGACGGCGGCCAGGGCCTGGCGAGCCGGCCCCTCGCGGGCGACGATCAGAAGCAGGGCCAGCAGCTTCGCGGCCTCGGAGCTCAGCGTAGCGGCGGCGACGCCGGCGACGCCCAGATGCAGGCCCAGCACCAGCGTCATGTCGAGGGCGATGTGGAAGAGGTTGGCCGCCACCTCGACGGCCAGAATGGCGCGCATGCGGCGCCGACCGATCAACCAGCCCACCAGCACGCAGTTCACCAGCCATGCCAGACCGCCGACATACCGGATGCCGACATAGGTGCGGGCCTGGGCGGCGACCTGGCCCGTCGCATCGAGCATGCGAAGTCCCAGATCGGCGACCAACGGCTGCAGCGCCAGCAGAATCGCCCCGACGCCCAGCGCCACGGCCACGCCCCGGGCGAGCCCGGCCGCCTGAGCCGCCTCGTCGCCCCGACCGGACGCCTGGGCGGTCAGGGCCGTGGTGCCCGACCGCAGGAAATTGAAGACGATCAGCAGGGTCATCAGAAGCTTGGCGCCGACCTCGACGCCGCCCTGAGCGGCAGGATCGCCCAACCGGCCGATGACCCACATGTCAGCCAGGCCGAAGAGGGCGGTGGCCACATTGGTCAGCATCGACGGCGCGGCGATCCCCCAGATCGCGCGGTGCATGGACGGAGCGGGCGCCTCGGCTTGACCGGTCATCACCCAGGACTGGACGGGCGCTCCGCGCCGGTCAAGGCGCCGACAGCCTCAGCCGCCCGGACGAATGATCAGCTTCCAGGCCCGGTCTTCTCGCAGCCAGGTCTGGGCGGCCTTGCGCACATCGGCGGCGGTGACGCGTTCGGTGCCGGGAATCTGCGAGCGGATGGCGTCGAGGAGGCGCGGATCGGCCTGGGCGCCCGATAGCTGCTCCAGCCAGAATTCGTTGGTCTGTCGGGCCTTTTCCAAGCGGTCGAGGCGCGGCTTCTTGGCCCGTTCGAGTTCGTCCGCCGAAATCTCCTTTTCCGCCAGATCGGCGGCGATCTTGCGCACATCGCCGAAGAAGCCGTCGAGCTTGTCCGGCGGCACCTCGACGCTCGCGCCGATGTAGCCCCAGCCCGGCCAGGTGGTGCTGCGGCCGTAGCTGACGGACGGGCTGTAGGTCGCGCCCTGGGCCTCGCGCAGTTCGTCGAGGACTCGCAGGCGCAGGACCTCGGACATCACCGCCCCGTCGCGCGAGCCCTGGGGATCCGAGAAGAAGTCCGACGTCGGCCACGCGACATAGCCGATCGCCTGGTCCATGCGGCCCTTGTGGCGCCGTTCGATGGCGACGGGCGTCGGCGCGGGGAAGGCGACCTTGAGCTGCTGGGCCGGAACCAGATCGGAAGAGCGTCGTGTAGGGAAAGAGTGTATGCCTGTGTGTA